>Ga0179593_1334046_pt1 | contig 17953 bp, 25 predicted proteins | sample CZODoug2_1_08_16_FD_185931 | JGI IMG/M metagenome (GOLD analysis project Ga0179593, IMG submission 185931) | Vadose zone soil fungal communities from Angelo Coast Range Reserve, California, USA - CZODoug2_1_08_16fungal (PacBio error correction) | ecosystem: Environmental > Terrestrial > Soil >... | reverse complement strand
AACAGGGGGCAGCCGCCTTTACTGCCTTTCCACCAGAGTCTTTTTTCACCTTTTATTTCCCAGGAGGGTATGCAAAGCGGGGGGGCAATTTTTGGTTCGTTTCTTTTCTTCCTTTGTTTAAAATTCTTTTGCTAGCCATTTCTTGCAGTTAAGGTGGCGTTTCTTTTTTGGTTGATCTTGCCGGGGCCACGCTTGTTTTTTTTGAAATTCACTTGATTTTTTTTCGGTTCCCACAAAATATGATTGGTCTGTCTGTCCACAGTTTGGACCCCCCCCTTACCCCCCTCTTTACCAAAAAAAAAACCTTTTTGTCCTTTAAAAAATGCGCAAAAAAATTGACCCCCCCCCAAACTTTTTGGTCCCACCCGTTTCTCCGTTTTCACTCCAAAACACTTTTTTTCCAAAAAAAAACCCTCACCCCCACTTTTTACTGTTTGGCCAGTTGATTTTGTGCTTTTCCAGCCCCGTTTCTTTTTTCCCCCCTTTGCTCTTTTTTGGTCCCCCTGGACACTGTGGGGACTTTTTGGAAAAAACTTTGGCGGCGGTGACCGTTTTGACCCCCATCCCCTTGCAACCAAGGCCCCCTGCTTTCCCCAGACAAAAACCCGCCAAAACTACCCCCAAGAAAACAGGAGTTTTTTAGTTGGCACTTTGTCCCCCAAACCAACCTTACCTTCTCCCTCTCCTGACCCCCCCCCTGAAAAAAGTGGAAAGGGATGTGCCGTCCCAAACAGATCTTCTTTCTTTCCTCCCTCCCTCGGGTTGAGTCCTTTTCTACTCTTTTGGGGGTTTTTTCTGGCTTTCCCTTATTTTTTTCCTAGTGTAGGTGTGTGAACAAAAGACTAGGTCCAATTTTTTTCCCCGCAACTTTTTTTTGTTCCCTTTTTCTTTGCAGTCTTTTTTTTGTTCTTCTTTCTTCTTTTCCTCCTCCCCAAAACCCCCGTTGTTTTTTTTGTTTTCTTCCCATCATCAGGGGTCTACCCCCGCGCCTTTATTTACCCACGTTCCTTTTGGGCTGTGTTCCCACCCGGCCTTTTTGCACCCTTTTTGGGAACTTTCCTTGAGTGTGGGGGGCATTTCACGGTGGGCGTTGTCTTTATCAGTTTTAAATTTTTTCCTTTTTTGTTTTCAGCCACTTTAAGTTGCATGGTGGGGGTGTTTTACCCTTACGGTTTTTCACTGACGGCTTGGTTTGAACTCCCCCAACCCCCACCACAGCTACAAACTGGACTCTCAAGTTTGAGTCTGAGGGGGCTGGAAGGTGGTTTTTTCGCCTTACGTGAAAACCCCCTTGCCTTGTTTCATTTCAGGACCCCTTGTTAGCGAAAACGTTCCAAGGCCCTTTTTCCCCCTCTCTGGAACCCCCGGACCCCCCTCCCTCCCCCCATACGTTTCCCAGACCCCCCCCAGGGTTTTTTTAACCTCACTTCCCGCCGGCTTGGTTATTTGGTTGTTCCACTTCCCCCCTCCCTTCAATCCCCTGGCCTTTCCACTGTTTCCCCCTGGCTTGAGGGGCCTGTCGATTTTTTCTTTTCACCTAAAAAGGACCAACTGTCCTTATAAAATTTACCTCTTGATGTTTTGAGGTCCTTAGGTTTTTCCAACCCCGGGATGTCGTCCGACCCTTTCCCTCCATGGTCATTACCCAAAACCCACAAAATTTTCGGGCGTTTAAACCCACGAAAAAAATGTGCCCTCGCTACAACCCTTCCAACTTTTTAGTGTATATTGTTTTTGGAAGAAAAGGGAGCCCAAAGATAGATTTTTCTTGTGCCGGTGCTGGCCTTGCCCGCTTTCGTTTTATTTCAAACCTCAAACCGTTTGGTTCCCTTCCCTCCCCTCCTTCCCCCCTTTTGGTCACGGGCACCCATTCACTTGGTTCCCTTATGTTTGTTTACTTTTTTTCTTCTCACAGGTCTTTCCCTTTCCTCTGGACTCGTGCAGCCCAACCCAACGTTCCTGGTACATTAAGTTCTTTCGGATCCCTGGAATTTTTCCGCCCTGCGGTTAGACAAAAAGGCAAATTCCCGGCCACTGTAAAGGACTCTTTTAATTTCCCCCCCCCACCAGTTTCCCTCCAGCCTTCTCCGGACACTTTCATTATGATTTATTTTGTTGGTCCCCGAAATTTCAAAAAGGGGAGGTTTTTCTCCCCCCCCCTCTGTGCAACAAGAGTGGTCAATCGCTTTCCGACACTGCCATTTTTCACAAATGGTGCCCTTAAAAAGAAGTCCTCCTCCGGTGGGGCAAATGTCCTCAAAACCTATCCCCCTAAATCTGGTCCGACAGGCCCGAACAAAGGTGTGGCAATAACCCCCTTTCCTCCTGATTTTCCCCAGCCCGTTCCGCACCCCCTACTCCTCTCCCCACCCGCAAGGTCCCCAGAAACTTCACCTTGTAAAACCCCGCGTTTGAGGGCCTGCCAAGGCTTCGCTGGCAAGGAAAGCCCCTGAGGATTGGTCCTCCAGGTCAAACTGATTTCTTTGGTTTTTTCCCAGCCGGGGGTCTCCAAGGGAACCGAACTTTTTTGGAATGTTGAGCTTCCCCCAAAACAAACCAAAACTTGGATTTTTTTTCTTCCTTCCAGAGACATCAATCTTCCTTTCGGTTTTGAAATCTGGGGACCATGAGGTGTCCCACTTGTTTCTAAGGCGTGGGATGTATCTTCCCCAAAAGTTGCCGTTTCCCATGTCCAGTCTCTGTTCTTCCTAAAAGGCAAAACCCCTTTTTTTTCCTTTGTGGGAGTTTTTTTCCATATTCTGTTTTCTTAATTCGCATGGGGGGTTAATTCCGCTCCATGGGAATTTACTACTGGGGGGCCTCCTGACATTTTTTCCTCCTTGAAACCTACCCCCCCTGTTCTTGTTGTGACCTGATACATTCCCAAAGTTTTATCTTCTTTTTCCGTTGTCCAAGTTTGGCATTTGTCCGGTCCGTTTCTTTTTCCACCAGGAGTTTCTCAATGCTTTTGTTCTCCTTTCCCACCTGTACAAAAAAAAGTGGGCCTGAATCGGGTTTCGTTTGGAAAAAAACGTTGGTTCCTTCGAACTACTTCTTGTTCCCACTTCCAGCACCGTCCCCAAACCAAAAACTCGGGTTTTTCCAAATTCGGCCTCTTTTTTTCGCGTCTTGGGGGGCTTTTATGGGTGCCAGTCGTAGTAAACTGTCATCAACGGGGCCCCCCCCCCCCCCCCACCCCACACCCTTTTTTATTCCCTTCTCCCCAAATAGCAGCTTCCTTTTCTGGAAAGATTGTTTGGCCCTTTCTTTTTGGGGAAAACACCCGGTCATGCCTCCTTTCCCCAACCCGTTCCTGGGTATTTAAGGGGAATTGTGAAACTCCAACTCAAAAACCAATAAGCGTGATAATTTTTCCTTCCCCCTCTTGGAAGAAAAAACAGTCCAACCCAGAAAACCCCCCCCTTTCTTTTTTTTTTTACCTTTGATGGGGGCCCCTTGAACCGATACTTGGCAAATTTTAATTGAGAGGATGTTCAAGGTCGGCACCCCAACCCCCCACGCCTGGCTCCTTTTTTTTGTGACCCCGTGGAACGTTGGGTTCACTTTTTCCCCAACTCTGGGTCTTCCCCCCACCTTTTATCCATTGGGCGTTTTTTCAACGAATGTCTCCCGGTTTTTTGAAAGTCCCCTGAAGTGCTTTACGCTTGATTTTGTTCCTCGTTGTGTTGTTTTTTCGTTCTAGATTAACGCCCTTCCAGTCCTGTCCAAACCGAGTTCAATTCTTTTCCCCTTGATTTCTTTGGTCCCCCTTCTTTTTTTTCCCCCCCCATGGTTTTCTTCCAACGGGTTCACTCGCCTTTTTTTTCCTTGTTTTGGGCGTGTGTTTCCTTTGCATCCTTTAAAATTTCCAGCCCCATGCGTTTCCAAAACTTTTGTGGGGTCCTCTTTTTTTTTTTATCCCCTCCCCGTGTTGATTGGAAACCCCTTAGCGGCTATTCCCCCTTTCTTTAATCCTTGGCTGAAGGCTTTTTTGCCGTTCCTTTTCCCTCTGTTTCTTCTGGACACTTCTAAACACGTTGTGAATTCTGGTTACACTTTTTCTTAGGAAAATGTTTGGGCCCCGTAAGGAAGCTTTCTTTTTCCCCCCACTGTCCTTCGAGGCCATCTGTTTTTCAAACTTTAATGTTCTGGAAGGGGTACCCAGGCGTGAGTGTTCATTTGGGTCTTTCCCTTTGGTTTTTTTAAACGTGCCCACCTGTGTGTCAACCACCCTTGGTACTTTTATAACCCCCCTTTTTTCCTGTTCCTTTGCAAAAGAAACTTTGCCGTTTCCACATTCCGGAAACGGACACATTTATTCCCCACTCCCGTTTGACCCCTCTATTTTTGTCCTTTGGGGGTTTGCCCCAAATGCCGGAATGGAAGGGTTTTTCCTTGGGGCGGAGGGGTTATTTCTTCGGCCTGAGGGAGGAATTTTTTTTCCCCACTGTGGGTCTTTCCTTTTGACACCTCCCCGAAAACCCCTCCTTTTTCAACAACCTTCCCAAAAAACTCCCCAAATGGGGTTGGCTTACGTCGGAAATTGTTGTGAACCCTTTCTTTTCCCGTAACCCCCTCCCTCCTCACCAATTGGGTCACCCCCCTCCTTTGCTCTTCTTTCATTCGAGTGATGGGGGAAACTGGGAATTTATTTCCAAATTTACGTTTTTTTTCTCTCACGATAAGAGTACTGCCGGGTCCTTTTACATATTTTCCTCCCCCTCTTCTACTTGGGTGAAGGGCAATGATTTTAAATGATCAATTCCTTGTCAGTTCGTTGGTTTTTTTCCCTGTGCCTGATGGGAGTTTCTTCGCTCCGTTTGGCATCCCCATTTAGTGGGACCTTTTTTTGTAGTTTTGTTGTGTTTTCTGGGGTGGTCGGGGTGCAGCACTGGTTTTGGGCCACAGGAAAAGTTTTGCGTTACCCTCATCCTTAGTTTTGTGGGTTTTGTTTTAGTCGGAGGTCCTTTGTGACTAGGTCTTCTTTTTTCAGTTGGGCGAGGCGATTTTAAGTGCCTTTGTTAATTTTTTCACTCCCCCGTGCCGAGCTTTGTGTCTTTCTCCTTTTTTCCGTTGGTGTATTTACGAGGATACTGGGTCGTAAACCCAAACATCCCGCTCTTTTTTGACCTTTCCTTTCGTAAACCAACAAACATGATGATCTTTTCCTTTCCCCCTCTATTCTCATTTTTGTAGGATGGGAGGGAGGGGCTGAGTTTCGCCGCTGTTCGGGGGCAAAGGGAAAGTTTGGGTGAGAAAAAAACCAGTTTTTTTCGTCTTTTTTTTTTTTCATTGTTGTCCAAGATCCTTTGTCCCTTTTTTAAACTTCGAACTTTGGCCTCTGCGGGGGCCGGGAGGAACTTCGGTTTCCCACTTTTTAATTTTGGGTTGGTTTTTCCTCCTTCCCCTGAAGGAGTAACGATTTTTTTTTTTTTCCCTTTTTTCTCACAGAGCGGAAGTAATCGTCTTTAAATTCCCTATGCCCCCCCTTCTCCCCAAAATCTTGGAACCCTTTCCCCAATCAGGGTCTTCTCACCACTTTTTTTTGTGGTAGGATTTCTTGGGGAGGGGTTTTTGTGACTTTTTTAGTGTGTTTCTTTTTAAATTCCTCTTGGAGTTTTGTTCTATTCCTTACAGAGAAGGTCCAACCTTTTATTAGGATTCCGTGATGCCGGCAGGCTCTGCAAGTTTTGCTTTTTTTTTATACTCTCACTGTTTCAGCTGTTTTTGCTTACACCCCGGTCCCCACCAAAAAAAGATACCGGGATTTTCCCCCTGGCCCGTTCGCCGGCCCTAAAACGGGTTATGCCTTCTTTTTTTAGGCTGGTCTGACCCTTGTTTTTGCTTCTTTTATTCCCTATGATTTCCCTTTTCCTGTCTTTTTTTCATAAATTTTCACGGGGGCGGGGGCGTCCGGGCCCTTACGTGGGCCTTTCTAGCCCTGAGCCTTTTCCTTTTTCTTGTCGTCACTTGTTGTTTTCTGTCCCCATTTTGAACTTTACGAGTTTCCAAACCTGTAAGTTTGTTTCCCGGGAACCAAAAACCTTGAAAACCCCATTTTTCTTTTCCCCTCCCCCTGGTCCCCCCCCAAATTTCCCCCCCTTCAGGTTTGTGCAAAAGTTGGAACATTCGTGATTTCCTCCCCCTCCTTCGTTTTAACAAAAGGGTCCGCGGGGTGGTACGACGTATTTTTTTTTTCCCCCCCCCCCCCACGGGATTTTTTCCTTACCCTTCTGACAACCCCATTTTTCCTACCACTTTTCCCCTCTGCCCCCCAGAAACCCACCTCCAACGGGTACAACGGACCTTTCTTGTACTTTTTTTTTTCCCCACGGGCTCTTTCCCTCTGAGACCCCCGGTTTGCCCTGACCCTCCCTTTTTTGACCAGAACCCAAAGAAAAATATCTCCCCTCCTCACGTTGGTTTTGTTTCTAGGACTGTCGTTTCTTCGGGGTTTTTCTTTTTCTCTTCTTCTCCTTTGTTGCCCCTCCGTCTCCTTGCCCAGGCCGGAAAATCTTTTATTGTTCGTTTTCTCTTTTTTTGGCCCCCTTTTTGGGCTTGGGTCGTTGGATTGTGGTCTGGTCCGTTGGGGCCACCCCTTTTTTTTTTCCGGTTCTTAGGGACTTCTTTTTTTTACACCAAACTTCCCTTTGACCCCTCAACCACAACATGAACCTTTTTGCCCCACCGTCATTTCCAACTTTTGGCTTCCCGAGTTTCCATTTTTTGAACTTTTTTTTTTTTCCTTTTTTTGCGGGGGCCCTTCCGGCCCTGTTTTCCATGTTTCCCCGTGGGTTTCGTTTCGCACCGTTCCCATCAAGGATTTTTGTACGTCAGTTGGGCCTGGGTACGTTCTCCCCGTTTCACCTCCCCCCCACTCCCCCCAACCCTGTCAGGGGGGAACTGGCTTCCACTTTTGTCGGTTGGACCGTAAGCGAGTTTTTCCGGCCCTTTTACCCCGCGGACAACACTTTACAGGTGACATTTTTTTCCCCTGATTCTCTGGGCTCACCCTGGGGGACTGGTCCCCCCCACAACCATTTGGGAATGGGGGAACCTTCTTCCAAAAGTGGCGGGTCGCGTGGTAAATCCTTCTCACCCCTTCCGTGATGCCCCATTTATTCTTCCACTTTTCCCCGGGGAAGAGTTTTCCATTGCCTATTTACCCCCCCCAATCATTGTCGGCTTTTCGCTTGAATCCATTTTTTTGACATTCTGTTTGTGCAACAAAGTTGCCGTTGCCGAGGATCTCGGGGGGTCCCACCATGGCCAGCTCCTCCCCACTTAACCCCTGTACATTTTAACAAAACCCGTTTTCTTTTCTCACCTGGTCCTTCAACCCAAACGAACCCAAACCCCAGTTGACAGCGTCTGGTGGCCGGTTTGAATTTTGACACCCATGTCGTTTTCGCGTGTCGAGTCAACTTTTAGTCCCCAAAAAATCTTTTTTTTACTCTTTTTTGTGTGATGATTGTTTACAACGGCCGGGGTGTTCCCCGCCGTTCGTGTGCGATGGGGGCCCCCACCCTTCCAGTTGACATCTTTTTTCCCCCCTCACGTCCCACATTTTTTTCTTTTTCCTTGGTTTTTGTGTTGGAAGGATTAACTTTTTTTTTCGGATCCTTTCGCTCTCCCATTTCCGCCTTTTCTGGGAATTTTTGGAACTCCCTTTTTCCCCTGTTTTTTTTCCCCTTTGTTCTTTTTTTTTTTTTCCCGTTGCGGCTTCGACGGGACTTTTCCGCCCAGATTGTCTAAGCCCTTGAACCCAGGGAAAAAAAAATTCCTCATGCGGCCGGAAACGAACGAACCAATGAGTTGCCAGTCCGGAGGTCTTTTTTGGTTTCGGCAACCGGGTTTGGAGGTTTCCTTTTTCAATCTCCCCTCAGCCCTTTGTGGACCTCCTTGTCTGAACTCGGACTGCAATTCCTTACAAAAAAATCCTTGACGACTACCCTTTTCCCTCGCTCCTACGTCAACTTCCTCCAAACCCGGACTAACCTTCCCCCCTGAAACTCTTTCTCACAACTTCCTCTTGATTCGTTCCAGGCATCTTGTGGACCGGAGACGCGCGGGGGCCCCAAGCTCCAAAACAACCCCTTTCTTGCCGTGTACACCTCGTACGCCTGGAATATCTTCCCAGTTCCCTTTACCAAGCTAGAAAAGTCCAAGGGGAACTCCTTCCTTTCTTCCGGGTCCAACACATGTAAAAACGCTTTTTTTTCCCCTAGGCGCCGCCGGCCCACTATTCCTTTATTGATCTCACCACAAAACACCCCTTTAAGGGGACTTTCCCTTCTTCCTCGAAGGTATTTTCTCTTGGGAAGGTTCGGTTCCCAACTGTCTCCCCCCATTGTTCTTCTTTTTCTTTTTCCCCCGTAAATCAAGTAGGTTAACAGGTACCAGTTCTCCCTCCACTCATAACATTTTTTTTGATGTTGTTGTTCTTTGTTTCTCGCGATTGTTTTCCCTTCCCCCTTGGCATTCCATGGCCAATCTGTCCATGCCTACATCCTGCCCGGTGTTACCTCCTTGACTTTCCACGGGGACTGGGGTCTGCGTTTTTTAATTGGCCCTCCCCCCACTCACTTTTCAATTTCTCGTTTCCCCACTTGTTTTTACCGTTTGATTTACACTTTTAAACTTGTTCCCCCACGGTTCGTTTTTGTTGACCCCGTAGCCGTTGGAGTTGGCTTTCCTCCCACACCCTGTTATTACCCACAAAAACCCCCTTTTTTGGCTTTTTTGAATTCCTGGGGGGGGAGTTCCCCCCTTTGGAACCCTGAACCACGCCCTCCTAAACCACTTCGGGGGCTGATTAACAAGTGTTAGCCTTCCCTCCCTGTGAAGTCCTTTTGTGCAGACCTCTTTACTTTACAGTTTTCCCCTTGCCCTGGGACCCCCCGTTGTAGTTCAAGACCGACATTTTTTTTTCCTTTTGGGACGGTTTTTGAGGGTAGGCTTCCTTGTTCTTTCCGTGGGCACTTTGGTCCCTTTACTTCTCGGACCCCCCCCTCCCCATTTTCCCCCCCACCCCTCGGCGTGGGGCAGAAAGTCCTACACTTCTTGGCGGCACCGTCGGATTGCCCCCCCCAGTTTTCTCTCCCCTTTTAACTTCCCCCTCCTTTTAGAATCTTTTTGCCAAATGAGCCCCCCCCCCCCAAAACGTCCCCCCAAAAATGGATCATTTCTGAGAGTGTTGCTTTTTTTTTGCCTGGTTTCCCAAAAGTCTCCAAGCGTATCAGGGGGGATTCCGAATTGACTCGGTATGAAGTGGCCCCATGGTTTGGTGGAGGTGTTAAAATTTTTTTTTCGCTTTTCTCCCCGTTTTTTTTTGTGTGTGCTTTATGAGTTGATGGAACGCATCCCCCTTTTTTCTTCAAAATCAAGAGGTCTCCTTTTTTTTTTCTTTTCCGTCCCCTTATTTTTCCCCAACTTTTTCTGTCACCGTTTGTCCCCCTTTTTCCTCCCCCTTTTTTGGGTTTACTTCCAGACAGTTGGGGGTGTTTTTTCTCCATTTTGGCAACTTTCCAATCTTGCAGGTCCTTCAAACTTTTTTCCCCTGTTTTTCCGTTTCTCCTATTCGGGTCGGTTTGTAACACCCAACTTTTTTTTCTTGCCTCTATTTTGACACTTCTTGTTATTCTCTGAATGACGGGCCTTTGCTTGGGGGGCCAACTTTCTTCATAGTCATCAACCCATTGTCGGTTCCCCAATGGTCGGATCATGACAACCAAACGGGTTTTGTCCTTTTTTGTCTTACTCTTTTTTTTTTCTTGTCAACTCAAAGGTTGTCCTTGCCGCCAATTACACTATTGGCCCGATTGTGTTTTAGGTACGGGGGTTTTTTTTTTTTTGATATGCGTTCTTTTTTCCCCCCTTTTTTGTTTTTTCCCCCCTTGCCCCCCACCTCAATTCCCATTGGACCAAAGTTTTTGTCCCCTTTCCGGATCACATCATGGTTTGGTTAATGGTCCCCCACTCTGGGTGGGGCCGTTTCTCCAACCTCCCTTTCCCCCCCTTCCCCTGGAAAACTTAGGTTTTCCCTTCGTGAGTGGGCTCCCACGGCACAGGATTTTTTCGTTGAAAGGACTTTTAGTTTTTGGGGTATCTGCGTGCGGTCCCTTGGTAGGGCGGAGGTTGAACTGGGGGCGGTTTTTTGTTCGTGCCCCATCGCTAGAAAACCAGGAAAACCCAAAACCTTCAACCCCGGTTCAAAATGGGGTTTCGTTCTCTTGGGCTTTCACCGGAAACTGGTGACCTTTCGTACACTTGATTTTACTCCCGCCTTATCAACCATGGTGTTTCCCATATTTTTCGAGCCAGGATTAATCCCCCTCTTTTAGTAGGATTGTAAATGGTTTTCTGTTCCTTTCCAACTTTTCTTTTCTTTGTCGGATAACCGGCCCCTTATGCATTTTGACTGATTTCCAAGATGCGATGTTCTTTTCCTTTCTTGTATTTTCTTTCCCCCTTTAGGTTACCCGGATTTTTTTTCCTTTTTGCAGTTTCAGATATTTCAGGGACGAGGTATCCAGGTGTGGGGCACTTTGGTTTTTTTCGGGTACCTGTGCTGGGTTGGTTCCCCCCCCTGCCTGTCCGATTTCAATCAGGGCAGTTACCTCGCCGCGGCGGGGTTTCTTCTTTTGGAATTTTTCTCGTTGTCTGGAAAGTTCTTGCCGGACGGTCGGTCAATTTTTCTTCTGCCTGATTTCCACTTTTTTTTTAGCCTGCCTGCAACGCCCTGCCCCCTAAATCAACCTTTCCTTTTTTTTTTTCTTAGGAACCCCCCCAAAAAAAACCCTTTTTAGAAATTTTGCTTTTTTGAAAGTGTGTCTTTTTCCCCGGACCATTGGTTGCTTCTCCCCCTCTTTTTTTTACCTTGTTCTTCTCTTTTTCTCGGCGGGGACTGTTCTTTTCCCCCCTTGCCTTCCCCTAGGAACTGGTAAAAATGCAAAAGACGCTCCTTGCAAATTTTACCTGTTGGGCAGGGCCGAGTGTAGGTTGCCCCTTTCCTGGGCCTCCGCGGCCGGTGGGGGGGGGGGACTTTTGACTTGAACCCCTTTCCACCCCCGTTTTGGGAAATCTTTGTCTTTTGGTCGCCGCTGCGTCCCCGAGGGGGGCGTTTCGGCCTTCTTGCGCCTTGGTCGGCTCACCTGATCTTTTTTTCTCTTACTAATTCCCCCCTTTTCCCCCAGTTCAACTTCTTTAGGATTTGTTTTCAACAATCTTTTTTCGTTTTCACTGACGGAAACAGAGGTTTTGTGGAATGTGGTCGTAGTGGAGTGAGGGGGGCTCAGTGTGGCCGCGCCTTGCCTCCAAATTGTTCCTTCTTGGTCCCCGAATTGAGGTTGGGAGCCCGCGAGCGCACTCGTTTTGAGTTTCTAAAATATTGCGCCGTTAACCGGCCCCTTATAAAATGCCCAAGTCCCGTTTTTTCCTTTAAGGACCCCCTTTTCTTCCTGACTTTTCGGCGTGTCTGACCCTGTTGGGTTGACGTGTAGTGAGGAGTAGGAGTTAATATTGAGTATAGTAAGCTTCCGGTGGCTAAGGTTTTGCCACCGAGCTCTCGCCCTTTCCTTTTACACCTCCCCCTTTTGCTTTGCCTTTTTTTGTTGTATGTGTTCAAACAAACCAAGCTGTTTTGACTTGGGTCCAAGTTTTGCTTGCAAAATGCCTTAAAAGGGGTGGCCTCAAACAATTCCCCCCCACCCCCCCACTTGACAAAACGTTTCCTTGGGGCCCGCCATGTCAAAAAAGCCCCCAAGCTTTCCTGGCAAAAGTTTTTTGATGTTAACCCCGCCCGTCGTTTTTAACAAAACCCCAATGCGCTTTTGGTCAAACTTTGGGGTCTTTCTTTGTTACCTATTTTTTCCTTTTCCCCCACACAAAATTTGGGGTGGGCAGGGTGGACCCCCCTGACCAAACCTAACCATTTGTGGTGGGGCCTCGTCCCCCCCATCAAGGTTTGACCAACCACCCCACAACACACCGTGGACCCCCCGGGGACCCTGGAACAAAAAAGATCGGCGTGCCCCCTTTTTGACTCTTCTCCTCCAAAATTAAAAGCCGCAGTTTTCAGGAGGCCCACACTGACAAAATAAAGGGGCCCTCCAAACAAAAACGTACTCTTTCCTCCGTGTGGGTTGCTTCAGTCGATTTTGGGGTTTTTTTTTCCTTGTGCTGAGTTGGATGTGTTTGTGCTCTCTTCTGCGTCCTTAGGGAAAAAAGAAGTTGTTTTGTACCCGGGGGCCACGGAAGTACTTGGTTCCCCCCCCCTTTTTCCTTTGGGTTAGGTCAGTTTTTTTATATGGCTGCTTCCCATTTTTCACCAAAACGGTGTTAGTCCCCGCCTTTCCAAACACCCACCTTCAGTTTTTGAATTCCCCACCCCTTCTTTTTGGGTTTTCTGTAATCCGCCTTTTCACACCTGCCTCTGCAAGTTTTTGTGGTTCTTTTTTCAGTTGCTGGGGCCCCCCGTGCGGGGGGGGGGGGGGCCGTTTAATTTTTCTTTGTTTTTTTTTCCCCCCTTTTACATTTGTTGGTAACCCCCTTGTTGTTAAAGCCACGCTTCCCCGTCTTTTTGGTTTGACTCACCCCCCCCTCCCCAAAAGTAGGCAAGCATTTTTGATTCCTTGGGGCCCGTTGCGGATTCTCGACAAAGGTTGGGGTGTGGGTTTCCCGTACTTTTCCACACACCCGTCCCGTTCGGCTTAGACCCTCACCTGTCCGCGCCATCAAAAACAAATTCCCTTGCCCCCCCTGCTGGACGTGACGCTTCCCACACTTACGGCCATGTCCCGCGGGTTTCTTTAAAATTCCCGGCGGATGCGGCTGGCCTTCTCTGGCACGCGTCCTGTGGCATCTTACCAAGGACTCCCTTTTTTGAGCGCAGTGCCTGGGGGGTCGGGCTCCTTTTCAAGGAAGGGCTTGGACTTAGACTTTTAACAACCATTTTCTTTTTTGGGCCCTTTCCCCACACTTTCCTGCTCCTTTCCCCCCCTAAGCCCCCTAACCACAAAACCAGATTCGTTCAATTCTTACCGAACCACACTGTTTCCTATGCGTTTTCCCCCCTGTGGACACCCCAAAATTTTCGTTTTTTTTTGTCTTTTGGATACAAACCGTCTGTGCAACCACCGGAAAACCCTGGGAGTTTTGACCTGTTTTGGTTTTCACTTCTCGTCGTTGTTCCCCTTTTTGTTGGGTTGGAAAACCTGGTTCTCCCTGGAGTTTCCTTGGCTTCTGCTTCTGTTTTCCAACACCCGGATTCACTTTGTGGGGGGGCCGGATCCCGTTGTCCGCCGTCCCCCCCCCCCCTGGTTGCCTCTTCCCTTTTCCGTTTCCGTAGGGGGGGTGGCCTTCACACCAACTTTCATTGGCCTTTTCTTTCTTCGGGTTCCCTTTCTTTGGTTTTTGCGGGGGGGCGGGTCACTTCGGTCCCCTCCTCCCCCCGCGAAAACTTTTTTCCGTCTTCGCTTGGCCCCCCGGCACCAAATCACAACGAAAGGGCGCAAACGAGGCTGCGCTTTCCGTTTTTTTGGTTCCCCCCGTTTTAACATTTTTTCTGTTCTCCAATCGACGCGAGTTTTGGGTTCCATTTCGCAGGCGGAAAAGTGCACCCCCCCTTGGACACGGCAGGCCAAACTTTTTTTCCCCTAGGTTCCCACTTTCCGACCGACAACTTTCTTCCACATTCCCTCTTGTCTCCCCGCAACTTTAGACCCACACAAAAACCCTTCTTCCTCATTTTAAATGAGTGGTTTTCCACCCCCGGACCCGGTTCGACTCCCGGGACCCTTCTTTGTTCGAACACCAAAGGGGGTTCAAATTCCACGCAAAAAAGTCTGCGCACTCTGTCTCCTCAGCAAGCTACTCCTTCTCCCCAACGACCCTCCCCCCGCCCCCATGGAAAAGAACTGCTCTTTTATTCCTCACCACTTTTGAAACCTTAGGTCTGGCCTTTGGTCGCGCCGAGTCCAGATTCGTGTTGTTCGGCCCCCAAAAAACCCCCTTGTTTTCAGGGTACTCCCTGTTTTTCTCATGGAATTTTTTTTTTTCGAACTTTCAGGACGCCGTGGTCCATTCTGAACTGCGGGATGCATCCCAGGGGGGTTCGTTTCACTCCCCTGGTATTTTAACAAGATTGAAAGTCTCACCACCCTTTTTTTTTTTCTGTTTTCTTTTCCGGATGTTTTCGACTAGGGCCTTCCCCCGGACCCCTCGGGTCATTTTAAGGTCCTCCTCGGGCCTCCTCCTTGCACTCTCCCTTTCCACTTGGACCTGCACCAGTTCTGCCAAAGTTTGCCTCGGGGTTTTTTTATTCGTTTCGTGGGGACCGTAGTGATTGTAAATGGGTGGCTGTTTTTGTCCCCCCCTTCCTGGCTTTGGGCCCATTTTCACTAGGCCTTTTTCATGTGGATTCGAACTTTTTCCAACCGTGGCCGTTTTGTTAAGGTTTTTCTTGTTTTTCTTTTCCACCCCCTTTTGTCCCCTCCACAGTATTTGGAACCCACCTCCCCCTGGGGCCAGGTTTACAACCACCAACCCCCCCACTGCCTTTATTTACCCTTCTTTGTTTTCGAGGTTCCACGCTTTTTTGCCCTCCTCTTCTTATCCCCCCTAAGGGCAAACACCCAGGTTCTTACTTTCATGTGGGGTTACCTGAATGGGGGGGGGAACGTTTAGGTTTCCTGCAGAGATCTTATGGTCCGGCCCCATGATGTTCCTTCCTTTTGTGGGAGTCTTTCCTTCAACAAAGAACTTTTGCAACCCTTCTTAGCATTAACTTTTTTCCTTCACCTTCTTTGATTAAAGTGTCGATTGCAAATTTTTCCCTGTTCCCTCTGAAGTTCCAATTTTCTTCTCGTAGGGTTTTTTTTTTCCAAAGGCCGCACCCGAACCCAAACAAACTGGGCTTGCAGGTTTCGTGACGGGAACATTCAAGATGTTTTTTGGGTTTTAGTAGTTGAAATCAATTTACTCAAACAGGGGGAATTCCCCGGCTTTGGAATGTGACACTGAGTGGTTTTTTGGGGCGCGTTCTCCCTCTCTTTTTTCTGTGTTGGTGTTTGAGGGATTAAAAAACCTCCCCCGCCTCCACTTCAACAACGCAACTTATGGGTTCCTCTTCTTGGTTTAGGTACCTCTTGTTTTCCCACCCCCGTGGTCAAAGGTTTTCTTATCGTAGGGGGAACTGCTGGACCATGTGGGGGGCGGTGTTTTTTTTAATTTTTCTTCCTTTTGTACACCATTGGAAGTACTTCTTTTTTTTTTTTTTTAAATCACCCAAACTTGGTTCCCCTACTTTTTTTTGATTTTTCTTCCAGGAGTTGGAGTTCGTTGGGACCTTATGCCGCTTTGGAAATTTCTTGATTACTTATAATGGTTCCTTTACTCCGTTTTTTCTTTTCTTTGCATTTAAGGTTCCTCTTTCTTCCCGGACTTACAAAAAAGTTGTTATGCAAAAAATGGTCCCAGAGTAACCCTTTTTTTTTTTGACCCAGAGGTTGATTCACCCTTTCCCTTTTTAAACACCCCTCCCTTCTTGCTTTCAAAGACGGGTGCCTGCCCGGTTTTGCCCATTTCGCGTGGTTTGCTTCTGATGTTTCCTGAGGATGTTTCCGGCCTTTTTTTTTCCAATTCCAATCAACTCCCGTTCCCAAAGTTTGATAAACCCCCTGTTTCCCCCCTTTGGAATAAACCTTTTAAAGTGTTTTTTTTTTTGCGCGCATGGGTTCACTGGAAACCAAGTTTCCCCCGGTACCAAGGTTTCCCTTCCCATGAAACACCGTACCACACGGAACGACCTCGTGTTGCATTTGTTTATGCAGGGGCCCAAAGCTGCGGAAAAGGCGTTCCGTTCAGCCGGAGGTTTTTAAGGCCCCTTTAGGGGGTAGGGGGGTGGTTACATGTCCCTTTTCCCCTTTGGGGCCATGGTTTTGTTTTTTACCATCGCTGAAACCAGTTCGCCCCCCCACAACTCATGTGGGTGTACCGTAGTCTTATCACGTTTGGTTTTCACCCCTGGTGGCAACTTCACTTATTTTCCCGTGTAATGTTTCTCCTTTATAAACCCCCCCCCCGGTGGGACTTAATTGGTTCTCCTCCTCTTCGTGCTCCCAGATTCTTCCGCTCCTTCGGCGTTTTTTTTTTCCCTTAAAGTTAGGTTTTTTTTGCTTAAAAAGATCTCAAATCGGTCACTTGGCGAGACGGAGTCACCTTCACTTTTTTGGGGGGTTCTGTGTACCTTTGATTTTTTTCCCATTGGATTTTTTCCTAAGTTATTTTCATTGGGCGGGGATCCTATTGTTCGGTCCCTCTGTTTTTACGGGGTGCAAAAGGAAACTTTGCTGTGGTGGAATTTGTTGGTCTCCCTTCTCTGTTTTCAGTTTTCTTTTCTCTTGTTGGGCCTTTACAAGCAAAGGGCGGTTTAACTTTCGTGACAGTGTGGCGGTTGGGAGTTTTCGTTCTTTTGACTGGGGTCTTTCACGTTCAACTGTTTTGTGGGTTTTTTGGCCGGGCTGATTGTATTTCTGCAGTTTTTCACCCAATCTGGGATGCCCCGCGCTGGAGATGAACTCTACACCTTGGGGGTTCTTTTCCGTCCCCCAAAACACCCTGCGAAGTTTGCGTTAAAAACAGTCCGTTCAACAGGTTTTTCTCTTGACCTTTTCCCTCTCCTATTCGTCATTTCTCTTTCTATTTCTTTGGCGGAGTACGTTAGGCGGTCGGGCCAAAAGGGGGGAAGGGGCCGGAGAAGCTTTATTTGTGGGTTAGTCCCCCCCTTCTGGGTTTTTTTTCCCCCCATGGAAAACGAGCCAGCGGAGGTCCTGGACGTGGTGAAATGTTCCAGATGTTTCAAATTTTTGTTTTTGTTCCGTGGCAGGCTTCGTGGTACCGCAGGGGTCTGTGGGGGGGCCAGGGGTCGGGTCGGGTGCCTGAGCCCGCATTCCCAAAAGGTCTCTCTTTTCCCCCCCTTTTGAGCCTTTTCCCGCGGGAATTTTTTTCAACAGTGTTTCCGGGCGCCCCACGCCGGGGTTCACTATTGTTTTGTTGTATACCCCTGATGTTCCTTAAATTGGGGGGTTTGTTTTTTTTTGGTCTTCGTGAAGGTTGAGGAGACTTGGCGTGTTTGAGGGTAAATTTTTGGGCCCCCCATTTTTATCTTTTCCTTTCCATTCTTTTGGTCCTTGCCCTTTTTCGCCTCCCAAGTCGGTGATTTTGTCTTGAGCTTGAGAAGGCTTACCTTTACACGATAACCCTTTGGTGTTACCTCCTTTCTCTGTTGATTCAAACAAGCGCTGTCTGGGGTCTCCTTTGGGTTGAACCCGCTTTGTTGGTTTTCGGAAGGTTTATTTCTTAGCCCGGCTAATGGTTTATGATGTTTTCAGCCCCCATTCTTTTCCGTTTCCGGTTTTTTTCTTTTCGGAGAACAAACGGCTTTTTAGTGCACCCCTTTTCTTTTGAGCATGCTCTTTTGAGGGTGAACACCAATCTTAGTTCAGGAATTCCCCAAAATTTTGCCTTTTTTTACGTTTTTTTTCCCAACATGCTTAACTTTTTTTGCTTCCCCCTTCCCCCCACGGCAACCCCTTTCCCCAATTCCCGCCCCCGTCCACTTTGAAAAAAAAAACCCCTTTTCTGGCTTGCACCCTTTTTTGGAACCCCTTTTTTGGAACCCGGGCCCCTTGTCGTTTCTCTTCAACTGGCGCGGGTGTTTTTACTCCTTTGGGGGGGGGGATCTTCGTGTCCCCCAACCCCCCCCCTTGTTTTCCCTTCTGACTTGCGTTGACCAACTTTCCAAGTCCTATCTGAAAACAAAAAGGAAAAACAAAAAAACAGGGAACACCCCCCCTCCCCCCAACACCTTCTTTCTTGGCAAGGGCTCCTTCTTTTCCCCCCCACGTAAGTTACAGAAGGCAGCCCACGAAAAAGGGCCGCCGCAAGCAACAAG
>Ga0179593_1427807_pt1 | contig 17954 bp, 25 predicted proteins | sample CZODoug2_1_08_16_FD_185931 | JGI IMG/M metagenome (GOLD analysis project Ga0179593, IMG submission 185931) | Vadose zone soil fungal communities from Angelo Coast Range Reserve, California, USA - CZODoug2_1_08_16fungal (PacBio error correction) | ecosystem: Environmental > Terrestrial > Soil >... | reverse complement strand
AGGTCCGGTCTCTTAGTACCCAGATGATGCCCACCAATTTCCTATTTTCGCCAGTGAAAGAAGGTCCGTCTTTTCCCGTGTGTTTCAGGGGTTTGACAGGCCTTCCAGGGGCTGATCCTTGATCGGCTTTTGGAATTGGTTTGCGGCATGTTCAAGCCGGTTTTTAACGGCAGCTGAAAGGAGACCCACGTTGGTCGTTGGGAGTGCTAAGATTCCGCGACTCCGCATCTTGAAAGAAATCAGATAGTTTGTAGGGTCCCTGCCCGTCCTCAATTTGAGTGTGGCCTGACAGATGGTTTCCCATTTTGCGACAACACCGGCACTCTGGTCGACCCTCTCCCCCTCAGTGTTGTGGTTTTGAGAATAGAATTTACTGACGCCGCCGTTGCCGAAAAGTCCCTCATCAAGGGAGGGGGTTAAATTACTGCCACCCATACTTGAATTCTCCCCGTCCCTTAGAGGTTCATCGTGGGGGCCTGTTTCCCCACGCGATGCCCTACTTGTGAGGTCATCAGAGGCAGCCTGAGTCCTCTCTTTGTCTCGCGTCCCGTTGAAAAACGGAACGGTATGACGGTTGCGTTTCTCCCCGTTTCGCCAGGCAACCTCCGATTCCCTTCAGGGTTGCACTCAGAGGCTGTTCTCTCCCCTCCTGCGCTATTATCGGAGGCCCCAAGTACGGATACCTCCCTTATTGTCTCGATTCGACCCGGATGATGATTGTCTTTCTACATTACGAGTGCAGCACAGAGCGGTTGTGGAGGTTTTCTCCGGATCTTGAAGGTGGACTTCCGTCAATAAGTTTCTTGAACGCGACCCCACGCCCTGCGCCGGCCCGGCTACTCCGGTCGCACCCGCCCCCCTTGGAGACTCCTTCTGTAATTAGAAGTAGGCCTTTAGATCTTAGGGACCGTGGGAGATTTCAGCTAACGTTTGGTAGACTGAGGGGAAGTCCTTTCTCTTGGCAGTACCCCATGGCGATGTTGCCCCCGGCTTCCGCGGTTTTCCATGCCCCTTGCCCGCCGACCTGCACCCGATTCGCCATGTTTCGGTCGGGGGTAGCTTCCTGTGACGTTCTCCCCCATGGAATACACCTTCGGCGGCCGCAGGCCTTCCTTCACCTGCCTTCCTCTCAACAACTTCGTGGGCTGGCCGTAGCCGGCATGATTTCTGTCTTCCTTTTGCCCACTGCTCACCTTTCGTACGGCGAAGAGCTTCTGCCGGGGAGGGACTGGTCCAAAATCTGTTATCGTTATAGCGAGCAGGAGGGCTGAGCTGTCTCGGATTCTTGATGCAGCGTATGTATAACCACTGGGTCTTTCTTAACAGAAGAAGTCCGTCCGTTGTTTATCGTTCGGGTTAGGAGGAAAGATGCAGCTTTAAGAAGCCCCTGTTCCTCCTCTAATTATCTCTGTCCCTTTTTGACCCTGCCGCACCCCCCCATTCCCCGACCCCAAACCAGTAGAGATGCCCTCTCGATGACCGACCAGGAGTATACGCTCTCTCCGTTTCCGCATGTGAGCTCTCTTTTAACCCCTTCCTTTTCAACCCAAAATGTCCTTCGGAGGTGCATGAGGCGCCTTCTGTCGCCATCTCAGGTCGCGCTTCCTTTCCGACTCTCCTCCTCATAGCCATGCCGGAGAGGGAGACCCTCCCCATTTAGGGATGATGTCTTCACACGGTTGCCCTAAGCCCGAGCTCTTCCACCGAGGCCTTTTCTTGGCCATGTGTCCCCTCCAAATGGTCGACTCTCCTTTCACGTCCTCCCGGTGCGCTTCGCGGTCTTGGTGGCCGATCTTCCCTAAGCGCTCGCTTTTCTCTTTTTTGGCGCTTCGGCCCACAGCCCGAATATTCGTACTAAGCCTAGTACAGTAGGTGGGTTTTTGAAAGACCGTTGGACGACAGGGTTTTCTGAGAGACGACGGCCCTGTCTACCCCGCCACCTCATTCCTTCGAGGGTCGCCCCCGTAGATATAAACGGACTATTCTGAGTTTTTGCTTGAGATCGCGGACTGCCCCCCATCAAGACCTTTTTGACATTGCGCCTTTTTTGATCACTATTCATAGAGACGTCTCCCTCCTCCCCTCCCTCGAGACGAGAAAGAGGTGGTTGTGTCCGTCCGATTATATATGGAGATGCGTCGTCGACGCCCATTTAGAGACCCTCGACGCGCGCCAACTCCCATTGATCTTTCGTTTCGTTTTCTTTTTGCCACGCCCGTCTGGGTTCGCCCTTACATCTCTTTTGCCCTCACGCGGAGACTTAGTCGCCTTCAACCACTCTATAGTAATGCTCGACCATCCGCTCTCCTTGGATTCTTCCCCGGACTCTTCGGGCGAAATCCCCCCCCAGCCTTAGTATCCTCCGCCACGGTCCTCGCGTGGGCTTCTTTCCCCCAGAGGTCTAGTTCCTTCAAGTTGAATGCCGGGCTGGACGCCTATGACACATCCCCCCCTCCTCTCTACCTCCGTTGTTGTTGTCGATCGTGCCTGGCTTCCTGCAACGTGCGCGTTCCCGGTCTCTTTTGACCAGAAGGCCAAGCGGCAAATCTCCCTATTTTTGCTTCTCCTCTCCTCTGTGAGTTCGCCTAGAAGACCCTCCCGACCAATTCCCGTTCAAAACGCGCGGATGGTCGCATTTCCCTTTCGAGCAGCTATGCCGTTTTTTGTTTTTCCGTCTTCCGGCCGGTTGACTTTTTTTGCTGCGCTATGGGCCCTTCCCCTCCCTTCGCCTGGGCGTTTTCCCGACACTACGTTCTGGTCATGAGGTCTACTGTTGAGCGCTTCGAGTTTTCAGGTTGTCTCTCCCTTGCTTACCCGCGTCTGTTTGATGGCTGTTTTCCACCCCCCCCCCCCTCTTGTTGCGATCTCTGAGGGAGCGTGCGTCTTTTTCTCCTTAGTCAGATTAGTGTCCCTGAGTGGTGAAACCTTCTTCCTGGGAGGTCCCAGAGATCCCCCCCGGCGCTTATCCGAGCTGAACTCTTTTCTTCGGAAAGAAATAGAGGCCTGGCGTGTGAAACAGGATCATGGCTTTTCTTAGACCACCCGTTAGGTTTGCTCAAATTTCCCCCCGCCCGAAGAGTCAGACTGAAGGATTGCCTAACCTCCACCTCATTCACTATACCTCCACCACCTCTCCCCTTCCGCCTCGTCCTCCTGCTCCCCACCCCCCCCACACTCCCTTATCACTTCCTCTTCACCCACCCCTCCCGTCCCTACAAGCCCACCTCCCATACTACACCTTTCCCTCCCCTCATCCCCCTTTCCTAGGACTCGTCCCCCCTTCTTCACCCCCCTATTACCCCTGCCCTCTCACATCCACTTCTCCTCCTTTTCCTCCCCTTTAGCCCCCCCTCTCCCTCTCTTACCCCCTTTCTCGCCCTACTCTTTCCTCGTTCCTCCCCCTTTCTTCCTAGCTTCCCAATTCTTAGGTAGGAGGGATGTTTTCAGAGAGCGCTTCGACCAGCGCCGACATCTTTTCTTAGCGGCGTTTGCGGGCGGCATCAAGTAAACGCATTTTCTTTTTCGTGCTCTTGTAAGAGAAGTAGTCTCCCAGGTGCTTTCCATCGGGCCCGACGGCATGCTGTTGTACCGCCCTTCGGTCTTGTCATCCTGGAAGACATCCTCTCGTATAAGGGTGCTCACTCTCCCCCCCCCTATGAAAGGAGATTTCTCTGCATGTTACATGCTACCAGACCATCTGGAAGTTCGACTGGCGCCCCCACAAGGCCAGTTTTTTCCCGGCGTTGCTGCTAGACCGCTGGCGTAGCTCTTTTCTGCGCGTTGAATGTGCTTTCGAGGACTCGCGTGCCCCCGCGGAGGTTGTTTGGAGTGGGTATTTGGCCATTGGGGAAACGTAAGAGATACTATCGTATGAAAAGGGTTTTGATGTCCCCCCCACGAATGATCTAAAAAAACAGGCAAACCGGTCGCTTATTCTTAAGTACCCAGCCAGATTGTTTTCTGACTCATTCTCCGTAGACGACGCTTCAATGCCTCCCCCCTCGTGCGCGCAGGAAATCTCCCCTCTTTAGAACCTGAAGAACCTAGATCAGTCCTCTTGTGGCGATCTCCAGGTGCCGAAATTTGCAGTCAGCAGTTTATACCTGCTGATCATCGACTGACATTAGGTGTCGATGCTTGCATTTGAAGGAATGTTCTCCCGATCCGATCGGCTCGTTGATTTAGAGAGTCTCCAGTATCGGCCCCCCCCTCCCAACAGTAGATGGACAGGCGGAAGTTACCATGAGTACCCCCCACATCTTTCCATCTTTTCCTTGAAGTAAAGGGTTTTTTCGCCTCCGGACTCTGCATCGATGCCCAGGCGCCCTCCTCCTTATCTTGTTCCGGACCTCTCCCGCTCTTCAACCGAATGAAGGTAGACGTGCCAGCTGAAAACGTTTGGCGCCACTGGGGGCTTTTTCCTTTGTAACGGCGCGGGCTCCCGTAGCGCGGCCCCGATTTTTGGTCGCGTAGTTCCTCCGCGCCGTCCTTCCTCCTCCCTCTTCCTATGCCTAGTCCCCCCCAAGCAAACCCCGCCTCTCATAAAGTAGTTCATCGTAGTCCTCCTCGTTTGGTCGTCACGATCACACAGATTTGATGGGCTGGCGTACTTTCAGTGCGCAGAACCTTCCTTGTAGACGCCCTTTTTTTTTGCACCCTTTTCACTCTTTCAGGATGAGTTAGGCGCGATGGGATGCCCCCCCGACTTCTGCCCCGGTCGGTTCCGTGGCGCCGGCGGTCTCTCCAGCCGTCTGAGGACGCCTTCGCCCCGTCTGAACCTCCCGAGCTGCGAGGCTCATTTTCGTCGGGGCCCGTCCTCTATCTCCCGGTGTAGCCCGTCCGTAGTTTTGGTGTTCAGGTGTTCGCCCCCCTTCCCCCCGCCTTTGCATTAGTTTTTCGTCACGCGTGATGGCCCTTCGGCGAGTCGTCTTTTGCATAGCCGACCACCCCACTTTTTCTTTTCCCGTCCAGAGATTTTCCCCTTTTTGTGTTGACCACGCAGAGCCTGGTCGATGCCCCCCTCCCCCCCGTTGCGCGCGAATGGTCCGGCGGGATTGCCCTTTGGGCGAGGCGAATCCCCCTTATCTTTACGGCGATTTCCCTCCCTTTCTTGGTCTCCTTGATCTGTTGAGTAGACCTGGGCCCTTCCCGCAGGCTTGCCGGTACCAGCTTTTCCGCCGACTCGCCTCAGCTATTGCAACCCTCTCCTCCGCAAGTTTCATCAGATTGAACCTTTTCCTTACGAAAAGGTCCTCTTGTTTTGCCTTCTTCCAGATACACTGGACGGAACCCATCCTATTCTTACTCCCGTTTTTGAGAGTTTTTCGGCATTGTCTCCCACCGTTGCCCACCCCCAGTTAAGCTCGGCCCCAGTAAAGCCGGTTTCAAATGCGTTACAATATGTGAGTTGCCTCCTGGTTTTGCGATTCGAATAGGGCTGCCCGCTTCGGCCTCTCTCACGATTTTCCGCTGACTCGTCTCTTTCGCTCTTTCCATTGTGAATTGCCACAGTTCCCCCTGTTTGTCTAAGTATAGCGACTTTACGACCCCGGCCAGCACGGGGCCATCCGCGAGTTTCTTCCTTTCCGTGCGAGTCGCAAAAGGCTGTGTGCCTCCCCTCCCAGCCAGTCAAGGGGCTCTTCAACATAAACCCGGATCTCTGACCGACCGTGTTGTTTGGCTTACTGCCGCAGCCCTTTCGGCCTCGCAGTTCTCCCTCGTTTCAGAACGAGAAGATCATCCCTTCTTTCAGGGTCGCCCACCTGCCACCCCACCCGTTTTCATTTGATACAGTTGGCGCTGGTCCTTTTTGACCTTTTTAGCTACCTTCCTTCATATGGCCTGGCGAGTCTTCCTGCTCTTTCTTCCTCTTCTGCGCGCAGAGACCGGCCGCCACCCCCCTTTTGCCCTGTTTCTCAGCGGTGTTTGCCAAGCGCGCCCCCCGCTCTCGACGTACCTGTAATTGTTCTTTGACGCCCCATATTGTTCGCCCTTGGAAACCTCCTTATATTTCTTTCTCGTCCAAAGGACGTCCCCACTTTTCACCTGATTTCTCTCTCCTCAGATGATGAGACGAACCTCTCCTGACGGGACTATCGAGATAGCGGTGGTGATTTGCGGTATAGATTTCGATTGTGCTGCGCAAGGCACCCGCACCTGCCCTCTAATAACCCCTCGCCGGCGCCGTCGGATAGAGACGGTCGTAAATTCCCCTTGGCTCCCTTAATCAGTCTGATGGCCGGTTCCGGCGAGTTTTCCTTGAAATTGTCTCTCCTGGTAGACGGAGAGATGTCATATCACTCCTTTTTTTCGGAGCCCTGGAATAGAGGAGGCGCAGGTATATAGCGATTGCCCACCTGCATTTTATCAAGGTGTCCCCTTTTCATGTAATGCAAGTCTTCCCTCATGTCGTCCGAATGGGGTTCGTTTCTGGGTCCGCTAAGGAAGTCGTAGCATTCGTTTATTCAAAACGGCTTTCGTCGATGGCGGCCAGGTCATCGGCCCTCCTTCACTCCCTCTCTTCCAAATTCTGGCGGGGGAAGGTTACGGACCCCCTCTCATGTGTTCGATTTTGCCCCCAGTCTCTTCCTGACCCTTTGCCGGTTTTCGGACCCCCACAACTCTTTTTCGCTTCCGACGTTTGAGGCCGCTCTGTCCCCTTCTTCTCGAGAGAAGGACCTTGGAGTGTTTTAGAACCACTGTTCTTGTCTTATCCAAGTCGCTGATTTCAGCCTTTTGGGGTTTTTCTGGGCTGGTCTTTTTCCAGGTGGTAGGACCTCTCAATTTTTGCGGGGTCCCCCCAGCATTACGATTATCTCTGACGTTTTTTTCCCCACCCTTGCCCCAGTCATCCACTCAATACACCAACTAGTCTAGCTCATCAGAGAACCTCAGACCGGCCTGCGCTTTCTCGCTCCTTCTGAATGTTTCGTCCCTGCGAGCGCAAACGACCTCCCAAAAAAAAGTCAATGGTTTGGGTGCGCAAGAGGTCCTTGCGCAGCGCATTGCTGAATCATTTCGTGCCAGGAGGGAATTTTTAAAAGTCGTTTCCCAGACGTTTTGGAGAAATCCGCGATTTATGTTATGGCCCGCTCGAGTCGTCCCACGAACTCTTTCATTTTTCCCTTCATCCTTTGTCGTGAGTAAAGTCAGCAGTTCGCGCCTGCTAGGCCGTTGAACGGTCTTCCTTTCGGTTTATGGCGGGGCTGTCGACCTCGTGCGTCTTCGCGATGTGACATGGATAAGGGTACAGACCACTGCGTAACAGCAGTCTGGTTGATGTGGAAAGAACGTTGTTTAACCCGATTGGTTCTAGGAGACCGCGACTTCCCATGAGCCTGTTTCGCACCCACCGTCAACGTCGGGGCTGCTAGACTTATCCCCTCAGATCCTCCCCTCCCCTTAGGGATGCGGTTAAGCACATCACTGGAAGTTTTGCCCACCTGAAACACTCTTTCCGAGCCGTCGGCCGTTGAAACCTCCCCCCCTCTAGGCCCAAGAGTTTGTCTGGACTCTCCCCTCTAAGCTTATTACTGTAAGTTGCTGACCTGCTCGACCCGGCGCACCCCACGACTGGCGCCCTGTCGTAGGCGGAGCCCGCCCAGGTCGACGTTGATGTGGCCGAGAGCGTTTGAATAGCAAGTCCGTCGGCTCCAGAAACCTCAAGGGCTTGCGCTCGATTGTCGCCCATAACTGCAAAAATGCGCTTTCCGTAATGGTGTGTAGACTTATCATCCCCACCCACCTCGTCTCTAGAAATTTTTTCTCAGATGGGTTGTCCTTCAGCTCTGATCGTGTTTGCCGGAATGGCCCCCCCCTCTCTTTTCCTCTCTCGTTTTGTTGAGGTCATCTCGGAAAGGTTCACCTTTCTCCTGACGTCTCCCTCTAAAAGTGCCACAGAGCCAGCTTTTGCTGTCGAGAAGAGTGTGGGTTGGTTCCGCAGCCTCCGACCCCCCCCCTTTCTTTTACAAGCAGCCATTTTTTCCAGAGGATGGAGCAGTAGAGTCCTCCTCCTGAGTAGGTTTCCCTTGAGTAGCGGAATTAACAGAGCTTGATGAGATGGTTACATCCTCCCGTAGCGCCCGCTGAGTCGTCAGCACAGACGTTCTTTTCTGGCAAATTGTCCTTCGATGTGGAGCGAGGTGTAGTCGCATGTCCGACATTGACGTCTCCCACGTTCGATGTGATTGCGTTTCCTCCACCCTCTTTTCGTAGATCGAGGTGAGAGGGACGCGTTTACTTCCATCTCGGCCGAGTTCCCCGTCTTGCGCGCGAGTGGGCCCTTCTGATGGGGCTTTTCAGATATACAGGACTTTGTGTCCGTGAGATATTCGGACCCCCGTTTGCGGTGTTTCCTCCCACAGTCTCACGATATATTAGTTAAACCCCCCCTTTGGGTTCCCTTCCTTTTCTGAAAAATCAACCTCTTCCTTGCAGTTATGTACCCGTGATGCCCCCTCATTCCGGTGAAGCTCGTCTCCCGAAAGATAAACAGCGCTGCCCCCCTAACTCTTTTGTTTGAAGCACGTCTCGAGGGCTCCCCGTGAGGACGGTTCACATGATTGTCGACTTTATGATGGTATTCTCGAGGAGAAGGCGTCGGTTGGACCGGTATTCTGCCTTTCAGACCTCATAGCTAGGGTTTGAGAAAGCGCCCGGCGGAGGAAATTAGATTCCTTGGTCGGACATGAGCGAGTCACCGTGGCGCATTGACTGCAGACGTGCGAAAAACCCCTTCCCTTGGTGGTGGTCTTGCGTTCTTATAGTCCTCCTTCTTACTCATTGAGAGAGCGATCTCTCCTTGATGGTATTCTACGTACGAGGTGTTGTCGGGGATTTTTTGGCGTTTGCAATGGGTCACGTGTCCTGCTGTTATGACCATTTTAGCGTCCCCCCGGATGCAGCGTCGACCCCTCCCAACCTCTAAAACCTTGCCTTTTTAGTACGGCGACCGCACGTAATGGTCCCTTCCACTGTCGACGAAGCCGAACGCCTTCCCCCTCGACATGGAGCGGTACCGGGTGTGTTGTTCCCTAACGCACACGCCCGAATATACTCCGTCTCCTAAGTCTGACAGGTTTTCCTGTTGCATCAGTCGTCTGCAGGGCTCCCGGCCCCGTTGAATTAGGTGTCGGCTCTTCCTTTGCCGCCGGCCTCTTCCTTCCGAAAGCGCTCTCCCCCGTTGAAAGGCGGTCGCTCTTCTTACTGGACCAGACCCGAAACCCCTTTTGATCGTCCTGTCTCAGGGGCCATGACGCGGAAAAGGTCGCGTTCGTCCCCTTTTTTCTTAGAAGCGATAAGGTCTCTTTTTTTCTGACGACCTGGAACTGACCGTGATCTGAAAGTCAGATTGACTCTAGAGACCGTGAATTGGACGACGGAACCTGCAGACTTTTATTCTTTATCCTTTGGGACGGGGAAGGCGAGGCATCCCCCATTCGCCGGACTGCGTCTTTCGTGGCGAGGTTTTTGTTCCTTTACGCCTTCCGTCCCAATAGCGAAGACCTCCCGGGTCTTCGAGTTCACAGTCTCTCGTTCATCGTTGGGCTATCTCTCCCAATATGATTAGGGTCCCTTTAGAGAAGAACTAGACGAAGGCGTTTTCGAAAAGCGCCCTGTTTTTCACATTAGTACGCGTCTTGACTTTCGAGGCGCGATGGTCAAGGCGCCCCGTTTACTTTCCTGAGCCGGTGGCGAGAAGAAGTCGCTTGCCAGCCGAATGTCGAACAGTTTTTTTCGGCACGCGTCAGGTGATCTTCTTTGGCCACTTTCCCGTCTGACCGATTGACTGTGAAAACTCCGTCTTTTGGGTAGGGGTTCGACCCCCCCCCCCCCTACCCAACGACTTTGATGAGGTTCTTGCACGCGTGGTCGTTATTCGGCGAGTGACTCCTGTCCGTCTCCTCCCCTGATGTATCCGAGCTGTCTGCACTTGCCCCCTCAGCGGTATGCCCACACCTTCCGCTTGCGCTCCTTCCCCTCAGCGGGATGACCGTGTGCCGTTCGAAAAGCGACGAGCCACCTGCGCGACACGCGGTTGCAGATTGCAGGTCGTCCCTATTCCTCTTCAGGCTTTAGGCGCGCCCCCCAAGGTCGCTGCGCCACGACGCGGTTGCCCCTGATTCGCTTAAACATTTCAAATATTGGTACAGGTCAGCGACCGGCCCCTCCCCTTCTTCCGGTGGGAACGCCTCTTTGCGGTCACCCCACTCTCTCTTTTCCGCTTTTTTTTGTTTGTTGCCCACTTGGGGATTTAGTCTTTTTATCCCCAGCCTCTTCCCACCCCAATTAGTACTTTGGATCACGCGGTCCGGTCCGGGTTGACCCCTATGTGCGTCCCACTCTTGTTGTCCTCCGGTTCACTCGCCTTCAGAGCGGCACGCCGGGCTCATTCCCCTCGGCTACCTGCTGCACGGCGCCCTTCCCTGTCGCAGCGGCTCTTTTCTACGATCTTTATATAGGCAATGTGCCACTGGACTTCCCTGGCGTTATGACTTTTTGGTCGTGCGCCCAGCTGACAACGTCTTGTTTCCTCGACAAGCTTGTGGTGCGGTCCCCCAGCACTATCGTTGATTAAGTTAACTTCCCGTGGTTTTACTTTTTTTCCGCAGCCTTTCAGACTGACTCGCCCCCATCTGTTTACAGACGCTTTCCGGCCTCAGGAGGGGCAGGGGTTGTAAACACCCCCTACTGTCCCCCCCTCCGAGGTAATAGGAGGGCCTTTTCCCCTGGGAAGACGCAGCCTAAGCATTTAGTGCAGACATGCCCCGCACATTCAGCGGGGAGTCCTTCTTACTCGAGGCTCTGCGTGCACCACCCCTTAGGCAACCGACGTATGAAAGGGGGCGTAGTCCTCCCAGCCCCGCCACGACGAGCCTTTCGTGACCCTTTGAGGTGCTGACTCACCAGGGAGGAACCGCCCTTCCGTCTCTTCCGCGGCAGGGTCCCCCACTTACTATCATTGATTGTTAGATTACGTGACCACGATTTTTTCCATAATTGACAGTGAGGACCCCCCTGGTTCTATCGAGCAGATGCGGGTTTTGTCGGTGGCCGTAGTCCTTTTGGCGTACCTGTCCATCCCGTCGGCGAGCCCCTTCGCCAGCTCGAGAAAGGCAGTCCCCCCGACCGGTCTTTCCCCCCGTGCCCGTTTACTCATATTTAGCGGTTTGGTCCTTTCCAGTTATAGCGGCGTAGGTTTCTATCACGATTAACTTTTCTTCTTGAGCTGGGTCCCCCGGAGAGCCGGAAGAGGAGACAATACCCTTGCTGCGCCGCACTGCTTCACGAGGTCATTACTGTTGCCACCCTACTGTACTCGTGGTTTACGGGTTCCTCTACTTCAGAGCAGCTAGACCTGGAATTCAACGTCTCTCCGCGTGGACCTGACATCGGCCGTCATTCCTCAAGAGCGCTCCCCCCCCTCAATTAGGCGATGTCGCCTCCCCCTCGCTGATTGCCTGCTGGGACTGGAATTCCCCCCTTTTCGCCGCTCTTGCGAGCTGATCTATTTTTCGGTCGGAGTGACCCCCACCTGCTTTCCTCTCGAATCCTGAGTTCGGAGTGCTCCCCCCTTCACGGTCCTCTCACAAGCGGATGAGTCTTACAGTAAGAGATTTGGGTTGTATCTTCGGTGCAGGGCGCCGCCTGTCAGACTTGGGGAAGATCCTTCCAACATGTTACTCATCTATTATCTATGACCTTTTTCCGACCAATGGCCACGGTCCAACGAACACCAATTCTTCTGAGCTCTCTAATAGAACAGGCGGCACGGGAGCGGCTAATCCCCTCTTTCGTCCGGAGTCCCCCCCCTGAGCGAAATCATGACTACCCCTTTTACCTGGTGGTGTGAACCCTGGCGGCGGAATTCTTCGTAGCTCCTGTGCTGTCCGACCACAGGAGAATCCTCGCTTCTGCCGCCCTGTGGTTGTTTCCTGGTCGACATCCTTTATCTCCGATGATGTATCACGTGTCTGCCCGGTAACTTTCTCTTCGTCGGGGTCCTATGAGTGACCATAATAAGGTAGACTGGATCCTTTGAAGACACCCCTTTTGAGAGAAGTTCCTTTCGACTTTCGCCCCCTGCTCGGTGAAGGGCGTCTCTGGTTATCGACCGGCAATCAAGCCTCCTCTGCATCGGCTCCGAGTCGGTTTGCGGTTTGAGAAAGAACGTGGCTCCCCCCAAAACAACCCGGGGGGTTTTCGAGATCGAAGGCAACTTCCTGTTCCCCCCCACCCCCTTCAGGGAATCGTTGATTTGACGAAGATTCTCACGACGTATGCATCTCCCCGACTTTCCTGGCGATTCTGGTTGACAGTTCCACCCCACGTTCTCCTTGCAAGACTTACGTTCTTCTACTCGCCCTTTTATAGACGCAAAAGAGGTGGGTCGGCCGACGCTCAACAGGGGTCTACTTTTTCCCCTTCGATTACATTCTCCACAACCGCAGCGCCACATAGCTCCCCGACGTTTCTTCTTGATGAGCAAGCCCGTATGAGTGATGGCCCGCATCCCTTCCCCTGACTCTCATCTTAGAGCCTTTTCTCTTTACTAGACTCGACCAACCGCGCGCACCTTTGGCGTTTTTCTGCGGTGACTCCCCCCAGCGAGTAGACCTCGGTTCGCCCTCTGGGAGCGATGTTTCCTTGAAGGGAGTTTGAAAGGCGGTGCTACAGCTTTCCGAGACATCTCCTATGAATCCCTTTTTGTTGAGAGAGATTGGCGGCCAGCCGGCGTGCATGCGCTCCACTTGTTTTTCCCCGCTCGCCCCCCCGCGCGCACAGAGCCCAGCTTTTTTGCTGAGCGGCTTGGTTTTTTTTCTCTCTCCGCGTACAACAAGTCAGGCCAGAGTCTTCTGTTTGTCTACCATTCGAGCTTTTCCTGCGTCCCGTTGTGGATTTTCTCGACGTTCCGGTTGTGACCCCCTTGTCGAGCGAAGAATGGACCGATTTAACGCTTCCCCCTTTGCGTTGCTCAGCACGGAACTCGGGGCCTGCGTCGATTGGCTCTTTTTAGCTTGTTCGCTTGACTTCCTCCGGCTGACCTTTGATTCTTATTTCACCACCGCTTGTTTGCCGATCAAGAGCGTCGTTTACGGCTCGGATTCAGTTTCACCGTCTTCGCGTGTGCCGGGGCGGCGCTCTTTCCAGGAAGCGATCGCTATTTCCCGGTCATCGGTCTTACGGCCTACTCCCTTTTGTTGGGGCGAACCGTCTCAATCCGTCTCTGTCTCCCCCGGTCGGGTTTTTTCGTTTCAAACCCACGGCCGGGGACCTTCTTTCCGACATAGTCTTTGATGGGCTCGCCGCGCGGGTCCGCGCCGACCGCACGTAGTTTGCGCCAGTATTTGGCCAGCACGTCCCAGTGATGCCGTGAGGCCGTGTTTTCACCGGCCCTTCGTCTAGGCGATGCCGGATGCCCCCTACCTTTGCAGATACGTGGCTGATCTCGGCTTCGCTTTTCTCGCGATCAAAGGGTTAGTCGACCGCGCAGCCGTTCGGCAGGAGTTCCTCATGTACTGTCGTGACCTCGACGCATTGTTGCATGTCACGCCTCGAGCAAACACAACATGTTTGGTTTCCTTTGCTCTCTCTCTCGAGCAAATTTCCCGTCTCGGCGTCTCCATGTCCTGCCTATCTCGTCCCCCTTCGCTAAAGATTGTCCGGTCTTGGGTCGATGAATCTTTTCCCGTTTTGCTTCTAAAAGTGTTTTTCGCGCGTCGCCCCCAGTAAAAGACGACCCCCGGCTCTCGTCTGCCGCCCCAGCAAGTTGTATTTCTAAGACGACCGTCCCTAGTTAGTCCCCTCCATGGCTCTCGAGCTGCGTCGGCTTCCATTTGACGTTGTGGTGGCGCCCACCTTCCTGAAAATAGTAGCTCGCTGGGGTGGCGGATCCTTCCTCCCCCGCCCCTTTCCCATGTACTTTGACCGGCAACCGCGCGTTTTAGGGTCTAGCTCCAATGACTTCCCTCAGGACGACAGAGCTGATTGACGTTGTTAAGGCCATGTAGCGTCCGTAGCGTTCCCCCAAAACCTGTCGATTCATAGATGGCAGGGTTTCAGCGTTGACCTTCCCTTTTCTCTTCTAGAGAAAGGGGTCTGAGCCGCTCGCCCGGCCGCCTCGATGCCTGTTCCCAATTTAGTGATAGGAAAGAGACGCGAGCCTCTTACGGCATGCCTTTCGCCTTCAATTCCCTTGATCTGACACGTTCACGGTTCGGGAACGGGCGGCTCCTTCTCCGACCAGGACTTTAGTGTCGCTGGCGCCCCGACGCGCGACGCCGCCCTTCTCAGCATCGACCGCCGTCCCGCCCACTGTTCTATTCTCTCCACGTCGTTTTCTCATAATCATCGTCGTACATCGAGACAAGCCTTTCTTTTCGGGTATCTGCTGACGCATAGCAGCGGAGTTTCCGTAACCCAGCCGCCTGTCGTTATTGTACATCTTTTCGGTCTCTTTTCTTGGGAGAAGGGTATGCAGAGCCCCTGGACTCTTCTGTGGTGGAGACGGTCGATTCCTCGCGTTCTTTGAAGCACGATTCAGGTCGCCGGTGCCAAGCGCCTCAGCTGACTCCTTGTTCACAGTGCCCCTCCGATGACCGCGGGTAGCAACGTAGGTTGTTTCTCACGACCCCTCACGTGATGACATGAGTTTTTCGTTTCGGGAACTGAGACTGCCTGAGTCTTACAGTTGCGGTTTTACCACCACGCCCTCGGATAGAGATGGTGGTTTTCGAGCAACCCAACGTTTCTGCTGAGCCCCCCCCCCCCTAGTTTCCGCGCGCACGTCCCCCTTACTCGGGATGCCCGTGGATGCCTGAAGTGCTTAATCCCGTTCGCTTTGGCGGTTGGCTGCAGCCTGGCATATCTCCGTACGCACGGATGTGAGCGCATTTTCGCTCGCCTCGGCATGCAGCCTCTTCGCAGTGAAAACCTTTCCGACGAACAGTCCCGTTCAGTGCAGACCGGTCTTTCCCCAAATCCCCCCTTGTCCCTAATTGTTTGAGCCATCTATACAGGTCCCCCATCCTTCTCTAACTTCCAGTTGAGGATGTTCCCCCCTCTTTTTCGCTTCCCACTACCCCCCCCCAACACCTTTACCTTGTAAATTCCGCCGGGTCGGCCCCTTTTGGACCTGGACAATGAGGCCTCTTTTGAATTTCGAATCATGCTCGCGTCTTTCTACTCTCAGTGCTCCCTTAATGCTTTGAGAGCTCCCTTAGAAAGTCTTGGGACCCTCAAGTCTCCCCCCTCGGAGAGTGTCGACTTCAGCTCTTTGCCATACTTACCAAGACGTTGTCCGCGCTTTCCGCTCGGGTACTGCGCGTTTCCCACTTTGCCATTCTTTCACGGCGGCGGTGGTAACTTTTTTGCTCGTCAACAAGCCCATCGCGGATCCTTGGACTTTTTCCTGCTAATGCCTGCCGCCGAGACTCTGTGCCGACTTTTTCTCCGACAGAGGTCCATGGTGGAGCATTCACCACAAAACCCGAATGTTAAACCGCTTTTTTAATAGAAACACGACGACTTCTTATCCTTGAAGGAGTCGTGCGAGTCTTTTTCCGCTTTATCCCTTCTTTACGGTCTGCGCGCCTTAAGTCTCACGGAGTATGACTTTGGAGAATTCGGTTTCCAGCAAAGAATCTCCTTCTCGTCCTCTAGAAAAGGGATTTTAGTTACGTTTCCCCTCCCCTGTCCAATTACTTTCCCAGCCCATCTCATTGTTTCGATGCCCCCTCCAAAGATGATTATGACGAGGAAGTGACTCTCCCTAGCCACATCTCGGTGGTGTTGGCTTCTCGATGTTGAAAGATTTCTTTCAGGCCCCAGGACCCGGATCAGCAAGCCTACACTCCCGGAGTAGGAGAGAACTTTTTTTTAAGCTCTTTCAAGAACCCCAGTGCGGCCATGTACTCGACCCAGAGGAGGGAAGGCTACGTCGGTTTTTATTCCGCGGACTTCCCCTATAGATTCATTTTCTTTAGAATGGGCTCTAGTTTACGAGAGGATTCAGTAACCCCTGTCTTTCTCTCTGAAGTGTTCGACAAGCCAGAGACCTTCCCTGATCTGACCTGGGTTCCGGTAGGGGCACCCTTGGAATCTACCTTCCTTAACCAGATCTCTGGCTTGCGCTTTTTGACCATCCCTGTCAAACCCCACTTAGGCGAGGGGCCTTTTTCGCCGGAAGGAAGCCTTAAATTGCGTCACCATTTTCTCTCTGAGCCCGAGGCTAGACCGGCCGTGGGCGGGGCGGAACACCACCAGCTGGTCTCTTTTCCTCTCAAGATTTGTTTCTTTTTTTTAATTTGTCCCACGGTGGCTGCCCTTTTCGGTCCCATCCACGGCTTTTACACTACTTGAGAGCGCGCCTGGGTTGCGTTTTCGTGGTCATGTTTAGGTGGGCGCAGCCTCCGTTGTGTCCGCCAGCAACATCCGTATTATCTTGACCATGGCCCTCCCTCCCCCCCCTTCCCGCAAAAATCTCGCTCGAGCTTACGCGAAGACCCTCCCAGGCATCTCGCGCGCTGCTCGACGCATTTCGATGAGACGAACTCCTGACGACACACCCCCTGTACCTTTTTTTTTGCGCCTTTCCCCCTGAGCCTTAGGTTTTCGTTTCTGAAATGATTCTTGCAAAGAGCTGCGACGATGGTTTTTGCGATTTTAGGTTCCATCCCGACTGATGATGTCTTCAAATGCCGAGCTCTTTCTCTGCAGTCCTCTTTGCATTCGAGGGAAGAACCTTTCGTACTATTTTTAAACCGGTCCTGAACCGCGCGCGCGATGGCCGTTCTTTTTAAGACCCCGGGCACTCTCTCGGTCCTTGCTTCCTCTCGTCAGCTTCGGAGTTTTTAGATGCCCATCCAGCCGGACGGGCCTCCGTGGTAAGAACCCTCCGAGTCTGGTGATGGTTCATACTGTGGCTTTCCAACGACAGGTTGGTGTTATCTACTTTTGAGCTTTTCCCCCGCCACGGGGGCTGTCTTCTCCTCTCTACCGAACGATGACCTCTGCGATCGATCATGGAGATTCCCTGACGCCCCTTAACTGTGCAAACTGTTCAACCTATTCCGAATCGACGCGCCCGCGAACTGTTAGATCGCTCCCCATGTTTTTGGCACATCAAATGTCGCTGGCGGTCACTTTCCGAGACACTGCGGACCGTGCGCTTTCCATCGGCCCCCAAATAATGGCTTTCAGACGTCGTGTTTGCGCCCTGGATTGTCTCTTTTCAGTGCGCCAGAGCACCTGCGAGCCCTTTTTCAACGAAGGAGGACCTGTTTTTCGACCCCGCCTCAGGCTAGTTTCCTCCCCCCCTCTGGAACAAGTTCGGAGGTTGGTCGAGATTGATGACATCACCACAGCCGTCCCTTCTCCTCAAGTGACACATCGGGGTGGGCGCTGTTTCTCTCTTTGTTCCGCTTTCGTTTTGGTCATCGGCACGTTGCTACCGCCCGGGTTTTGAAAAATATCCTTCTAATAATCTTTTTTTTTTTCTCGCGATGTGGTGTCGGGCCGGTAGCATCCCCCCCCCGGCCAGCTCGTCCATCGTCCTCCCCCAGAGAAAAGCTCTTTGAGACGACGCGGCTGGGGTGAGGTCTCGCATCATCGTGCGACCACAAGTACGGCCAGTCCTCTTGAGCGCGGGATCAGTAGACCTCTGCTCTTTTTTTGCTTTTTTGCTTTTCGCAGTAGCCGGTCTTCCTTTTCCTTTTTTCCTTCTGTTTCTCATACACGGAAGAGGTTGCTTGGCAGAGACGACGTTTGGAGCCTGCTTTTTGCTCCTCCTTGTCGAGTTAGGTCGTCCAATCTCGGTACCTTCCCGTCATGTTTCCTGGAGTTTCGGGAAGACACCGTTTTCGCGATATCCTTCAGAGGGCCGTACCCTTGCTAGATCTAAGATTCCCGTCTTGCTCTCACGCTTTTTTTTGAGGTCTCCTCTCCCTACAGGAAGC
>Ga0179593_1278321_pt1 | contig 17955 bp, 19 predicted proteins | sample CZODoug2_1_08_16_FD_185931 | JGI IMG/M metagenome (GOLD analysis project Ga0179593, IMG submission 185931) | Vadose zone soil fungal communities from Angelo Coast Range Reserve, California, USA - CZODoug2_1_08_16fungal (PacBio error correction) | ecosystem: Environmental > Terrestrial > Soil >... | reverse complement strand
ATGCTGCGCCGCCTACCTGTTCGCGACCTATTACGTCGCTACCTTGGGCGCCGGCGTCGTCGTATTTTTACCTTTTGCGCGGCTGAGAGGGCCGTAGACGCAATCGTATACGAGCCCGTTTCATTCTACCCCCACTTTTTATTCCGCACTTTTCCTTTGACCGTCCTGTCTCTGCTTACTCCCTTTGAATGTGAAGCATGTTAGAGATGCCTGACCCAGAGCTACCTTCTCAGATCACTCCCGGTCTCGCCTGAAATTGGGATTTGCCGCGAATTTCAATGTCCCTTCTCCAGTTCCGACCTTATCCATTCTGATCTCTTTTCGGATTGCCTTTTTTTCATTTATCGGGGTCCCCGAGATTCAGCGATTTTTTTTTGGCCAACTGAGCTCTTCCAGCCGAATATTTCGGCGTTTCAAGTTTCCCCGTACTCTTCATTTATCGTTTATTGTCTGGCTTAACGATTCCGACGTTTTTTCCCAACGCCCATTTTCGTCCCCTCTTTGCCGTTCGGGTATTGCCCCCATGTCTCGGCCCTGTAGCCCTCGCATTCTTTGCTCGAGCCTACCCCTTCTGGTTTCCTTAGACAGGATTTTCCGTCCTGGGCTGGTTCTTGGGATGTTATTGCGACGATAGAATTGTCGGGGGTCGGCTCGCCCCACCTTTTTCCGTCCGTTCGTTCAGCACCGCCCGGGTGGTGGACATGGTATTTTCCTCCTGTTTTTTTTCCCTAGGTTTCTTGCGCCCCTCCTAGGTTGGATCTCTCAGTTTCCTTTTGATTCTTGGTTAACGTTTTTTCCCCCCTTTAATTGCTTACCCCATGAATCCCCTTGACCAAACCGCCCAGCTTCGGTGTACTCGTCGACCCTCGATCTTTCAGGCCAGTCCATCTTAACCTTCTCCCCGTCTGTTCCCTCTCTGCTGCCCCGCCAAGGGCCGGAAAAGTCCAGTTTCCCCCAAGTCATCGTAACAGTGCCTCAATCTGGGGTTGTGGTTTTGCGTCGTCCAAGGCGGTTTGCAGCGAACAACTCGACTTTTACACGTACTGGCTCTTGCACGAGTTTTTTCATGATTCTACGGCGCTGACGCCTTTTGCGCCGTTCTTCTAGTAATAGCCACGATGCGTGGGTGAACCACTTCTTCCCTACGGCCCGCTGGGATATCGAACCTCTTTACTCCTAATGGCTTGTTTACTTCTGAGGTCAACCCCGCCCCCCCCCCGGGCTGTTTCCTTCCTCGTACCTCCCTGCTTATGGAAAAGACGGAGGGTTCCTCTGTCGTAGTTTCTTCTTGGATTGACCAATTTACCGTCAATTCCCTTTATTTCACTCCTGAATGACAAAAATGAAATGCTAGCCATATAAGTTGCTGCTAAACAGCGCCTCGGTCGGTTGTGTCACGAGTCCCCCCCACATGTCCATCCCCTGCCGGGACTCACTTACTTAGTCTCTATGTTCAAAGACCAAATCTCTCGAGCATTTTCGGAAAGATTGAGGAGTCTCTCCTTATTTCACTTGACATACTTCAGCCCGATTTCAAATTGCCAAGAAATGTTTCTTCCTGACACCCATGGCTGCTAGACCCAGGATACGGGCGACGCCTGCTCTCCTTATTTCCCGATGGTGGGCTTTTCAGAACCTTTCTGCATTACTTTTTTCGTTATTTTTGGTTGCTTAATCGGACACAGCCTTCTCTATTTAGACATCTGTCTTCTTCCGCGCATGCTCCTTATTTCGCCCCCCCTGGAGAGCTGTCCCTTTGAAAACCGGCAAGAGCAGGCGGCTATGGGCCGTCTCTCTCCCTTCCACGGGACGTTCTTTGTCGCTTCCGTTAAGATTCCCAAGGGCAAACTCGAAGCCTTGCATAGCGATGGAACACTCCTCTCTCAGCAACGGATCCTTTTTTGATGCGGCTGCCCTTGACTGACCAGCTTCCTTTCAATGTCTCACTAGTATGTCGTAAAGGTCCCATTGATTGGCGCAGATCAGGCCTCATCGAAATTGAATGAAGTAAGAGCTTCCCTCGCCTGAACAACCATTCTCCGAATCTCTTTTCTCTTTTAATTTCCCCCCTCAATTTGTCCGATTAAGAAGTTCACGGAAGTCTTTTTCTGGCGTTTCGCACGTTTGTGAGATCGCTTAGGCTTCTGTTCAGTGCTATTTATGTCTTGCGGTTTTCTTCTGGTGATTGAGCTCTTCTCCCACCCATTTGCACCGTTCCTTCTACATTGTTGCGTCCCGGCCGTAGCCACTTTTTTTCAAAGGTTTTCCGCCTCCGGAAGAGTGTCTCTTGGTTGAAGCTTACAGAGCCCTTCCCGGCTTCCCCGCAGTTTCCCTTTTCATTTTTTCGATCGCCACGGATCGTGAGCTTCCCTTTTCGCAGTTCTTTTCTCGCCTCCTCTCTCTGTATAGATTCTTCAAGCTCTCCATTTTGGGAGACCCCCTAGGATGCCTTAGTCGTTTCGACACTCTTCAACCCAGGTTTTCGCGGTCCGCGGCCTCTCTCCCCTCACCTTTGCGCCAAAGTTTCATGCCTTTTTCCCTAAGCACGCCAACTCTCGCGCCCACTTGTCTTTCTTCTCCCCCCTTTGTCTGGGACGGACAGAGGAATAGACCCCCATTCCCCTCTGTTCACTCCTTAGTATTCGCTTTTCTCTTTTCGATGTTTCGCAAGGCCTTCGGCGACCTCCGAGCTTCCTGCTTTGCGCGTCTTTTCTTTTTCCCCACTGAAGACGTTCCTTCCCTTCTTTCTTTTTTCTGGATTTTTACCATTGTTCCGCTTGGGCTTCGCCCTCCTAGGGAGATGGCCGAGATTCTTCATGCCCCGTATGTGTCCATCCTTTCCCTTCTTTTTGTTCGGTTTATTTTACGCCCTGAAGCTAAACGTCACCACCGTCTTTCCATCCGGTAGCGACAGCCGAACGCCGGACCTGACATTTGACCTCGCATAAAAGGCCTTTAGTTACCCGGCGTTTCCGACCCCCCAGCGGTTCTCCTTCCTGTTAACTCCCCGGCCTGCCTTTTGATCTCCGAAAGGTGTTCTTCAACCGGAGCGACGCCCGAGGCAGTTCTCATCCCCGATGTCCATAACCTTGTCCTGTGGTTCTTGCCAGTTTTGGGCCGAAAGGCACACTCCTTTCGCGTTGAAGTCTCCCCCCTTTTGCCGGCTTTTTGCCCCCCTTTGCCCCCCACCACCTGGCGATTTTCCGTTTGTCTGTCGAGCGGTTCGTTTCCGTATTTTGCCACCGAATTTCGCTATTCATCCCGCAGGATGTTCGTTTGTTTTCACGTTCTTCGGCTTTTGAAAGCCTGAGAAGTTTGACCTTTCCCTTCCCCCACTCCGCATACTTCATTTAGATCTGCTTTCTTTTCCGACAACAAAGTTGAGGCCATGACCCGTCGCTTCTGATCCCCGTAGGCTTTTCTTCCCCCGCCCATTTTCTTCACGTCGTCGACTCCCCCCCCAGCTCCCCCCCATTCTGGCGTGCCCCTGTGTCCCCCTTTGGATGTTTTCCCGTCCTGTCCATACATTGAGGAGGTATCATTTCCGAGGGAACAAGTTTAATCCAACGTCACCTCTGGGTGATTCCCATGTCGGCTCCCCTGGCCCCATATCGTTCCTTCAGTCATCACAGATGTTTGAATTCCTCGCACGAATATTTCTTGCTGGCAGAATTCACGCAGTGTCCAACGGAAACCTTCGCTTTAATGCTTCCCCCCCTCCCCGATACAGCGCTGCAAACGTCCTTGCTCTTATTTTTTTTTCGGACGTTTTGGTGGGGCCTGTCTGCGAGTTCCTCCATGATTTTTAGACCGCGTTCTTCTCGTTGTGCATCGGGCGCGTGTCCTTTCGGTGTTTCGTTTTATCTATTGCACCTTTTTTTGGTTTTGTAGAAGAGTCAAAGTCCAAGTTGAATACTCCTGTTGCTTCTCCTCCTTCGTCGACTCCCCGAGCCGCATTGAGACAACCTTTTTCAATTTCAACCTCGCTCCGCCGGCTTCCAAGTTTACTCCCGTCTACCGAGAATTGCGGAGCAGTGCATTCCCCCCGAAGCGAATGAACTTTCACCTCTTTTCAGAGAGTGGTGTTGTTTGATTTCCTCCAAATCAGTCTGAATACCTGCTCCCGGAAAGAATGGACTTCCTGCTGCAGTGGTCACTTCCGACAAAGTGCTTTATTTAATCTGTCACCCCGATCATTTCTCGGCGATGATTCGTTTCCCGTTCGGTTCCTTCAGTCGTAAATGCCAAGCAACGCTACAACTCCCGCGATCCTCGTGAATGGCGCGCTTCCCCGCACCCTGCGTCATGTATTAAAGTCCCAAGAACCTTCCCCTTCCAATGTTATGGGAATTTTTCTCTCTCCTTTGTACGCCTTTCGTTTACTGTGCTCCCTCTCTTTCCAGGTTTTTCCATTGAACAGAAGCTCATTATCCTGCTGGACTATCGGGACTACCAACCTCAACCAGCGCTGTCCTCCTCTTCAGTGGTGGCAGGTACTACTCCGACTTCACGTTGAACGGGTTGACGCGTCCATTGTCTCCACCTAAAATTTGGTTCCATCTTTCTTTTCAACCGGTCGTACTTTTGCTTCTGTAGCTTGTCACCTCTGCTCATCTTTAGTGTGTATGTCTAACTTCGCCCATTCCGACTCCCTTGCTCTGCCTCCTGTTGGCGCAGCACTAGACGGCCGCCTTCGCCTCAGTTCGCCGTGCGCGATTTTTCGCTACTAGACTTTCTTTCCACTTTTTTTTTGAGGGTCGAAAGACCAATCCCTACGTCGCTCATAGCCCCCGATCTCTTTCCTTGGTTCGCTGTTTTTTTGGTTCCGCTTTGTTGTGTGGTTGCCGCAATGCCTCCGTGGTTTGACAGTTGTATCATGACTTTTAGGTATACAGGCCCAGACTCGTCCCATCTCCTTTCTGATCTTCTCTCCTCTTTTCTCGTCTTGGATCTACCAGCCTCATCTTTTTTTCCGTTTACCGGGATTGAGCAGCAGATGTTGCCTTATCTCATCCCCCCCCTCGCGACCTGTTCCGAGCTGTCCAAGGCGTCGCCATTTTTCCATTCTGAGACTGACCCCTGCCTAGGTTTTAAGGAGCCAGTTAGGGTGTTGCTTCGCCTCCAACATGTTGGTGCCCCTCCTATCTTTGCGTCCTGAGAATTGCGGGGATGGCTGTCGCATCCCACCGTCCTTACCCTTCATTCCTCTTGCGTTTTTCGTGCCTGACTCTTATACTACTCTACTCCTACCCTTTTTTTTTTAGTTGAGAGATATTTTGATAAGAGTTCCCCTTCCCGGCGTTGAACGCTCTTCAGTTTTTCTTCCTTTGCTCGGTGTTTATAGGTCTATCCCCATCCCGCCCCTAGTTTTCCGCACGTAGGCGGGGGCCCAGATTTTAGGCTCAGCGCCACCCCTTGAACCCGCTCACTTCAGGTTGCCTTAGATCCTTTGAGTCAAGGATCTCGCCCCGGCGGTTCCGCCTTCCCGTCTGCCCGAGTTCCTTTCTCTCGGCCCGGATACGCTGTTACCCTTTATCATACCCTCTGACCCCCTATTTTCTGGAGAAGACTAATCAGGCGATTGCCCAGGTTCCGCTGTCATACTTTATTCCCGGGGCTGATGTCCAACCATCTACATTATGCACCTCATGGGCCGCTATTTTCTTATGTCTTAGACGGACAGTCCTGGCCGGTCGCTAGTCGTTTTCTCCCAGCCTGCCTTCGCGTGCCGGATAGAGGAGCCTTTTTTCTTCCGGTTTTCTCGGTTTCCTTTTTCTCGCAGTTCTTCGCTCGTTCGGATTGGCCTATTTAGCACTGTTGCTCATCCCCAAGCCCTCTTTGGCAACTTCGGCTCAGACGTAGTGGGTCTTCCCTGAGCGCAGTGGGTACCGGTCCCTTAGCCTTCTTAGGTTTTTCTTCCCGACCTCCGTTCGTCTTCCCAACGTCAGTAGAAGGGGTCGGAATGCCACTTTCACTTCACTATTTCCTTACCAGGTGCTGGTATTTGTTTTTTATTCCCGCCCCTCCTTTCCTCTATGAAACTCGATTGGGAATGAATTCGAACCCTTGGTCCCCAAGAACTCTCCCTGCGTTTCCTCTTTCTTCTTTCTCAGTCTCACTCTCTCCTTGTGCTTTCTCTTTTTTTACCCGCCCAGAAGGAGGCCTGCGAGTTCCTTGCTATTGCAGAAATGTTTTGAAATTCTTTCGGGTTCGGTTACTCGCTGACTGTTCACTTGAACCCAGGTCGCTACCGGCTTGACTTCCGAAAGCAGGAAGTTTCCCTCCTTCAGAGCCCTACCTGTGTAATTCCTTACCTTCACTCTGTCCGCCCGTCACAGGTTTGCGTCGCTTGACTCATCTTTCTCATTTTGGACTTGGCTCATTCTAATTAGTTTTTTAGATACCAGCAAGCACAACCACTGTCAAGCGATCCCTTCAAATGCGTTTTACCTTTTTCGGAATGAACTGCGCCGCCTCCCTCTAGCCGTCCGTCGCGCACCCCCCTATCCCTTTTGTGGGCCAGGAATGGGCGTGTTACTTGAAAACAGGTTGGTCAGATTCTGCTGACGTTGTTGTGTACGAAGGTGCAGTCTCGGGCCCCCTAGTTCTTAATCTCATATAAGTGAGTCGCATTCTTTGAAGCAGTCATCTGTCCCTCTCCGCGTCTTCTACCAGCCGTGAGAATTGGCGGCTGTGATCGGGGCCCCCCCTATGCCTTTTTGTCCCATTTTCACTTCCGCCCTTCTGCCTTTCGCTCGGGATGATAACCTGATATCTCGCCTGCTGGGCTCTCTCTTCATCAGGCATCTTCCCAATCCTTCCTTCCCTGATTCGGTAGGCTCAGGTTTCCCCGCTTGTCAGAGAGCCGGTGCTGCCGGTGTAGTTTCTGTTTTTTCAGAGATTAATCGCGGAATGCGTTTGGCTCCCAGAGTGTTTCCCCTGTCTTCGTCATCCTTCCGAATATCGGCTCCGAAGAGCCCCTTCCTTGAGGTTCTTTCTTATTCACGATCTTGCCGCTTCACAGCCCCTTTAGCACCCCATCTTGTCCTTTTCGCGTAGCCCTTGTTCTCTGCCCCATGTCCATGCTCTCGGTCTCCTTAGCTACTTTGATGTGTGCGTCTGAAAGGTATCTCGTCCTTGGTGGTGCTGGTTGAGTGACGACGTCTAAATTGTCGTTGTGTCTGCTCGCACTGCGTTCCGCGACTTCAGTCGCTATGGTGGCCATTTTGTCTTTTTGTGTAGATGGATTAGAACTAATAGGTTCTTCTCCGATCCCGTTTTGTATGCGTCTGGTTCGTTCCCCAAACTATGTCCTTTAAGACCCCTTGCCCACAGCGCTCGTGTTCCTCGTCTTACTCTCGATCTTCAGGAAATTCTACGTCACCGGTCTCGTTCTGGCGGGGCTAGTCTGTACTTACGCCCCAGGTCTGGAAACCGCTTGCCCCCCCCCCGGTCATCTTCCCACTTCCGAACCGAGGGTGCAAGTAGCAAGCGTTTCCTAACTCGAGTGTTTTTTTCCCCTTCTATGGTAGTTCAATAGTAGGGATTCGCCTTTTGGTCTCGGTCTACCGGCCCGCCGTTTGCGACCCCCCCTGCTTTCGTGAACCCTCCCCTTTTGATCATTCGTGGGTGGGAAACAATCTCGCCCCCTCTACGTTCCCTCCGCCGGGATTCTTTAGCCCGTCCGGACGACGAATGGACCCTACTTCCTCTTTCATACGACGGCTTGCGGTCGCGAGGAGTACTTCCCCGCATGATGGAAAGACTTTTTATATTCTCCTCTCTCTTCGAGTCGGACTTCACATCGTACGCCTGCTCCCTCTTTTTACTTCCCCCTGAATGCCAAATCTAGAAAATCTTGTTAAAAGCTCACGCCCGGCACCTTTGGGCTGGGTCAAGTTTTTCTTTTCCCTCCTGCCGGGCCCCTACTTTACTTACTCAGTGTATTTTTATTTCCCACCCCCTCAGGAGACCGGCTTAACGCTTGAGGTAGAAAAGTTGCCCTCCGTTAACTCCCCACTCGTTCCCCCCTCCTACTCTCGTCCCGAAGAGTGGAGGGTTTCCAACATGGTGCCCCTCTTCTCCCTGCCTTCTTTCTTGCCTTTTCCCGTCTCGCGTCTTTTACCGTATGTTGGGAGTCGTCTCCACATCTTTAATGACGGGCGCATTTTTTGTCATGCCCTCGTCAACGCCGCCTGTCGTTCTTCGAATGTGCTGTCCCCCCTGCTTTTCAGACTATTGCGCCAACTGGCGAGTTTGTCTTCAAACGGTCCTCAGCTCTCTCCCTGCCTTGCAGAGCGCTCCTCTTACTATTCTCACTACGCTCGTTTGCGTCTCCGACTGCAAAACACGTTCCCCCTTTCGCCCCTTGGAAGTCCTTTCGGGAAACTTTTCCTCGGTTCCCTGCAACTTGCTTCCAGCTGAGAGTAGTCTCACCCACTTTACTCAACCATTGGGTGCCAACTCTCCAGACTCCACTTGCGAACCGAGGAGGAGAAAGTTGTGCCGGAGGGAGACCGTCATGCCCAAGACGACTTTTTCCTTTTGGAAGACATCACTCCCTCCGCCTGAAAAGGCAGAGAATAGACCTCTTCCCTCACTACCACACTCCACCTCAATAGCACTCACCTCCCGTTTTTGTCTGTTTTTAGATTTCTTTTCCCTTTGGGCAGGCTCTGTCTTTCGTCGGCCGGCCGTTGTCCTTGGATTTTCTTTACAGGCTCCATCCCCTTCCCCTTCCATTCTACCAGGTTCTCAGTGCGTACGGAGCTTTAGTTCCCTTTTTCTGGAAATGTTACCGCCTCGGCCTTTTGAACCGTGTGATCAGCTGAAAGAGCTGTCAAATGCCGCGGCGCAGTTGCCAATTTATAGTATCGAATCGGCGTCCTTTATCTTTGCGCCCCGAGACGCCAGCTATGCGCTTTTTTTTGTTTGGGTTTTGGGGGGGTGGGGTGTGGCCGGTAACGACTTTCCAATCCGACTTTTTTCATAGTGCCTTTTCTTTCTTTGTTCCCTCCAGATGTCGAACCTAAAGGATCCTTCGGCAGGTGCCTCGTCGTCCCAGTCGACCAACCTCCCGTCCAGTCCCCTCTTTGTCTATCCTCAACCATCGACCGAAACCTTCTCCTGTGTTTCCCTGATTGTTTGAGAAGTTGGCCCTTTGCCACCCCCATTTTTTCACGTAATCCACTCTCTGGGAAGAAAGGTTATTTTTTCGGGCACCGCTTTTGCGATTACGACATTTCTGCGACCAAGGACGGCCGGCCGTCTCTCCTGTCTTTACATTTCCTCTACTTTCGCTTTTCGGCCCCTGTCCTGTCTGGCATTCAGGGAAAACCTGTTCCTATGGCGCGGTTCGCCTTGCAGAGGGCTTCTCAAGGCCTTCTTTTTCCAGTAGGCTTTTTTATGCCATGTAGGCAGGAATTGTTTCGTCCCCCGACTAACATTTCTTTCCTATCCCTCGGTTTGGTTTTTTTTTTTCTTTTTTTTTTTGGTGGTGCGGCCAACAAGTATGAATCCGGGAATTTCCTCTCCTCTAAATCTCAATGAAGGACCTGACTGACCACTAATTCCCCTGGGTCCCACCTTCGTCCTTTTCTTTTTTTGGTTCAGCCCTACCTTCCAGATTGCAGTATGAATCTTGCCCACCGCAAGTAGACTGATTCCCTCACCTCAATGTCTTTTTTCCAAACCTTAGCCGCCTGATAGATAGGTCACTCTGGCATCAAATCTATTTCCCTTCTACAGATCCTTTAATGACGTCGTTAGCAACGCTTGGCCAAGGAAAATATTTTTCGAAGTTTCCGCTACTTTCTTTCGGTGGCCAGCATTTTTTTGACTTGGCCCTTCCGTGCCGTCTTGAAGGCCTTTGTGCAGTTGCCTCTATACTATATTCCTAAAGGCCAACCTGCGTGGGATTTTTTTTTCCAAGGTATCCTTCTTTCCCAGCATGCCGACTTTAAAATTTGCCACTTTCACCCGCTCCTTTCCCTTGCTCCCATAAGACCTTGCTGATAGACTCCCAAAAAAGGAGTAAAATGTCCCCACCAACCTTTCTCTTGCTGCTGAATTTTACTCCCTGCGAGCTTTTTTCACCTGCCCCCCCCCTGACAGTCGTTTCGATCCAATAAAAGCACACTTCTTCCTACCCTGTGTATTCGACAATCTTTGATGTCGTCCTTCGCCTACATTCGTTTTTTTCATGGACTTCTAACCAATGTGTTACCTTCAAACTTCCCCCTGGGTGCTCAAATTTTGCGGCGGACACCCTTCGTTCTCTACCGCCGACATTCCGATTCAATTGACTTGAATTCGTTGCGTTCTTCTTTGACCCTCTGTACGCATGTCAAAGCTCCCAGTTTGAAGTTACCATTCCCGAGCCCGCTATCGCATCCTTTCAAGTCCCTTTCCTCACTTCTTTTGTGGTCCTTCTGCAGATAGTTTTTTTCATCCCCCGGATTTTTCGACTTAGTTAGTCGGTTGAACGTCTCTGTCTTTCTTATGTGTCGGCCATATCTCGCTCACGGATGCATTTTTCTCTTTTGGTCATCGTTTTTTGAGGGCCCGGAAAGTGCAATATTTGAGAGACTTTTCCCCCCTCTGCCGCGTGTCCTTCCCTCTCGACGGCGCCAATTGTTCAAGGTCCCCTCTTTTCCTCCCAATAATCTTCTAAGTATAATCGGTCCCACTTAGGATTTGAGTCCGTGCAGGCCTGAAGTAAAACCATGTCTCCTCCAACGATTTCGCTCTCTGGCTTTTCGTTCTGCTCTCCAGTACACGATTATCCCCCTTCGCATTTTCCCCCCCAGACTTAGCACTGCTTTCCTGGCTCAATTTGACTGGGCTTTCCTCTTTGTAGACTCGGCGTATGGTCTTGGCTTCTTCAGTCCCGGTTCCCGTCGGTAATGGGTCCCAGAACTACATTGAGGAGTCGGTGCCTTTTCAGCGATCAACCCCCGAAGCCCCATATTGGTCTCTTATTTCAATACCCTTTGCCAAGCTTCTGTTTCAGGTTCTCCACCCGTCCGAGGATTTCTTTTCCATCTCTTTCCTTCCTGCAGCTTCCCCCGGAAGATGATTTTATCGGCCTTCCTCTTTTTGCCTTCCACAACACACTTTTTTTAATTCAATTTCTCGTGGCATTTCACGAGCATTTCCATTAACCTTGAGGCTACGGGTCGTGCCTCCCATAGAAATTTCCCCATTCCGGCTTTCCCCTTGCTAGAACCAACGTCTCCAGACCCTTCCCTCTGTCCATTCTCGCCCTGCAAGGTAGCACTTCCTCTCGACCCTCCATCTTCTCCCTCCTCCTTCTCTCCCCCTTCGCACAGAAAAGCCTTGCCCGAACCAAGGCCTATCAGGTTAATTGAGGTATGGAATACTCTCCAATTTCATGTCGCCCCCAAGAAGTACGTCGCGGCCCTGATGTTTGCTCTTTTTGGTTGGCCTGACTCATCCCTTGCAGTACACTCATTCATGGAGACTCTTCCATCCGGCGGAACTTCTTGTTTGACCCCCACCTCTTCCATAGATCTGGTCATCCCCTCTTCCGACTTTTTTGGTCCGACTTTATTACGGGCATCCCCCAATGGCAGATCTTTGACCGATCTGACCTTTCCTCTACTTATGTCTATAAGTGCAGAAACTTTCGAGTAAAGCTCGTTCTTTTTGTCCCTACAACCTTCTTTTTTTCCAGCATATTAGTTCCTTTCCTATTTAGGGGATGTTAGAATCTACCGCATCCCCTTCACTCTTTCCCTTAATCGCGTTCGCATTAAGCAATCTTATCCAAGCCCCTCTTATTTTTCCTACTACAGTTGTTGTAGAGATATGTTCTTCATAGTCGGGCCGAGACCGCGCTTCAGTGCCGTGACGGGCGGTGGGTCTTCTCAAAATCCCCCATAGCTGAAGAAACGCCTTTGGTTTAATTTTCTGCTGTCGAAACCAGGCATCTCTTTTTCACTCGGTTTGATGCCGTCTATCAGATCTAAGCCTTGATCACCGGATTCCCTGCAGGACCTGGTTCTTGAGAGTTAATTCTTTTTCTTCCTGGGAAAAGATTTTCAGCTTTATCACGAGTTTTTTCCACCTTGGGTTTCGTTTCCCGTCAGACCAGGAGATGGCCTTTTATAGCCCCTGTCGTCTCTTCTTTAATTGAAGTTCTCCATTTGGCACCAGAAATTTGAAGATTCTAGCTTTTCTTTGGCTGGCCAGGGAGCTTCGAGGTCCCTTTAACTCTCTTCCCCTATTTCCTTTTTTTCGTTAGAGGATTAGTAGGCGCCGTGGCCGGCAGGGGCCTCGAGACTTAGAGGTTCGAGGATCGGCGAGCCCGACTGTCAGAGGTTTCCCTTTCGCGAAGCAGTGTTATATGACCCGCTAGCGTTACCGGGATCCCTTCGTAGGTTTGCCTAGCCTTCCCATGAATTAGGCCGTGTTGCTGAGCCTAAATTCCCCACCTTCCCCAGTTCTTTCCTCCCCGCCGCTCCTGGTTGATGTTCCTACTTTGCCTCCCTTTCATATGTGTCGTATGGACCATCTACATGCCTTCTTTGATCCTCTTCCAGCCTCGTTTTTCTCTTACGTTTTCCCTTTCCAGATTTTTCAGTTCTTTCCTTTCCGAAGAACCGGAAGGTTCGGCGTGCGTATCGATCACTCCTTCCTTCGATTCCCTTTGCTCTTCGGCCTTGCAGCTCCGGCACCTCTCCTAATGGCAGCAATGATTCCCCTCTAAGCCGGTGGTCTCCTCCTTTGTTTTTCAAGCATCCAGGCCTGCCCGCTGGGGCTTTGGTCCAATCTTTATTCATGCGAGATCTCCTACACTGGCACGCGCGCTTTTCCCATCTTTGAGCTTCGGCCGGTACATTGGACTCACTCCGCCCCGCATCCTTTTTTCTCCGAAGTTAGAGTCCAGATGACATGTGGTCGCGTTGGCCTCCTATTTTCCCTTGAAAAGGTTTCGATCGTCCGGCTGCGTCGAGCCAGTCTGCCTTCAATTCAATTCTCAAATCTGAACCTTTTTTTCCGACGGCGAGCGCATCTCCCCGTCCTTCTTTCCCCTCTTTCAGCTGGCCGAACCCGAGCCCTTGACCCGCGCCTAGAATTTGATAACTTTCGCTGGCTTTTCCTTGACGATTCATAACCCCCCACCACTCCTTCCTCCCCCTTTCTTCTCAGGAGAGGAGCTTTCTGATACGGCGCGGTATCGGTTTCGTTTACCCTGAGTTGAGAGTGTCCACGCGTATGATGCCAGCTCCGGGTTTTTTTTTGGTGGGTTTTATATTACCTTCTGAAGAAGCTCCCCGTGAATCGGGCGTCTTCTCCTTTTCCCGATCTGCCGCGTTTTGCCATGGTAAACCCCAGTTTGACTTTTCGGAGTAGCCAGGTATGAGCACTCTCCTGTTTTCTCTCTCCTCCCCCTCATGATGGTGAGCGGACAGTCTTCCCGCCCCGTTTTTTGCTCGGGTCTTTTTTCGCTACGCTCGTATCTTTGGTATGCCTCCGCTTCTTTTTTCGTGGTCAATTCCTCATCCCTTAGACTTTGACTGGATTAACATTTGTCTGTCTCTGCTCGATTAATAGGTAGGTTATCCCTCATCACGTTGACTTTCTGCTTCTGTTTTTTTGAAAGGTCATTTCTTTATTCTTCCCCCTGCAGCCTACATTGACACCCTAGCCGCGTGTTCGCTTGATTTCTCTCTAATTTAAGGAAAGACCTGAACTCCCTTCCTGACGTCTTTCATTCTTGACTTCCATCGAACCCCGTGCTTGGCCACCTACTGCAGCCAATTTACTTAGGAAAACGGACCTACTTTTTCCACCCCTTTTCCTCCCCTGCTTTTTTCCGAAATACACAGGGCCGTCCTCTGGGGCATCAGACTATTTACGGGCTATTTTTCCCAGTGCAGACTTTTAGACCTCTTTTTTTTCCCTTTTCCCCGTAGATGAGAGTGCTTTGAACAACAATCCCGGCCTCTACGGCCTAGTTACTTTCTTCACCTCCTTAATAACTCATGGACCCCCCCGAAGAGGTATGTCCTTTCCCGCGTTTCCTTGCTTTTTTTAGCATCAGCGTACCTTCCCCTTCATCTTATGGTATCTAAGGTGGGTCTTTAAATATAGGCTTCGGGCCCCTTTCCCCCTCCCCTTCCCCTACACCCTGATTACCTAATGCATGACCACGTCCTGCCATAGATCGCCATAGCAATGAGAGACGTCCAGCTTCAACTTGGTCACTTTCCATGCCTCCTTCCGTTACGCAAGGAGTGTCGAGTTTTTTGAAAGACCCCCCCATCGCTGTTGCTTTGAAGTCAGCTGTTGGAGTTCTCCCTCCCCGTCTTTCTTCCCGCCACTTCCCTCTCCCCATCATATACCCAAGCGTTTATGTTCAATTTTGGTGGTCTAGCCGCTTCGCCCCTCTTTACTTCCTGTACAGTCTGCCTCCTTTCCTCTTCGATGGTGAGTAGTAGAACCCCTTTTGCATGCCGTGGTCTCTTTTTGCGCCCTCGAAACTGCTGCCTGGCCAGCGCCATTTTCGGGCACCCCCCCCGAGTAGTATTGCAGCCTATGTCCAAAATTGCGTATGCTCTATTCACTTCCGTTCCTTCGAGGGACGTATCCTTCTCCCCCTATCCACGGTGTCCTGCTCTTGTTTCTCCGACGACTGCAACATTCAAATCTCGCCTTTCCTTTTCTGATGTTCCCCTCTGAGCCCGACGCAAGGATTCAGTGCAAGCAGGAGGTAAACTTCTCCCCCTTTTTCCCTGCCTCCTCCTCAATACCCTATTATGACGAACTTTGATTATGGGCGCCTGATTTCCTTGCTCACTTCAGCAAGCGGTTCAAAGTAAGGTGTTCCTAGACCCAAGGTCCTCCTATTTCTCCTCATCCTTTTTTTTTTTGATCTATCTTTCTCCTGCTTTTGCGGCGATGTAGGTAGTCTTCCGGCAACGTCACCGCGGATGCTTGAGCCGTTATCTTGCCCATCCAGGCACAGTTTAAGGATCTAGTTTACCTTTGTTCGTCTTTTTCCCCAACCTTTTTGGGAACCTTTTTTACGGAGAATCCGTTTGCTCCCCTCTTCCTTTCCCTCGCTTTAAATGCCGTCCTGCGAACTTTCCTTTCTACTCTTCTATCCTACCCCCTCGTGTCGATCGGGCGCCTGAATAGACTGCTCCCTTTTCTTAGATTACGGGCTTCGCCCTTTTTTCGCCCGCGAATCGTCGCTTTTCCGGCCCCCAACCCCCCCCCCCCTTACTTTTCTCCCAAGAAACGGCGACCCTCCCTTTTTCTGTTGCCGTCACCGCGAGCCAAATCCCTGTACGTAAGTTGAGTCGTCCCCCATTTTTACGTGAGCGTTGTTTTCATTTTTTCTTCTCCTGCGGACTGTTTGGCTGACCGGAATATGTACCCAACCCTTTTCCAAATTCATAAACGATTTGATGTGTCCTCCGGCTTAGGGAAGCTGTCTTGTTTGATAAGATGTCCATTCAGAGATTAGCTCTTCCGTTAGTCGATCGTTCAAAATTCTCCTCCCCCCTCCTCCCGGTTCATGTATTTCCGGAGTGATGTGCTTGACTTGCCACCGTGAAGTTTTGCTATATTCTAGGCTCCTTTTTCGATGGACGTCATAAATTTAAGTGGTTTCTTTTTCAGCACTTTCCTGTAGAGCGAGAGTTTTTCCCCTACTCCCCGACTCTCGTCAATGTCTGTGGGTTGCCAACCCTTCTTTCCCATCTTTGACTTGTAAGAGCGCCCTCACAAGCCTCCCTCCTTCATGACATTTTGAAATTACCGTTTCCTTTGGTCCGTTCTTTTTTTCGAAGAATTAGGGCACTACCGAGCTTGTTCCCCCCGCACTGTCTCGAGTGGATAGGCCGAGCCAGGTCTTGTGAATTCCGGCCTCTTCTCTCCTGAGCCCGAAGCCCCTTTCGATGGATTTCCAGAGGACGGCACTGCGGTTTTCCCCTCCTTTTTCTACCCTTCACTAGGTAGACAGTTGACCTGCGATGCTCCTTCGGTGGCCGTGCCCTGGGATTTTCCCTGGCTAGTTATTCCGGTGACGATGGCAATTCGTGCCTGCCCTATCGATAGTTAATCCCGCGTACAGTTTCGTTTTTCCAGGTCTTCTTTTTTTCCTCTTTGCCCGAATTTGAAACTTTGACGTTAAAGAGCACGACTGCCCCAACGTTAGGATCCCATGCTGATTTAGCCTTACACCACCAAGGATGCATCCCTTGCCCCCCCCAATTTTCTTCTGCTGTCAAGTCGCAAGAGCTTCAATGCCCTTCTCCTGTCCCGCATAAAAATCCCCCGAGCCCTTCCTTCTACATAATGTAGCTGCCCACTCTTTGGATTCGTCTCGATCCCCCCCCTTTTGCCTTTTGCTTTTCGACAGTGTCACTTCCTCCAACGTAATTATGTGATCCCATGGTCGTTTCGTCACTTCGGAACGATCGTGAGTCCATGCCATCTGATCACTTAAGGTCGTGCTCCTTTTTCTTTTGCAGTGATCCCTCCGTGTCCCCCCGTGAAGCCCCCCGTCTCCAGAGACTCTTTCAAGGTATCCTTTCTCGGTCCTCCGGGCCTTGGGGTTGTGGCCTTTGCTATACCTTTCCCCTACCAAGGCCTGGTCTCTTACCTTATTTATGGATTAAGGTCTCTTGTCGGCCCCTTTTTTCTTCCCCCTTCTCCAGGCTCAGGATGAAGAGCGGTCGGCCTTTTCCCGCCTTTCTCCCTGACCGTCGAATACGTGTCCTTAATGGGGTACTTGCGTCCCTCTACCGCCTCCCCTCCCCTTCCCCCTTAAAGGAAATACGCGCCGCCTCGTACCAATGGCATCGTTTGAGCACTAAGTCCCCCGTTCGGACTCCGTTGTCGTGACGCCTTTTTTCATGGAAGCATCCAAGAGAGACTCTTTCCCCTTTTTGCGGGGCTTTTGACTAGCAGTACAGATCTTCGATGAGCCCCGTTCACTAATTTTGCGCCTTGCTTTGTGCCACCGTTACGGCTCGTTCCCGATCATAATTATCCTGGAGGTTTCTTTCGGTGACGGCCCTGCGTTCCCTTCTTCAAAGTATACCCCACCCAATACCGCAGACGTCGTTTCCTGGACCAGATCCGACCCGAAGACTTCGGGGTAGCCAGGCGCACTTCTTGCCCTCTATTTTCTTTTTCCTGTCTCCCGATAGGATTGATCTGCTCAAGGAGTGCCAGGTCGCCATAGCACTTGCCGATTCATATAATGTTCTTCCGGTACCTTCTGGGCATAAACAAAAAGAGATGACTTCACTCCCTCCTTTTCTGACTGTAAGCCTGAGACCTTCACCTTTGGCCCGAAGGGTCTTTTTACCCTCCTTTTGGTGATCCTTCCGGTCCCGCATCGTTCCCTTTTCTTGCAAATCTGTGCTTTTCCTTTGGAAGACTTTTTATATTTCTCAGCAAAGAGAATTCCCTCTCTTCTCCTCCTCCCTTCTCTTAACCTTCGCTCCTACCTGATGCCATTCTAAGGTCCTCCCTCTTTCTGCTGGAAAGCATCTCCCCGTCCTTCTTCCCTCCCACAGAGATATCTCGGACCCTGCTGGTCCTTTGGTAGATGTTTTCTTTTCAGCATGCAGTCCCCCTGTTCTCCCCCTTCCCCCTCAAGCGGCCTTCCAGGTTATTCAGTGAAGATGGTAATAGTTTAACCCCCCCTCTTTCCCCTCTTTACTTCCTGACGAAGAACAGGCCCTTTCATCCCCTTGCCAGATTACACCGTGGCTCCTTCTCAAGGCTCGGAATCCCCAGCCCAACTTACCCAGGGACACCCCCCCCCCCCCCCCCCCCACTTTTTGACCAGTCCTGAGTTCCTTGTGGCTTCGACTACACTGCTCACGACTCCTGTGAGTCAGGCTCTCTTTTATGGGGACGATAAAACCCTCACTGCCTTCAGCTCTTTCGGTGCCGACCATAGTACCACGC
>Ga0179593_1706839_pt1 | contig 17956 bp, 28 predicted proteins | sample CZODoug2_1_08_16_FD_185931 | JGI IMG/M metagenome (GOLD analysis project Ga0179593, IMG submission 185931) | Vadose zone soil fungal communities from Angelo Coast Range Reserve, California, USA - CZODoug2_1_08_16fungal (PacBio error correction) | ecosystem: Environmental > Terrestrial > Soil >... | reverse complement strand
GCCTCCGTATTTTTTTCACTATCCGCCGGCTGATGGACACCCCCCATTTTTCCCAAACTTCCCCCCTACTCTCTCTCTCTCCCTCCCCTTTCTCCTGTTATATTTCCACTCTTTCCTTTTCAAAGTCCCCCAATGTCAGTCCTTTTGAAAGATTAGATGCCAACCCGGCATTGAAATTCTCGAGTGTTTCCTCCCCACTGATTTTTCATGGTCGAGCGATAGTTCTTTTCCCCCTTTTGTGGCCATGTCAGGCATGAGTCGACCCTCCTCCGCCTTTTCTCCCCAGGAATGGTTTTTCCTTCCCCTTTTGACCCCCGCCCTTTTTCCCCCTTCCTTCCACACCTTATCCTCCCCTTTTTCCCTGCCCAAGAGCGTTTTCCCCCTCCATTTTTGAAGATTATTTCCCTCGCGATTGTGGCCTTCACGGATTCCCTCCAAGTTCCCGCTCCTCTGCATTCCCTGCTTTCCCCCTCCCCACCCCCGGGTTTTCTGAATTCGAGGGAATCACACTGCGGCTTGTCACTCTTTTTTTCCCCCAAGCCTTTTGAATAAGTCCTTTAAAAAGATCTTATCACCCACACATTCTTTTTTCTTCTCCTTTGAACTCTTTTTTCCCCCTCTTCTTTTATACTCTGGTTTCTTTCACGGTTATGATTTTGTCCCTCTCCCGACCTCACTCGTGTCAGCATTTTTCCCCATTAGTCCAGTTGAATCGTTCCTTCTCCTGGACCTCTCCAGTTTTCCTTTTTTTACCGTCCCCCTTTCCTTCTTCTTCCCCCCCCACCCCTTCATTCCCGGCGATGGGATCGATTGTCTCCGCCCTTTCAGTACGTTCTTCTTTCGAAATGATACTTGGATGACGAGGCCTTCCCTTCTCTTTCCCTTCCGCATGAGAACCCCCTGCCTCCCCCCGTTCTTATTACTCCCCGAAGTCCCTTCCAGGGTTCGTCCGATGGGCTTTCTTTTCGGAATTGTCTCCCTGTATCGGCCATCCGGTCCCCAAATCATTTCTTCCCCTTTGCTTTCTTTTTTCTCTCTTGTCTCCTCCGGGAACGCTCCTTTTTTTTTTTAGTTGAAATCCAATGAACCACCCTGAGAATGCTGCATACATTCGTTTGGTTCTCGCTTGCTGACGGATTGCTCCATTTTAATCGTTACGCGCCTCTCCCACCCCCCCCTCCCTTTTTTTGGCAGGTCCCCCCTTCTCTCAGTCTTTCTTTCCCCCTTCCATTGGCCAACAGGCCTTGACTTTTTCCGGAAATTCGTCCCTTGCAAACCACACTTTAACATTTTTCCCTTTCCCCCCTCCGTTTACTACCCCGTTCTCCTCCCAATCAAAATTCGGACCTTCCCCTTCTGCGTGATAGCTCGCCTTACCCGGGGTTTGGGAGTCTTTATGAAGCAAGTCAACTTATTATAATCGTGGGGCCATCACTGCGCAATCTTCACCTGCACTTTTCTCTCTTTCCTCGTATTTTCTTCTTCCTCCCCTCCCCTCCGGGCTCCCCCCCTCCCCCCCTTACTCACAGCCACCATTACCGCCATACACATTTGAAACCTCCTTCATATGCTTCGATCCAAGTCGCTCTTCCTTCCCTTCCCTCCATCAAACTGCATGCTCTTATCCCCTCCCTCCCCCCTACGTTTTTTTTTTTTCTCTCTCTAATTTTTTTTCTTCTGTTGGTTTCGCGTACTTCCTGACTCTTGCCGAGCTTAATCTTCATTGTCATTTTTTTTGATTTTTTTTTCTTTTTGATTGTGGAGATGTTCCCGTCTTTGCGGTTGGCGCCCTCCTGGACCCCGTCTCCCCCTTTTTCTTATGCGGCGTCCCCTGGCCCTTTTCCTTCTGAGACTTATCCCCTTCCATGGCCTGAATTCCTTTTCTCTTTTTTTTTCTCTGACCCCTGTTTGGAAAGTCGAAGCAGTAAGTTTGAAAAGGTAGTAGCCTTTTTCCTTTGAGTATCAACCCCCCCCCCCCCCCCCCCCACCCCCCCCCCCCCCCCCCCCCCCCCCCCCCCCCACAACCCCCACCCCCACCCCCCACCACCCCCCCCCCCCCCCCCCCCCACCCCGCGTGACGAATGGAATCCTCGTTCTTTTTTTTTTGTTTTTCCCGGTGTCCCCTTAGTATTTTTTTTTCTCCCCCCCTGCCCCAGGTGTTGACATTCTGTGTGATAAGGTGCGACCTATACGTCCCCCGGATGCACCGTTTTTCTATTGCTTCTTTCCCCCCCTATCCTTAGCCTCCCCCCCCTCCCCCCCTCGCCCCCCCCCCCCTCCCCTCCAGACACAACCTAATACGTTCTCCATCTCAATGTGTTAGATTCCCTTTTGCACGAACGTGAACCCCCAACCTGAGACGGCCCTCGCGCCCGCGCCCCCCCTTTCTCTATTCCCCTTCCCTTCTTCTTCATCTCTGATTATTTTCCCCCTCCTGGAACTCGTATTCCTGGAATGAAACTTCATCGCTCCCCAGAATATTTTTCTTCTTTGAGCTGGACTGGTTAGGTTTTTTAAAGTGCCCAAGTCTTCGTTCCTCTCCTCTCTGCTCGCTTTCCCGATTTTTTACTTTCTTTCTTATTGTGCCGCGCCTTTCTTGGTGTTGATCCTGCCCAGCCCCTCGCGGTAACACCAAACATCCCTTCTTTTCCTTTTTGAAGCTTCAAATGTATACGATTCCTTTCCTTCCGCAGGTTTTTTCTTTTTTTCTGCTTCTTCTTTTTCTTTTCCTTCTTCCCCACCCCGTCCCCTTCCGTGACCGGGAACATAAACACTTTTTTTTTGGTTCCCCTTGTCCTTTTTCGTGACCAGGGGTGGATCAAGAGTCCCCATTTCCTTCCACTTTCTTATCTGCCGTTAGCCCTTTCCCCCCGCAGTTATCCTCCTTTTTCTACCCCGATTTCTAGAGTCACTGTTCTTCACACTTAATTCCTGGAGCCTTTTTCTTTTTCCCTATGTTAAGCCCGCGGACTCGATTTTTTCCTTTTCTTTGAACCGATTTTTTTTTTACTTTCCCTTTTCCAGCCGACTTCTTTTGTCCCCCTCCTTCTGGTCGTGTGTTGCCTCTCCTTTTCCCGAAAACCCCCTTCCTTTTCCATTACTTCTTAAGCTTTTTTTTTCTTTACCCAAAAAGGGGAAAGCGTCATTTCCCCCCACCCCGCCTCTATTTCTCCCCTCCTCAGATGATCGAGTACTCCCCCGTGAGCCAGAAATTTTCATGTGGAGACATTCTGGTTCACTTCCTAGTCCTTTTTCTTTTTGACACTCTTAGTCGCATTTTATTCCCCCCCCCCCCCCCCCTGGTGTACTTTAGCCTCTTTCTGTGATCTAGAGTTGTTCTGTTCAATGGGGTGCTCGCGGAGGGCGGCTTTTCACAATCCCTTTTACTTTTATTTTTCCCTCCCTCCCCCTTTTTTTTTTTGAGTCGAGCTGCGAAAGATCTCAAATCTTGAGAATGCACCCATTTTCAAAACCCCTTTTCCCCTCCTCTTCTCTTTTTTTCTCCCTCCCTCTATTTTCCCCCCAGATGATTTTTTCCCCTCCGACACCCTGTCATTTTTCATCAAAGATTATCTCCCCTCGATGGCCAACCCATCATGGTCTCCCCCTTCTTTTACCCACCTCGTTCCAAGAGCTGGTCTTGTTTTCTCTATCCAGTCCTTATCCTCTTCCCTTGCCCAGGTTCTTGTCAGAACTTTCCCCCCGGTCCTAAGTCCTCTTTTTTGTTAAGGTCCTCTCTTTACAGAATTTGGTTTTATGTCACACTTTTTCCATTCATTGAGCCCGGATTATGTTTCTTCTGGCGTTGCCCCTCCTCCCGTCCTCCGCTCTCCTTCTCTTTCCCCTTTTTTTTATTGCCTTCTTCCTTTCTCCAGCAAGGAGACTCGCAGGTGAACTTCCCCCCGAGTCCTCCCAAATGGTTTTGAGCTCAGTCCCTCCTTGAAGGAGGCCGCGCTTTTTTGCCCCTTCCCCGTTCTGACTCCCCCTCCCCCCTCTCTTCAGGAAAGGTGTCTCTTCCTCCTTTCTATAAAAAATTTTGAGGTCCTTTTGTCCACGCTTTTTGAACCCCTTTCTAACAGTGCTGGTGGGCGAGGTTCCGTTCCCCCGTCTTTTCTTTTTTCCCTTCTTTTTTTGTAGCGCCCTCTCCTCTTCCTCCCCTCAGGCACTTCGAGCACTTGTTAGCTTTGAATTTCTACGGACAATAGGGAATGTTCCCTTTTTTCCCCCCTCCCTGATCCTCTCCCCAACCCCCTGTCCCTCTTTTCCCCCTTTGAAGTCTCTGACCCCGCATAGCCAGTTTTTTTGGACCAGAGTTCCCTTCCTAGTAGACGTCTATTCTTTTTTCTTGACCGTGAAAACAATCTACTTTCAGCTCCACCGGATATTTCCTCCTCTTCTTATACCGTCCCCCTTCATTAACGAATTTTCCCTCCCCCTTGGAGCATCCTTTTCATCCTTTCCCTTTTGCCGTCTCGGACATTTTCTCCCTACGTTTTTTTTCTTCTTGTCGCGAAACCCTCGAATGAAACGCCCTGTTGTGCCAAATTTTTTGCCCCTTCTGAATTAAACATGGATCGCGTAGTGCTTTTCTTTATCTTTTTTCTTTCTTGAAGTTCTCTTCCGGGAACCAATCCAAGGACAAAAACTCGGCCAGCTGAGTCGGTTACCCCGTCCTTTTCCCCCCCGGCCCCGTCTTTTCTCCGGCCTTTCTTGAGTTTTCCCCCCTTCCAAAACCCAACCCTCTTAAACCTTTCAAGCGTCAGTCCCCGGAGCTGGCTTCAAGCAACTTCCCATTTTAGGCCGTAGTGTGGAATTTTTTTGCAGCGACTTTTTCATTCTTCTGGCTCTTCCCTACTCATCTGAAGAATCCTATTCTCCCCATTCAGTTCCCTCCCTCTCCTTCTTTTCCTAAAGTCTCCCCCCCTTCTTCCCCCCCCCTCTCTTTGGCTCCCGATCCTTCCCCCTGAGCTTTGTGTGACATACTGAACCCCCCGGTCCCTTCCCACAACGACTACCTCCCCAGAAAACGCGACGCAGCAAAGAACACTTCCCCTGCAAGACTGACCTTCTTTCCCCCTCTCTATCTTATACCTTTTCCCCTTCCCCTCCAATAACCCTGCATTTCTTCCTTTTATACGTTGGTGGTTTTTCTCCTGTCCTTCCCCCGGAAGGAAGGATTAGACTGGATAATTACGGTTTCCTTCATCCTGCCTTTAAGGTTTTTTTCTAAATTTTCTATTTTTTCTTTTTTTTTTAGTTTCTGGATGGTGATCTTCTCCCCTTGAGGGGGGGACACTATCGTTTTGAATTCTGAGGAGCCCCTGTTTGATTCGCGGGAGGCACAGACTAGGGTACTCCTTTCCTCATAGATTCTTCTGAATACCCTCTTCGCTCCTCTCCCTTCATTCCGATTCCCCTGTTTCCCCCCGCCGACGGTCGTCTGTCCCCCATTTGAGCTCAAGGTGACATTCCCCTTTAATCAAGGTGAGAGTGAATTGAAGGAACTGTCCCCGATTTTTCGTTTTTCCCTCCTTTTACCCTGACCTCCTTTTTTCCTCCTTCTCCCCCCCCGATAAATTTGCCTTCCCTTCTCCGTTTTTTTCCTTTTTTTTTCAGCTAACACTCCTTTCTTTCTTAAAGCCAACACTCCCTCCGCATGTTTCCCCCCCCCCTAAATTTCTCTTTTTCTTGTCCTTCTTTCTAGAAAAGAATTACTTTTACGGAGGCGAATCGCAGCGATTTCCTTTTTTTTCCGAAGCGTTTCGCCGGAAGACCGTTTTCCCCTTTCGACAACCTAGTATTCCCCCCTTTTCCCTGTCCTTCCCCTTCCCCCCCCCTTTAGGTTATTCAGCCCCTTTTTCCTCAAGGATGAGTCCGAGGTGTCCTTTGCTCCCCCGGCGGTCTTCCTTCAATTGAGGACTCTGAACCCTCGGGCCACGACTTGCTACCCCCTTTTTTTCTGTATGTCCTTCCTTCCCCTCAATTAAGGTCGTGGTTTTGTTTTTCATAGACTTTCCGCGGTCCCCTCTTTAAATTCAGTCTGTCGATTTCCTTTACTGTCTTCGGACTTTCCCCACTTCTCACCCCTTGCCGTGAATGGGCCGCAGTTGATCTTTTATGAGTATTTCTTTCCCCCCTAAGAATAAAACCTGTCACCTCACAACTTCTCCCCCCGTTTGCCACCCCCCTCTTCCCCAGTGCTCCCCCCTTTGTGTTGAGGGTGGAGTTCAGACCCTTCCCTTTAATTAAAGGACCGAGTTTTTACTCTTTTTGCAACATAGAGCCTCTCCCCTCGATTTCCCCTTTTTTCCTGAGCTTCCCTTTGTTTCCCTTCCTTTTTCGCGCTGCTCCGGCACCCAACCGGCAGCGTAATTTCTCTTCTTAATGATGATTGACTTTTTTCATTTACTACGCCTCTGCTGGAACAAAGTTAATGCCTTTTGGCCCCCTCCTTCCTCCTATTTCACCCTTTATTCCCTTCAAACCCTTCCCCTTTCTGTCCCTCTCCCTTCTTGACGCGTCGTGACACGAGCTCTTTTAAGCGGTCACAAAAAGTCTCCCCCCCTTAGAACAGTCTTTAGAATGCTCAATTCCCCAGTTAGACTCGAGGAAGTTTTCCGTTCTCATCCTTTTCTCTCCTTTCGACTTTCTCCCTTTTGACTGGCTCTTTGAAACGCAGGCTAGGCCTTTCTTCCTTCGACTATCTTTAGATATAGGGGTGGGCAAGGTTGTGCTTGGTCTTTTCCATTATTTTTCTTTTGCTTGATTTTCCCCTCCCCTCTGGCTCATTTTCTCCCCCTCTCCACTGTTCGAGCAGCTCCCTTTATTCCTGCCCATATACGAGAATTTCACACCCCCCTCCCCCCCCCCTTGTCCCCTCCTCTCTCTGATTCTTCCTCCCTTCTAGTTCTTCCCTGTTTCCCTTCTCTTTCCTCCCTTCCCTCAATGGCAAGGCAAGTTTCGATTTCCTCTGGAAACCCCCCTCCCATGGTTCTTGGAAACGAGGCCGATTGGGGTCATTGTGAGCGATGAGAACTCGGATCTCATTTCGCTTTTTTTTTTGAACTTTTTCCCCCTGTCTATGTTGTTCGGTCGCCTTTCCTCTCAAAAAGGACTTTTGGTTTTTTTATGAAATACAGGTAATCGCGTTCGTGCCTTCCCCTCTTCCATTCTTACCCCGCACCTTTTTCTGTTTCTTTTCCGTCATCTTAGGTCTTTCTAGTCCATTAGATTTTTTTTTGGGGAGTGACCAAGATATCGAGCAAGTTTTGCTCCTCAGATCCAGGTCCTTTCCTTCCCTCCACAGTTGCGTTCTCCTTCCGATGGACTCTCTTTCTCCTTTGATGCACGGCGTGCAACCTCCCTTTTACAGCCTCCTCCTGACAGGAGGCTGCGTTCGCCTTTTTCTCCCCCCTGTCCCCCCCCCCCTTGGATGCGCCTTCGTCTTTTTTTAAACCTTTTAGGATCGGTTTTTCTTTGTAACTTATAGGTTGGATGGTCGCGAACCTACAGTCGGTCCTCACACCTCTTAGTCTGCCTCCTTTCTCTCCCTTGTTCTCTTTGCCTCTCCCATCATCAATTGCCCCCTGCTCCGTTTGCTTACCCCCTCTGACCTGATTTTTTTACCAACGACGATTCTTGCCGTGACTTTCCCTCGCTTTTTTCTCCGTCTTTCCCCTCTCCTCCCTTCGTCGTAGTGCCCCCTCCCTTTATCCTGCGCGAGAGCTTGTTGAGACCCCCAACCTCGAAGTAAGCTCGGCCTTCTTTTGTCCCTCCGATTCCCTCCTTTTTCAATTCCGTTTAAAAATGTTGCATCTAATGTTGTCCCCATTGCCCTTCCCCCCCCTCTGTCTGCCCCCCAAATGACACAGGTTTTATTTTTCGAAGGTGTGGTCTGCGAGGGGCCGCCGACTCGACCTATCATGTTGTTGCTTTCTGTTGACCCCTCTTCTTCCCCCCCCTGAGAATGTTCTTTTTTTCAGGCGGTGCTTTTCTGTCTTCTCTTCCGGGTCTGCGCCCGTTCATTTTCGCAAACCCAACGCGGGTGCAGGCCCCTTTCCCCCCCCGCTCACCTTTCCCACAGCCTTTAACCTCCCCCCTCATGTTGATCTTTCTGCACGTGGTCCACCCAAAAACGCCTCCCCATAAAATCTTTAATTACCAGTCCACGATGATACGAAAGCCTTCCTGCGTCTTTTTTTTCTTGAGCTTTCCCTCTGTCCCTGCGCCTGTTTTCCCCCTTTATTCCGCAGCCCCCCCTTACCCGTTCTTCGATGTCTGCTTTCCCTCCCCGGAGCCCATATTCCATGCCCTTTTCGCCTGCGTCCTGCCTCACTTTCTTTTGTTTCCGTCTTTCCTCTCCCCCTCGTTTAACATCCCCAGCCCTCAACCAGCAAAAAACTCTCCTGCCATCCCCTTTCTGCCGTCACCTTCCTGATTTTTTTTGCAAGCCGTCAGATGATCCTCGACTATAACTCTCCTCCTTTCTTCTCTCTCTTTTTCCCCCTCTTGTTGTGTTTTTTCTGAGGATCCCATTATTTTTCTTTCTTACGACTTTAGTTGATTTCCCTCTTCATATGATCTATGTTGGATTCTTATTTTTTTTGATGTTTTTTTCTTTTTTCTGGCTGGGGCTTTTTCCCCCCCCTTTCTTTCCTTTCTTGCGAATCTGACCCCTCTTTTCCCGATGATCGGAGACCTGGGTATTTTTCTTCTTTGTTCGACGTTTCTTTTCTTTTCCATAGAACGGTAAGCTTTATCTTCTTTTCATTTTTAAATTGTATCTCCTCTCCTCCGCGCGTCCCTTCCCCTTTCCCCTTTACGACCTGTCTCCCCCTCTTTTTATTTGTGCAGGTGCTCTCTGTTTTTCCTTTCCCCGAGTTTGTTATGTAGGAGTTTTCGACGAACAAGATTCCGTTTTTTCAACTGCATTTTGACTTTCCCTCTTTTACCCCTTGTTGTCTCCCCCCTCTTCCAGTCCCTTACCCGGTGTTTTTCGTGTCGTCCCGTCACGGCACGGCAAAGCCAAAGCTACCTCCCCAAGAATCCCCCCAAGGATGCCACCATTTCCATTGTGTGCTCCTTTTGATGTTTAACCTCTTTACCCCCCCTCTGAGTTGTCAGTCGGCGTGCCCTCGCTCCCAAACTTCGTCCTTTCCTCCCCTTTTTTCATTTTGTCCTTCTTTGAGACCGAGCTCTTCTCCTGGACATGCCCCCCTCACATGGCATTGTCACCCCTTCCCCGTAGGTAACAAACGACAGGTAATCTGCGTGAGCTTGACTCGAGTTTTTTCGGTGTCTCCTGTTTTTGCTTCCCAACTCTTTCTCCTCCCTCCTCATCCCAGTCCTCTTCTTTGCCAAACGGGTCCCCCCTTGGAGTCTGGACTCCTCCCCAATCCCCCCTCAGTGCGTTGCATCGCTTCCCTGTCAGCTTCCCTTCCGTACACCCCCCCCCCCCCCCCTTTCCTCTGGCGACCCTGTGCCGCGATTAAACTATTTCCCCTAATCCTTTTTCTGAATCTCCCGCGGTTTCTTCGGAGGATTCCCCTTTTCGCAACCATCCCTCCGGTTCCCGTTCCCTTCCCACCCTATCCCCCCCCCCCTCAACCCGATTTTTCCCCCGAGTCAAGGTTTTGATTTTCTTACCCATTTTCCTGTGATAAAGTCTCGGACGTAATTTACCCTTTCCTTCTCGCCTGCGTCCTCCCCTTTCTTACCCGCGCTTCCTCCCTTTCCCCTGCCATTATGATTCTCCTGCGCCCTACAGGACCAATATTTTCAGTTTTCCTTTGCGATATATCTTTTTGAAGCCCCCCCCCCCTGAAGAGGAATTGCGAGATACGAACGCACCTCCTCTTTTTTTTCCCTTTAATGGTCCTTGTTTTTCTTCCCTTCCCCGTGTCAACCCCCTTGTCGTTCTTTCAAAACCCTTTGAATAGAGAGCGTCGACACCTGCCCTCCTGGTAACTCCCCTTTTCCCCACCCCTTCTTCCTCCCCCAGAGAATTCTTTTTTTTTCTCGAGACCACCCCCCCCCCCGTTGTTTTTTCCCTCTTTTCCCATTCCTCTGACCATTAGGGTTTTAATCATCGATCTCCTTTTCCTTCCTTTCCTTGAACTTTCCTCTTCTTCGGCCTTTTATCACGCATTCTACACGCCTTTGAGTTTTTTTTCAAGGTTTTCCCATTTTGGTGTCAATTCCGCAGGTGACGGCGCTCTTCTCTTTTCCTCCTCTCCTTTTTTTTTTTTGTTTGATCTTCTCTACCTCCCTCGCCTTTCCCTCTAGCCCCTCGCTCATGGAACCATTTCCTTTCCTGAGACTTGTCTCACGTTCTATGAACGCTGCTCTCGTTTCAAGCCCCCCCAGTCCAGGACCTCTTTTCTCGCGATTCCCCCCCACCCTCTTTCTAACCCTATGTTTCTCCCCCCCCTGAGGTCAATGTGGGCGCAGCCCTTCGTGATTCTATTTTTCCCCATCGCGGGGGAAATGACCGTCTCCCCGAATTGCTTCTCTTCTTCTTCCCTCCTTCTTTCTTTCCCCTTTCACTTGACATTGTAAAATAAGCCTGTCACTGCCTTTTCCCCCCCGGAATAATTAGTTTCCGCAAGAGGCCCCGTTTGCCCGTCACTTATCATCTTTTTCGATTCTCCCCTTCCTCTTTCTTTTTTTTGATCTGCCCCCCCCCTCCCCTATCTCGAAGCAAGTTCTCTGCGGTCACTGCGATCCCGTTCCCTGGAGATACTTTCCCGAGCAGGAAATCGAGGAAATGAGCCCCGCCGCTCTTTCCCCCTTTCTGACTTCCCGCTCTCTTTCCCCTTTAAGGACTGTTCCTCCTTTCTATCCCCGTCCAACCCTTGGGCGTAGCACTTGAGGAACTCCAAGGAGTTCTGTGTTCGAGGTTCCCCCCTTTCCTTATCTTTTTTTTTTCGCTCTTCATGACTCTGTGCATCATTTTAGAGGAATTATACATGTTCAAGAGTCTTCCTCCCTTAACTCCGCTTCCTTTCCTGTTGGTTCCTTTCCTCTGAAGGAACACCCCCTTCTCATTGAACCCCAGTTATTTCCACAAGTCTTTCTCCGTCGTGGCCAGTACGCTTTTTCTGCTATCGCTCTCCCCCTTATTTTTCTCCCCCCTTGGGATGGCTATCACAATCCCACCTTTTTCAGTTTTACGTTCTTCTTTGGATGAAGCCACGTTCTGTCTCCCGACCCTTACTCACGAATTCTCTTTTCTTTCCCATTCTGGCCCTGATTTCCTCCCCTTTCCCCTCTCTCTTCTGCTACTTGAATGTTCCTCGAAGTTTGACTTTGCGATGCGCCCGTCTACTACTTTACTCTTTTTCCGCGTTTCCCCCCTTCTTCCCAACCAAGGATACTCTAAAGGCTTGTTCTTTCGCTTTGCTTTGTTTCCTTCCTGTGCACGAACGCGAACCCCCCGAGACCCCCCCCCCTTTTGGCAGTCCTTTCCTTATGACCGTTCCCCTTCTTACCCCTTGAAGGCACAAGCTGAAGGAATCTTTTCCACGGCCAACACCCCCTTCATACCCTCTTTCCACCACTTCCTTTCGGAGGATAAAGAAAATGCGTCACAAGGGGAGCATGGCCCTGAAGGGCAGTCCCCCTGAATCCCCTCTTTTCCCCCTTAAATTCAGTGCCCCTCGGCGGAGGGCCCCCCGGAGTTTCACTTCGTGGGCTTCGGAATCTTTCTTGGCAGGGGACACCCATACCGAACCAGACCGGAGACCCCCTCCCCCGCACCCTCATGCACCCATTCCTTTTTCGCCGCCCAACTCCCCCCTCAACCTCCATTCCCTCTCCGGCGTCGGAAGTGCGATTCAGTGGAAGAAGGACTTTTCTCACAATGGCTTCGAGCTTCTCTCTTTTTTCCTCCTCCCTTTTTTTTTTGCTCGAGTAAATCTCTTTGTTTTCTTCCTTTGTCCCCTGGCTCTTTCTTGCAACTCACGAGGAAGGTGCTTGAGTCGTCCCCTTTTTGTGCTGGAGGGGATGTTTTTTGAGTTCCCCGTTTTGGGGCGCTCGTCAGCCTTGATATTCGCGTCGGCCCACGGGCTGGTTTTCTCCTTCGCCGTTTCTTTCCCTCCCTCGCGGTTCAATCCGATTCTGCGTCTTGAGTGAGGCCTTTTTAAGGATGCTCATTCCGTAAGAGGTGCCGAAGTTTGGTCTCATCGCTGGTTCTTTTGGAATGACCTCAGTTCCCCCCTTTGTGTTTGATGTAATCTTTCCCAGTTCACCTTCCGTGTGGCCTTTTCATTTTTTTATCGTTAGATCAGCTGGGTACTGCACCGTTGGGGTCTCTTTGTTCTTTTTCGATGACCCCCTAGACCCTTCCCGTGCCCAAATCTCCTGAAACCAGTCATACGCTGGTCCCCCCGTATACTTTTTTCCCTTCCAAGAACCGTTCAACATGCATCTCCCGTAGTCCCCCTTCCCTTCCTGCCCCCCGCGCCACGAGCATGCCCCTTTTTTTCCTGATGCAGTTGTACTTTTTTACAATTTCCACCTTCCCAGCATTCTCCTGGACTTTACACTGGTAATCTTTCCCCTTTTTTAACGTAGCCTTTTTATTGAGCATTTCTTCTGTTTTTGATATCACCTAGTCGCCCTCGCTCTTGCCAGAGAGTCGTTTTTTTTTGGGACTTGCCGGGCTACATGGGTGCCACTTCCGAACACATCGTTTTTTGTGTTCTGGAGTTAACAAAATCCCCCTCGCGTCGATTTTCTGCCTCTTTTAGCGTTTCCACCTTTGCAAAATTTGATTCCTCCTTCTCTCCGGGTCTTTTCTCTTTTTTCGGACCCAACTCAGCCTAACGTGACTCCACACGCCAAAGGACTCTCGTGTTTTCCCGTGCTCTTTCAATTTTTTGTCCCTTTTTTTTTTTCCTAGAACTATCTCTATCCTTCCCCTTTAAGTCCTCGGATTCAGATGATTTTGAACCGGGGTCAAGGAAGCTTGATTTCACTCTCGCTCCTGAGCTCCATGTTTGCGGACTTTTTCTTTTTCTGCGCTCCCTTGTTTTAGCGTCCTTCAGGTAACATACCCTTGCCGCGGAATTAGTGTTCCAGATCAACCCGAAGCTCTGACTACATAAGGGCCGGTGTGGACTTTCATGTCCCCAACTTTCGTGTCCTTTCCCCACCAAATTTTCCTTCAAGGAAGAGTCATCCCCCCTTTGACCGAAGGTACCCGTAGATTTCAATAGCAATCCGATGCTCTCTCTTACCCCCCTCCCCCGTGCCCTCTCCGTTTTATTTATTAGCCATGTTTCCATGAGAGTCGAACTATTACGACATTGGGCTTCTTGCCACGGACCTAGTGTACGTCCGGGTATGACCTTCTTGAACTCCCTATGAGATTGGGTTTTTTGACTGTGTCATCTCCGGCGGGGTGCTTTTTTTTTTTTTTCCTTCGCGGAGTCTTTCTCTCTCCCTTTTTTCCAATCTGTGATTTGGTTCTTCCATGAAGCGAGATCTCCTCATTTGGGAAACAATCAACAGCCTAGCAGGAGCCTGCCCCCTCTCGTTTCTCCCGCCTTTACCTTTTTTCTCGTGTTCAGAAAGAAGCATGATCTTCCCTTTCTTCTTTATTGAAAAACCCCGAATGATCACTTGGAAAAATTTGTGTTACGATAATTCCCGAGACGTCAGAGCCACTGTCCTAGGGTTCAAATGAGGTCCCGGCATTCCCTTTTTTCGTCTGTGACGCTTATTTCCCCGGCCTGTGACACGACTAAGTAGATTGCGGCCACACGGCACTTCGTGTTCCGCAAGAGGCGCGTTTTGCGTTTTTTGTAATTTCCTTGTTACGCTAGCCCCCCTTTTTAAGGTTTATGACGGTTTTGTAGCGCAAGTGAAGGACACGAGCCATGTTGATCCGGAAGCCGCGAGACTCGAGGCCTCCGGCGGTGTTTCCAATTGAACCCCTCGGACGTTTCCTTGACCTGGTGCTTTTTCGCTTTTCTATTTCCACTTCAACCACCTGGCGCGAAGAGCTGTACCCCCCTTCCAAAGAGGCTACTGTTTTGCGATTCGTTCTGTATTTGTAGACATAATCTACTCAGAAGCTCAGCACCCCCCTGCTTCTTTTTTTCCCAACCACTTCGCGCCCCCTTCTCTCTTTTCGAGAACCTTTCTACATGATGTTTGCAAAGGAACTGTCCCCCCCAACTGTCTTTTCTTTTCCACCTCCGCGATGGTTCCGTCTTTTTTCTGATTATTCGTTTTCCCCTTTTTGCATGATACATTGTATTTGAAGCCCCCGGAGACCCCCCCCGTAAAGCGAAGTTTATTACGGAATCCCAAGTTCCCTTTTGAGAACCCTCCCCCTGGTGCATCTCCTTTTTCCCTTCCCGAGCGTACTATCCGAAACGAAACGAGGACGTAGCTGAGTTTTGATGAGGGTTCTTCGCTGAAGAGTTCTTATGTTGGGGGCCGTTCGTTTTGAAACCCTTCCCACAACCAACTGACCTCCTTGTCCTTCTTGGTTTTTCGGTCGCTTCCCCTTGCGACTTTTCATATTTTTTGAAATCCCTAAACCCACGATTTCCCGGCGTTCCGTGATTTTTCCCGTCCACTGACGATAATTGAGAGAAAGCTCGGCAAAAAGCGTACCTTTTCCAAGAGTCACCGGGAGTGATCCCAGAAAACCGCAGGAACCGTTTATGATAGATTCGGTTTTTTCAACCACCTAACCACCGCTGTAGGGTCTTTCGCCCAATCTTACCATGCCTTCGTGGCTTTTTTTTTATTCCCCCTCCCCCTTTTGATTGTAGGCCACTTTGAAGTTGAGAACCCCACCCCAGCAAGCAAAACGCGACCAATCCCGTTGACTTGTTCGAGATGACCTTCTTTATCCCCACTGCCTGTCCCTTTTCCTCGTTTTTTCTCTAGAAAAGGCTTTTTCGTCCGACTGGATCATATAGTGAAGGATCAGCCGGGCAGGTGTTCGGTGGATTGCTTTTGTTGCTTTTAGGGTGGTTTTTCCGTCTTTCTTTCTTTTTTTTCCTTGACACCATTCCTCGATGCAATTGAGGGGTTATGTGGTAGGGACCCTACTCCGAATGTTACGTTTAATATGACCCTTCCCGCCGCGTAAGGCCCCCTTTCTCACGCCCTTTTTTTTTTTTATAATAGGGTGTGATGTTGATTCGAGGTCTTCTTTGAGTTTGTTTTTTGCGGGGTACAGTAAATGCACCCTTTCACCTTCTTTGCTCTTTTCTTCACGTGCTAAGCTGCACTTTGGGTGTTAACTATGCTTTCGCAATGCCCCCGCTTACCTTTTTGAAACATTAACGCATGTGCCTTCCTTTGTTGATGAAAGAGTGCCTCTTACGTCTTTTGTGCCTGCCTTCTCGTCGCGAACATTTGGTCCTTTCAGTCCCTTAGGAGTTGACTTTCCCTTCGATGCCCAGGCTCCTCCATTAATTCGGCCCCCCAAAACACAGATCTTTCTTGTGAGTGTACTTCGATGGGTGTTTTGCTCTCCCCGGCCAGCTCGCCGTATCCCCCATCGCCGCTTTTTGACGTTTCGCGTATTGTCTTCCGTTGAAAACACACTTGGTGGGGTTGCCAGCCCCACACATTCCCGCGCTTTCGTGCGGAAACTCCCCCGATCCCATGTCGACTAATTTTTCTGTTGATGTGGGATTTTTCTTTTTGTTTTTTTTAGGCTTCTTCTCTCTAAAAAAGAATACCGCTTTTCCGTCCAACATCCCCGCAACTGGCACAGGGCACCGTTCAGTTGGGTGTGACGCTCGGTGAAAGTTCGCCATCGCGAGTCAGCCTTTTCACGCGCGGCCCCCTCCGGTCTCCTAATATGCCTTTTGTTGAGGCCGTGTTAATGTCTTGCCACTTGAGAGAATCCTTAAAGTCCCATCACAACTGAATGCGTCGTGATGGCCACGCCCGCGCTCTTTGCGGACCCTGAATGCAGTTTTTAATGGAGTCTGTATTGTGTCAGACAAAATAATTTTGGAGGAAGTCTCGCTCCGAGTTTTTCAACCCCCTTTTTTCCAGCCGGTCCTTTAAACCCTGAGTATCCTAGATAAGTTTAGACCAAGAACCCAATCGTTTGGAGACACTCGAGACTTCCCTCTTTTCAAAGTGAGAATAGACGACAATGCCAATTCTTTAAGTTTTTCAAGTCAGGGGTCCTGTCTCCCCGCTATTTGGATTTTTCCTCTCCTTTTGGGGCATTTCCGGGGCTTAAGGGGGAGGATGCTTCAAACGAGTCCATTTTCCCCCCTGTTGTGGTTTGTTTTTCCTATTAAATTTGTTTCCTCTAAGTACCGACGATGCCCCCTTTACAACCTGCCTCCCTAGCATGATTATCAAGACATTTCCCCGCGTTCTTCCCCTCTGCCCTGCTGCTCTTCTTCCAAGCCTGTCGAGGAAGATCGCTTCGCTCCCGGCACAAAATGGCCTATGTATTATCGAGGGTTTTTTACGTCTGGTCATTGTTGCGAGCGAAGGATAGTCTTTGATCCTTTTTCCGTTTGGTTTGACCTACCGTTCTTCCGCTGTCTTCAGGGTCACGCTCCGTGACCCTCAGGAATGTTTTGAGTGACCATTTAGGTTTTTTCCCACCCTGCCATTCCTTGTTAAGCAACTCCGGCGTTCGACAGTCCACCCCCCCCCCCCCCACCCCTTTTCCCCCCTTCCCGATTCGCCCCTCCTTTTTTTTTTGTTTTTTAAGATTTCGCATCAAATGTTTCGGAGCTTATTTGCCGTTTTAGTCTTATGGATTGCCTCTCTTGGTTTTCCTGCAACGCGCCGTTCCTTTCCTGTGAGCGTCGATATCCCCCTTTCAGTGCTGCGCCGTTGAACTCTTTTTGCCCCCCTCTGATCTTTTTTTTTTCCGGTCATGGATTGGTGAGCCCGAATTTCTACTCTCAGTTGACCTCGACGTCATTACACCTGTTATTTCAGATTTGCATCTCCTTAATCACCGTTTTTCCCTTTTCCATTCTTTTTGATAACAGCTCCGTCTCCTAAGGAGTGTGAATTTCGGAGTCATCTCGATGTCATCAAGTCGTGCCATCTTCCGTCTTATTCTCGTTTTCGTCTCATATTTACTTGTGTCTCGGGACACCCAAAGATTCGAAGTTTTTACGATGCGGATAACGAAGTTGTCCCATTTCCCCTTTTTGCACGCCCGGTTTCCTTTTCCTTTCTTTTTCCCTCGTCTCTGCCAAAGGCTTCATTCGGTCTTGTGGATGCGAGAGAGTAGCAAGAATCAATTCAGCTCATGTTGTTTCCCCTGTTTTTGGCCCCCTCTTTCTTCCACACAGAATTCATCTTGTTCCCTGGGTTTTTGGCTCTTTTGTTTTCTTAATCGGGAAACCTCTCCATAGACCCCCCTTTTGTCCTCTTTTTTCGCTGATAGCCGGAGTACAATTTTTGAAAACCACTGCGCGAAGTTCAATATTGCCCAATTAGTAACGACCCCCCAGTCCCGACCCCCCCCCATTCCCTCCATATTTATGATACGACAGGGCGGCACTTTAATGTAGAATGGATACTGCGTGTTAATAAGTATTATTACCCTCTAGTTACCCTTCCTCCCTACTCTTTCCTGAGTTTTTCTTTCCTTCTCACTTTTCTTGCGCGAAGTCTGACTAAAAGCTGAAGCCCATACCCTTCCCCCTGTCCCAAAGAGTCTACACCCCCTCCCAATCCCTGACCCTTCCTTTTTTTCCCCGTCGAGTATTTAAATGTGACCCCTTTTAAACTCAGCTGTTTGTTGGTCCTAGGCCATTATTTAGTACTCCTTGATCCTCATTCTTCGTGCCTCTATCCTTTCTTTCCTTTTTTTCTCTCGTGCGTTGTGGATGTGTCCGTGTTTGACCCTTCCACCATTTTCTTCACTTTCGAGCCCCCCAGCATGGATCGTGTTAGGGCACCCTCCCTCCCCCTTTTCTTCCTTTTCCGCTCTCCCCCTCTT
>Ga0179593_1648914_pt1 | contig 17956 bp, 16 predicted proteins | sample CZODoug2_1_08_16_FD_185931 | JGI IMG/M metagenome (GOLD analysis project Ga0179593, IMG submission 185931) | Vadose zone soil fungal communities from Angelo Coast Range Reserve, California, USA - CZODoug2_1_08_16fungal (PacBio error correction) | ecosystem: Environmental > Terrestrial > Soil >... | reverse complement strand
CCCATTGCTGACCTGTTACAGTTCTCTTTGCGACCTCTGTCCTTTTGTCTTGATATTTTCTATCTCTAGGGATAGACTTTTCCTCCTTGTATCTTTTTCTATTCCTATGGACGGACTTAAAGTTTTTAGATTCTTTTCCCCTTCCAATCTCCCCCCCCTTTGCAGATTTCCCCTTAGCTTTTTTTTACTAAATCTCCTTCGATCTCTCTCTTTTTTCATTGAAGTCGTGCCCCGGGATGTCTAGGATTCGTAGGACTCCTTGAAGTCATCGTTTTTTGAATTTTTCTTCTTTTCCTTCTTGTATTGTTTGTCCCTTTGAAGTTCGTGTGGTCTCCCGGTTTTCTCCCTCCCCGGATCCCCCTTTAGTGGCATCTTTTTTCTAATCCCTCCACCATACCATCCTGTCGTCGTTTCCGTCCTACCATTCCTAGCCTTTTCTGAAACTCGCTCTTTGCCTTCTCCTTTCCTTTCCCTCGATCGCGCTGACGGAAGTGCTTCCCCTCAAGTTAATTCCCCTTCCTCTAACTTTCCCCCCTTAGTCGCGCTTTTCCTGAAACTCGTTCCCTAAATCGTGTCCTCTATGAAGTCTGTTTTTACCCCCCTGGTGGCTCTGCAACGCCGTTCCTTAATCATTCAGCCTTTTTTCTTTCCAGCATGCTCCGCAGACGTCAAGCCATTGGCGTGAACGTCTTTCTTAGCTTTTTCATGTTTGTCGAGGTTCTTTCCCCTGTGCTGCTTTTCCGGTTTTTCCCTTTTTCCCATGGTCAGCAACTCTGGCTTTTGACTGAGGACACCTTGAGTTTTCAAAATACCTTTTCCCCCCTTTTAGAGCTACTTTCTCCTTCTTCACGGACTCGTCTCTTCTTCTACTCGGAAGGACGGACCACCTCACGCCCGAGCTAATAATCCCCACTTTTTTCTCAGACCCCTTTTTTTTTATCGATCTATCAGTCTCGCAACTGGGCTTTTTCGTAGTGACTTTCTTCCGGAGAAGATCGGTGGCAGTCCTGGAAGCTTTTCTTTGGCCCAGGTGTTTTTTCTTTTTTTTTACTTCCATGTTCAGATCCTTTTCTTGACCCCTTTTTTTCCCCCTCGTTCGTCCCAAGTGGGGGATCGACCAGGTTCAAACATTTGTCCCCCTTTTTATAGAAGCGCTTTCCAATTTTTGCCCCCTTCTGAGGGCCACTTTCAGTTTTCTCCTTCATGAGTAGAAGGCGTTGGTCACATGAAAACGGATACCATGTTTGGTTATTTCGCGGTGGTTTTCTTCCTCTTAAGCGTTCAGTTTCCCCCCGGTCTGCCTCGTATCCATCAATTTCGCCTCCCGACTGAATGACGCCTTTTATTTATCTAACGCGCGGTGCGGTCCCAATCCCCCCACTTATTAACCAACCTCGGACTCAGGAAAAAGATTCCCTTTTTTTCTAGATTAAAATCCCTTTCGCCTTTTTTTTCTTTTTTCAGGGCGCTGCTTCTCCAGCATTTCTCATGACCTTTCTTCGTCTTCACCCAGTTAAAGTTCGAGTTCTCCTGCAAGTCATTTTCCTCTGCATCCTCATTGACGACCTTCTTTCCCCCCTTCCAGTTTTCCTTACCTTATGATCGAGCTTGCTAGGGCCGATTGCGCATCTTTTTTTTCGACTCCTTTTTTTCTTGCATCCAGGCTCTTACTCTCCCGCCTCCACCTCTTTTTTTTTAAGAGTCAAGCGCTGTTCGTCTTTTTTTTTCCCCATTTTTCCCTCTGGTTGGAGTATGCAGCTTCCATTTCCCCATTTTCCTGTCTCCTGTCCCCCAGCATGGAAAGTTCAAGTTTGTCACACCTCTTTCTTGACTTAGAGCCCCTAAGCACCCGTTCTCATGCTTAAAATTAGAATTAATATCTTCCTGTAACAAGACAGTCCAACCCCCTCACCGTCCCTCCGTCAAAAATCCTCCCCTCTTGTACTTTCCACACTCCCTGAACACATATATTCAAGACGCGGACTTTGAACCTATGCTCCCCCCTTTTGACTTTCGCTTGACTCCTCGAGACATCCTCCGAGCTTCAAGTGTCCCCCCTTTTTTTTTACTTTTTGCTTTTCCTTTTACTCCCCTTTCTATGATTTTTCTCCTTCTGTGTTCTTCCTCTCTTACGGTGTTATTTGTGTGACCTTCACTGGGCCAGTCGTTGACTCCGCAACGATGTCGCCCCCTTCCCTCTGAGGCCTTTTCTCCTCCTTGGCCATATGGTCCCGATTGATCGGCCCCTTCCCCCAAGACCGTTTTCCCTTTTTTCATCCTCCTCGGTGTTGTTTTTAGATCTAACCCGGCCGTTTCAATGCACTCTTCCTCTTGTTAGCACCACCTTCTGAGTTAAGCCCTCCAAGAGCGCGACCCGTCGGGGTGTTTTTTGACCTAGAGTGCGCCGCTCGAGTTTTTCGAAACGTGCCCCTGGTGCCGCCGGCCCCCCTCCTATTAGAAGCCACTTCCGTCTTCTTTTCCATATCCCGATCTTCGCCTTCTTTTTTTTACAACAAGGTGCGGCCCTACGGCTCACAGGACTTTTTTCCCTTTGATCTGGGTTCCCTGTCTTGTCTTCTCAATTCAGTCCGCATTCCCCCCCCCCTCGGTCCCCCCCCCCTGAAGGCTGCACCCCACCGGTGGTTTTTGGTTCGATTTGTGCTTTTTAGCGACAGAAATTGTGACAGCTCTTTTTGCGTAACAAGTCCGCGCTTAACTTGCGTTTGACTCGAGCTTTTCTATTCACCGCGACCTCTGATTCTCGGCAGTTTTCCTTTAAACTTAATCGATGTTTTTTCTTTGATCTCCGTAAGGTCCTCACCCCATTTGTTTTTCGCCTCTTTTTCCCCCCACTCTTGTACACTTATCTGCACTTGTCATTGAGCGCGGCTGGGGCGTCCTCTAAATAGACGTTCCCCCCCCTTTTTTTTCGCCGCTTGCATCCGCCCGATAGAATGGACCAGTTTTTCTCAATTTACAGCTCGCTTATCCTCCTGGCGCAAAACCTTTCAGACTTCCCGCATAGCTTTTTCCTGATCGCTCACTTCGTAAGACGGTAGTTAGGCATTGAGTCAACCTTCTTCTGTTGATCCCTTCTTCTTGGGTGAAATTTTTCTCACCTTTTACTTTGTTTTCCTGAACAATGTCAGTGCCCCCCCCGAGATATCTTTTTTTTTTTTTTGAGCCGTTCCGGTCCTCAACTCCGCGATGGAACCCCGCTAACCTTGAATCTTTTCTTTTCCCGTTTCCCTTTTCCGCCGATTTCTTGACTTCTTCTCGAGTTAGTCTTCTCGCCCCTCCTGACGCCACTGTTTTGAGCGCGCCACGTAGAGTATTTTGCTTCGCTTCCTCTGCGCCCCCCCCCCCCCTTTTGAATCATCCTGTTTCTATGCTTGCCGCCACCTTCCAAGTACTCCAATTTTCGTTTCAGAGGCTGGTGAGTCCCTTTAATTGTCAACAATGTTTACCACAAGTTGTACCCTTTTCTCCCTGCAGTTTTTAACCACACCCTTATTCGACATTAAACACCCCCTGAGTTGAGGTGTCTCAGTCCGAGAAACCCCTCGCCCGGTTTGGAACCCGGGTTGAGCTTTTCCCCTCGACCTTCTGGTGTGTTCTCGACCTCGATAAGTCTGATTTCACCGCTCTTCTTGCCCAGCCCCCCTACTCCCTAGTTAGTCATTTGAAAGATTGTCGATTGCTCGATCGCTCCTCACCAGTGCCTGAGTATCGCTTGATTTTTTCTGTCTGCGTAGTGTACCATTTTTTTTCGTTTGAGGTCGCGTGGCCCGCGCCTTCAGTCTGTCATCTCGCCTCTTCAGGTAGCGCGTAATTTTTAATGAAGACCCTTCTCCCCCTTGTCCATCGTTTCACTGCCAGATTTTTGATGTCCCGCCGAAGAACGCAGAAGAAAGCAAAAGCGGAGTTGACCTCTTTCCCTTACACCGTTCGGATTTCCCCAGCGTTGTAGATCAGCCCTCCCCCTGTACCTCCTTGTTTACTGCTCCCTCCTTTCCCCTGGCACCCCTCCCTATGAAGATTACCGGCGCGTTGAAGGCGCACTGTTCGTAATAGGAGTTCTTTTTTTTTTTTTCCCTCTTCGGTTTCCACATTTCGAAGATAGTTTTTCTTTCCTTAATGACCGTCTCTCTGTAGTGAATGTTTGATTAGCATTGCAACTTTTTGCTGGGATGTTTGCACCCTTTCAAATCTCTCTTCCCCCCTTAGGCGAGTCTTTGGGATGAAGGCCTCTACGTATTTTGTGTTTGCTCGTAGACCCGATGCATCGACGAACGGCTCTTGTTTTTAAAGCGTTTTGATGATAAGAATGCCGAATTAGTTCTTGAACGACCTTTTGTACCCCCTGCCCCCCGGACCTTCCCAAGATGCCCAATTTTCCAGGTTTCTTCGTTTGGCACTTCAGACCTTGTTTTTTCCGCTGCCCTTCCCCTTTTTATCAATCCTGTCCGTACGGCGCCCGACGCTGCTTATTCCACAGAGATTTTCTCCCCTGCCTCCTTCCCCCCCCCAGTCTCCTCCCCCCATACATTACTCCCCGAAAGCGCAATCTTCATAAAGGGTAGGAAAATCGACTCCAGTCTTCTTCCCCCCGAGAGGTCCGACGCCTCGGATTTATTAGTGTCCCTTCTTTGTTCTCCCCTTGAGTAGGACTCGCCGGATAAAGTGATAGATGTTCTACACTCTATATTTTTCTCTCTCTTCCTCCCAGCTCGATTGCCACTTCTCCTTTTCTTTTCTTCGGCTCCTATTTGGAGAACCTTTTACAAGATATGAAGGACCGGTCGTTTCTTGAATTCTCTGCTCGATCACCTTTTTGCTCCGCTTTCGATTCGGTAATGTCTATTTTAAATTTTTTCGATGCGTGATCGAAGAAAGCGCCCCCCCTGCTCGATTTTTGTTTTCCTCTTCGTCTTTGGTTTACCTACTTCGTTGAGACCTATAGTTCCCGTTCATTGACTCTTTTCCCCCACAAGGTCTGGATGATATCTTCGTGATCCCTTCCTTCTTTGTGGGCATCGTGCCTTTGGGACCTTCTTTTTCTCTTTCAAATCACGAGTATGTAGAGTCTTGTGAGTTCCCTGTTGCTTCTCGGCCCCCCCCTTTCCTCTTCCCTCCCCCCTTTCTTTCTGCTTCTCTGTTTTTCTTAGTTCGGCATCTCGGGCAAAATAAGCCCCCTTGCGTCCCTCCCATCCCGACTTTTTCCCGCCTCTACCGACGGCTGTTCCCGGCGATGGAGGCCTTCTAATGCCCCTTTAACCACGATCGATAGTGACACGTTAGGATAGTCCCGATTCCTTTTTTAGACCCGTTGGACCGTTTCCTCTTCCCCGACATCGTTTTTCCCTGCGACGATTTCCTTGCCCCCAACGGTTGCTTGGCGTTCCCCAGCTCCCCTTCTATGATCGTTTCTGCCCCTTCTGTCCGGCTCTCCCAGTGATAAAAGATCGACCTTTCTTCTTATCGTCCCCGTTTTCCCAGACGTCCATGTTCGTCGATAGACGTATTTGGCCCGCTACTTCTGTTTTTCGAACCCCTTTCAGCTGTTTTTCAGTTCTCCTTAGAGATCCAACTCCAAACGGGGACCCCTGAGAGATGAGCTTCGATGATCCTATACTTTCTTCACGTCCTTCCCGCCCGTTCCTCTTGAGAGAAATAATAGAGCCGTTAGAAGACAGGATTATAGTTAGCCTAATTCTATAATCCTTCCTGATTGAGCTTAGTCTTTTGGTTGCCTGAGAGTAGTTCTCAGGGAGGAGTCTTTCTCGGTTCCATCGATCATATTTTTCCTCGGCGTATCCAGGTGATATTGTCCTTAGTCGAGCATTTCTCCCGTGGTGCGTTTACCTTAATCGGAACTCGTCCCCCTTTGAAAACTCCCCGTCCAAGGGTTTCTTCTTCCATGAGGGGAGGAACATTTTTGATCAAGTATACGCCGCCTCGCTTTTCGACGCGCGCATGATGTTCTCGGCCGGCCCGCTGCTTTTTTCATGCCGGGTTGTCGTTGAAGCTATCACTTCCTTTCGTGAGCTCTCATACCCTGAGCTTCATATGGTCAGCTAACGCGCGGGATATTCCACCGTCTTGACCTTCAGGACTCAATCTTTTTACAGATCGCCTCTTGACGCTCATTTTTTGTCCTGGCTGTGCTTTGGCCCGGGACGGTTCGACCCGTGATAGCGACGGTCAATCGTCCTACCTTCTCCCTGTCCCCCCTCCATTCCAGCCATCGCTCTGAATGACGGAAGCCCCTCAAAAAGATGCTCCCCCCGTACCCCTCTGTCCCTCAATCACTTTTACTCTAGACCCAAGTACTCATCGAAGCCTATGGAAGTATCCTGCTCCAAAGGATAAATCTTCTTCTGACCCGTCTCCCTTATCCCACCCTTGACTTTTCCCTCTTTAGATTCATGTCTTGTCTGCGGCAGCAATGGCAGTGGAATATAGCCTCCTCCCTTTTCTATGGTCCCCTTTTTCCCTCCTCCATTTCCCCTCCCAGATCCTTTTCGTGATTCTTGGAACATTCCCAGGAGGTGAGGACCCCCTCAGTGAGTCCCCATAGTATCCTTCTCCCTCGGAGAGCCCGCCTATTCTCGAATCGATACTTCTCTCCAACGATTAGTCACTTCCCTTTTACGGACCCCTCTTCCAGCGGTCGGTCACATTCGGCCGTCCTAATACGGCAACTGTATGTACCCCTTTTCAATGTGAGGCCTCTGGACGTCGGGCCGGCCCGAGCGCCAGTTGAAGATAGCTCTTTTTGCCATGAGCGGACCTTTCCAACCTTTCTCTCTTTTTGTCCATTGACTTCCCCCTTCCTTGACTATGATCTTGATATTCATCCAATAAGAGGTCGTCGGCTCTTTATGAATAAGGGTTTGGCATTAAAAGTGCAAGTTCTTTTTCTCCGCCCCTCCCCTCTTACTTCCTCCCCAACAAGACTTATTCTCTTTTCGATGGCCTAGTCTCAAGGCGTGTGAAGCCATTTTGCGTGAAGTCAAACAAGCCCTTTCCTCTTACCAATCCCCCCTCCCCTTTTTTAGCTCTTCCCTTGGTTCATGCCTTGTCAGTATTCTCCCCCCCCCCGGATAGTGCGTAAGCCTATTTCCGAGCGAAGCGCGTCCTAGGGGGGGGCGGGCCCAGACTAGATTGCTTGAGTTCCGTACTTCCTTTGCAGCAGGCCCCCATACCCCTTCTTAGAAGCTAGCGCCGAACCTCCGTCTGAGGCCGATACAATCTTTCACTTTTTTCTCAAACTTTTTTGCTTTCCCCTGTCCCCTTTCGGAGAATTGGCACTTTCTTCTCGGGGGCGGTCACTCTTTCTGATCTTAAACGTTTGCACCCCCTTTTCCCCAACGGAATTTTCTCAGCTTCCAAAGCTGTTCGAAGAGGACGGCTTTGGTGTGTCTATCCCCTTCCTAGTTGTTGGGGACCTGAGGATGAACGAGGTGAACCCCACCCCCCCTTTCCTGATAACTTTTGAGCTGGTAGTTCGTCTTCCTCCGGTTTTCTTGCACGGGGTCAGCCGAGCCCACCCTATCGGGTGATATCAATGAGTTGGCCCTCACTTCTTTCAGTTCTACTTTGGCGTTGTTACTCGATGTGGCTGTCATGGTCTGCGCGGGAATCCTTTCCGTAACCGGACCCTTTGCCCCATTGAGCTCGCTCCCTAATCCCCCTTCTTTCCCACATTCGAGGTTGACTCGGGCTCGGTGACTCGCTGATGCTGTTTTCCCTCCAAACATCTTTTTCCCTTCCTTTCGCTTCTTGGTATTACGACCTACTTAGAGCCTGGCGTTAGGCTTTGAGAAGCTTGTCGCCTCGCTCCCTTTTCTCCCTCCTCTAGTGGCGCAGCTGTTTTTCCCCTATCGGAACTTTTTCAACGGTTTGTTTTCCAAGAAGACAGTCAGTTTGAGGTCTTTGGATAACTTCCGTCCCCCCTGTTTCCTTACCAAGCCCCATGTTTTGAAAACCATTTTCCGCGCCCAACAGATCGGCTTCTGTCGAAGATTTCTTCGAACGTTTTTATTGCCCCTCTCACGAGCCCCCTCTCTTTATTGCACCTCGCCTTGGGTTTCTTTTCCTAGTGTCAGTATTGATCACGAAGAGAACCCATTCTTTCACTCCTTGATGCCTTGCCCCAGGACTCCCCTTCCTTTCGGGAGGCTGCCTATACGGTTCATTTTCACCCTGTCGCAGTCTACTCATGGGGTTCATTCCCCCAAATGATGGACATCATTTTTCAGTGGGGAAAAAATTGTCACCTCCATTATCCCTACGCCTTTCTTCCCCCCAACCCTCCCTTTGCTTTGATCCCCGGTCGAGCCCAACAATTCAAGCCCGAAGATGTTGGCCCATGTTTTTGAAGTCCTCCCGCTCTTTGAAACTTTTTGGAAATACCTTCCTACAGGCGGCGAATCCCCCTATGAGAAGTGCAAGACTCCCTCCGCGCATTCGGCACCCTGCTCTTTGTCGATATGTCTCTCCTTACCCTCGTGAGACGAGGCTCCCCCTATTGAGAAATGTACGGCGTGAAAAGGGCGCCCTTGCCCTTTTCCCTTTGCTCCGTCTCGATCGTTTCCTCTCTTCGAGCCTTTATAGCCACAGGGAGAAACCTGCGAACCGGTGTCCTCTCTCAGACCTCCTTTTCTTCCTTTTTCCTACGATTTTTCTTCCCGGAAAGTAAAAGACGATCGAGCCTCGCCCCTGAACATGCAGTCTTCGATCCAGACTCCTCCTTTTTTGCCCCTCTTTCTTTTTAGGTGAGTTAGCCTTCAGCCAGGCTACTAGGATCCTGCCCCCTTCGCCTCCTTGAACCGTTACCTATTCCCTTGGACACTATTGTTGCACAGAGGTGTACCCCTTCCCTTTTGTATTTGATCCCCTCCCCATCTTATTTGTTTTAGTTGCACTATATCTCTATCGCTGGGCATGTTTTCGCCCTCGAGCCTGTTGAGATGGCCCGGGATCTTCGACGACTCTTTTATGGTCTGGTGCCTCTGGAGACCGAGATGCCTCACGTTCTCTCTACGGCTTGCTCGCTGCCCCAGCCCTCCCCCCCTGACTCGTACCGTGCCGAGCTTCTTTGCCCCCCTCTTTCGCCCTCACCGACGGCATCCCCCTGACTTAAATTGTTGATCGTTTCCCCTTGACTGGCGATCAGGCACATGACCTTGGTGCGAGTCAATTCCCCAGATCCGATCGTGGAAGGAAGGACGCTCCCTCAGAAGCTACCCCCTTCTTTTTGCGTCGTTTTTTCCGCGAATTGCACTTCGCCGTCCCCTTCCCTGAGACATTCCCCTCCAATAGAAGCTCTCCCCAGAAAGCACGTCGTCCAGTTCTTCATCCCCCTCTTTCCTCTTCCGGCTTTTCGATTTTTTCTTCCCTTTCCTTTAGACCGGGCATTTGTCCATAGGCACCAAGGGCTCCTTAATTTCGATCTTGATTCTTCCTCCGGACGTTGTTTTTTTCCTAGTCTTTAGTGTCAGCCCTCTCCCTACAGAGTCTACTCGTAATCTCTAACTCGGCGCTGCTGGCTTCATGAAGACGTCGTTCGTCTGGCATGGTTTCCTCTCCCTTAGTAGTTTTCTTTTGATTTTTTTTTTTTCTCTTTTTGTTCGGCCATCGAGTTACAAGTGGCTTCTTTGCAATTCGCGATGAGATCTTCAAAGAGCGTGGACCTCGACGTTCGCTTTTTTCCCCTCTTAACGATCGTCCTTGACGTCTTCCAACAAGTTGCGCTGATCGCCGAATATTGCTGATTCAATGGGATTAGCTCGTCCTTTTTCAGAATTCTTTGTCACTCCTGAGTTTTTATTTTTTCGAGTTCTATTGTGGTGATGTCGTCTCTGAGAAGCAACCTTCTATAGCCAGCCTTTCTTCTCGCACATACTCCCCCAAGCCCTGCGCGACCGTCCGTCCTCTAGCCAGATTCCGAAGAAGTTCCCGTCCGCTTTTGGCCCTTCATGACCCTTTCCCCCCGTCTATCTTCTTAGGCACTACTTTCCGGAAGGTATCCGAACCCGATCGGATTGAAGACACCTCGTCCAACGACCCCTCCCCCCGCTCCCTTTTGACAACTGGTCCTTGCGTCTCTCTGGTCTCGGCCTTTAGATGCGGCTGAAGAAGTTTCGGTCCAGTTTGCTCCTCGACTGACCGCTTTCGGTTTTCTTTTTGTTTTTCCTTCGAACCATTTTTGACGACCGCTTTAATGTCTCGTCGGGAGCGCTAGTCTTTTTCTTTCCCTTTTTCGGGGTCCCTTCCCCCTCTTCAGTCGTTTTTCCCCCCCTCTCGGATGAAGAGATCAATCTTTGTTAAGATCCCCTCTTTCTACTTAAAGGAAGATCGATTTTTGATTCGACACGACGCGGCCGTTCTTTCCACAAAAGCGCAGCTTCTCTCCGGTTTGCCTCTAGCCCGTTTGGACTTTCCGGCTTTTTTCGGCGGCACGGCGCATTCCCCCTTTTGGATAGACGCCTTGCAAGAGGAGGTATTTTTGTCGCTTTTATGAACGCCCCCTCCCTTGTAAGTTTCCCTCTGATCCGACCCTTTTTTTGCCAACCTCCTCGGATATTTTAATGAGAGACCAGGAGCCAACCGCAAAAGTTGGTTTTAGGCATCCTTCCTCCGGTTTCCCCCATTTTGCCATTCCTTTGTCCCCCTTTTTTTTTCTTCTTCCCCCTTTGACTGCGGGGGGAAATACAATGAACGGATACTCCCCGAAGGAGACGCGTCGCGTCGTAGGAGGTTTTCCCCTCCCCCTTTCCCCTTTTTCCTGATTCAGGCCGGGGTTTCCTGAATTCGTCTATACCCCAGCAGGCTCTTGATCAGAAGCACACCCTTTCTTTTTTTTCTGCGAGTATCTACTCCTGTGCCGTCCCTTCCCACCAAGAACCCTTCCGGAAAAGCGGCGAAATGCCGATTTTTCTTACATTTTCCTTCCCTCCTTCTGGTGTTTCCCTTTAGCTTCCGTGATCTCCCCCTCTCTCAGGCCCCTCGGTCTTAAAGTACGTTTCCCCAACCGTTACACCTTTCCGTTTTCCTCCGCTTCATAAGCAATCACCCTGCGCGGGATCGTCCAAGTCATCACCACCGACAGGATTGATAGACTTCCCTTGCTCTGCCTCCTTTTCCTTTTTCCTTTGACGCTGTTTTTCTCATCCAGGCCATAAGCTTTCCACGAGCACTTTCATAATCGTTCCTTGGTCATCCCTCTTCTGGATCCTTCCCTTTTTGTCTCATTCATTGTCCCCTTCTTGAAAACGCGACGCCCTCTGCCTCCGCAATGCTTTTCCGCTCCTTTCCCCTTCCTTTTCGCCCCCCTCGAACCATCCACTGTCCCTGCCCCCTCTATAAGCGACTTTCCCCGAGATCGTGGCCTTGCTGACCCCGCCCATCTTGCCCTCGAAAAACTCTGCTCCCCGTTCTCACGGGGTTTGAAGTCCCCCCCATAGGAAGCAGCCCCCGGTACACCCCCGCGCACCCCTTGAACTCCCTTGAACCCATGAATGCTTATTTCTGGACGCTGTCCCTCCGAGTACCCGTGAAGATCTCCTTGTGACCGAAAGTCCTTTATTTCACTATGTGGACCCCTTTTTAAGTAAAATGTTTTCACCTTTTCGATTTCTTATTCCGTTTCCTGCTTTTTTCCTGCTTATAAATAAGGGTTATTGGTTCTTCCCTCCAAAATGGGGCCCCCCTCGCTAGCAAGCTCGCTTACTTCCGCCCCAACCCCCCTCTTCTTTTTCCGATTTCCCCTCTTTTTTTCTTAGTTTTGCGCAATAGGCCCCCACTTCATTTTCCAGCCCTTTCCCTTTTTTTCCTACTCCTTCGTTTTGAGAGATGCAACGGGTGTAGGAACGATTGTCCTTCTTTTTCAACTGATATGCTTCTCCATTTCAGAGTTTTTTTTGCGGGTTTTTTTACGTCTTCCTTTTCGAAGAGAGCCTTCCCGGCGGAGCACCTCCACAGGGGGCCGCATCCAAAGAAACACGTATTTCTTTTTTTCCATCTCTCAAGGCTCTTTTTCTAATATCCACATCTCCTTCGCCCATCCCAAAACAGTTGGAAACTGGAACCCTTACGAGAATTGGAACCTTGCTCTTTGCTCATCTTTTCATATTTTTCACTCTTTCTGTGTTTTAAACCCCCGTCGCCCCCCCTTGAAGGAGAAGCATGCCCCACCGGGGGTAAGACTGCTCGTTTGTGCGTTGTTCCCCTAAATTTTTTCCCTCCTCTTTCGGGGTTGACCTTTAACCCCCAGTTCGCGATAACTGTTTCCCTTCTAGTTTCGGCCTTCGGAATACGCTTCCGAGAAGAGGATTCCTCCCTACTTTTACTCGGCACCCCTGGATTACTACCAGAGTTTCTAAAGAGGTGATTTTCCCAGATCCCGCCCCCTGTCTCGTCCCGAGGTCAAGGCTTGGTGTCAAATTCCCTTCTGCGATCCTCCCCTTTCGCGTTTCCCTTAGTGTGGCCCCCCCCCCCGGCAGGAGCGCGCCGCTCCTAAGAACTCTGAATACATCTTCAGAGTTGATCATCCGTGTACTTTTTTCGCTTTTTTCTCCCCTTCCTGGCGCCGGCCACATAAGTCGCCTCCATGAACGCCCCTTCTGTGGTCTTCCGATTGATCCATCGTCTTTACCGTTAGGACTTTTTCTTCATTCCCCTTTTATCGCGCCTCTGTGATGCATTCGGCATTCTTGGCGCCTACTCAACCTTTTTTCCTTTTGTTTTTTCCTCTCGCCCGTGACTCTTCTTAGAGATTGTCTGAAAGGAGAGCCCCCAAGTCCCTGTCACCAGCACTCCCTATTTCCCCTTTCTCGCGACACCTATCCTTCTTCTCTCCCAGCGCTTTTAGCCGGGATGGCCGTCTAGCCTGTCTTTTTCTTCCTATATGCGCCCCTTTTTCGCTCTCCCCTTTTTTGTAAGTATGATCTGAGTCATTAAACCTTCCCCAGGCCTGAATAATCCCTCCTTGCATTGCTGGCCAGCTTTCGAAAAGGACGACACTTGCTCTTTCCGGTGGGTTGTATCATTTTTCCCCTTTTTTCCCCATTACACTCAGGGTTCACCTGATGCCCTATTAGGAAGGAAAGTTTCATTGCAACGCGCTGTCCCCGAAAGCGTTTTTTTAAAGTTTTTTCTTTTTCCCCCCCCTCCCTTCTTCTCCCCCCACATTCCCGGATTTTTTTTTTCCCACGGGGTCGAGATCGAGGTCAGCCACTCTAGGCATACGTTTCTTCTGCAACCGTCCGCCTCAATACCTCTCGCCGGAGGGCTTTTTCCCCCCACAGAGCTGCCCATCTCAGAATCCTCTGGTCTTCCATGGGCCCGCTTTGTTCTCTCGATAGCCCTCTCCCCTCTTAGAGCCGCGGCATCGCTCCCTAGAACTGTAGGTTGAAACGTCTTTTTTTCTTCGCTTTTCCTCCTTTTCCTCTAGTACTTTCCTCTTTTCCCCTCTCCGCCCTTGCGCCCTTTCTTTTTCCTTTCTGTTGTCAAGCCGCCCCTTGCTCTTGTCAGAGGCCGTTTTGAATGAAAATGGAAGACTTATCCCCCACGCACCCGCTCAACGCTCCTTCCCCACCACGTCTTGTTCAAACATTCGATTTGTGTTTAGTAAGCCAATTTCTCTTTTTGATGCACTGTTTCACCCCCTTCCCGTCCACCCTTTGCAGTCAAAGCGAATCTACCGGCTTCTGAAGTCCTCCCCATTCCGACTTTAGCGCCTGCCACTGTAGTTTGCACAATGATTTTTTTTAATTGATCTTTATGAAAGTATTTAGATCTGTTAGTGCTTTCCTCCCAGTGAACTCCCGATCGCTGTCCCGTGATCCCCGAGGGCCTTCCTTTGAACGTCGTGGAGATATGGAGCTCGTTACCCGCGACCGAAGCCTTTTTATGGTTTCTTTCTTCCCGCTCCCGAGCTTATGCCTCCCCCCTTCATGCTTGAAGATCTTTTTGTCCTTTATTGATGCTCCCTTCACGACAGGCCATCCCTCTAGATAGGATTTCCTTCCCCTTAAGCTCTCCCCTTCCTTTTTTCCGAGGACTCAAGTTCTCGGCGGACTTCGTCCCCCCTCAGAGAAAAGACCTTTTTTTTGCCGAACGTCCCCCCCATCCCGATTTTGCTTTCCTTCCGATCCCTCCTCGAACCTCGATCCAGGTCACGCTCTGTGCGCCTAATCGCGAATGCCAGCGACCCTCCTAAAGACCATTTCTCTTCCTGATCTCTTCCCCACGTCTTTCTACGAGCCGATGAATCCATTCGGGAAACTTGGCTTCATAGAAGCCGGACTTCGGTCTAGGTCGCCAGGTGCCTTTCGACTCTTGTCCTCTCCTTTTTATGACCATCTCTTTCGGAACATCTCCCCATCATAATCCGTTGTTGTTGTCTTTCTTATTTCCAGCGATTCCGGAATCCCCCCTTTTTTTTATTTACTCGTTGAATGCTTTTGACCTGGGAGCCCCTTTTGGTCCTTTGCGCCTTGCCGGCCGTCTTCCTGTAGAGAAGAGAGGGTTAGATTGATCTCGAGACTTCGGTCTCTATGTACCCTTTATTGCTGGTCTTGTCCTTTGAGTTACAGTGGCTCAATTAGCGATGATCGCCCGCGCACAAAGCGCGTTCCCCTCTTTCGACGTTCGATCCCGGCCGTAATTCATTTTCCACAGGATCCGTAGTTTGTTTCTTCTTATTCCCCCCCGGTTTGCTCGCCCCCCACTCCTTCTTTCTCCCCTCTGATCCCCCACAGTCACGGCTTTTTCATTCTTCCTCGCGTGGAATCGGTGGCCCCCCCTTTTGAAAGTCGTCGAGTTCACGAGTGCTGTCCCGTCCCCTGAGCAGCAATCACTTTCAAGATCGTGCTTTGCAGGCGGCCCCCTTGTCACCCTCCGCACCCCCCCTCCTCAAGGTCGTCGACCGTCCTCCTCCCTATCGCCCTCTTTGACGAATTCAACGCGCTTGTTAAGCGCTTCCTCCAGTGCCAGTTTCGCTTCCGCAAGTGTCATCATACCTCGAAGGTAAGGACGCCCCACCAGCAGTTCTTTCCCCCGTCCTCTATTCCAACGCCTTTTTAAGGCGCGCGTCGGTTGACCCATGGTGAGATGGCATCTCGAAGGTATCTTCCTTTTGCTTGCCTGTTCCTTCTTTTCCTCGACCTACTTGAACGAGAAATTAAGCCTCTTATTTTTTCGTCCCCGAAAGACTTAAGTGGGCATTTCGGCTATCCGCCATCTCTTTTTTTTTCCAGGTTCTCGTGTCAGCCCCTTGCAGTAGGCCTTTTCACTTGCCGCGGTGAAGAGTCTCCCCTCCACGGTTACCGATACCTTCTGCTAGAAGATGCACCTTTTTTTTTTCTCTTTTTGATCGACTCCTTCTGTTTCCCCCTCCTCCCTTTTTGAAATAATCGAGCCCTTTTATCTCAAACCCCCTCTGGCAGGATAGAGCATCCCAGGGGCCTGCGTGGTCGGGCGTAGTGCTGTGCGTGTCTTTGCTTTGATTTTTTTTCCTGGTCCGCATTCTTTTTCCCCGTGCGCCTTCGCTTTTGCACGCCCCCCTCCTTTTCTGCTGAACGATAATATTCTGAACCTTCGTTGAAACAGCTTCTTCTTTCGACACCCAGGTCGTTTCTTTCCCCCCCTCAACCCTCTTGTGTTTCTGTTTTTATTTGCCTTGCCAACTTTGTTTGAAAATTAACTGAGGTTTGTGTCTCTGAACCATGACTTTTTCTGTTGGAACGTTTCCACTCCCCCCTAAGGCTCCTCTCTCTATGGGCGTCGGAGGTCCTTCAATGCCCCCCCCTCCCACTTTGATCAAGGCCGGGGTGCGTCTTCTTTGAATTCGTCTCCTAATGACAAGCATTCTGGCCAGTCTGCTTCCATTCATTCATATTTTTTTTCGGAGGCATCTCGCGGGCTCGGTTCTTTGCAATTTTCCCCTCCCGGAAAAAAGAGGCGTGCAGAAAGAGTTCTCCCCCTCTCCCTCTGTGTCGCCCCTGATGTTCATCCTTTTTTTAAGGGTGCCTGAACTTCCTTTCTCCGCCCGTGATCGCCCCCTATCGAAGGACCTCTGCACTGACCCCCGGTCCGTTTTTCCCAAACATTTTAAAGTTCTCTTTCTGAGCCTTTCAAGGAAGGCTTCAAGCTGCGCTCTTGGGACACGCTTAACCTTTCCTACCTGCTGAGCAGAAGTCCTCTACCCGCTCTCTTCTAAGTCTCCCCTCTTTTGACAGGGGCCATCCCCTTTCATCAGCGCCTCTGCCGAGCCCGGATCAACCTCGACTTTTCTTTCAAAGTCGCCTCCTTTCTGCTGCTCTTTCCCACTTTCTTTACTCCTCTGCCCCGTCAGGCGCTTTCTTTAAAGACGCTACTGGTTACAGCATGTAATTTCCTGGCGCTTGTCCTTCCCCCTTAGACCCCTCCGAGATCATAAGCCGCGATAGGGATCCTTTTAAGATGACCCATACCTCTCTCTGGTAATCTATTTTCCGATACGAAAACGAGACCTCAACGTTTCGCGGAGGGGTTGGACGTGTTCTTTATTACAGAGTTATTCTTCTCTCCCGATTAAGGACACCGCCTTGAACCACCTTTCTTCCTGAGACTTCCGTTTTGTCAGTCGCGGAAGGTGCCCGCTTTACCAGTTGAGATCGCCTTCAACTGATTTCTCTCTCCCTTAGTTCTTCTCCCTGGGACCGACACGTTCTGATGCTATTGCTCTCCGTTTCATACGCGTTTTTATAGATTATAATATGTTATGTTGGACCTTGTATTTGCTCTGAAAGCTCTTTTCGCCCTTTAAGACAAAACCACCCCCCCCCCCCCCCCCCCCCCCCCCCCCCCCACCGATGTTCTTCCGTCACGTTTAACAGTTAACTCCCTCCCCCTTAGCCCGGCCCATTCCACCACCTCTGGGCATCTCTCTCTCCCCCCATAAGTTTTGTGTTTCATCTACTTTCGTCTTCCCACTCATGATGGGCACACCTAGGATTTCTCAGCCATGTCCTCCGAAGCGGGTCTTAAGCGGGGGTTTTTTTCCAGCTTCGTGCGCCGCGCTCTTCTGCGGGCAACGACGGCCCCCATTTTTTCGGCACCCCATACACGTAGAAGATAGCGCCTACGTCACGTGATTCAAGCCCTTTTCTCTCCCCCCGTTTTTTTCACTTACAACAGTTCGTGGTCCCCCTGGAAAACCAATGGAATTTCAGCGAAGTGGATTTTGCGTGAGCTTTTTTTTTCTGCGATCTTTTTCACTACGCTCCCCCCCTCACGTTCTAATCCCCCCTAAGGCGAAGCCAAACTTTGTTGCGTTTTTCCCCTTAGTTTTTTCGTTCGGAAAGTGGTGGTCCCTCTGCTGTGCTCTTACGTCAAACGTCGCGACACTCTTGAATACCGTTTTTTCCCGAGCTTTTTTCCCTCCCTCCTTAGGATGATCTTTCCATCGGGGTCATCTGGCCTGATCCACGATCTATGCTTTCCCCCCCTGCCGTCTTGCCGCCCCCTCCGTTTTCACGCCTTTGGCGCCCCATGCTGATGTTCCCTTGATGCTGGAAATTTGATCAGCTCTTTCGTAGTCTTTTTCCCTTGCTTTCCCAATTCCTGTATTGACTGAATAAGACCCCGACTTGACATCGGCAGTAGATGGTTCTTCCCCGGTTCCGTTATTTCTCTCTACTTTCGCCCCGGCGCATCGTTCGTTACATGAACGAACTGCGCGCGTGGTTCTCGATCACTTCTTTGCTCCCCTATTCATTTTTGCTCTCTTTTCAGTCCTCCCCTCCGGGGGTTATTCCCCCCGTCGTCATTGAGAGCTGGTGATACATCGAACGTGACTTTTGCTCCTAGCCACTTCCGCCCGAGGTCATTTCTGGGAGATCCCGGGCGAAGGCACTTCGGTTCACGCCACCCTTCCGCCGCGATGACCCACATAGTATCCCCGGCG
>Ga0179593_1410695_pt1 | contig 17956 bp, 17 predicted proteins | sample CZODoug2_1_08_16_FD_185931 | JGI IMG/M metagenome (GOLD analysis project Ga0179593, IMG submission 185931) | Vadose zone soil fungal communities from Angelo Coast Range Reserve, California, USA - CZODoug2_1_08_16fungal (PacBio error correction) | ecosystem: Environmental > Terrestrial > Soil >... | reverse complement strand
CAGCTTATCCCCCGCCTCCAGCTGATTACGGAGCAAGTGTTGGAGACCGCGCTTTGCTTTTAAGGGTTCGACGTCTCGTCCTTTACAAGGAATACGGGCCTGGCGCTTGCTCGCGACCTCAAAAAGGCGACTGATGATTTCTTTTCCCCTGATACTGTCACAGACGACACACTTTTCGATTCCGTAGATGTTTTGCGCCGCTCCGTTTTTTTATGCCTCTTCTTTCTGTTCCTACGGACCTGCGCTTTTTTAAGAAGGCGTTCGTTTTTGTCCATCAGCACGTTCTTCTGGGACTGCACTTCCCCCTGAAGTACGGAGTCCCCTCCCCACCTCTTGCCCCTGTGGATGTACTCTTCGGAGACTGAAACGAGGGGGGTTTTGGGAAAAGATTTTTCCTACATGGCGGTTTTTTTTTTTCAATTCAAGGCAACGCGTTGCGCTTGTGTCGCTTCTTGCACGTGTGGTTTCGGCAGCCTTCACGGCGTTTTATGCCCAAGGACAGAAAACTTAATCTCCTTTCTTTGGCGCCGTCCACACCTACTATGACACCGTATTCTGACCCATGTTCCACTGCCGTTTTTCTTTCCCTCACCCAGTACTGTTGCCCCCCCTTGCCCACAGGTCTCCGCTCAATGTTTTTATGTCCCTTTGTTAGCAAAAAGTTTGCTTTTTTTCCAGTTTCTACGTAGGCGAAAAGCCAGCGACGTCTTCGACCCATACCCCCCCTTCCCCCTCTCTGGCTGTGCTCTTGTCCTTATCCCACTGGAGATTACAATTAACGGTAGTCAGATGTGCTTTTTTCTTTCTTTTTGGTTTTCTGCGTTTATGTCATTTTGTTCCGGGAGCCTTGTCCCACAACCCCCACAGGGAGTTGGTTCCCCCTCGCCGCGTTCCAGCTGCACGGAATAAGGCAATTTGTCCCAGGGCGCAGCCGTGAATCCGGCCCAGGTGTTTCTGTGCGATTTTTCTTTTCTGACCGGCGGACTGCCCTGCGCTGGTTTTTTTTCCCTCCCCTTTTTCGGCGAGAGCCCCCCCCTAGGGCCGACCAGCAGTACTTCACGTTGCGGTTGGGCCACATCCCCCTCGTCAGAATGCCAATCTATGAGCCGTCCCTTGCTTTTTCCCTAGCGATCCTTCACGACACTCTGGGCGAGCTCGGCCACTCTCGCTTTTGGGGGGGGTTGTGGGGGGCGGGGGTTTGGTGTTTTGGGGGGTGGTTGGGTTGGCCTTTTTGGGGTGATTGCTGTTTCCCTGTAAGTTTCGCTGTCGAGTGGGCAGGCTTCCTTGTTTCCTCGTCGACCTCTGTTGAACAACGGCATCGAGCAATAATCTGAGAGCGTCAGGTTAGGTTGCACATCGTACTTTTTCACGCTTTCAGCCCATGGCTCGCGTGGATGGAAATCGCGGAGTCTACGTGCTTTTTTCTGTTTTTTTTTCTTTAAGTTAGGCCTTTAGGTCACTCCCTACTTATTTCGGCCGTCCTTTTACTGGGCGTGTCCCCCCCAAAACGTTTTGTTCTTTGCCTTTTCCCCTTCTCCTGCCTCCTCTGTTCTTCCGCCTAGTTGAAATCAAAAGTGACCAGTGGGCAACCCATACCCCCTTTATGCAACCAACTGTTGTCCCGGCCCCCCTTCTTCCTGGCAAGGGCTCGCCCCCAGCCGACGCCCTTAAAGTAGACCCCCTCCCCCCCGTTTGTTACCTCCTATCGGTTTCGTCGAGGGATGTTTGAGCAAGTGAGTTTTTGCGTCAGGTCGAACTTGTGCTGTTTTTTGCGTATGTCGGACATCTTTTTGTCATGGTGACTGCCAGCGCCCCTCCTCCTTCAAGCCACTTTTTTTCATACGACTTTTGGCTTCTTCGATTCTTCGCCTCTGTAAGCTACTTTTAGTATTTGTCGCTCCCCTTTACCCTTCCTGCGAGCCAACAAGGCTGCCCGCACGGCTCACGGTCTGCTTGTCTGAGATCCGCTAATTACTGGATGCTCCCACGTGATTTGTAGCGGCCATAGAGATCTCGCTTCTCTTGTTTTTTGTTTTTTGAGCTAGATTCGGGACTCTATCCCCTCCTTGCTCTTCACGGCGCCCCTTCCTATGATACTCATTCTGCCCCACTGAGCTTTCTTTTGGTTCGTTTAGTGGCATTTTAGCGTTTCGCGACCAGCACACCGCGGATCTTTCTTCTCGAAGACCCCGTGCCGGCGGCTTGTGCCCGTATGTGTGGCGCTTTGTCCTATTCCCACAGTTTATTGCGATCCGGGCCAGCCACCCCTTAAGTTTCTACCCCATGACCATTCCACCCTCACTGTCTCTACAGACGACGCTATTTACGTCACCCCTCCTTCTTGCGGTATCCACCTTGCCGTTGGTTTTTAGGGGCCTTTTTTTTTCTTGCTGGGCGATCCCCCCTTTTCTTTTTCAGGAAAAAGTCGCGTGTCTCTGACCCCGTTTGCTTCCCCCCTCCGTTGGCTCCGTGTCCTGTCGAGTTTCATTCTTGTCCGTCTTCTGCCTGAGACGTGATAGACACATGTTGCCTCCGTTTTTTCAGCAATCAACAGGCGCCGCACTCTTTTTCTAAGCGCGTGTTCCCCCTAGCACCTGCACCTCTTCGCAACGAAAGTTGTTTTCTTCCCCTCTTTCCTGCCCTTTTTTTGCTGGTATTGAGTGACGGACATTTCCTACTTTGCAGAATTTCCGGATCGAGCTTTTCTTTTTGCTATTTTCCCCTTTTCAGATTCCTCATAGACCCAGTCTTTTCTCGGCCCTGTCTTGGCTTTTCCCTTCTAAATCGATTTTTGTGGCCGGAGGCTTCCCTGTCTGTGTCTCCTTCCAACGCCCCCTTGAGGGTCCTGAAACCCTTTGTAGTCTTTCTTTCTTTTTTTCGTTGCCTTTGGGGAACAATCCTTGTCAGCCGCCGCCTGAATCTCTTGTATAGGTTTTCTCTTCCCTTTACGCGTTTCTGAAGTCCCTCCCCCCCCCCCCCGCGAGCGGAAGTACGGGTTTTCAGTATACTTCTAAATTTCCATTCCATCCACCACCTGTCTTTTTTGGTCCTTTGTCTGTCGACATGGTATTACCCTTGGTCTTTCATCCTGTGTCAAGCCCCCCCCCCCCCGGGATTCTTCGTAACGTTTCCTTTTTCTTTTTTGCTGGCTTTGTCCTCGTGCACGTGACCCCCTTCCACCGCCCCTCACGACCTCCCGTCCCGCTCATGACTGTACTCGTTCCTGGTTCATTTTCTTTCCTTTTGTTTTGGGAGGTAGCCCTTCCCTCCTCGTGTGTTGGTTTCTCGGCCTTTTTGGGACGTTTCGGGTCGTCTGGTCATCTCCTTTTGACCTTTTCGATCATTCCTATTCCGTTGAGGAAGTCCTGTGGTCCCTCATCTTTTGAGGATCGATGCCGGATTTGAAACAGGTTTTGCCGACTCCTCCGGGATTCCTTTTGGCTCTACTGGCGTTTCGGTTTTTGCCGGGGCATATCCGAGACTGGATTTGCTCTGCCTCCTCTACGGCCCCAGAAAAGAGCACCTGTCATCTGTCCTTCCGTTTCCTGATCTTGGGTCGGGTTTTCCCGTAGAGATCCTTCTTTCCAGCAAACCCCTTTTCGTCATACGAGTGTTTGTTTTAAGGAGCTCTTTTGCTCCCCTTTGGCAGATTGTTTTTTCTCTTTCTCCTGAAAGTTCTTCTTTCTTTCCAGATCGCTTCTGTTACCATCGAACGCCTGCTTCACCAGGACTTTCTCGGACCCTTTTGTCTCCCTCGGTCCCTTCTCTGCGCTCCGATTATACATGCTTTTTTTCCCTTTCCCGCTTTAGTTTTTGTGATCGCATAATCTCTCCCTTTGGAAAGGCAGAGGCCCTTCCAGGCCCGGTCCTTTGTCTTTTCGGCGCGGTCGTCCCTTCCAGGCGGGGCGGTTCTCAAATGACTCCAGTTTCCTCTTTTGAGCGTGATTCCCCGCGTTTACTTGATTTTTTTTCCCCTCTCCTTTGTGTTTTCTGCTCTCATCAAGTTTAGCGTTCATTCGCTCCCTCCTTTTTTCACGGTCGTTGGCGCACCCCGCTCCTGTTCAAAGGCGACCGCGTCTCGAAGCCCTGTCCATTCTCGTTGCGGGCTCTTCGCACCTCTTTCACAAGAAGGCGTTCTCTCGATTCTGCTCCTACCCAAGACTCCCCCCGGCTTCGCACCTTTGCACAGGAAAAAATGCAGGTTTTTGCTGCGGAGCGCACGGCCTTGACCGCCCTTCCTTGACGTGTTTTCCCTGCCGGGACTGGTTTTGAAGGCTGTTCGCTTTTTCCCATCAGCTCGTCTTCTCTTTACCTGCCAAGAAAGTCGCGGCTTTTTCGAACCCCCCTCGCCCCAGGTTTTCTTTTTCCCGACCTTTCTCTCCTCCTCGTAGGCGACCAGGACGTTTTGGTTTTGCTGGAACTCGCTTTTTATGTAAGGGCGAGAATCCAATAACGGCAACGACTGGGCGCCCCCCCCGATACTGGCGGAGATTGCTTCGTTTGGCTGGAGGCGATTTTCCTCTTCGGGGATATGCCCGTTTGTCACCTTAAGCGCAAGATAGGCTCTGCAACCGAATGCTTCCCCCGGCGGACTTGCCCTTTCACCCTTTTAAAGATGGCTCCAGGAACTGATGTGACGCCCTTCGTCCGCTTGCACTTGCTTGCTTTCAAGGTGCTTATCCCAGTGCTTTCCTTCCCGATGACTCTCCCTCTCCCTGCCAGCCCGCGAAGGCCTCCCCTCACGGCCTGGGCTTGGTATGTCTTCTCCCCGACAATGCTGAATCCCATGACCACGAGCCATTCTTCTGCCCTTACGTGATGTGTTTGTCGGATGGTTTTCTTCTGGCTTTCCTCTTTGTACACTCTGTCACCAACACCCAAAGGTTAGAGGGGCCCTCTCCCCCTCGGAACTGTCGGATGTAAAGGCGCATCACTTGACAAACTCGAGGTCCCCCGTTTTTTCGTTTTAGTGGATGGAAGTGACTTCTCCTTTTCCCCTGACCGGTCGGATCCGAGGCTGGTTTTCCGTCTTCTAACCCACGAGTACCCCTGTCTATGTCCAACACTCGGGCGACACTGTTCCTTCCCGTTGTCTTTTGACCCTTCCCTGATTGCCTGTCCCTCCCCCTGCAGAAGCTGATGACCTTCTTTTTTTCTCCAAGCGAGTTACTGGTTAGCCCCTCCTCTTGGTTCACTTTAGACTTCGTTTTTTTTTCGTTTAAGAGCTCCGACTTTTAGGACCCAGATGGTCCTCTTTCTCACTTCTTTTGCCCCACGTCCTCACGAGCCCTAAGAAGATCGCGGACGCTAAATTGCCTCGTTTTCCCGCCCCTCCTTTCGCCCGCTCTTGCAGGTCGCCGGCCAACTTTTTATAGTCTACGTTGCTTGTTTCGAGGTGACTTCTCTCCCCCTACATCTTTTCTTCTGTGGCACGAACGACCCGAGTGCGGCTCTTTTAGTTTGCCCACCTGCGGTAAACCTTGCTATCCCGCATCTCTAGGAAGTATGACATCGAACACCCGCTACAGGGCAACCACCCCTCGACAAAATTTTTTTCACCACTGGGTCCATTCCCCCTCCTCTTGTCTTTTCAGGGCATCGCCATCTCTACCCATTCCCCTCCAGACCACTGAAATGTCTACCGCCATATCTGTTTCCGGTGCGTTTTTGATTGCAATTCTTGGGCTGTATGGGTCGAATTTTTGCTTTGACTTATTCTTCCTTTGTGTGTCCTGTTTTCTTCCCTCCTCCGCCCAGTCTTCACGGCCGCCGCGGCCAGAAGCCGGCCTTGCATCGAGTCTTTAGACGCCTTATCCAGGCCGGTGCTGGTTGCTCACTGCAGGAACCACGTTCTGGCCACCACAAGTCGAAGCCTTCCTTTGTACTTCTGCTTTTTTCGTCTAGGTTCTGTCTTCCAGGGAGGGGATAGCGTCCTTCCCATCTCGATTATTCCGCTTCCTTTTTTGTTTGATCGTCTTGAGGGCCCTCTCCAATTCCTTAGGAGCTTTTTTTCTTTTTTTCCGAGCATCAGCTTTGCCCTTAGATTATTGAATTTTGGAATTTGAGTTCCCTGTTTCGCATGTTCCGCGACCTCGCACGTTGCGGGAGTCGTCCTAACCCGATGCCGCCGGTTTCTTTGTCCTGTCTTGAACATGAGTTTTTTGCGAAGTCATCCCCCTGACAGAGTGCCGAATACGGCAGACCCCTGACGTTTTTTAAAACGTTCCTCCGAAGACGGTTCCTACGTCACCCCGCTTTGTAGACCAACGTTGTGTGCTGTGGTTCTGAGGTGCAATTTTTTGTCGGTTTTTTTTCTTTTTCTCCCTTTCAGGACAAAGTCGTCTTTACCTGACTGGTGTCCTCCCTTTTGGCTTCTTGAGGGGTTCCCTTGTCGAGTTTGTATGTCCCTCTTCTTACGTTCCAGGAGTTTTGGCAGCTTTCGGTCTTCTCAAAATTGACGCCGTTCCCTGCCTAAAGGTCTTCCCTATTTTTTTTTTTCTCCGTTTTCCGAACCGAATCTTTTCGATACCTTTTTAAACGAACCTTACCGTTGATTCCTCTGCAGGCTGACACCGGTCCTTCTTCCCCCCCACCCCCCCTGGGCTGGCTTGCGTTCCCCTGAACTTTGAATCTTTAGCTCTTGCTGTGATGCCGTTTTCTCAGATTCTCCTCTTTCCGTGCTCCTTTCCCCCCCCCTTCTTTGCCTTCAAAGTCGCTCTACCCAGCCTTTCGTGGGTGCTTGCCCGAGGGTCGGGCTTCTGCCGTCCCTCCACGCTTTTTTTTTTTTACAACTCCTTGTCGGTCGGGCAGTCTGGGCCTTCGTGTTGCCTTTCGGCCAACTTTTCCTTTCAAGCCCAGAAGAGTGTTTTCTTTGAAGGACTTCTTTTTTCGCCTCGTTTGGCGATTCGCGTTACGCGTTTCTGATTACCCGGGGTTGGGGCTCTCTGGAAGTAGCTTTCAGGAATAGAGCGTCTTTCCCTTGCCCAGAGACACTGTCCTCGAGTTTTTTCCTTTTTAGCCTGGCTTCTTCACTTCTGTTAGTATCAGATTCCGAGGATCTTTTAAGTACCGCTTTCCGTTTTTTTTTTGTCCAGTGCTTTTACTCTGCCCCCCTCCCTCTTCCCAAACCAGCCGTTTTCGACACGAACGCCCTCCCTCCAAGCAGACAAGACTTCCTCGTGTTTCATGGGGGAATTTCTCCTTGAGGTTTTTAGACGACCGATACCAGTCCTAAGCGTGAGGGCTGTTATCGGCTTTAGTATTTCGGTTAGGGCGCGCTTCCTCGGTTTGTACCTACTTCCCTTAGGAAAGTTTGCATCTGACCCCTCATGTGCGGCGTGTTATGGTTTAGGATCCGATGCCCATTTTTTGTACCCCTTTTTTGTTCGACATCTCGGGTTGCCTGCTCTGTTTTAACTGTTAATCATTTTTCTGGTGCTTCAGTGTTGCATATCCGCGCCGGTCTTGTTCATACCTCAAGACGACGGCATCCTCCGGACCAGTTGATTTTCGTCGGTTTTTTCCCTTTTGTCTGTGATCCGGGCGAACTTCGTTTCAGTCTCCCGTCTTTTTTTTTTCTTTCAGCCCCCCGTGCTCGGTAAGGTCGCCGTGGGGCTGGGAGAGAGTCTGATTTGGTTTTCCCTAAGGTTTTTTTCCAAGTTTGAAGCCGACTTTTCTTGCCGTGTTTCCTCCGCGCGGATGGGAAGAGCCCTCTTTTTCCCCACCACTGGTTCGGGTCACGTCAGGGGTTCCCTTGTTTTTGACCATTTTCATGCTTAGCGCGCGCAGCTGTTTACGGGGGCCATTCCCCTCCTTTTTTCGTCTCTAGAAGAAGATAAGGATTCTTGTGAAGGCTTCGAGGCCTCTTTTCAGGTCCGGCGCCCTGGAGTCCTCGCCCTCCCGTCGAAATTAAAGTGCTGGTGCGGTTCTACCAAATATGGTGACTCCTTTTCTCTGTGATGCCTCCTTCCTTGATCTTTCTTTTTCTCCTCATCGTGTTGTTGTTGTCTATCTTTCCCCCCCTTTCGCGGCATTCCCCCGCCTTCCCCTTTCTTTGAGACCGCGTCTTCTGCTGATTGCGTTCTCCCTCCAGCGGACAGGCTCAGTTTTTGGCGGGTGTCCTCCCCCGTAACTCTTTTCCCCAGACTGGCCGCTTCTCGATCGCTCTGACCTCCATGCCCCCTGCTTTCGACCCCCACCCCCTGGCCCCAGGTGCCTGGTTTTTTTTGTATTTTGACCGCTTTCGACCTTTTTTTCCTGACGGGCCTGTTTGCCTTGTGGTCCTCCCTGCTTCTCTTTGTACATCAGCCTCGCGGCTTGTGTCTTCTTCCTTTCCGATGCCCCTTTTCGAAAAACTTGAAAGGATCAGACTCTCTACTGCCACCCGTGGGGTTGAATAGCGTTTTTTGTGGAAAAGACGATAGTTTTTCCTACTCCCATGTCGATTTATCCTTGACTTCCCCAAGATTCCACCCTTCACTCCGTGCTCTCAATGGAGCGTTCGTTTTGTTTATTGCTGGCGGCGCCCTTTGCGTATATGCCTTTAAAAGTCGTCAAGGTCTGGCCCTTCCCTTCCAACAGAAGCTGCACACCTTTTTCTTAGTGTCTGGCCCCCCTTTCCACTTTGGGCCCGCTCCTCCCCCCTTCCCCTGATGGTTCTTTTTTTCCAAAGGAGTAAGCCTGATTCCTTTCTTTTGCCCAGTTTGATCTTATTATGTCAGCTGCCGTGCACGCCCCCGCCATCTTCCCCCGAACGTCCGATACCCCAGCCTCCCTCCTCGGTCTTTATCGGAGTTACTCCCACCTCATGAGACGTCCCCTTTAAACGAGTTCCAGTCTTGCTTTCGTTTTCTTCTTTTTTCGTTGTTCGTCGGTTTTGTCATCGGGCGGGAAAAGACTCAAAAAAACCCCACCTTTCGCGTTTTTTTCCCCGCCGAGGAAGATGGCCTTGACTTCTTTCCCCGTTGTACTAGGATACATCCACGTGCCTTACAATTTGGCACTGGTGGTTTTGTGCTCTTGGGTCAAGTTTTTATACCTTCCCCTTAACGGATTTTCCTTTTCGGATGGTTCTTCCAGCAACTTTCCCTGCGTTTTTGAGCGGGCCAACACCTCTGTTTGTCCCAAAGAGTCATTCACTTACTTCGTTGTTGTGAACAGGGACGATTTCATAATTCAAAGGCCTTCATCCGACGCCCCTTATTCCCAATTTTTTTTGTATTCTCTTCCGTTTTTTAGTTTCTAAGCGCCTGCCCTCGCGCTTCCGTGCGTTCGCGGTTGAGAGTCGACTAGTGGGCGCGGCACTCTTCGAGTGGATTCACGCCCGCTTGTCCCCCCTCTACGATCTCGTTTCCCGTCACCGCTGTCCCCGAGTTCCTCCCTTTTTCCCCCCTCCCCGGCGCCGGTCAGAGGGCGCGGTTTAGAGTAGTCACGTGACAGGGTTTCGCTTTTGCTCGCCATCACTGGATGAACGACCCTGAACTTTTTAGTCTTCCTCCTTTTCTTCGGGCACGGCGGTAAAGTCCCTCTTTTCTTTTCAGATCGACCCTCGGGGAACCACTCACCGTCTGGGTCCAACGGGGTCTCAACGTCCGTTTTTTGACTTTGTCCTGCCGCCCCTGCTCGCCCCATCGACGGACCTTTCCCCCCCCCCGGAACCCTTGCAACCCCGTTATCGTTGCCCGCTTCTTTTTTCTTCTAGGCTTCTTCTTTTTTCGTACTCTGTTCAACTTCAGTGGCTGGCCCTGTCTTCGGTGGGTCATGGGGATGCCAGGCGCCGAACAAGCCTTCAACGCTTTCCCAGCGCCGGCGTGCCGATTCTGAGAAGCAGATCGCCCCGGTGCTTGTCTACCCTCTACCCTTGCCCCCCCTCCGATTTTTCAAATGGTCCTCAAGAATATGATTTCTGACCTGTGCTCGCTAGCCGTAGCCGGGATGAAGTCTGGGTCTAGCTTGCCTAATCTCTTTTCCTCCTCCCTCTTTGGTTTTTGGGCGTTTCTGATATTTTTCCCCTCCATTGAGCCCCCGGTTGTCCTATAGGCCCAGTTCCGCCCTTTTTCTTTTTTTTCACTTGGTAGTTCAACATTTTAGCGTGAGCGACCAGCAGTGTTATCTTTTATCTCCGAAGAAACTCCCGATGGCGCCCCGTTATCGGTTGACTCTCGGGCTCTGTGCATCACACTGACCCCCCCGTCTTTCCTGATCGGCCCCCCAGGTATTGACCAATGAGCATCCCCCCTCCTTGCAGCCGTACGCCTCGACTAACCAGATATTGTGGCCCAAAGGGGTTGCCGTGGTTTTTACGTTTGATGGTCTCTGCTGGTTTCCTTTGACCTTGCGGGACATTTCGTGGCCCTTTCCCCCGTTTATGTCTACTGAGAGGGGGTTGCCCTTGTCTCTTTTGACGACTGTTTGAATTTGAGGGTCGCGGATTAGCCACAACTGTTGACCCGCGTTTTTTCCGCCATAAACTTCTCGCATCGTCTTTGCACTACAGGACCTTAAGAAGTGGCGAGCACATTTCACCACGTCCCCCACCATGTACTCTGACACCTGCATGCCCGTCTGACTTTTAATGTTGATGATGGAATCTATTGCAGTTGCCGTCCGGATGAGCTTCTCTTGCTTTACTGCCCTTTGTCATTAGATTCTTCTAGACCCTTCTTCCGGCCCCCCTCGTCGGCCGCTCTTACAGTCGCCAACCCGCACGAGCGTCCATGAGGCTTTTCGCCGAGTCGGGCTCTTTGACCACTTTGAGGTGCCCCCTCAAGTGTCGTCCGGCAGTTTTTCCTTTTTCTTGCCTTCGGGCCTCCTGTCCGCCCCCTCCGCGTGTAATTTAAGATTGTCGCCCCTCTTGTTTTGGTCTTCGCCTGCTTCGTTTTTACTTTCCCAGCACGCGCATTTCCTTCCCCGGTTTTCATTACGTCTCTGTCCTCGCAGTCGCTTGGCTTTTTCCTTGACGGGCTGTTCTCCCCCTGGTATTCACTGTGGGACAGTCCTTGGCATCCGCGGCTCTGGTGAATTGTTTTCCCCTTTTGTTTTTTTTGAGGCTTCTCGGTCCCCCCCCTCCTTTACCCCCCAGCGTTTTACTCACACTTCATCAGAAAGCAGTCATCCTTTCCTCGTTCATGGTGTTATTCTCGGTTTTGGGAGACGCCCCATCCCAGAGAGGTCTTTTGGATGTCTTTTTCAGTTCTTCCGGTAGGGGTCTATTTTCTCCCGGGCAGATGTCATTTATAATTCTTCCTCCCCCCCTTCCATACAGGAAAAGTTTTCATTCGGAACTTCTTTTTCGTACATAGTTCTTTTTTTGAGGATCGACCCGAAGTGGACGTTTGTTTTATTGGAACACGCTGGTGCATGTTCTCCGGATCCCCCGACCTTGCCGCGTCTGTGCTCTTTTGCTACTCCGCTTTATTCTCAAAGCCTCCGTTAACGGCCACGTAGACTAGTTGATCGCGCCCCCTGGTTGACGTTGATCTTTTTTGCTTTCGCCCCTCGCCCGTTCCGTAGACTTTTCTCTTTTCCCCTTCCCCACCCCGTGTCAGTCGACTGACTTGATTTTTCGATTTTGCTTTTTCACGGGGCAGCAGTTTGTCCCTACCGAGGCTTCGAAGTTCTTTCCTTTTCGTGTCCCCCAGCGCGAGGCTGATGGTTTCCAACAGCGAACTCTGATTCCCACCCTGCTCCGTGTCGTAGTTTTTCCCCTGTCGAAAGCTGCTGCGTACGTCTTCGGCCTCCTCTGCTTTCGGTGAGGCTTGTCGGAGCGCAGAATTTTTTTTCGCCCTTCTGTGTTTAAAAGTTTGGTCCTCTGCCCCTCGCCCAGGGGATCTGGCCCGGGGCTTCCTAGACCGCGGTTCTTTTAACTCAGCGGCGGGGAGTCGGTTCTCCCCCCCTTTTCCCCCAGGGTCAGACTGTAGGTGGGCGCGATGGATGATCTTCCTTCTTTTCATACTCTCCTGTTGTTTTTTTGATCTTTTTTGATCATTCTGACAGGAGGAACCATGGATCAGTGTTTTCCCCGCGCCCCCTCCTTTGAAAGTTGGACCCCGGTCTCCGTCCGCCCCCCCTTCCCCTTCCGGTCTTTTTTAGGGCCTCGTGCCTTTTTCCCCGAAGGGCGCCCGGAGAACTGACAAGCGACCCCAAGGCGTTTTTGTTTAAAGTTCCCAGCAGGAGCTGCTCTCTTCTCCGCATTCCCCGCTTTCGTACCTGTATCCTTCCTGCGCCTTGTTTTCTGTTTTCGCTGTGTTTTTCAGCTCGGCGGTGGACACGAACGCATGGCCCCGACAAAAACCTTCTGCCCATGGTTATCCGACTCTCTCCTCTTTTCGGTTACCACGAGCGGGTTGTTGGACCCCAGACGATCGTCTCCTTCAGTGAATTTCGTGGACTCCCCGATCCCGGCAAAGACGGGCTAAATCTGGACGCTTTCGTGCCGTCTTGTGGCTTCCCTTCGCCTTCCGACGGATATGCCCCCCCCCTCGCACAGTTCTTCAGGTAGGCGCCGGAAATCACGAATGCACCCTGTAGGACGTGTATTCCCCCCTGTTCACTTTTGGCCCCCCTTCCCCCCCCAGTCACTGATCTCCCAAGGGTTTTTTGGATTTTCCGCTGCAATTTTTTGATGCGTGACTCAAAAGTTTTTCCTGACAGGCTCTACGTGAGCCTTCCACCCTCCGCGAAAGAACTTCATCTCACAAGCCTATGCCTCGTTTCTTGGTATTATTTTCTCCCACCCACCGGAGAATTCCCATGTCACTCTTTTAGTCCTTTTTTATGGCTTTCGTTTTATTCGGATTTTTTTCCTTTGATGGGTTTTTTTCTTGGTTTCGTCCCCTGCCTGTTCCCCCAGGGGAGGTCCCCTTTCACACAGCGCCGCGTTCAGATTGCCCGTTATTCCCCTGGTGAATACAAGGTTCAGCCCCTCCAATACAACCTCCTGCCCCCCTTTGGTTTTTGGCGATGGCAAGTTTCTTTTTTCTACTTTCATGGCCCGGCTTACTGCACCTGCGCTGTCCTTTGACGTCAATAAAAGCACTTGCGCCCCCCCAACCCGAGGGCTACTATCCATTTGGCGGTCTTTTCCCATCCGATTGACGACTAATCTCCCCGTCCTGCTGCCATCCCGACCCGGCGCTACAGCGCGTTGTCGGCCCCAGAGCCTTTTCGTTTTTCGTTCTGCCATTTGCTCGTGCTGTTCGACAGGTAATCTCCTCGACCGAGTGGGCCCTTGAGTTTCAAGCTTTTGCATTCTCCTCTGCTGGCCAATCTTTCAGAAGAAGCTGGTTCACGTTTCCCCTCCGAGTTCCCCTTTTGCATCCCTCCTAAGGGAGAGGCGGGTATTTTCCTCCCCTCAATAGTTCTTCTCTTTTCTTGCAGTTTTGGCTCGAAAGAGTCGGCCTGGTCTTCCCTCACGCGAGTGTTTGCGTTCCCTTTTCTGGTTTTCCAACCCCTTCTGGTCAACATGTTGCTATCGCCGCTCCGGATGGACTGCCGACCCCTCCTAAACTCCAAAACGTAGGGCCCCAAACCCCCCCTCGTCACGTTGGCACCTTTTTCAAGGTCCACGCCGAATTTGTCCTGCCCCAGGTGCTCTCCCCCTACGACAATTCACCTTTCAGTCCCCCTGCCACCCTGGCCTCCCACCGCAATTCTGTTTCTAGGCGTCGTCTTCGAGTTTTTAGGTGCTTATGTTTCCGAACTTCTGTGTGCTGCCGTTTGTGCACTCTGTGGGCACCCTGGAGTTCCTTTTTCCATCGCCCTCCCAACGCTTCCCCCCCTTTTTATTACGCTGCTTGATCGGGTTCTTCGATTGAAGATTCCGCCGGTGTTTAGAAATGCTTTACCAGTTGCCACTCCTGAGGCGTCAGTACTTGAGGAATGATGATAGCTCTCGTCTCAGGGCTCTACGTGTGGGACGCTGCCTCATCTTCTCCTTCATCTCCCCCCCCCCCTCAGTTGTTGTTTTTTGATCTATCTGAGGGCCGTCATCCTATTCCTAGAGAGGCTCCGAGCAGCATATGCTTAGACTTGGTCCCTCGGGGTGCGTTTTTCCCCACGTTAGTCTGATCGTCACTCCTTGTCGGCTTTCTTTTCCTGACAGGAACTCGCCTTTGTTGCCCGGGCGGCTGAAGGCTTGCGGGTGGTGACCCCATGACCCCCTCTTGCCGAACGCAGTGCAACGTAAGTTCGGACTTACATCTACTTTCTCCGACCTGTCGACTCCTCTGCCGCCCCATCTTGTTTGTAGACAACTTGGCCTTGGGTCTTGAGGTGATGTAGATGGTTCGAGCCCTTGCGCTTTTACATTTTTGTTCCCTGGACACGTTTGTTCCCTCCTTTCTTGTGTTGCCTTTTTCGAGTTTTGTCCCCGATTTTTTTTCCAGCGAGCTTTGGCTAGCACATGTGACCTCCCTTTTTTTTAAGCCACTTCGTCGTTCGTTGCCTCCAGGCCCGAAGTTAGTACTGCACTCGAACTTTTTTCGACTCCGCTATTGCCGCGCACCTGCCCTTTCCTTTTCTTTGTTCCTTCGTTTTTTGATTCTATTGTTGCTTTGCCGGCATCGTCTTTTTCAGTTGTTTTTCTCCTTTTTTTTTTTTCCCTCGGACCGTCATCTCCCCTAGTCCTTTTTTCTCCCGTCGACAGCACCTCTCTCCTGGCTTTACGTTCGTGGGCCTGAGTGCTTTGGCTTGCCGTTCCCACGCGCTTTTTTAAAAATCATTGTCTGGATGTTTCTTTGTTCGCTTTCTCTTTCTGGGCAATCTGTCCCATCCGCCGCCTTTTCTTTCGTTTCCTTGGCTCTCTTGACGCCTTTTTTGGACGTTCATCCGCTCCTTTCTCCTCCGGGTCCTATTCCTTCTAACTTTCATCTCCATGCCCTTGACGCTAGTTGTCTTTTTGCTGTCTCGTATCCTTGTCCCTTTCGTTCCGTCTAGACGTCCAGCTCTTTTTATTTCGAACACGGTGTCCCTGGCCCTGCCCTCGCTCGCACAACCGTTTCGTCGTGGTGTCTCTCGAACAAGCGTTCGTCGTCCCTCCTCTGTTTTTGACTTGCTCTTTTTCCCTTGGGACTTCTCCTGGAGTGTGTCTACTCCGATCCCTCCAGTTTTTTGTTATTAGACACACTGGGCATACGGATGAGTTTATTGGCCACACGTGTCTGGGCCTTGAGCCCCCCCCCCAGTAGAGAATCAGACAGACAGTTAACGGTCTCTTTTCACCCCTTCTTTAAGCATTTTCGATCACCTTGCAATCCCGGAAAATTGCATCGTTAATTCTGTGGTCGTAGTGTCGATTCCCCTGATTGACTGCAGTTTCACTGGTTGACCAGTCATCGGGGTGAATGCTGTTTTTCTCCTGCGCCTCAATTGTCGCGTCTTTTCTCTTTGGCTATCGCAAGTTCCGTTTTGTGGTCCCCCCATTTGGGTCCCAGCACATCCGCCACGCTTCCCGGAACCGCGCCCAGTGATAGTTAGGGCGTTGGCCCTTTTCTCTTTTTGAGTCGGTTTTGCGAACTTCCCGTTGCCTTCGCCTGATCTTTTTTAAAGAAAACCTGCTGTTCGTGTCGCGAACTATTGGCGGTCTTCAGAGAGTCTGCTCCCTGTTGCAGTAGGTTTTTCTGACAGGGCATCTAGACTTCTCCCGTTGGTGTACAGCCGCCTATGTATTTCTGTCACAAAATCGGAAAGTCCTTCTCCACCATTTTTTAGGGCCGTCCGTTCAGGGCGAAAGCGGTCATGCCTTTCTGCGTCTCGTTTCTGATTGTTATGGGAAAGGTTCCCCCGCCTTTTTCTTGTCTCTGGCCGTCAGAATCCGTCTCTCCTATGTGAAAGCGGCGAGGCGCCTTCCCTTCCTCCTTTTCAAGGTTAGAGGACTCCCCTATCATTCAGAGGCCGGGTGGTTCCCCTTTTTAAGACTGCCCGGGAGCGTGATTTCCTTCTGATCTCTCTCTTTTACCTCCTTTTTGTTTTTTTTGCTCTGAGTCCCTTCCGCATCACGCTCCAGCCCCTCTGCTTCCCCTGGATCAGTTTTATCACCGCTCCTTTGCTGCCTGTTTTTTGGTATCTCCTCCCTGGACCAGGCCGGGCCGGGGCTGGGGCATCTTTACCCCGAAGGCGATTCGATTCTTATACGAACCCATACCCCGAAATTAGTTCTGACTGGCCAATAACCGCGGTTTATCGCTCTATCGCTACTTTTATCTTGCGTTTGTCCGGACGTTTAGCATGGTTCTCGTCGTTTCTTGTGAACATACGATACGGCGGTTGACACCTACGTCCCTCACTTTTCTCGTACCTGTCTCTCTTTTTTTTTCTTGGCCTGTGAGCATCTCCTTTTTTCTCCCGCCTCTTGAGTTACCCTAGCGTTTTTGTAAAGACGATCGTTCCGCCTTTGGCGCTTTCCCCGATCAAGACTCAGGCAACGCCGGTCTCCGATCACGGCTTTCTTTTTTTTGTCGTTTTCGGTTTTTGGCCCTTACGGTATTCGGATTGCCCAGGAAGAACCCCTCCCTTGACAGTTTTTGCGTTTGCAAAAGAAGCTGCACCCGGAGGACCTTGTCTGCAACCCGTTCCATGCCTGTGGCATACTCTCCTCCCCGTCATGTTACGCCCGGCCCTGATCAGCAACTTGAAGGACTCTAGCTTTAAAGGTGACTTCCTCCCCAGTGCTTTCCTCCCCCTCCCCCATGCCAGCTGCCGCACGACCCCCCGCACCCCCTCCAGCGACCTAAAACGTTTTCACGCCCTCACGCCTCGGTTTTGGTATCTTGGACCCTCCATTCATTCAAGTGTTTCCCATTTCTGATGCTTTTTTATTGCGTCTTGTTCGTTTTGGTGTTCCGTGTTTCTGGGAGAGGACCAATCTTGTCAAAAAAACCCCCAACGGGAGTGCTTAGGGTCCCAGCGCCGTCCTGCTTCGACCGGCCTTACAGGTCCGTTGCATCCAGTGTGCTCCTCCCCTGCAAGGACCACACATCGGCCCCCCCCTTTTTGTTTGCTCTTGTTTTTTCACCTTGTTCCTCCGTTACTCTGACGTTACTGCTGCGGGGCTGGGACGGCAGAACCCGTGGAGCTCCCCCAACCGAGGAGACAATCTCCCCTTCACGGTCTTCGGCTTGACCAGGAGATTCCTACTGCCCCGTTTCACGGCATGACCTGCCTCAGACCCGGAGTTTTCCCTCATCGCGTTCGGAGAGTCCCTCCCCTCGTTTCGCCGGCCAGCGCGCAGCTTTGCTTCTACGTACGCTTCGTCAGAGTTTTCCGGAGTCCCTGTGTCTGGCTAATTTTGAACAAAACCTTGCTCCCATGCACAGATCCCTTCGTTCGGCTTTTTACTGCTGAACTGTTCGAGTTTGTTATTTTTCTGAATTTCCAGCCCAGGTTTTTTTCTATGGGGCGGGGCTGGCAACTCTCCTTTTCTACGTTGCCGGTTTTCGAGTTTTTTTAGGTTTAGCTTCTTGGCCTTCTGGGACGCCTTTTGAGTGCGGTCCCCTTTTATGTTCGTTTACAGGATCTTTCTGTGCTATCCGCCGTTCCTGGCCTTTATGTTACGCCATCGCACTTCCCCGACAAGGGCACACACCCCTGCCCCGTCTGGAACCCCCTTTTTTTTCACGGTCCCCTTTGGACGATCCTAATGCTCGCCCCCTGATTCCTCCATTCACTAACCATTTTCCCCCCGTTTTTACCCTTTCTTTGTCGCACACGTGACTGCGAGCCCTGTGCGGGTGTCTGTCATGAGTCGTTCACTTCCTTTGGCTTTAGTGGGGCATTGGATGCCAGCGCCCTCCCAAGTCCCAGCCGCCGTTCAGACGCCGGCGAATCGATTTTCGCGTGAAGATCCGGCCTGTTCTGGCCGCTCACTGCTCCCCGCTCCGCCGATTTGCCCAACCTTCGAGCAGCCACCGTGCGGACTGCTCTCCTGCCGCGCCGGCCCCTTTAGTGGGGATCTGGCCCC
>Ga0179593_1518122_pt1 | contig 17957 bp, 25 predicted proteins | sample CZODoug2_1_08_16_FD_185931 | JGI IMG/M metagenome (GOLD analysis project Ga0179593, IMG submission 185931) | Vadose zone soil fungal communities from Angelo Coast Range Reserve, California, USA - CZODoug2_1_08_16fungal (PacBio error correction) | ecosystem: Environmental > Terrestrial > Soil >... | reverse complement strand
TGTTTTCCTTTTTCCCCATTCGTCATATAAATTCTTTTCACTCTTTTTCCGGTTGCGCAACCCATCTCAATTAAGCGGTAATGACCCCCCCTCTTAGCGCTTTGCGAGCCTTTTCCGCCCATGTGCCTGCTTTTTCTTTTCCCCGTCTCCCGACCCCCCCGACCCCTGGCAACTGGCAGCCCCCCGACGCCAGGTTCCATCACTACACATGCCAAACGGGGTCCCCCCGACCCGAAGGGCGTCCCGCCACGCCGCCCTCCTACGACGATTTGACTAGGCTCTTACAAACCATTTTTTCATTTTGTTTTACAGGCCCACACACTCCCCCACAAGCGTTTTCCCATACTAATTCGTCCTGTAGTTGCTCACGATTCAGACCAAGACCGAAGCCCCTTTACTCTTCATCTCTGTTGACTTCCAGGATCGATCCCCCTCATTCTCCAATTTCCTTTTTGTCGCCTTCGCATCGGCTTTTTTGACTCTTTTCCCCTGCCGTTTTCTTCCTCACTCCCGAGTTCCCCCCGTTTGTTCACAATGGTTCGCCCTTCACCCCCTTCCCCCACGAATCAGTCTTTTTTTTCCCCCGGGCCTTCACCCCCCCCCAGTGACCAACACCTTTCTCTACCCTTTTCCGCCGCCCAAGTGTTGGCTCTGAGGCGACACCCCCTTTTTTTTTGCGGGAGTTCCCTTCCTTCCCATGCGATTCCCCCCCCCCCCCCCCCCTCCAGGGTTCCAACTTTGGCGCGCAGCTTTGACCCCCCGCCTGCGAAGTCGTTCCGGTCCACCAGGAGTTGTAATAGAAAACGCTGTTCCTCGATTAAGGAAGCTGTTTTGCAGTCGTTGCTTTGGTGCCACAGCTTCCCGGCCTCCCCTACTTCCTTCGCCCCCCCTACTTCCCACCTTCGAGCTATTCCCTCGTCTCCTGGTGCAGGTAGAACATCCAAATAATCCCCCAACCTTTTACCCCTCTGCTGGTCTCACTCTTTTTTTCCGCGTTTTGCCATATAATCTGAGTCCCTTCCCGTCCGAAGGGAGGTCTTTTTGTTTCGTAGGAGTTCCTGCACGGCCAACCAGGTAGCGCCGCGCCATGGTCGTATCTTCTTCTTCACCCCATTTATGTTTTTGGGTGTTCGTCATCCCAGCGCTTCCGGCCAGCGCCCCTGTACCCCCGAACCGACGATGAGCCTCCCTCTTTTTACAGGCGCTTCCAAAGGTCGCCAAGCGGTCGTTCTTATCAGCTCCCGACCTCACGTACTATACAGCTTTTTTTACTCCGCACCAGCTTCTTCAGCCCCTGCCCAGGACGACTCGGCGAATGCACCCTCCTGACCTATTCAGTTTAGGCCCCGCGTGCTGGTTTCGCACGGCTTTTTGTCTTTCTTGTCCTGTGCGCCGCTTCGCATTACACCCTGATTCCTCCTTCTCGGTGTTTTTTGTTTGGCTCTTTTTTTTCAGCCTTTTAGAACAAAAGTCCTTCTTTTCCTTCCGGGGTAGTCCATGCTTTCGAAGTCCGGGTTTGCGCCCTGCCGTCACTTTGTGCTTTTTTTTTTTGCTACCCTTACTGCCCGCAAGAAGTGCGTCAATTTTTTCCCTTCCTTTGATCTTTCAATTCGAGTCCAATGCTTAGCGGTTAGCGGGATCCTGCGGGAACTTCATCCGAATCCCTCCGTGTTTGTCATTAATTTAATCCGTCATTTTTAGCCAGTTTCGGATTTCCAATCACATTGAATGAGTACTTAAATCCTCTCCATCTGCAGTTTTTCTACTCTCCTCTTGAGAGCTGTAGACGCTGGAGGGTCCCTTCTATTCCCCCCATTGCAGAGCTCTGAACATACCCCCCGGTCGGTGCGCGATTCAGATTGTGTCCACCCCCATTTCACGTCTTCTCGACCCTCGGACCCTTAGATAATCGCGTTCCCAATTCCCCGTTCTTAGTAAGGAAATTCTTACTCCCATTCATGCCCAGCATGAGGCTTTTTTTTATTTTTTTTGTTTTTTATTTTTTTTTTGAAATTTTTTTTACCCCCATGTCGGGCTCATCTTCCCTTCTCCCCGGCCGGCCGGCTTTTGAGAAAACAGCACTTCCACCGCCGTCCCTTAAAGCCCAGTTTCAGCAGGACATCATGGCATACCCTTTTTCTTTCTTTGCTTTTGTTTCTTTTCCTACACCTCCCTTTGACGCCCCTCCCCCTTCCCACAGCTCCCTGTCTGAGCGCGCCTTTGGAATCTCCAGCAAGCCCTTCGCCCCTCAGAGGCTATCTCTCCTGATTTGTTGATTGTCAATTGCGCCGCTACTCCCGGGTTCCGTTTCGGTCCACTACCCTCTTTTTAGTTGCTGAGGTAAATGTGTGATTTAGGGCCGCCCATCGATTGGAGCTGATTGCCCACGACCTACCCTGGTGGGCCTCCCCTGCTTGGCGTGCTTTTTTCTGCCTTCTCTTCCCCAACATTTTTTAGGGCCCTTTCGCAAGTGCGCCCCTCTCCCTGGGCCTTTTTTTTTCAATACCTCCTTGCGCCTTTATACCCTTGCTGCCGGAACCGGACCTTTCTATATCGGGTTTTCGTTCCAAAAAAACTGGAGCACGTTTTCCCCAGTTTCGCGGGACAATCTTGTCATCCTTGACCAGCTGTTTCCCTGTGTCAAAGACTTCCCCCCCCCCCCCCCCACGCACGCCCCACCTCTAAACCAACCCCCCCCCCCCCCATTTCCACCCCACCCCCCCCAGTTACCCAACCCACCCCCCAACCACCCCCCCCCTCCCCCACCCCGCCCCCCGCCCCACTCCCCCCCCCCCCGCCCCCCCCCCCCCCCCCCACCCCCCCCCCCCCCCCCCCCCCCCCCCCACCCTTCCCCCCCCTACCCCCCCCCCCCCCCCCCCCCCCCCCCCCCCCCCCCCCCTCCCCCCCCCTTTTTGATACTCTACTTTTCTCCTTTTTTTTACCCTTTTGATTAAGAGCTTAATGATTTCGCCCTATGTACTCCGTTGTTGCCACGTACATCGTTTTCGTCGTATCGCTGCACGTCGGCGTCTCTATCCTTTTTGTCTGCAGGACACCTCGCAGTAGTAGCTCCCATCTACAAATGAACCCGCGCTGCCAGATGTTTTCTTTCCCTATCCCCTCTTTATCCCTGGCCGTGCCGTTCTACTGCCACAGCGGAATTTTTAGATTTTCATTTTTTTCTTTTTTTTTTTTAGTCTCCTTTTCTGGTTGCCGTTTTTCCCCAAGCTGTTGTCCCCTTTTAGCCCTTGTAGGGTCAAAGCCTTTACTCTCCTCATGCCTTGGACTTGTTGGCCTTCCCCCCACTTGGCCTTCCCCCTCAATTCATCGTCCCCTTTACGGTCTTGGTCGGAATATCTTAGTTCAGATCGCGTGTCGTCTTTAAAGGTTTGATGGAGGCCCCCCCCGCACTTTTTTTGAAGCTCCCATCGGTCCTCTTTTTCCTGAGCCGGATTTCATTGGACGGATCCCTCATCCCGTGCCGGTTGAACCTGTTTTCCCCGGCTCCGATTTTATAGTCTTCCCCCTTTTGTACTATTTGGTAGAGGTGTGCTGACAGTTCTTGGATGTTCCTCTCCCCCCGGCCGATCAGCTATTACGCTGCTGTATGGAATTTTTTACGTTTTTTTCTTTCATTTCGTGGCCGTACCCTTGCTTTGCGATATTACGAGATTTTGATCTTTCCCGGTCAAGTTAAAAACCCCCTCTTTTGGTTTTGTCCTCCGGCCTGTTATTTTGAACTTGTCCCCCTCTTGCGTTCCTGTCCCCTCCAATGCGTAATTATCGCCCCTTTCTTTTTACACCTGCCGGCCTACCCCCCACAGAACAGAGTATGGACATCCCCCGATAGGAAGTTATTGATTTTTTCTTGCTGCAGCACCGTCCCCTTTCCCTTCTGTCAGATGCTTGGCCCTACCCCCCCCCCGGAACCAAACGGTTCAGGGCATCAGAAGAAATTGCTTATCCCAAACAGTTCCCCCCCTTGGACTGCGGCCTCCGTTTCTTTTCCTCCGGCGCCGCAAGCTTCCGAGGGAGCCGTCTTTACCCAAGTGGTCCCCCCAGCCCTTCCTCAATCCCACCTGCGCTACCCCCCCTACTCCGATCTTTTTCTTTTCTATCCGACCCACCCCTCCCATTTTCCAAACCTGGACCTTCCGCTATTGCGTGCTAGGCCTCCCGTTTTACCCGTGACACTCCCTCCCCTGCCCCCTGACTTCTAGCCCGGTTCACTTTGACCCCTGCCCTTGAAGTTTTTTTTCCAAGTCCACTCCGCTGTGTCTCTTGCATACCCACCCCCCCGTTCCCCAGACAAGGACTGGGTACTCGAACCCCGCGCCCCCCCACCACTGCTTTATCAATAGTCCGAACTGCTCCGATGCGAACCCGCGACCCCAGCCTTCTGGATCCCGCCGCTCATGAAGTTTTTTCCTTTTGTACCATTTCCTGGATCTCTTTGACTTGTCGTGTCGGACTTTACCAACTTTCCCACCTAGCTTCCCTTCTTCCCGATGCTCCCGGAGGAAGGTGTTGGCTGTTCTTGTCCACGCCCTTCGTTTTCCCCCCATTCACGGCCTTTTCATTAGTTTTACGTTCCACCTGAGTCCTTTCCTCCCCAAGGAGCACCTCCGTATCATCCGGAACTACCTTGTGCCATTCCCGACATCTGGGTACGCCCGCCCCTCAAGGTGTTGTTGTCATTCTTTCCCCTTCTCCCGTCATTCTCCTTGCCAATTGTCGCCTGCCCCCCCTCTATGTGGAACTGTTGTAGCTGGGTACGAAGTCGGGCTCGTAGATTGCTTTTCACTTCCAGTTCGGCTTCGTTACTCATCTGGATTTCCGGGTTTTGTCTCCCCCGGTAGGGCGACGGCCCCCACGTCCTTGATGAAGAGCCCCTCTGCTGCAGCTGCGGTCGCCCACGAGTCCAGTCCAAATACGATGCGCCCCGAGTCGAAACCATTACAGATCGCAAGCATTTCGTGCCTCGCCGACGACAGTTCACCTACAGTCTTCAGGAATCTATCCTCGCAAGCGGGTTGTTGCTCTTTTCTTTCCTCCTCCCGATTACCGCATCCCGTCTTTTCCCTCCCTTACGTACCCTACTTTCGCCTTTTCAGCCCCAATCCCCCTCCCGTCCCACGCTTTTCTCTACGGCCCGATGGGTATCGAATGGCTCTCCCCCATCTCCCCCTTTTTCGTTTTCTTAGGTGCAGGTCCTAGCCCGTTTTAGGCTCCTTCCTTCTATTTCACTTTTTAAGCTTTTCCGTCATCGACCTGATTTTCTCTGTGCGAACTTTTTTTCATGGAACTCCATGAATACCATTTCAGTGGTCTGTGTCTTAATGCGGTCTCGCTTGTAGCTTTCAATCTTCCGACCAGAGTTCAGTTCCTCCTTATTTTCTTGCGTCATTTCCCTCTGGTTGTGTCGACTATCTGTTGATGTTTTCGCGTCCGCCACGTTATCTCCTCCAGAGTTAACGCAGCCTGGCCTGCGGATTCTTCTGCTTTGGTCCCTCCATGATTATTTACCTGTTTGCACCTTTCATACCGGCGATGGACCACCATCTACCCAGACCCAGCCCCGACCCCCCCCCATTACTTTGCCCCGGATCTTGTAGGTTCTCTTTTTCGACTCTTTCCCTTATCTCTCTATTCTGTGTCCTTTCCCCACATTCCTGATCTGATCTCGTTTTTTTTGGTGACATCCCCACCTTGATCTACAGCTAATTCTTTGTCAGCTTACCCTCTTTCTTGGTGTGTTATAGAGTGACCTCCTTACCTGAATTTCTGCACTCTCCATTTGGACTGTTTACACCCTCAATATTCCCTGTCCTGGCTTGCTGGGGAGCCGTTTTCCGTACCTTCCAATCTCCATTCATGAGCGAATGTCACCCGTCTTTTTGCTCATGACGTGGGACTCGTTCCGCCCACTCTCACCGAACGATCGCTTCCGGTATCCAGCCTGTTCAACTCGAATTCTTTTATTGTTTCTCCCTTAGATCACCCCCCCGCCTATCATGCATTCAGCATCTTGTGAGTTCCCGAAGTGCCCGAGTTTCGCCCACTTCCCCTCGGGCCGGGTTGATAGATGGAGGCCCCGGCCCCCAAATCTGTGTAGACAGACTAGGACCCCCCGTGACGTCGCTTGTTTCCTTTCCCAGTTCCACTCCTCCCGCTGGAGAGTGTCCTAAAAACTGGGTGCGCTTCCTTCCAGGACAATCCACCTCTCGACCTTCACCACGGTGGTCCGATACAAGGGCCCCGGCGTTTCCACGGATCTGTTCTGGTTCTATTTACGCGTCTTTTTTTCGCCAAAATCGTGTCTCTCTATTGTATAAAACTAAAGCCTCTCGATTTTCCTTTTTGTTTGCATTTTTCCGTTCATCGACCAGCACTAAGCATTCCCTTCCTCCTGTAGTTTTCGATTCCCTGGCTTCTCGCAGATTTCTTCCCCACCTCTCTCCGAGGCTTGGTGCATCCGCCCCCGCGTTGTGCACAATTCCTTTCCTATGTCTGTATTTCGTGATCTTGTGCTTAGCTCCGCCAGGTATCCCGGGAATTCCCGTGCTCGTTCTATCCCGACAAAATTTTTGTATGGTCCATAGGTGCCGTCTCCCACTATTTCATAGTGATTCCTTGTCTTCTCCTTCCCCACCCCGATTTTTCTGTCCGTCCCCCAGCCGGGTGTTTCTCACCGTTTTTTCGTTATTTGTTTTTGCTTGTCTTTGCTCGACCCTTTGCTTCCTTTCACCCTGTAGCGAGTTTTACATTTTCTACGTGTTTTAAAGCAACACGTTTCCCCCCCCTTCAGCTATCTTTACTATCCGCGTCTGCTTTTTCTGGTTTTCCCCTTCGCACCCTGCCCAACTTGTCCGAAGTGCGCCGCTTTTCCCTTTCGGTCCGGTTTGCCAGTCTTTGCCCCCTGACCTAGCGCCTGAGTATTCACCCTCAATTCAACATGACTACTGCTAACCTTGGCTATACTCCCCCCTGTCCTCCCCTTAAATGGCCCTGCCTGTGATTTATGCGACGACTTACTTCCCTTTTTCCCTCCACAACGCCCGGTCGTTCTTTTCATTTTCTACGCGTGGTTTGCTTTCCCTCTTTACTTGTACCTAGGTGACTCCTTTCCCGGATTTACCCATAGTTTCACCTCCGTGTGTAGTACCAGCGCCTTTCGAAGGTCGACCAATACTTGTATTCCTCCCTCTCTCATCCTCCTTCCCCCCTCCCCATGTGGGTTTCGCTACTACCCGGCCCTGATCGCGCCCACTATTGATTTCCGCGTTCCGCTCCTCTTGCTCTTCTTCTTTTTTTTTTCTTTACACGCTTCAGTCGCCTTTCTTCCTGGTGGCAATCACCCTTTACCTCCGCGCACGCGTGGATGTGACCTTTTCCGCCCCCTTCTTTTCGTTGCCCCCCTTAGCTGGGCACGCTCTTCTCCTCTTTTTGCCCGATTTACCCCTTGCTGTTGCTTGTCGCTAAAATTTCCTGCATGCGCATCCTTTGCCCCACAGGGGCAATCCTACGTCCTTCCAGGATGCAACCGCGTCCAGGCTTCCCGAACTTTTTTCGCACCAGTCGGCGTTTTTTCTCGGATTACCATCATCAAGACCGTTCTTTTCATCTCCTTTTCCCAGTCCCAGTCTTCCGTTCGCTCTTTTCTTCTTCTATCCCTGCCCTAGATTGCGATCCTGTCGTGTCCGATCCCTGGTTCGCCTCTTTTTGTGGCTTGGGTAACCCCACGGCTCCCTTGTTGATTCTTTCTCCCACGATCTTTTCACCTTTTTTTTTTTCCCGGCCGCAGAAAAAGTATTCTTTAGGTTCGCTAGTCCTTTTCTGTTCGCCTTTTGCTCTGTCTCTTGGGTGGGTTGTCGTATTTTTTCGCGCCCCCAGCAGGCTCATCTCGCCCCTCTTTTTTTTTCATCACGGGTAACGATTGTATGTCCCTCCTTTCTTTTTTTCTTGACAGTTTCGTATTCTTGTTTCCCGTGGATATCACACCTTGTTTTAGCCCGATTTCTGATTTTACTTGTCTGTCCTGACCCCCGTCGCATTTTCCTCTCTCTCTCCGGCACCACTTTGTATTTTTTTTGACCTCCGCTTTTTTTTTCCCTGACGTCCTGTTGCCCACGCCCCCTAAAAAATTTACCTGGTCTCCTTATGGCCGTTAGAATAATCTTCCCCCCTTTTTATCTTCAAGCGCCCAAGTAACACGCACGTTTTTGCCTCCCCTAAAGCTGGTCTTTTTTCAGTACACCTTTTGGCGCCCGTTATCCCTCATATCGCAATACGTGCTTTCTAAAGTTTTTTCCTTGCAGGCCTTTTTAGATCCTCAGACCCCGGGCTGATTTCCGTCCTTTTGCCGTATCTTTTGTCTTGTCCTTAGCGCTCGCTCCTCCGCGTTCAGTCTTATCCCCTCAGTTTCCGCAGCCACCCCCCCACGGGGCCCCCTCGCCTAGTGCCCCAAACCACCCCACACCGCAAGGGGCCATTGAGCAGGCTTTGCCAGCACACCCTAGTTTCTACAATTCCTCTTACCCAGAAACTTCTTCAATTGGCTGAAACCAGCCCTAAGGTCCACCCCTTCTTCAAAGTCCCTCCGCATGTCACGCTCCCATTTCCGTATTTTTTTCCGGCCGGGATACACAAGTCACTCAGCTGCCGCGCTGGATTTTTCTTTCATCCCCCCCCGCTTTCAAAACGGGTTAAATTTGAATTGCTCTCACTCGGTTCACGAGGCCACAGTACCCTTCCGGGATCCATTGTTCATCCTCTTTTCGTTTTGACAAGTTCTTATTAGCGCGAATCCTACATTTTCCCCCTCCCCTCTTCTTTTCTCCCTTGCTTTTTGTCCTCCGAGGCCGCCGCCAGCGCTTTACAGACCTTCCTTAGAGTACTCACCCTGTATCAATTTCCCCCCTTGGACCAAGTCTGTACCCGGTGTTCTTTAGCGGGGTCCCCTCGTCCGCCACCCGGAAGGGATTTCCGCAAGCCACTTTTGAACCGTCCATAACGTCCCGTCCCCCCGCACTTTGATGCGTGTTTTTGTTATTACCGCTGGCCAGCCACGCCCACGGTCTGTTTGGCACAAGGCCCGTCCTTCCTATAGGCTTTGTGACCGCCTTTCCCTCCAGCCTTGTCCCTTGGTTTTTTACCCCCCGTTCAAAGGTCATTAACTTTTCCTTTTTCCTAGACTTCTTTGGAAGGTATTCGGAGCCCCTTTCCTTAGGAGCCAAGATGACAAGATTGGGTTGACTTCCCCCCTTCCACAGCCAGCTAGAGCCTCCCTAACATAAGATAGAAGACACCTAGCTTGCTAATGCCGATCTTCTTCGTTTTTCCCCCCCATTCGATACTGATTACACTAAAGTGTGAGGTTTGTTCTTGGACGGGGACTTAGTGCGTTCCCCTTCCTCCGGTCTTTCCCAGCTTCCTAGCCCCATCTCCTTCTTGAGATCACTTTTTCCCCATGTGTCCCGTGCGTGGTTTTCTTGGAAAGCCCGTTTCCGAACTGTTTTCATAATTTCTCCACAGGCCCACGTGTGCAGCTTGGCATAGAAAGACCTGCTTTTGTGCTGTATCTAGTCTTTTTTCCCCGTTGAGAGACGGTTCTTCGTGCTTTCTTTTAACTGAGCGTAGACGTTTTTTGGGGAAGAATGACGTTCCCCCCTCCGGAGCGAGGAGACCCTAATCAGGCTTCCGCCTAGCTATTTGCTGACGCCACTCTGCCGTGAGTAATTTACCGGCGTGCTTGTTTTTGACCCCCGATGCGTTTTTTTTTCCCTTTGAATAATTAAGGTTCCTTGACCCAGTTTTCCCCCCCGACCCTAGAGACCAGTTCATCAGAACAAGACCCTACTGTCGAGCCGGTCCGAGGATAATGATGCAGTCCACCATAAGAGCCCCCTAGCGGTCGCCGCGTTAATAGAATCCACCTCCCAGTCCTGTACGCAAAGTGCTAATGGCCCCCCCTATGAGAACCGTCCACTTCCTCGAAGGTTACCCAAGAAGATTTTTTTTGATGATTCTGTTTGCCGGAGCATGTCTAATTACAGACGTTACGCTACCATTAGGAAGACCTTGCACTGAGATGGGCCATCCCCTTGCCTACCAGGACCCCCCGCGCGCGGAAGATTTCGGGGCAATCCAGGTCCAGTAAAGCTAGCTTTCGTCTATTCTCGGCTTCCCCCGGAGGACCTTAGCTTTGAGCTTCGTTTCTTGTCGTTTTTTTTCTCATGGTCGGGAATTACTTCGTGCCCCCAACAAATTTTTCCTGTAAGGGGCACACCCTTTTTTCTCACCCTCCCGCGAATGACGTTGCAAATTTTCCGTCGGATCTAGTGTTTTCTTTCAGAACTCCTCGCCTAGGAAAGAAGATTTTCCTTCTCATCGACTCCCCCTTTGACCCCTGTCCCCCCAAGCGGGCCTCCGTAGTGTTTTTTTACAGTTATCCACGTAACCGGATCCCTCTACCCTTACCCCCATTCATCTTCAGGCTCAAGCATGTTCCGCCATTCCTGGTCCCGCGCATGAGACTCCCCTTCCATTTTTTGCTACAGCCCCTATCCCCCCGGTGTCAGATTCATATTACAACCGTGGCCGGCCTTGGGTTTTACTTCCACCCCTCTTACTTTTGAAATGACCATAACTTCCTGCTTTCTAGACTGGATTTGATTCTAATTTCTTATTCAACCTAAGTCAAGTTTTCAATGTGGGGGCAGGAGGGTACTTCAGCCTATCCCACACCCCTCCCAATTTCATTGACCTGCCCCCGCAGAATTTTTTCAGGATGTGCTTTTTCCGTGGTATCGCATGTAGCCTCCCCTTAAAACGACATACAGACTGATAACCTTAGAACAAAAGAGACTTGTTTGTCCCCAGCCTGCGAAACCACCTAGGCCCCCCCCCCCTCTTTGGATTTTCCCTGTTGTTGCTTTGGTTTTCCCTCAAACACCTTCCGCTCCCCCCCAGTCCGGTCCCCCCGCCAGTTGTCCCTTGTGTACGCGTTCCCCCGGATACCTTCGTTCTTTTTTCTTTTCCTGGGGTCCTCCCTATCCACGTGTGCCCTCCCCCCCGGCACCCCGGTTTCCTTTTGTCCTTTCTTCTTGGCTCCCTGTCTTTCTTTCCTCGAGGCACCTACAAGCGCATCGTTACCTGCGTCAGGAATCTGCAGCAATCTTACACGGAGGAAGACGGCCACCCTCCGGTGTCTTACATCTCAGTCGCGTGAAGTGATTTATTCGTATGATAAATCGGAAGGACGAAGGTTCGTTAGTTAAGCACTTCCTCGTCCCAATGATTTACCCTTTTTTTTGCTTGTCCCCCCCCAAGGCATGATTGGTACCCATGCACCGCAACCAGTTCCCTCCGTACAGCTGGGAAACCTGTCTTTCTAAGACAACTCACCGAAGGTTGTTGCTGTTCCCTGTACGTCTTAGAAGTCTCCTACCCCCTCTTTTTTATCCGATTGGTTTCAATCGTTCCACCTTTTGGGTCACTTTCATCCTTGGTGTGCCCCAAAGAATGTGTACCTCCAACCGTTTCCAGGTTCCTCTGTTCCCTGGAAAGACTTGACAATAAGAGGCACAATTTTTGCTTCCCTTTTTCCTCGAAGCAGATCTAAATCCCGCTCGGTTTTTCCAGATCCCGGTGCCCCCATCATGTTGTTTGCGACCCCCCCAGAGCAATCACGTACGTCCTCCAGCTTTCCCTCCCCTACGGGTCTTCACAGGAGACCAGTCGAGGATTCGCCCGGAAAGCACGTGATCCCCTTTCCGAGCTTGCTATGTTAGCCGAGGGCCCCCCTTGCCCCAGAGAGATAGGCAAGACCTTAGCTGCCAGGATGCAACCTCCCCCAACCCCCTCCGCACCGCCCCCCCCTTTTTTTTTCGCCTCCTGACACCAGCAAAGAATGCTCCCATACCCCCCAATTCTTTAAAACCCTGCCCTTCATTTCTTTTTTTTTCCTCGCCCCCAGCCACCCCCCCTGACACCTGGGCAACCTTTCATATGATATACGTCTTAGAATTTTTTCCGTGCTCGAGCGACATATCACTCTCCCAGCGTCTCTGACACGAGGGTTTTGACCCCCCCCTTTGCTGACGGACTCCACGGTTTCGGCCTTTCCAATGTCGTAGCCCCACTGAGCAGCTGCCGGAGTAGTTACGACCCCCCATGATGTTCCGAGTTACCCCCTTCACAAACCCCCCCCCCCCCCGGACCCCTTCATATAACACCCCTGTCTGGTTCATTTAAGGTTGATATCACGGTCTCTCCCCTCCTTCTTTTACCATTTCCTGCCCTGCCGTTACGTTTGTCATTTGTCTGTTGTTTGTATACTCTAGCGAAACCGGCGTTCGCGCCCCCCTTAGTCCCCCTTCACGCTTGTCTTCGACGGTTTTCATAGCGGCGTTACCCGCCTAGTTTTTGGATGTCTTCTTTTCGAACCCCGGCGCCGTCTGAAGAAGCTGGTTTTTGGACCGTTTTTTCCCCTCTAGCCTGTCCGTTTAGAAGTTGTCGCCCCCGCAGTTGGCCCTGTGACGCGTTCCGCCAATTTCCCTTCCATATCCTGCGTGATTCCCCCCCTTGTTGACGAGGGACTTGTTTTTTCCACCGCATTCTTGTCCGTAGTTGCTCTCTCTTTAGTGTGTAGGAACCAATGGACCTTGCGTCAACTGACCTGCGGGAGTGGTAATTGTGCACTCGTTCCCCCCTCAGGAGTTTTTTAAGAGTTTGAAACAATTTCTCATCTACTTTTTGTGGATTTTTGCTGGAAAACGATTCTGTCCTTGGCCCGCAAGTCTCAGCGCCTAGCTCGAAGCCCCTTTCACAAACCTACCCCTAATCCGTCCGGACACCATGTTTATCCCCGTCACTAAGTGGGTCTGCCCCGAAATCGTCACCTCCTCTGGTAGTCGGTTCCCCCCCCTCAACAGCCCACACACAGACCGACTTCTATTGGAGGTATCCCGCCTGGCCGAAGGACCCCCCCCCGCCTCCTTTTCGCCTGGGTAGACTCGTCCTTTCTTACCCCAACTCCCCCACCTGCTCGTCTCACTATTCCTTGTCTTTGCCCCTCGATTGGCCCTCGTTTCCAATTCCAAGTTTCCATATCCCCCCTCAGACCAGACGACCGCGTGTGCCCCAACCGGCCCTCAACCGCCTCACTTCTCTCCCCGCCCCCCCCCCCCTCATCCCACCGATCCCCCACCCCCTCCGAAGCTCCTTCTCGTAGATCATCTTCTGCCCCCATCCCCGTTTACCGGCTGCCCGATTCCCCCCTCCCCTCACTTCCCCCACTCGTACCCGCGCTTCTCACCCTAATTCCACCTCCCCCCTCACCGTTGGTGTTTTGTTACTGCCCCACACCTACCTTCGGGTGCCCCCTCCACGTATCCTCCCCTTCCGCGTGTCAGATACCGAGCCCCCCTCTTCTCTCCCGCCGCTGCCCTCACCTCCTCCTCACACGTTCGACCGTTCCCGTCAGCTCATCGTCCCTTGCCCTCAGTGTTCCGCCCCCTTACTTCGACACTTCTCTTTCTCCTTCGAGCGCACTCCGTCGTTCCCCATAGAGTCCCCTGAATACCGGCGACTCCAACTCCCCCCATCTTTCGTCTCTTTCCCCCCCACCCCCCCCGGCGCCCCGGAAGCCACGTCGGATCTGGCTTCAAGGAACTCCTCCCTGACTTGGCCCTGAATGAACTGTGTAGACCTTTTCCCGAATTCCGATCCCCTTTGTGCCCTCCTCTGGTGTCGTCGGTGTCGTCTCACTTTCTCCACTGATTCTGGATCTTCACGCTATTACCCCTCCGGTCGCACCGACTCCATCGCCAACAGCGGTCCCCAAAACCCTTTCTTTATGGTAGCGTTGAGAGGCCCGCCACCGTAAGTCATATACATCCTCAACCCCCGTGATTTGCCGGTGAATCTTCAACTTTTTACGGGCCTCTTTTCAGTCGCTAGATGGACACACCCTCTTGAGCCCACGTCCTCCTCCCCCCTATCGGCGCCAAGTCGTACGCCGAAGCCCTCGGGAATTCCTCCTGCCTGCAGTCCGCTGAGTTTGTATTTTCTACTTTTTGTGCATTCCCATACTCAGCCCCCACGGGTCTCCCCTATAATTTAGGGGAGAAGAGCGGATTCATATTCACAGCTTTAGCCGGCTTGGGCCATTTGTTTCATTTTCTTCGTTGAGTCCCCCTCTTCGATTGTGATTATTAAAAGCGTGTTGTTCTCGTTTTCCGTGCCGCTTGAACCCCCCCCCTTGGTTTGTTGATGGGTATCCCCCCTTTTCGCCCATTGATTATTTTTTCTGACCGTTGTCCGCCCCGATTGCATTAGTTTTGTCTTCGTCTCAAGGCCCGGGTTTAGCGGGTTTTTCGGGTTGCTGCTTCTGAATTCTTTCTTGAAATACCTCTTCCTCTGAGGACCCCTCTCTCTGCGATATTTCCTTCACTAAGTCTTGCGGCCTCTTAGCTATTGGTCTACACTGCTCCGCTGTCCTCACGTCTGCCCCATGGACCGTCCCGGATCGTTCCTCCGTTGCTGTGGCTTTCGTTCCTGCCTTTCTCCCCCGCCCTCGGGATTGTTTTTCATGCGCATTCATTCCGGCTCTTGTGCTTTTTGATGATGGGGCCTCAAAACGCCCGCCTAATTTTTCTTCAATTGCGTGCTGTGATTGACATCCCCGGAACCCACAGAGGGTTGGAACCCCCTTGGTCGGGACCCATAGTAAAATATTTTTTTACGTGCTGCCATAGTACTGACTTGAAGGGTTAACTACTTTTTTGATCGGTAACCCCGTGCCAAGTACAGCGGCGAAGCCCCGACACTACCCGCTCGGCCTACCCTCTCCTCCGCTATTCCTTCTTGGGACAACTACCAGTGCAGGTGACATCAACCCTATCTGATAACTCTCGCTTCGTTACCTTGTGTTAGTTGGCAACCCATCCCGTTCGTTCTCCTGCGTCCAAATAACGTACCTCCTTTTTTTAAGGGAGCTTCTTTTCAACTCGTGTTTTCCTGTCGATCCACTCCCGATTCTTCCTTGCCGTGCCCCCACCTTAGTGAGGTATCGTAGGCACTCGAGGTTATTCCGCTCGCAGAATTCTTTGATTCCTCCGATGATCCTTGGCTCCATCTTTCCTTCTCCCCGGCTTGATATTGCGAATCCGGTACAAAACCCCAAAGTGATTTTCCCTCACTGGTCTCTTCTCTGATTAGACCCTCCAAGTAACGAAGGGAATTAGAGTGCTCTCACTCCTCACTTTATTACTTCCCATTTTTCAAGGGCACCCTCTTTAACTTCGCCCCCTCCTGCGTGCGCCCCCGGTGTGCACCTAGAAGTCGCAGGGAACTCGTCCGATACTGGATACTTTTGTCGTTACCTCTAACCTGCTAAGCGAATTTCACGACGTTGACAACCGAATGTCCTATCTCAAAGTTCCCTCGGGGTGCCCATAGAATTTGGTTTTGTGAGCGAATTTGTCCCCATTGATTCCTCCTTGCCAACTTTGTTGGAGATTCCCCTCGAGTTCGACTAGGCCTAGTTTTATATTAGTTTGATTTTTTTCAGACTTTGAGTCCTTAGTACATGTTTCCCCAACCCACTCCCCTTCTTTTTCTGTCTCTGTTTCTACCCCCCCCCCCCTGTTCTTCTTCTTTTGTGTGCTTAATTTTTTTTCTCTTTCGCTCATCTACACAATGAGTAAGCATCCTCCCCGATGCCCTCGTCGCGCACCTTTCTGAACTGAACTCTTTTTTTTCCTCCCCCGAAAATCCGGGAGAACCACCCAAACTGAAAGCAGCCGACAGACCAAAGACTGTTACCCGAGGAGCCCTAACCTGTACGTAAAGTGAAGTGCCGGCGTATCATTGTGAGGATGGATTGCCCCCGCATGTCTGTTGGGTTTTCTACTAGGAATTGTTGCCCACAGAGCGCCAAGAAACGTAACAAAAATTCTGCCGTCCGTATTAGAAGCCGATAGACTAGGACACGGCGTTTGACCTGCACGCGTTATCCTCGGTCCTTCCCCATCAGAGCACGCATCCTACCCTTTTGCCACGGATTTTTCTCTACACCAATGGGGAACTTCAGAATTCACATTCCCAGCCTTCCAGCCCCTTAAGGACGTCTACTTCGCGCGATAGTCCGGTTTCCTCTTTGCGTTTTTCCATAGAATTTTTATCCTCTATTGCTGTGACCTTACCCGGCAGAGTCTTTTTCATTCGTGCCCTCAACTAGACTAAGTAGACGCCCTTTTCAACTCCGAGTCCCAAGGCTGCTTTACATTTCTTCTCTTCCCAGAAAAGGGCCACCCTCGATTGGCTGTGTAAAATTTTTTAGTACTGACAGGACACCTAACTCCCCCCGGCCCAGCCAACGCACCCCCCCTAAGACAACCCCTCCTCTTTCCTGATCTATTTCGCAAGTGTTTGGATTGTCCCCCCAATCTTTAAGCGCGGTTTATTGTCCAAGTATCCATCTTTGGCTCTGCCTTCCGCTCCATCGGTACCTTCCTAGCGGATCTCCGAAAGAGATTCTTACAGCAGCTATTCCGCCCCGCGCCCCGGCATCTTCTTTGCATTATTTTTTGTTACTGACTTACTGTTGCCAAAGCCCTTTTTATTGACCCTCTGGCGCGCTCTTATAAGCGCCCCTCGTTAGATAAACTTGTTGCCCACTGGTGTATCCCCCCGCTGGCTAGCACTCTCTACCGCGCCCCACAAGGGTGCACAGATGGCCGACTTCGTCCTTGGCCGTGCCCCCCTTCCGCAAGCCGTGATAGAGCTGGGTTGCAGTGTCGTACGCCCTGAGGATTTCCGGTTTTGTTAGTCGGCCCCAGTCCCCTTCAGCCCCAAGGCAGTCGCCGTCCCTAAGCTGCAGTTCCTCTTTTTTTCGCGCAACAGGTTGTTCTTAAGAGAGGGCCAGCCCCCAGCAGCTCACGTTTCGACCCCTTCTCAAATGCCCCGGACGACGTCCTTCCTCAGTTATAAATCACCCACTGATCCTCTCCACCTTCATCCTTGGCCAGCCGACCCAGCGCCGTTCCCAGTTCTGCCCAGCCCGTGCAAGTTTAGGCGTCGATGCACCCAGAACTTGCCGGTTATCTCTCGGTCATTATCGAGTACGCCGAACGGGATTTTAGACTGTCTGCCCCAATCTTCCCAAAGAGTTTGTGTCCCCTCTAACAATTCTGCCTTGTTTCCGGTGGTTAATTTTGTGGTTGCTTAGCCGTCCGAAATTTTTCTCAAGTGAAGCCTTTTTATTTTTGCTACTTTAGGTTTCGTGTTTTTTCTTTTCGATCCCCTAATGGTGACTACCAGCACTTCCTGACCCTTTTCAGAATGCTTCCATTGAGTTGTTTCATTCATTGGAGGTGATATGTCTCGGCTTCTTCTCCTTAATAAGCTTTGCTTTTCTTCCCCAACATCTTGTCCATCTCTCCCCGTCTTAGAGATTTTTCCCCCCTTGCGCTGATCCATGCCCTCCAAATCTACTCTACCTTTTACTCTCCCTCTTTTTTGACGATGGGCTGGATTGCTAACTCCATTTTTAATGACCAAATCCTCCCATCCAGTTTCAGCGATGGCAGATTTTTCTTTTTAATACACAACGGCTTCTCTCTCTTTTCACGTAAGACCCCAATCTCTATACCCATTCCCCTTCCGAATGACATGGCCTCCCAACTCCTGGCAAACTGCCTCCCCTCTTTCTTGAATTACTAGCTCTGACTCCTTCGTCTGACGCGACTCAAAAACATGATCACGGTAAAGAACCCCACTCACCTTGCCTTTGAAACCAAAGATGGTTGCTGACTCTTGCTCTTCAGACCCCAATCCTGATACCCCCCTCGAAACAGGCCTCCTTTTGATCCTCGTCCAAACGTAGTTTTCTTCCTACATTACGCCCTGATACCCGGCGTCAATCTTTCCCGCACTCTGATGCGTTTGTCACT
>Ga0179593_1472843_pt1 | contig 17957 bp, 20 predicted proteins | sample CZODoug2_1_08_16_FD_185931 | JGI IMG/M metagenome (GOLD analysis project Ga0179593, IMG submission 185931) | Vadose zone soil fungal communities from Angelo Coast Range Reserve, California, USA - CZODoug2_1_08_16fungal (PacBio error correction) | ecosystem: Environmental > Terrestrial > Soil >... | reverse complement strand
CCCTCCTTCTAAGTTTATCGACTTTCTTGCGCCCGCATGGTTGTTTACTCCCTTCCCCCCCCCTCGTAAGTACCCTCCGTCTACTCCGGTTTTTATTTCTTAGTAATCCTCTTTTTGTCACTACCCTCCTTCCCCCCCCCTTGCCGCTGATTCGACGGACTAAGGTTTTATGTTTGACTCGGGTCATTCCTTCTTTTCCCCCCCTGATATGGACGTTTTTCTTGAAGAAAAAATGGTTCCGTCCCACGCAATTCCGTGCTCTGTTCCCTTTTTTTTCCCCCCCATCCAATCGTTAGGCTGAACTTCTTCATCTCTTGTCTTACTTTTGGATTTGATGTCCATAGTGGTACGACACTTTGTGGGGTGCGATTTCTCCTTCCCCCTGTACCTCCTCGTCATCTGCTCAGAGACTCCACCTACATCTTTCATCTTTTTAAATGACGAGGATCCCTGGGTCTCAGTCTGCGTCGCTTCGGCCTATTCCCCCCTCCAGGTTGCGACCGGCTTCCTAGATCCGAGTTCCCCCTCTCCCTTTTGACGCCTCCCAGCGGTCTGTGTTGCCTCTCTTTTCCTTTCTGACCAGCCTACAACGCACATTCACCCCCGGTTGTAAGGTGGTTTGCCCATAGAACCTGAATTTTTTACGAGATAAAACCCCCTTCTACAGTTATTACCCGCTTCCCCATCTCTTCCCCCCCTGCGCTTTGTTTTTAAAGCACACCTCACACGGCGCCTCCCCTTCTCTCCCATAAGGATAGCTCTTACCTAAAAGCCTTCTCCTTGCTTAAGTCCTATTACTGTCCCCCCCCTTCTGCTCTCGTCCAGGCTCCCTTCTTTCTATTATCCTTGGGGTGGCCCATCCTGCCCCTGTCTAGTCGCACCAAACCCGACGAACGGGAGACCTTTCTTCTCTTTATGGACTTCTACCGATATTAGAATTCCCTGCCCGACTGGCCCCCCTTTCGCCATCCACTCTTGCCCTCACCTGGTAAACCATTGATTGGCCCTGCTAGTTTTTTTTCTTTTTCTTTGATTACCTCAGGAGCGAGCATTCGTTTTTTATCTCCACCACCTAGCTCACTATCTGCGTCACGTTCCTGTAAGGGTAACTTTGTTCAAGTGCCGTTTTTCCCGCCTTTAGTGAGTGAGCAAGGACTCGGTTTGCTCCATCGGGTGAGGCCCGTCAGTCCAGTTTTCCTTTTCCTACACTGGGCTGAGGAAAGACCCCTTCTTTCGGAATGCCTGATAATTTCCCAAAATTGAGGACCTAGTAAAGAGAGAAGACCTTCCAGTGCTCGAATCGGTCCTTGCCCACTCCCCCCTGTTAAATGCCCGGCTAGAATGGACGTTGTCGGAAATTTCCCTTGGAAAGCGCCCAGTCTCCTTTTCCCCGCCTTATCCTAAACTGAAGCCCTCTCCTTTGATTCTTCCCCCCACGGCGATGTAAAAGCTTGGCTGCCTGCCTCTCCATGATCCCACTTTCCCTGCCCCTTCTATTGGTCTTTGCTGCGGAGCATCTCTCGTGTGTTTTTCTACAAGGGTGTCCTCCTTTCCCCCTCGCCGATATATCTTAAAGCAGCCCTCTCCTCCCTCCTGGTTTTTGGGCGTTGGCAACTGTTTTACCCCGGCACTCGAGTGGGAACCCTGGACCTTTCCCCGTATTTTTGTTGATCCACTCGGTGTGAATACTTCTCAGGCGCTCCCCCCCCTTTTTCCTCCTTCCCCTTTTTTTCTTCCCCCCTGCCCGGGTGTCAAACCCCTGTCTCCCCTCTACGACCCTATATGAAATGCCATTTTTGAGACCATTTCGCTCTTACTGGTCTTCCTATTTCCTTCTCTCTTCGCCCTTCTCCTTCATGCTCAGCCTCTTTAAAGATCCTTTCTTTGTGTGATCCTGTGTCCTAGGAGGACTCCCCCCCCCCCCCCCGAACTTTGAGCACCTACCCCCTTTCCCGCTGGATTTAATCAAGAGGTCCTTTGACTTCACGCAGGTTAAAATCTTTCCTGCCCCTCTTGTTGTGTGGTTTTTACTGGTTGATCTATCTTCCCCTCCTGTTTTGCCTATTTTTTCCTTTCTCCCTCTCCCTCTTTTCTTTCATTGGATGAAGCGTCATTTTTGTGCTACTCTCTACACCATCCTTTTCCCGAGAAGCAGAGGTTGTTGTAGCTGTCTTTCGTGGTGATGTCTTGTCCTGGCACTAAGAGGGAGGAGCTTCCCACGATCTTACCAGTCCCCAGTCCGCTAACTTTTTTTGATTCTGCTCAGTCCCATCTCCTTTTCTTTTTCTTCTTGCCAGCAAGGTTCCCCTAATAGAACTTGTTTTGCTTGCGGGAGGTTCTTGACCTACTGTTTCCCTTAAGATCGGACTTTTCTCTCTGTTTTTTCCTTTGCAACCCTCTCTATTAGGTGGTGTAGCTCTTTGCAGATTGCCTTCCATTTTTGAGCAAGCTCCACTGTTTTTGGAGAGCGCTGTGCTTAGTCCAGCCTTTCCCTCTGTCCCCAAAGCCCAGGAAGAAACTACCCACGTTATTCCTTTCCTCCTCATTTTGTCTCACGTTTTTCCTCCCTTGTCTTTCGGCTCCTTTTTCTTTCTAACATGCGTATCTCTCTCTCTCCTCTTGTTGTCTGAGCTGTTCATTGTGGCGCGGGCCTCTAATTCAGCAGATTAGAAATCCCGTCTAAGTGACGTTTCCCCCCCCCCAGTTCTTCTCCCTCGAGCCGTTCTTTTTTCCTTCCTCTCCCAAGTTTTGTGTTCTTTCCCGGTCTTTTTTTCCGTCCCCTGCCAAAATCACGTGGCGCCTTTTCGCCCCCCTCTCCTTGGAGTCTAAAGGAATAGATCAGACCCCGCGACAAAGATAGGTTGCAAATTCCCCCGTCTCCCCTTCCTAACTTCCTTAGCCCCTTCCCCCCTTTTTGCTCGTTACGCACCTCATTCACATATTTATTTTTTTTTTTTCCTACTTTTTTAAGCGGCTCAAAATATATAATAGGCGGTGACAAGATTCATCTCTTGTCCCTTTTACGATTCCCGTTCCCAACGTGGAGTATCTCCCTCCCTCATGAACTCCCTTTCCCTCCGTCGCACTCTTTTCCTCTGTCCCCCCCCTCTTTTCTTCCTTGCCCCACGCGTCTTGTGACAACGTAGTCCGTTGTGATTCCACCTCTTCCCTGCCCCATAGGAATATTGTTCCACCGAACTCGAATGCTTAAGAAAGAATACCAACAATCAAGACGTTTGGGTGTCACCTTCTCTGCCTTTTAGTCTCATTTCCTTCCCTCCTTTTATTGCCCATCGGTTGAATCAAATCTCATGTCAGAGTAGTGTTTGCTCCCTCCTCCCTTTTCTTTTTCCGATTTGATTTTGAAGAGGTTTTGCATGCATTCCTAATGGTTCAATTCTACATTTACTTCTCCTTTTTCAGCGGTTTTGGAGAGGTAGCTTTCGGAACGTATGCTAGTGCCCCTAGACCTTCATATTAGAGCTAGTGGAGCGGCGCATGTAGTTTCACCTTTTTTTTTTTTCTGGTAGGAATCCCCTCAGAGTCTTCCCGCTAAAGAGGGGCTCCCAATTCTTTCTCTCTTCAAAGATTTGGCGCCGCCAGCATCCCTGTTACCCCCCTTCCATTGGATGGCTTTCCTTGTCCCTCCGGTTTTCTCAATCATTTCGGGTCTAACTCTTCTTACTTCGATCGGCGATTTTTCACGAACCCTGGTTGCACGCATATGCCCACGCATCGCTGTGGACTTACATAACCCCAATAATCTATCGTGACTTTTGGTTCTGGCTTGCGCTTATGATTTTACCAGTCTCCTTTGTTTTTGAAGATGTATCCCTGCATTAGCTGAGGGGCGGTCGGGGCAAGGGAGAGCCCCGGATCACTTCCTTTCTTCTCCCCTTCGACTGCAAGATTTACCCCTCCTCTCCGGTTTCTGGTTTCAGTCCGAGTCGTACTTTCTTTTTCTTTAGGGAGAAAAGTTGCCACCCCCCCCCTGAGTCCCCCTGAAGAACAGGGTCCACTGTTGGATTATTTCGTCCTCTTTGATGTCACGCAGTTCAAGTCTTTGGACAGGTTTTCCCCTTTTCTTTTTCCTCCCTCTGATTGCACCCTTCTTCTTTGCTCTGCTACATACTGCACTTGTGGTGACCCCCACGGCCCCATTTCCCCCAGTGCAAGGGACATGACCCCCTCCCTTTTTAAGCCAGCCGGAGATTCAGTGCTGATTCCACTCCTGCAATTCTATTTCCCTTGAGGTGCAATCCCAACTACCCTTTGCCCTCTCGACGCGGTGCTGGGTGGCGGCCCCCTTGGCCAAGGGGCAAATCTTTGAGGGTCCGTGCCTGTGTGTACACCCCCTTTGCCTGACGACAATGAGTCAATTTTTTGCAGAATGAAACAGGGCCTACCCGAGTCCTGATGCATTCGTACGGTCTTTTCCTTCGGAAGGTTTAAATATTGCCCCTCTATGGAGATTGCCCTCCACGCTCCTAATCTCATCCCCCCGTCAGTTCCCGTTCGCAGCTGGTAAAGGACGGTTTGTATTAGAGCTCCCCTTTTAGTTATAGGGTAGTAATCTTCTAGACTGCGGCTTTCTCTCCTTTTTTTTTTGATTTAAGTGTGCGTTCCCATCCTCACGGGTCTCCGAGTGTGAACGTAATACTTTTTCCCTCCCTTGGTTTTTTTTTTGTCGTTGGGGCATGTTATGTGTATTTCTGACAATGATTCCCATTTCCCCCCAGTTCGTGTGATTACCAGACCTTTGAGAACGTCGTCGAACTCATCCTCTTTCTTCATTGTTTTCAGACTCTTTTCCTCCCTTCCACTTGGTCCATGTCTTCCTGATCTTTCGCCTTCCCTTTGGGTCATTTGAAGGGAATTAAGAAATTTCATACTCGCGTAATCTCCCCGGTCCCCCTCATGGATGTATGGTTTGAGTCTTCCTCTTACCTTTTTACCCGTTCTTCCTGATAAGCCCCACTACCCTTTTTACCCCTTCTCCACTCCGTATGTAAGCCTTACGACTTTATCTCTCTCTGATGACTTCTCCCCTGCCTTCTGAAAGCTAGAGCCCCTTTCCCTTGTCTTGGGAAATTATGACCAAACTCTTCAACCCCCTTCTCTTTTTCTTTCGCCTTCACTCTGTGGTTTTTCCCTTCCTCTTTCCCAATTCGTGATTCTTTCCGCTTTCCCAATTATCGTTTTTTTTTTTTTTTGTTTGAGGCTGATCCTTTCAGGAGCACCAGGGATGGTTGCGACTTACGCTCGCGTGATCATGTTTTCTATTTTAATACTAATTCCTTGTTGTGTTTTTAGATCTCTCCCATCCTTCTAACTGCTGACCGTCATTTTTTCCGCCCTCCAGCCCATGGTTGTTGCTCCCTCACTTTCTGAAGACTGTCCGATCTATAATCGTTTGAGTTTTTTTCTTCCTTCCTCACTGATGTTTGAAATCGCAGCCCCACAATTTATTCTTCCTCTCCCCCCGAGAATTTTTTTTCCTGGCCTGGTTTGCTGCGCATTTCCCGAACCACTGTGACTGGATCGAATCTTCCACGTCATTTTTTCCTGGGGAGGTACTCATTTTTCGTCGGAGGCGACTTCGAGTTCGGAAGGGGTGCGGCGTCACCCTGTGCGTTTTTTTCTCCTTTTTCTCTTCCTGCCCTCTAACCTTTTGAGCCTTTCCCCCATATAGCCCCCGAAGAGGTGGGGGCTCCCCCCAGTGTGTCTCCTATATACCCTGTCCCCCTCCCCCCCAAGAAAAGGAGAGACAAGATGAGGAGGTAAATCTACCACCCCTTTCCTTTCTTCCAAGCGTGTATTTCCAGCATTCCGAAAAGCGGATGTCTTTTTTTCCCTAGATACTTTCGAAAAGATTTCTTTTGCTCCCCCTTCTTTTCCACCTTTTTTGGAGCAGGTACTCCATGCCTCATCCCTTTTTCTCCCCTCTCAGATACCTTCTCTTTACCCTCTTCCCTCGCTAACATGCCTTTGTTCCAGACCCCTCCCTTCCGTAGAAGACCCTTTCCCCTCCCCCGACTTTATCTCTCGCGCTAGTTTCCGTTCTGTCGCTTTTCCTTGTAATTCTTCGATGACCCTTTCCGGATCTAGTGATGTGTTACTCCCTACAGAGTGGTTGTATCCCCCAAACACTCAGTCCTGACCGAAGCTTTCCTCTTTTCTTTTCCTTTTTTGACTCCCTTCTTCCTCCCGGCACACGTGGTCCATTTGAATACCTCTTTCATTACACTATAAACCCTTGACTCCACCCTGCCGGATATGTTTTCCTTTTTTTTGCTTGACCTCCGGTCGAAGTTTACAGTGCTTTTTCATATAACCCTACTCCCCGCTTTTTTTCTTTACTAGCTTACTTTTCTTTTTTTTTTCCCCCGGGCTTTCACGTTTCCTTTTTTTTTCCCTACGCGGGATGGATGCTTGACCTAGACGCTCATCTGTCCTCTTGGACAGACAGAGAATGCACTAAATTTCCACTAAGGAGTACTCCCCATCTTCGTACTAAGTCCGCTGAGGACTCTCAGTTCAACCCCCCCTCTGTTTCAGGTCGCGACTCCCCCAAGTTGTTCGTCCTCCCCCCCCCAGGGGCCTTACAGGATCGACGGATAGCTTCCTCTTAGAGGGGAGGAACTGGTTGGCCAGTCCTCTCCTTTCTTCTCCTAACCTACCAACCTTCCCATATCTCCTTGTACGAAAACTTTCTCCCCTTCCCTGGGATGTTGCGTTTCCTTAACAGGCCTGACCCACGTCACGCCTTGGCTTCCGTCCCGGTCAACTCACTAGTCTTTGGAGGAGCCACTGTTTTTCCCTCTCGTCCCACAAGATGAAGATATCTCTCCTCGTCATCTCATTCCTGTTTTCTCCTGGCCCTTTAAAATGCCCAAGACTACCTTCGTTGACCATTCCCTTTCCCTTCCCTTTGATTTGTGCCGCTGTGAATCTTCCCTCTTTCTCTCCCCTCTTGTCGCCTTCTACCGGTCTCGGTCTTTGCCAGTTTTCAGGACCAAACCTGATCCCTCTCCCTTTCCCCCCCGATGAGATCTCGCTACTCCGATTCTCCCTGGGATCCTGTCCTCGCTAGAGAACATCACCTTACTTATTCCTCACCTCTTTCACTGAATTCGTGATCCTCCTCTTTCCTCACGACCTCGGAGATATATGTTTCTTTTTTCTTTTTTTCAACCCATTCCCCCCCTTCATACCGGCGACATTGACCCACCCCTCTGCGCCGTAAGCGGCTGGAGAGTAGATATAAGCAAGGGTATTCCTCTTTTTCGTTTTTTACCCTTCTCCTCTTACTCTTTTTCTTCATCCCTGTCCTAGATCCTTTAGTCCTTCCCTCTTTTTTATTAACACCTTGCCCCCTCGAGTGGCCCGATTCAGAGTGTTGTTTTGAGCATTTCTTTCTGAGGAGTGTTGATAGGGGAGGGTCAGTGACTCCCTCTTTTTTCTCCTCCTCCTTTTTTTCCCCCCTGCCAGCGTCAGATGGTGGACCGGAGATGAATGGGTGCTATGACGTGCTTCAGGGACGCCGTTCCTAATGTGTAGTTTGCTTTTCCTTGTATTAGTAGACCCCCTCAGTTTCCCCTTTGTTTCTGCCTCCTTTCGGACTTTGTCTATTCCCTTTTTTAAAAACTCTGTGCCTTGGAGTCTGGTCGTTCCCCTTCCCTTTTCTTTTTTCTGATTCACCCAAGTTGCGGGGGGTTAGACGTTTTGTTTTTTAAGCGGGAGCTTAACGAACCTCCCTTTTCCGTCTTCCGTCCCCTCCCCCCCTTAAGTTCTTCTTCTTTTCCCTCGAAATGGTGGGATCCGTCCGCTTTTCTCCTTTTCTTATTTTCGTTTCCAATGCGCATCCTCATCTCCGTGGTTGGACGCTTCGCCCATTGTGCGCGGTCTACGCGATTCGAAATAACAGCCCGATCCTAGTTTCTCCCTTTCTTCGGCAAAAATAGCACTTCCTTGTTCTTTTCCCTTAACCCGGGAACGGTGAAGTCAGTGCTGGTCGTCCCCTCCCGGCGCATATGGCCCCAACAGATCGCTTGATTGAGCGAATTACGCTCTCCCCCTTTGCGCTTTTGTCCAGTATCTATTGCCTTCCCAAATCCCTTATTTCCTCTTTTCTCCGCCCCGGCAGACCCCCCCCTTTTCTTTTCTTTCGGTCTTTTTCCCAGGAATTCTCTCCACCCCCAATCTTCCTGAGGCGGACTCACAACATTCGCGGGGCCGTTGTAGTCTCTATTCGGCTCGCACAAATCTTTTGCGTCGGATGCCTTCCCTCCGCCCCTCTTTCCTCCGCCCCCCTCATCCCCCCTCCGACACCTGCTGATCGGCCCTAGCTCTTTGCTCCTTCTCCTTCTGAGATTGAGCCCAGATAGATGCTCCAGAAGTACCCTACTTGAGTTCCCTTCCATTTAGAATATAGACTACCCTCCCCTTTCCTTCTCTCTGGCGTCCCCTCGTCTAGCTTCTTTCTCTTTCCTACCGCCTTGGAGGTGATAACAAGCGGGGTGCTACAAATCTCTACCGATGAGAGCAGTCACTCCTTTTTTTTTTTTTTTTTTTTTTTTTTTCTTATCATGTCTTTCTTCCCTCGTGCGGCGAATGGCGCTTTTTAGCGACCGATGAAATTTTCTCCTGTATCTCTTTCCTCCTTTCTAGTCTAGTCTCTTTTCTCATATTCGTATTCGCGGGTCGTTTATTTTTGCCCAACTTTTTTCTGCAATGTTTCATTGTATTCATCACGATCCGAGGGTCTGACGCCAGGACTTTCGATTCCAAAAAGCAGGCACACCACTTACATGTCCCTTAAACTCCCCTTTATTTTTTCGGTCCAGAGGTCAGCCCCCTTCACCCCCCCCTCGCTGATTATAGATAGATTCCCGATATCAGGAAGTTGCCGCTCTTGGTGATTGCCCCGTGCGAAGCCCCCACTCTATCTTCTTCAGGCATCAGCCCCCATCCTCGCATGGTATCTTCCCTTCTTTTTTTCTTACGAGATGTTCCTTCGCCGTTTGACTATGTACACGGCCATCCGTGAGTCGTCTTCTTCTAATACTCTCTGTCCGTTCCGTCCCTCGTGTAGAAGTTCCCAAGGCAATCTCTTTTAGAGTGATTTCAGTGCTCTCTTCTTCACTGGAGTTTTTTCTTTTGGCAGCACTCCCCCGTTCTCAATTTTTTTTAACTTCCTTCATCCCCAGTCAGAGGTTCTTTTCTTGGCACAGTTAGTACAGGAGCACCTGTCTGTTTTTCCGAACAGTTATAGTGTTCCCATCCCGGCCAGTTGCTTGACACCCTCCAAATGCACATTGAACCGGACCACTTCCCCCCCTTCCCCGCTCTTCAGAACTCTTTTTTCTTTTTTTTCTCTTTACCCTCCCTTCCTCGTTCTTCCCCCCAATTAAGAGCCTAGAGCGGGGTGGGGGGGCCTTCAATTGTTGGGAACGCGGGTCTTTCCTCCCACGCCTTGGGTTAATGGGCGTGATTCACCCCCTTCCCCTCTTCTCTCTGTTGAGTAACGGTTCCCCCTCGTTTTTTGGTGAGAAAGACATTGGTCTTTTGAGCCACGCTAATATTTCGGGTGGTTCCAACGCTGCAGGCCTTCGTACAGCTACTTAGAAGCGAGGGCTTCTTTTTCGTATCGTTAAGTGACGATGGCTAGCCTGTCCCTTCCCTATTTTAAGGGCTTTGGGCGTTCCCTCTTTTCCTCCCTTTTTTTTTCTCTATAAGGCCCTGCGTCTTGGAGAATTTTTTTTTGTGAGTCCGTGATGACGACCTTTTCCACATTTACACTGCTTGTCGTTCCCCTTTCTTTGCCAACGAGTGAACCGAGCCGCTTTCTCCTTGCTTCCAAAATCAGCTTCTTCTCCCACCGGTTGTTTTCACGATAGGTCGTTCCTTTTTTAAACCGGCTTTCCCCCCTTTTGAATTTGAATAGAAATGGCCCCAGACTCTCCTCTTCCTAGTCTTTTCCCCCTATGAAGGATTTTGGCTCAATCTTTATTTTAGTTCGTCAGTGACGGAAGAAGAGATCCCCTTACACGTCCCATCCCCTTCTGCCACTGACTCTATGCTCCGACATGATTCCTTTAAAACTGCCTTCTCATGCAACTTCCCCGTTTGGTCCCTCTCTCTTTTTACCCTTCCCCCTTTGACAGACCCCTGTAACCAGGCTTCCCCCCAAACCCTTCCCATTTTCTTCTTGAGAGTAGCCTCACCCTGATGTTTTAAATTGGGCTCCCCGACGAACCCCGACCGACCAAGGATTACATCGTGAAGTAGGCATTTTTCTCTATTTACTATTTTCCCTCCCCCTTCTTGCTTGGCGGCACACTTCTATCTTTTTTCCCTCTTTTATTCTCTTTATATGCTCATGTTGTTGTTATGATAGATCGTACTCCTCCCTCTCTCTTTTTTTTTTCTAATAACGACACTGGTTGCCTACCTTCCTCCCTCCTTCCTCCCTCCCGACCTCCTATATAATCTTTTTTTTGTACCCCAGACCATCATTGTGAATGTCCAACAGTCAGCGTTTGAGGAGACTGCCCACATTTTTTTTTAAGCCGGTGGCGGATTTCCTAACCATTTACTTTGTCCCCCACCTGTTTATACTCCTCTTCACCCCTGTCATTTATTTTTACTTTTTCGGTCAACTTTTTCCTGTCGGGGAGCCCATTCCTTTTTGTGCGGCAAGGGTGTGGTCCACTTCTTTTTGAGCTTCTTAAGTCAATGTACCCATTTGTAAGATTCTCTCAATCCCACATCCCTTCTTCCTCCTTGTTTCCCCCCTACGAGGATACCTCGTGCCATTTAAGGCCACCTGAAACAACGTTTTCGACCGAGGCTTGTTCACTTTTTCCAGAAGGACCCACCTATCTGCTTTTCCCAGCCCCTTGCCGACCATTGGATTGTGCACTTAGTCCTTTTCCAGCCCCCAGAAGCTGAAAGGAAAAAGTAAGATTTCACCTGTGAGCTTTTCCGTCCAGCACTTCACTGTTCTATGCGTCATGAAACCTTGTTCTACTATTTCCCTCTCTAACAACCCCCCCCCCCCCAACTTTCCTCTCTGGAAGAAAAAATAATTTTACCAGTCTAAAGACCTTATCCGCCCACCTTTTTCCCCAGAAGACCCCCACCGGACCGCCTTTACTTTCTTCTTATGACCAGATGTAGTAATTGCTACGTTCCTCTACTTTTTTTCTGGGGGAAATTTTCATTTAGTATCCCCCCCCCCAAAAACTCACTTCAGGGAAAAGAAGCTGATTCGATATGCCGGGGCCGCACTTCCTCCTCGGACAATGAAGAACAAGACAAAGTTGAGCCCCTCTTGATCCCCCCTTTTCTCCTCCCCTTGCATCCCCCCGGAATCCTCTTCTGACTCTCGTTAAGAGTGTCTTCCCCCCATAGTTCCTTCTTTTTATTCTCCGAAGCCAATCGTGTAAGCTCGTTTTTGAAGGGTGGTTCATTGTCCCTTTCAGTTTTTTTCCTCTGACGGGATGGAGCCCGAGCACAGATATTTTTCCTTCCTTTTTCCCCCCCCACTGGCCATCCTTCTCCTTTCCCTCCTTTCCCCTCCCGGAGGAACTCCCCCAAGACCCCCCCCTTCCTGGAAAGGATTGAAGTAAGTTCACCCACCCCTTGCGTACCCGTAACATTTTCCCGCGCGAAAACTTCCCCCCGTGATAGTTCACAGTCCTTACCCTTCCCCCCTAACCTGCGCCTCTAATGTGCTGCTAGTAGGGAGAAACCCTCGTTCATGTGGACGGGCGTGCGAAATCCGACTTTACAAACTGCATCGCTCGGCCCATCGTCAAAACTTCCCGCCCTACCCTTTTGAGTCGTGATAAAGGCCGATCCAAATTTTTGGATGTTTTGCTTCCCTAGCCCCCCGCTGGCCTTCTCCCGGTTTGCCGCCACCTCCCTTTCCCCCCTTCCTCCTATCGAAGCGACGATCCTCCTTCCTTTTTTGCTTCCCCTGGACCGTTTGCCCTCAAGAAATCTTCACGTGCCTTTCTTTAGGGTTACCCTTTGTAGCCTAATACTGGGAGCCCTCAGTGTCCTAGTTGCGAAATCTGATTAATGGCCCTTCCCTTTACATTGATCCTCTTCCTCTCTTCTCCATGACATGCTCTTTAGACGTTGAGAAAGTCGATTCAGCTAATCCTCGTTCATGTAATCGAGGCCTTCAAAGTCTTCCCTCCTCCATCTTTCTCATGTCAGAGGCCCGTCACACGCCCTTATTCTTAGTAAAACTTTTTTTTATTTTCCCCCTCCAAAGGTTCTTCCTTCTCCCCTCAAGTCCCTTTTCCTTAAGAAGTTTGTTGCTTTTTCGTATAACATAGTTTTTCCTTTCCCTTCCTACTATTCGTCTTCGGGTCCCCGCTCATTCGTGCATACTCTTTGTTCCCACCAGACGAGACGTGGCCGCTTTTGTGGCGGCTGGGACCTTTCCCTGAGACCGAAGGTTTCTGCTGAGGTCTTTCCTCCCTCCTCCCTCTTTTGGAGCGTCATTTCTGCTTTTTCCTTAACTTCCCCCCCCAGAGATGTTGAAGTCAGCCTTCAGACTGCAGATTCCGTTTGAAAGCCGCGTCGACGCGGAAATTCATCGTTTTGCTGAGGGCTTTGGGCACGATTTGTTCCTTGCCTGAATCCTTCGGATTTTCTTTTTTTCCTTTTCCCCATCTCTTCGGTTTATATTCTTTGTAGTTGACTGCCCCCCGAGCCCAACTAGCGAGTGGTGGCTGCGAGGCGCCGTTTTTGGGTTTACGCCCTTTGGACTGCGTCACTCTCTCTAACCCCAGCGTCCCGCGCAAGAAACCCAATTGATATTTTCCTCCCTCTTTTTTTAAACTCTTTTTCCTCCGGTTATTCCCTCCATCTTCTTATATCTCGCAATGCCCTACCTTCAATCCTGTTTTTTTGATCGGCGATGATCCTTTTGAGCGGTCAATGGGGTCCATTACACGGCGACCTCGTGGGCACCCCAAGTTTGGAGAACTATTGCACTGTCCGCTTCCTTTTCCCTTCCCCTTCTTCAACGCTTTTTTTCTCTGCGAACTTTTCCCCTTCTTTCTTCAAAAACTTTTTTCCCTGCGGTCCCCCCTTTAGATTGGCTTGTTGAGCCAGGATTACCGCCCCTCGCTCCTTGGTTCCCACTGACCCCCATAAACGACGAAGGCGCAACCGGAAAAATCTTCCTTCTTTTCTCCGCCTCCCTCCCCTCCCCCAATTTACTAAGTTTTTTCCCCCCTGTTGAAGAGGTTTCCCCTCTCCTCCTTTGCGGACTAACACCATCCTTTCTGGTTTTCCGTTTTAGACACGGCTCCCCCCTTGGCTAAGTGCCCTCCCTCCGCACCATTTCTCTTCTCTTTTTCTCTCCCCTAAGACACCCCCCTTTTTTTTCCCCTTCCCCCCTCTCCGTTTACTGACCGTAATTTTGACTTGTACACATCCTTGACTATCGCACGGAAACTCGTACCCCTTTAGAATATAGAGACTCCAAATAAAGTCGGATCCTGCTTGTCAAAACCTATCTCTTTCTTTTTTTCTACCGAATTGGCGTTTGTCATACAAAATCCATAATCCTTCCGGGTAGGTTTCTGTGCCTCTTCCATTCTCAACTTTCTTCCTTTACATCTTGGCTTCTCCTCCTAAAGTGATCAGAGCCTTCTCCCTCTTCTCCAGGCGAGAATGTTAATAGAGCTTTTTTAGAGGGTCGCATTTAGGTTCATCTTTTTCCCCTTTTAGGTTAAGGTATTCTTTTTTTATTCCCCAGAGAGGCCCTTTTTATTGCTATAAAACTTGCCCGCAACTCCTCAACTGGACTGTCCAATTCTTTAAGTGACCTGAGTCAGAAGCAACCAACTTAGATCTCTCTACTCCCCCCTGCTCTGGAGCTATTGGGATGCCAAGTTGCAGAACCCAAACTATCTCTGCTAACCCCCCTCTGACAAATTTGGGATCAGGAAGTAGTTCTTCTCATTATTATTTTGTTTCTTATTATAAGGAGCGTGCAGGTGTGAGCTAGTCGGCGCAGAATTTTCTTCTTCCCTGTCCAGTCCGGGTTTCCCCTTATGAAGAAAGGATTAGAGCTTTTTTCCCCGATGTTTGATGTTTCGACGTATTAGAGACGTGGAGTTTTTCTTCGTCCTGTTACGGCCGAAAATTTCTTCAAATGTTTCCCTTGACTTCACTTTTTATTAATTTCCTACTGGGGTTCTTTCCTTCCTCAGGGCGGGAATTCCTTCCCTTTTATGTAAGGTCCTCCCCCTATTTCCTGAAACCCCTCGTTTCCCCCGCAGAAATTACCTTTATTGCTTCGGACAAAAATGACCATGCCTCCCCACCTTCAACCCTATAGTATCAAACAGATTGTTTTGTTTTCTCTTCCCCTCCTGAATTGACCTCCCTGAGTTTTCAAGTCCCAACGAGCCGCTTGGACTTGGTTTTTCTCCCCTCTGTTAGTCAATTGGGTCCGTTTTGCAATTCCAGTCGGGGCCCTGCCCGTGCGGTATCATGTTCCGATGAAGGCGTAACCCGGTTCCCTTCCTCTATCCTCTTCTGGTCCCTTTTTTTAGTGTTTTTATACCCCTTCGGAGATTAACCCGAGATCCGGCGCCGGGACGCTCGCATTGGTTACTTTAGTACCTCCCGCGAGCAGGAGGTCTGGTATGGTAGTAATGTCGAGCCGTCTTTCCTTCTCTTTTTCTTTCTACTTTTGACTTGCTTTTTGGTAGCATTGTTATCTATTATATCCCTTTGGTCTAATTCCCCCCTTTCGACACTTGATATTTTCCCGTCCTCTCCCCCACCCTTTTTGACTTGAAGGGTGCCTCTTACTTGCTTCCTGCGAGTTCCCCCGCAAGCCCTTTTGTCTTGACTGCTTGGCACCAGGATTTTTAGTCCCACCCTTTAAACTATTTACAATCGAATCCTTTTCGTCGCAAACCTTTTGTCTTGCCCTTTTCATCGACAGACCGAACCTTTATTCTTCTGTACCCGTGACGATGTAGGATTTTCGCTGCTCCCTCTTAAATACTCGACAGGGACTTCCCGCGCGGACGCCACACATTTTTTAACAACCCTTTCTCAACGTAGCCGTGATTTTAACGATTTTCCCCTTTTTCCCCCTCCACTTCCTTAAGAACATGCTTTTGTTGCATCTTATAAACATTTGTTCGTCCCTTTGGCTAGACACCGGCCCAAACCTCGAGCTTCGCCCCCCCCTGATGGGTTGTTCTGCTATTCCCCCTTCTTTCTTCTACTCACTCAGAGAAACCGTATTCTCAGACGCTTCTGGCAGGGTCTCCCCGATGACTTTTTTTTTTTTTTGAGAACACCTTGCTGTTCCTTCGTCAATTCCTCTTAGGGATGGATCTATATCTTTCACTTCAATTCTTTTTTTTTTTTTTTGCTATCCTAAAATTTCTTCACGCTATCTCATTTAACTCCCCCCCGCCCCCTTGTGTTCCCTTAATTTTCCTCCCCTTGCCTTCCCAGTCCTACCCCCAGCCGTTTCGTTCCTTAAGCGTAGTTTCCTGAATATTGCGGTCAGGACCTCCTCCCTTCCAAAACCTCAGCCTTTCTTATCCGCTAGTTGTTTAGCCCCGGGTTCTGTGCCCTCAAATTCGAACCCTTTGAAGGGGATCTCCTCGTCAACTATGCTTTATTTCCCCTTTCCTTTCTCCCAAGTTGTAATCTTCGTCCCCTTTCTCCTGCGAAGTTTGTCTTCAGGGGCTTGACTGAGTGTTCGACAGTTGCTTCTTCGCTTCTTCCGTCTAAAGATGGTCATTAGTGTCTCCCTCCCTCCCCACCATCCCTTCCCTTTCCCAAGCCGTGTCTCTTTTTTTTAGGGTCGAATTTCTCTTCCCTTTTTCAATGACCATTTTTAAACAGGTTGCTGCGCCATGGGAAATTGGAAACCTTTTTTTTCCACCTTTTCTTTTCCCCGCCCCTCCGAAAGAGTCTTTCTTTTGACCCCCACGTCGAAAAAGCAGTGACGTCCCCTCCGTCAATGTGCTATCAGAAAGGCTCCTCAAAGTTAATCTCCCCTTCATCCCTGTCTTACAGTTCCCTCTCTAACCCAGGCTGCTGCCATCCCAACCCTCTAACCTTATACCTGCCCATAATGGAATAGATCCAACTTGACTAATAGCTTCTTCCTTCCTCCCTTGCCTCCCAAAGATGCGTTCGGCGCTTCTTCCTCTTAGCTTTCTTTAGGCTCATTTCTTCTTTCTCCCCCCCCCAATATAACATGGTCCCCATCATTATCAGTTTTTTTGGGTGACCCTCTTCGTTCGTTTCCCCGGGCCCCTTTTCCAGCCCCCTTGACTCCCCCTTGCTACCTCACCCATTTTTTTTCCCCCCCCCTTGCCAAGGGCTAGGTCTTTTCTTCCTCCTTTTCTGTGTGAGCGTGAGATCCAGGATACATCTTCACCGAGAACTCGTTTGGATTTTCCTTTTTTTCTGTTTTTTAACTTTCAGCCCATTTCCTTTTTTTCCTCCCCTTTTTCTGGAGGAAGGTTTCCCTCGTTTTCTTTTCTTGATGGCGCTGTCCCCCTCCATGGGCCCTGTTGATTTTATTCGGATTTTCAGTAGGATTCCAGTTCCCACACTTGAGAACTTTGCCCCTCTCTACGCAAAATCCCCTTTCTTCTAAGACCACTCCCATCTGTACCTTCCCTGACTTTAATTCCCCGGCCTCTTTTCCCCTCGTTACGGTTTCAGATCCTTCTTCCCTCTTCGACCCCCCCCCTGCAAGCTCAGGATCCCACTCTCAACCCTGTCTCCATGAACAGCATTCTTCTCTTGTGACCCCGCTCCCCCCCCCCTGAGCGCTTTGATGAGCAGTTCTCTCGTTTTTTTGGCGGTTTCGCGCACTTTGTTGCTGCCGAACCTGAGTTTTTCCCCCCCCTCTCCTATTTATCTCTACCTGCGACCTCACAATTTTTTGAATTACGTTGGCAACGCAAGACCTCCCCCTGGCCGTGGCCTCCTGGAGTGGCACCGAGTTTTTAATTGATACCCTTTTCTCCACTCTGGGGAAGCAGGAGAATTCTCTTTTTCCTCCCTTCCCCCCTTTTTCCCACCTTTCCACTGTTTCTACTGACTCTCCTCTTGATGATCAAGTCCATATAAATGGCGACCTTCAATTCCTATCTAACCTAGCATAGCCCTTTATGAGACTAGCGGTTTCCTCCCTCTAAAGGATCCTAGTGATCAATTCCTAGGCTCATGCACCGAAATCGGAGCCTCTTTAATCTTTTAGTCAACCCCCCTTTTGGATAACCCCCCAATGCTGGTATTAACCATTTTTTCTTCCAACCGTTCAGATCGATTTCACCCAAAGTCGAGAGAAGTTGTTTTTTGAGGCGGTCTCTATTTTCTCCACGCATTCCTCCCGTCTATCGCGTTCATTGTCCGAGGTGTTTTCCCGGCCATCTGGGTGCAGCGTTCTCATTTTCCTCGATGATGCACCAAGACGCGGTTGTAAGAGAACGTGTTACCCTCTTTTCTTCATCTTCTCTGCCGAGTTTTGCTTAGAAGCAGCCCTCCAAGAGGGGGTCTCCTTCCTGTAAACGTCCCACACAAGCCCCTAGAATGGTTTTTTCCATTTTTCGAGCTGTGCTTCCCGACTGGTCAGCCGAGACGAAGTCAATTTGGGCTTTGCGTTATGGCGTATCCCAAGGCCTCGTTCCTTTTGCGTACTCCTTTAGGCTCGGATGGTCATTTTGCAAAAAAGCGCAGGGGATATCCCTCGGGGTCGTTCGATTTTCTCGCCAGCCCTCCGCGATTTTTTTATGCTGCGAGGCGCAGTGTGTGCTGGTGTCCAGCTTCCTTTTTTTGTCACTTCCCCCTCCAGTCCTGCATGTACTTCCAGATGAATACGTCTCCAGACCCTGTGGTATTACGACGAAACTTCTGCTTCTCTTTCGAAACAACCTGTTTTA
>Ga0179593_1409458_pt1 | contig 17958 bp, 22 predicted proteins | sample CZODoug2_1_08_16_FD_185931 | JGI IMG/M metagenome (GOLD analysis project Ga0179593, IMG submission 185931) | Vadose zone soil fungal communities from Angelo Coast Range Reserve, California, USA - CZODoug2_1_08_16fungal (PacBio error correction) | ecosystem: Environmental > Terrestrial > Soil >... | reverse complement strand
GTCTCGGACGCTTTTTTTTTCCTGACGGGGGTGTTTTGAAATTTTTCCCTTTCATAAGGTTTTTGTGCGGGTCGGCCGCGCTTAGGCGATTCTGGCAGTCACCCAAAGACTTCCTTCGATGTCCGTCGTGACCCTTTGGCAGCTAACCTGGGCATTCGTGGCCACGTTAGGGGTAATAACTAAGGGCCCTTCTACATTTGTGTTGGCGATTTTTTTTCCTTCTGAGTATTTAAAGAAAAAACCCCTCCCCCGTCTGCCCCCGCGTCCTCCGCAGCGCGGCTTCGGCCGCCGGTAAGGATCGGCGTACCCCGGTTGCGGCTACAAAACAGGCTGGCTTTTGACCTGATTTTCCCCTTCCCCCCCCAGCATCAACCGCGAAGATTTTGACTTTTCATTTCTCTCTTCTTTCAGTGACCCTTTCCGTCGCCGTGTCAGCGGCCAAAGATATTTTTTTTTTCTTCTTAACTCGACCTAAAAACTTGCTAGCCCGGGTCTCTTTTTCCCCAACCCCTTTTCTTCAGAAGGACGTTTGTGAAATTTTACTTTCCACCTTTTGCCTTTACTCTTGAAGTCCCCTCGACCCGCAGGACTCTGGCCTCTGAGTCCTATTCAAAGCTGCCCATTAACCCCTGCAAACTTAAAAGAGATCTTCGCGGCTGACCCTTTCACTCCCTTGAATTAAGAGTTGAGAAAAGGTATTCAAGTTGCCTCCCGCTTCCCTTCCCCTTAAGCTCCAGGTAAGCGAACAGCCGTGGCGCTCCTAAAACTGCCCCGAACACCATGTATTAACTGTCTAACTCTTCCGACAGCCTTGTAAGAAGAGAAGCCAACAGACGCGCGAATATTACGTTTTTGGTCCCCTCCCCCCCCCTATGCGTCAGGCGCCGGACAATAATAAGGCTGGAGGCCCGGTTTTACGGGGGGTCCCTTTTCTTTTCTTCTAGAGCGCAACGAGTCGGTTCTTTTTTTTCTGTATAGTCCCCCCCCCTATTTTTTGACTCTTTAAAACGATCTCGTGGCCAAATAATTTTCTCCGACGCTCTTGCGCTGCTTCGACGACCCATCTGGAGCTTTCTCTGATTATAAAAATTGTACGGACATTGGCCCCCCCCGATTCTTTCTCTCTTGGTAATTTTGCGATGGCGTGATCATGTTTCATGTGCGGATTTTTTTCCTCCTTTTCCGGCGTTGCAATTAGATCGCCGCCCTTTCTTTCTTTTCTTGATCCTGATAGCGATTTGAACTTTATGCGGCGCTTTTTCCCGATCCTTTTTTTGACAGTCGATTCCCCAATGTAGAAAAGAACGGAGTCAGCCTTTTCCCCATCGCCCCCTCCCTCTTTCCCCGCTTTGCCCCCTCTTCTTCCAGGGCACTGTCATGGAATCTTCTTTGGAAAATGACCATTGGCCGTCGCCTTTTTCGAGCTTGCACAAACTTAGCGTCATTCCGTTCTTCCCCCCCCCCCCAACCCTGACGGATACGAGCATTACTTGTCGGGGTTGATCAGGAAGAAGCGCAATTTGCTCAGTGGGAGCGATTCAACCCCCTCTTTGAAGCCCCCCGTGACATAGCAAGAAATGCCCGCTCCTAAAGTTCTTCCCCCTCGGAAACCCCGGCGCCCCCCCCCCCCCCCCCCCCCTTTTGCGTAGGCCGGCCCGGCACTCAAAGAGCATACCCTATTCCACCCTCCCTTGACCCCTTGTAGAAAGGCTAATCGTCCACTCCCCACACCCTCTTGAGTTTCTGCTTCCCACGTTTTTTCAACTTCGTCCATTGGGGTAGTGTGTTAGAAAGCCTTGGAGTCTTTACAAGCTACCCCTTTTGCGAATCTCCTTCCTCTGTTTGTGTGTAAGAGAGGCTATAGATTTTCCAGTCCTCTCCCCCCCTCCGCTTTCAAACAAAATACACAATTACTGTTTTGCCTAACCCCAAACTTTCTGGATCCCCTCCCCCTCCAATGATTTGTGGGGATATGTCCTGAGCTACATTTTCATTAGGTCCACCCTGATATTATTTTCCTTTCCAGGTGCTTCGGACCTTGACCCAGTCGCGCCTGTGTTATAGATTGTAAGATTCTTCTGTCCTTGATTTTTTTTCCCTCTTCTGTCCCTGGAATGGAGTTGGTTGTCCCCCGCCTCACTCTCCATTGTCGCTTTTTCCCACCCTATCAGTAATGCTCGGTATATCCTCCCTTTTTGTCTCTTTTTCAAAACTTTTTCGATTGCCTTCCGCCCCCATTGGCACTTTACGCCCCCCTGAGATCCTTCCCCCATTTCGGTTCTCGGCTTTCCTTTTAACCACCACCCTGGGAAGACCTCTCAATTCCCTGAACAAGCTCGATGTCCCTTTGGGTTAATACCCCTTCAATGTCGTGTAGCTTGAGCCAGCTACTGTCCCCCACGTAATTCTCCCTTGAACGATAAAGTTACGTCTCCCTCTAAACTCCGACCGGGTTTTCTCCCTTTCTTCTTCTAACCCCTCCTCCTCATCCCCCTTGCCCTGCAACCAACTGACTCCGCCATCGCCCATCCCACCGTCCTTCCGCTTCCCCCATTGTACGCTACCAATAGACCTGCTCATACCCCATCCCCCTGCGTCTTCGCCGACGCTAGCAAGTGCTTCGCCATTTTTCCATTTCAACTTCGCTGTGTTCGTCTCCCCGGAATGTTCTCCTACCTCGCCCTATCTAGTTGAGAATCTTATTAGACACCCTTCCCCCCTTTTCCCCAAACACCTCTCTTCCTCAAGTAGGTCCGGCGCCGGGTTGCGACAAATTTTGAAAGTTTTGTCGTCCTTAAGAATTATCTCTCGCTCGTCCTTGCTTTTAACCCCTTTTTTCTACGACAAATAAGATAGGGGTCCGTTTAATACCTGCTTTTCGTCCTGTTGCTCCCTTGTTGCCATTTGCTTGCTTAGTTTGCTATTTCGGGTGATCGCAGGCTCTTTCAAGTAACTGACTACGGGTATTTTTTCCCCCCTATGTCACCCTTTGAAAGTTGTTCCGCTAGATTCTCTTGCTTTTTCTTTACATGCTTTTTTACAAGATCGAGACTAGAGAGAAGAATGCCATTCTGTCCCCCTCGTCCCGTCGCGACTTTTTAAAGATAACTCCAGTTTATTTGGACGTTAAATGCCCCGTTTTCCTTTGCCTCCCGGTCTAGCTCAGTTGTAGTTCGCTCTTCCGTCAAACGTGCAGTTCGCTTTGGCCTCGCTCCCTCCCGTGTTCTTTGGAAAAGGATCCCCCACTCCTTCCCCTTTGGCTAACACTTCCCCCCCTCTCCGTTGCTGCTTTTCACCAAGTTTTCGAGTTTCTGTTTTACCCCCCCAACCCGGTACGCCGATTCGTTCACGTTAATTTTTTTTTCCCCCCCCCGATGTTAAGAGCAAAAATCCACTTCAATGCTTTTACAGTCTTTTTTTTCGCCTTATTTTTATTTGCGTTTCACCCCCCACACCTCCCCTGTAGCGGTAGATTAAGATCGAACCCCTGAATTCCCCCCAAGAAACCATTAGCTTCCCCCCTCCCCTTGACCATTAGTTCAACCCCCCATCTTGCATACATTACGAGTTGTTCTGCCCGACCGCCTTCCCTTCTCCCCTGCCAACCCCCCACCCCGGCCCTGACCACATCCCCCCGTCTTTCCGTTTTAAGTAAAGTTACACCATGCGTACGAGCCGTCCTTCCCACTCCTATCGTTGTGTGTTCTCCCTCTGCGCTCCTCTTTTACATTGGCGTGGCGTGAGGAATAGTATAGTAGACATGTGGGCAGGCTTTTTTTTTGGTTTTTGCAGGTCCCCTGAGGACCTCTTAGTTCTGCCCCCCCTACTCCCCGATTGGTCCTACTTGTACGGAGTTTATTTGGGACAGGCTAAGGTCATGTGGCTTTTTCGTGGCAGTTTCGGGAAGCTAAGCCGGCTACACTTGATTTTCCCCCTTTTTGGGTTTAGGCAGGCCTGCGTCCTTCGCCAAAACCCCTTTTGATTTCGTCGTTTTTCCTTCGCCAGTTCTTGGTTTTGTCTTCGTCCAGCTGTCTTGGATTTGACTCCCCTTTTTAAGAGGCTATACACAGATTGGTTCTCACCCCTTGCAGACAACTTCCTTTTTAACGGTGGTGGTAGTCACCCCTTTTTCTAACCCACGCGACCTTGACCACCCCCCTTTCTCCTCGGTTCTCAATTTTTATGTACAGTACCACTATAGTTACATCTTTCCTCGCCAACCAGCGAGATGCAATTTTGAGACCTTTCTCCTCCCCAACACACCGAGGCTAGAAAGGATCCCCCCCCTTTTCCCTCTCTTGAGACCTGGTCTTTTCCCCCCCGTTATACCCCTTTTTTCAGGTATATTTGAAAATCTACTGTTAATTACAGAATATGGCCTTTTTTCCTGGATCCTTTTTCCTATATGATCTTCAAAGCTGTCGCTCCAACCGAAACGCACAATCTCTCGATCACAACCAGCCATTTCAAATTTTCCGTAAGCTTGCGCAACAGTTGGCAAGTTCCCTTTTCCCATAGATATGTCCCTCGCAAATTGAAATTACCCCCGCTACAGGTCCGAGACAGCCCCACCAGTGGCTCGTCTCCTGCCCGAACATCATTACCTTTTTTCCTCCCCAGTAGTCGATTAGAAGAAACTCCTCCCTCTCCCAGCGCGCCGAGCCTTCCTTACGGTTTAACGAACAAAAACTTTCCGATGCGATCCCGCCCCTCTCCTTGAGTGGTGGAGCCGGTGGGACCCCCACTTTTCCTCCCAATAGTATCCTAAAAGAGAGGTTTTTTTTTCCTCCCCAACCCCTTCACGTGCCCGACAGCACAGGCTCTGATTTTTTCCCGAATCTTCGACCCCCCCCCCTTAAGCCGGAGAGCTCTTTACCCAACCGGTCCCCCTTACAGTGCCTTTCATTATCCCACATTGTAATTGACCTCCTAATCTTTTAGGCAACGTTCTTCTGGCTTTTTCTTCCAGTTGGATTTTTTTGGAAGATGGATTCTCGTTATGGTTTGCCCCCCCCCTACTTCGAATTTAATCCCCGTTTTCTAAGTTATCTTGTAAGCCGACGTCTAGAGGTTTCTTTTTCCCCCCATTCTCCTGGTTTCTTTAATGGAAGTCTCTCCCCCCCCTCGAAAACGCTCCCTTCATTACCACCCCTTTACTCTCATCCCCAATTATTTTTGAAGCGATTCACTCCAGGCCTCTGGAATCCGTACCAGAATTGCCCCTCCCCCTTTTAGTATGTCAAGAAAAGTGAACAACGTTTTTCGCCTCCCTCTCCGTCTCACCTTCCCCCCCCTCTATACATCGTTTCTTCAGTAAATTTGGTGTTTCTTTGCACATCGCCCCCTGGGAGATGAGTGGGTCGCGCGATTCACCCCTCTTTTCTTTTTTCCCTTTTCCCTGAAAGGTCCATTTAGAAAGAAAGACTTTCTGCCTCTTGCAATCGCCCTCCTCTTTTTTCCCGTGCTTTACTGGTTCAAGGGCCCTGCCTGGACGAGAACCCCCAATTGCCTTGAATATACTTGCCCTTGTGTCATCTTTCTTATCAACCCAACCAAACCTATTTTCCTTTTCCCCAAGTTTTTGATGCAACTTAGTAAGTGTGCTTTTGTTCTCAGCGATTCTCCCCGCTACCCTCCGATAGTTACTAATAATACGTGTTGTTGTTCGCTCTTCCTTTCGATTGTTCTCCACCTTTTCTAACCACCTCCAAAACTTCTGACGAATCCGTTGACCCACTCGCAATGCTTGTTGTCTTTCCCTCCTCCCCCAGTTAGACACTTAAAAGGAGATGTCCATCCATTTTTCCTACAGCTTTCCAGTGTTTGGCCTCCCAGGGTTTGCTTTCATCGCTGACGATTTGTCTGCTTCGATTAGGCTTTCTTTTTCCAGACTTCCCCCTCCCTGCGCTTAGCTGAATGTTTGACCTTCCTCGCGCCAAAGATTTTCCCCCCCTTTCTTTGCTCCTTTTCTCCCCACTAAAACTCCCACTGCTCCGTACTATACTTATTCGAGATTGGCTACTAAAAACTTAACGTCCCCCCGATGGCTCGCGCCCCCACCCTTTTCCCGTTTAAGTTACCCCCTCCACCTTTGCTCGGACCCTTCGGATTTTCCCACCTTGGTTCCCTTATGTCCCATCGATCACATTGCCGGGCTCCTTCTTTTTCCCTCAAATAGATCCAGAAAGAATGATTTGTTCTCCCCTTTTTTGGTGGTGGTAATTCTTTCTTTGTCGGACCCATTTCGCCCAGCGAATGTCATGAACGTCAGGAGCCAACCTCTCAAGTTCTGCGGGAAAAGATCCCCCTTCAAACGTCCTTTTTTCTGCTAATTCTCTTGCCACCCTTTCATCCTCCCCTTATGAAGAATTCGCCATATTTTCAAGAAACTGCTCCCCTAACCCTCCAAAAGGCTTTAGCATCCTTTCCTCTTTCCCTTGTCGTCATTGTAGACATGTTCTATACCTTTTTTCATGGATTTGCCCCCATCTCTTTCCCCCCTGCTGACTGTTTATTTTTTCAGAACTTCTTGAACATCTTTTTTTTTTTTTTGTATTATTCAAACTTTGACTTCTGTCATCCGCCTTCCCTCCCCCTCGTTTGCCTGGGTGTTTTTTTTTTTTTCTAGACCACAACTATCCGGTTTTTCCCAACGGGCTCCAGCCTCCCCCCTTTTTTCTCCTTTTGGAGGCTGGAGAATAGGACTGTTCCCCTTTCCAGAGCTATTTTTCTCGCCTGTCTTTTTTCTTTCCTTCTGAACCGCTTCTCGAATCATATCCTTTCCCGTCCCATGTCTACATGGATGGTAGTTCCCCCTTTTTTTCACCCCTGGTTCAAAGGTGTTCCGCTTTCCGCTTTTCCCCTTCTGTGCTTTCCACGACTTTCCTTCTCAGATTTATTATGCCCGTTGTTTTCAAGAGCGAAGATCTCTTTGCCTTGTGACCTTTTCCCCGGCTCCCAAGATCAGAGAACTCTATTCCCTCCTAAGCAGTCTTCATTCCCCTCTAATTCCCTTTTTCTCCTACTTTAAAGATAATTTTTTCCCCAACGGTTATGGCTGACAATGGCACTGTCGCATCTGATAAATGTTCCGATTTTTTTGTCTTTTTTTTTTAGTACTTTCTAAAAGGAAGCAAACATTTTCCCCCATAAGTCATTTCCCTTCTACTTTAACTTTTACTGTAACCTGCCCCTTTCCTAATGTGGTCTACCAACGGACCCAGCGTCTTTTTTTTCTTTTTTATTTAGTAGATCTTTTCCCAATCTTTTTTTTTTTAAACAACCCCCTCCCTTTTCTTTGTACTCCTTTCCTGGAGCCGATCATTTTTCTTCGAAGCAAAAATAAGGCACATGTCCGATGCTCTTTTTTTCTAATGGGGGGGTCTTTTTGAGAATTCCTTTCGCCCCATTAACTTTCAAATTCTCCGGATTATTTCAGTTTCCTACCCCTGTAATGAAAAATGCCCTTTTCATGAAAAATTTACCACCCCCCATTATGATTTTCTACTTCTAATTATTACGTCTTAATGTAATAGATCCTTTTTCCGGAGCGAAAACACACCACCACCACCCCCCCACAACCCCCCTCACCCCCCCCCCCACACCCCCCCCCCCCCCCCCCCCCCCCCCCCCCCCCCCCCCCCCCCCCCCCCCACACCCCCCCCCCCCCCCCAAACCACCCCCCCCCCCCCCCCCCCCCAACCACACCCCCCCACCCCCCCCACCCCCCCCCCCCCCCCCCCCCCCCCCCCCCCCCCCCCCCCCCCCCCCCCCCCCCCCCCCGCCCCCCCCCCCACCCCCCCCCCCCCCCCCCCCCCCCCCCCCCCCCCCCCCCCCCCCCCCCCCCCCCCCCCCCCCCCCCCCCCCCCCCCCCCCCCCCCCCCCCCCCCCCCCCCCCCCCCCCCCCCCCCCCCCCCCCCCCCCCCTTAAAACATGGCCCTCCTGAATTCCCGACCCGTAAAGTTCCCCCCCAACCCCCTTTTTTCTCCCTATCAATACTCATCCAGTTGTTTGTTTCTCTTATGCCCCCCCTTCCCCCTGATCGACGAATTTTTTTCGGAGGATGCTGAGGCCCCCCCCCCTCCACCTGCAGGATTTGGTGTTGGCGGGTCCGCCGGGAAATTCCGGCTTTCGGTTAGGAGGAAAAAAGCCTCTGATCTCCCCTCTTTTGGGCCCTACTTCGGACTTCTTCAGTCAGCGTTGAATTGTTTTTTTTGCAGTTCTGCTGATAAGCGGCTCTTGTTTTCTTTTTTTGAGGGGGTACTTCTTTAATTCCATTGACTTCCCCCCCCCCCCCCTTTATTTTCTTCTAAAGAACGATTTTTGGAGTTTGGGCTACGCGCAGCGGGCCCTCTTTTTTTCGATTATTTTAGTCATATGTACCCCCTTTTTTGGGTTCCCATCACCCCTTGGACCCTTTCCTCTGCAATTGGGTCAAGAACATATCAACGCTCCTCTTCAGTTTTTAACCACCTTTATAGCGTTTTACCCCGTTACACAGGATCCCTTTCTTTTATAGTTTTCGCCAAAAGCGAGATGCCGCGGCATTTCCTGCGACTTTAACCTCTGATAGCAGGATCGTCAAACATTTTACAGCATTTTTTACAGGCCCTTTCTGGTTTCCTTTTCGTCCCCCTCCAACCGTGTCCGTATCTGGTCCAGTCCTTAACGTACCAGTTTGAACTACGGCATCTCCTCCTTTTGCGTCTCTCTTCTATGATCTTGTCAACAGCTTCTACCTCCCCTTTGTCAAGTACCCCCCTGCAAAATGCATTCCGCGAACACAACCCGTTCCCCTGCCCCCTGGGTTCGTAAGCAGGTTTCGACACACTTCCCCGAACTGCAGCTCAAGAGAACTAACCTTCACCCGAAGGACCCAGCCGTTTTTTCCGGGTTTATAGCCACTGACCCCTCCATCAATCTTTCGCAGATTTTCTTTGTCTTTCCCTCCAGTCACAACCGTTTCAGTCCCCCCTTCCCGAAATGCTTCGAGTATTATTAAGGTTTTTCCCAGTCCCCCCCCCCCCTTTAGACTGAACAGGCCGAAGTCCCCCCTTTCTTGAGTGGGATCCCTTTTTTGGTTAAAAACTGGACCATAGTTGTTTGAGATCAACGAGCTTTTTATGGCGACCTTTTCTTTATTTACAAAAGTAATTTGCTCCTACCCTCTTCTGCAATGTTTAACCTAATTTCTTTCTAATTTTTTCCTAAGCTGCCCCGCCGTAATTGCCCCCTTTCCGTAACCGGAGGCCGCGCTTGTGTCCCCTTGTCAAATTACGAATCCTTGAGCAACGTTTTTTTCCTCTTGCGTGATCAGGGGAGTTTGCCATCTTTGACTTTCCGCCGGTTTTTTTTTCTGTTGTTTTTGTAATTCCCTTTCTCCCTCTTCAGCCACTGTATTTTTTCCGTAAGACACCGTGAAAAATGCGTGAGGTTGTCAACTTCCTCCTCATGGTTCAATTCCACAGAACTGGTTTTAGCTTTTTTTGTCATTAACCCCTTTTTCATAGCCAATGCTTTCTTGACCTCATTATTTTCCAGGAACTGTTCTAGATGGGACCCCCCCCCCTCCCCCATGATTTCCCCCGCAAATGGCCCTCTACGTTCACAAAATGTTGTGATTTTTGAGCCATCTCCTTTTATCCCCTTAAAAAACTTAAGGATATCCTTTCGCCTTCCTGAACTATTGTCTTTGTCAGAGACCCGAGCCTTGTTCCGGAGTGGGCCTCGGCTCTCAAACCCCCCCCCCTTTCCGGCCAATCGAACCTTGATGTCTTCACCCTACTCTTTAGTCCCACGAAGCCTGATCACATCATCATTCCCCCCTAGATTCTCTCCAAGGTTTTGAACCACCTGTAAATTTTTCCGCCCGTTTCACTTCTTTTCAACAGCCATCCTCTTTTCCCTCCCAAACGTGACTTGGACATTCTCCTTTCAATGGTTTCTATTTCACGTAGTTCCAAAAACAAAAGAATTGCTATCTTCCCGCTTTCACTGTTGAGCCCCCTTCTTCCCCTTTTTTAATTTGTGTGATCCCTCTCCTTTGAGCTTTCGGGACCGCTAACGCGAATTCTCTCTTTTTTCTTCAGCCGGGGGGTTGAGAGCTTGACTGATCTTCTTTTAAGATATCCCCCCTCCTCCCCTTCACCCCAACCTTTTCCCCCACAAGGATTAATTTTTTGACCATCAATGCCATCTGTCCTACCATAGAACTTTTTTTTTTTCTACGTGACGACATTTCGACCATTGGTCCCTCGCTGAAACTCAATGGTATTCTTTCTTTCGAGTTCAAGTCTGCGCCTAAAAATTCCTGGTTTTGTGCTTCCCCCGCGTGACGATCCTGCTTGATGCCATCGTCCTTCCCTTTTTTCACTGTATTGAGCTTCGCGGATTTTTTTTGGCCGCTACCACTTCATCCTTTTTCGCTTTCCTGATCCCCCCCCACCCCCGACTTTTACTTTCAGATGCCTCTCGGTCCTTCGTTTTCTTTTTTTTTTTTTCAAACCCACTCGCTCTCGCTAATTAGGTCCCCCCCCCCTTAAAACAGTTACCTGTCGAGCGGCCCCATTGTCGTTTCAATTTCTGGTGCATGCCATCGATCAGTTTTTTTTATTTTTTCACCAGCTAAGTGCCCTCTTTACGACCTCCTTTTTGACCTTTTTGTTGTGAGTGTACTACTGCCCCCCCCTTCGTGTCTCCGCCAGCGCCTTCCCTGTCCGGAGAATTTGACCCCCCCCCTATTGCCAGTAACCGTCCGTCGGCTTCCAAGATCAAAACTCTCTTGAACCGTTTTTCTTTTTTAGAATTCTTCCTTTAATGTTTCACAGCACCGTCTTTCTCCTCCCCGCCCCACCCCCCCAATCCAAGAACCCCGCCATTACCACCCCGATGCCTCCCTATTCGCGTTCCCCTTTTAGTACCCTCTTCCCTCTAGCACTCAATTGCTGTAGGCTCTTCTTCTGCGCTCCCTCCAGTCGTCGCCCCCCATTCTGTGAAATAACCTCGCTGTTTTCGTTCTTGACTTTTTTTTGGGACTTCACCCCTTAGCCAGAACCCCTCTAGTGCGCTATAGTCTACCCCCCCCTAAAAGTTTTCAACCGAGTGCATCAGCCCCCCACGGTTTTTTATTTCCCCTTGGCCCCTTTTTCACTTGAAAAGTTTTTGTCGTTACACCCCTTAGGCTGTCGCGTTTTTGGACCCTTGCTTCAGGGGCGGATACCCCATTTTCTTTCCAAGTTTTATTTTCCTTTTTCTGCCTTTAGCTCTCCCCCCTGTTCAAAGGCTGTTCGTTTTTTTCGCTTGCTTCTCGGTTCTTCGTGCAGCTTTCAAGAACTTCTGCCTCCATTTTTGCGGGTTTTCTTACTTTTCTTTTTTTTGATTGACCTTTTTCTCTTGACCCTCTCCCGTCGAATATCCTGAGACGCAGCCCTTTCCCTGTAATTGCCATATTCGTTACGTTCATTCCTCTTTTCCAGATACCTGACCTAGGCGGACAGACCTTCCTTCACTTCGTTTCCTTTCGAGCCTCGGTTTCTTTTTGATAAAGTCCGGCCCCCCCCCCACCCTTCTCTCGAGTCCTCTAAGTCTTTTTTCCTTTTTTTTAATGTTCCCTGAGTTAAGTCCAAACGTTTCGCATGTGGTCACAGTACCCCCCCCCCCTTTCGGTGAGTTTTTTGTTTTTTCTAACCCCCCTCTTCCTTCGCTCTTTTTTTACTAACCCGGTGCCGCCGCGACGAACTTACTCCCGTTTCTCTTGAGAGCCGGAAAACTCAGCCCCTTTTGCCTTTTCTGAAGACCTGTTGTTCCGTCCCTTCCCCATTCTTGCATGGACAACCCCCTCCCAATAAGCCGCGGCTTTCCTTCTCACTTGCTATGAAACAAATGCACCTTCTTTCCCCTTTTCCCACCCCCATCCTGACCCCCCATTTTTCTTTTTTTCCTATTACTTTTTCCTTTGTTCCTGCCCAGCATCTTTCTTACCGGGCCGCGCCAACACAAATGGCCTCCACGTATAAGATTCGCAGACCCTCAAGTAACTCCCCCCACCTTTTTCGCTTACTCCTCTCCTCCTTTTCTCTCCTTGTTTTTTTCTATCTTCTCAAAGGTCATTGAGGAAGGACGGTTTCCCCTTCCCGGGCGGGAGGAAATCGTACCTGTCTGGTGTGTTTCGGTAGAAGTCACCTTTCCTTCTCTTTTTTGGGAGTTTGGAACCCCCCCTCTCCCGATTGTTAAGGTAAGGCCAATTGGGCCCTCTTCAAGGCATGTTTCATTCGTGTGTTCGGAGCGGAATTCTGCCTCCTGGGTGTCAGGAAGGAATGACGCATTCCTCCCCCACCTATCAGCACCCCCCCTTTCCCTGACTTTGGATCTGAGAACCGCGGGATCGGCCCGCCGGGTCGTCAATCGGCGTCCCCCCCCCCCCTTTTATACCCCGCTGGAGAACCTGCGAACTTCCCCTTTTTTCAGCCCTCCTCACCAGCCGTTCTCTTTTTCCTTCTACCCCCGTTACAATTTCTCTCCGTTCTGAAGATGCTACAGTAACCCCGTTCTTTAGTCCTTTTTTCTGTCAACCCCGAGAGATGCAATTAGGTTTCTTACCCCACCTCTTTATCCTTCTGTCCCCACCCATTTTCCCTCCGAGTTCTCTGGCGTCTGGTGCATGTTCCCGTCCGTTTTTTCCCTTTAAAACTTGACTGAACGACAGTTCCCTGCCTTCTGGCATCCTTCTCTTCTTCTTTCTCTTGTCCCACCGTGACGTCCCATCAACTCTCCAGAACTTTCCCCTCTTGCTAGCGAAGCACCCCCAACCCCGCACCCCCGGTCCGCGGTAGACCAGGCTTCATAAGCGCTGCACGTCTCCCGAATCTTCCCAGCGCCCCAGGTAAGCTCCCCTCCATTTTCTTAATCCAGAACACTACCCATCATGCGTTTTTTACTCCGTCTAGGTTCCCATCGGTTAAGGAGAAGCAAGACCTCCTCCGTCCCTCCCCCTTTCCCCTCCCCCTTTCCTCTTCGCAATTCCCGTCAGGACCCCACCTCGTGTGTTCTGGAGCCCTTACAACCCCCGGGAAGAGTTTGCTTCTCTTTAATAGATTGTTTCTTCGGTATTTCCAACCCCCATTTTCCTCTGACAAGCAGGAAAGGTCCCGATTTCCCATAACTCCATTTTCTCGATTACTGGAAGCCGACAGTAAATGGAGGTAGATTCTACCATTGTACGGCCAATTCACTTTCATTAGTCCTCTTCCTCTGGTATACAGTTTTGAGTGTCGGATTCTTCATCCTTTGATTTTTTTGCAAGAATTTCTTCCCTTCCCCTTTTCCACCCGTTTTTCCTTCTCTTCTTGATCCCAGAACTTTATTCGGCGTCTTTGTCAACGGCTCTGCTAATGGACAGTCCGACTTCCCCGCAAGGTAGCAGGCTTTTTTACCCCCCCCCCCTTCCCCCCTAAGACCCCCCTTGGATCCCTCTTTACTTCTGTTTGCCAGTTTGCCCCCCCCGTGATCTTTTCCTCGCAAACGAATTGGAAAATCCCCCTGGCCTTTTTTTCTGTCTTTTTTCCTTCCACGTTGCACATTTTGCTCGAGCCCTTACCCAGGTTAGCCAACTCCCCCCTCCGTCTCCGCTCTGCCCTTTCTTTGTCTTTTCCTGAGCCAAGCGACATTTCTTGGAGTGGGTAGCGCGATTTTTCACCCCGCCGAATTGCTCAAGGACAGTTCCTCTCTGCACAAGAACCTTCCTCAGCGCATGTCGAAAGCTGTGGCACTGGCCCCATTTGAGCCCTTTGGTGAAATTGGCCCCCCTTTTCCTTCACTGGACCACTCTCCTTTTAATCCCCTTTTGATTGCCACTCCTTGCCCCTTTGCGACATTCTCCCCTTCTACACCCCAGTCATTGCGAGTATGCGCCATAGTGATCTTTTTGTGCTGTGTTAGGAAATCCTTTCAGCTGCCCCCCCCCCCCCCCCCCCCCCCACAAAAACCCCCCCCCCCCAACCCCCCCCCCCCCACCCCCCCCACACCCCCAACCTTCCTTAAATTTTTCTTAATACTTTCTTTTTGTTTTTCTCTCTGATTTATTTCTCTTTCAAAGAATTTATACTCCAGTTCCCACAACTTACCAGGGACGAAGTTATCAAATCTTTTTTTCCATCAGCAATTTTTTTGTTTTTTATTCATTTTAACTCCCCCATGGCCGGAGATGTCCACCACCCCCGTTCGACTGTATGCTTTTCCTGACGGTTAATTTCACAATTACAGGAGTCAGTGATTTAAAATAGCTTGATTTCCTGATTCTGCCCTTCATGTTCCCCAATACCTTCATCTTTTCGACTCTTTTTGAATAGATACCAATTCTTGTGCTTGTCATGATAAAACCCTCCGTACTCCAGGTTGAGATTGTTTTTGCCCACCCTCGACCCCTTTCCTCCACTTTTGTCACTGTTTTTCCCCCCTTAAACCAGGAACTTGCCAGGCCCATTTTTGCTTTTTCCCCACTTCTTGGTGAAGGATTCCCAATCCGATCAACCTGTTCTTTGGACTCCCTTTCAAGTGCAAAATTGCTTCAAGACCAGTTTCTTTTCCCTTTTAGTGGCCTGGTTTTCCTTCCCTTTGTGTCTCCTTTCTCACCAGAGCTTTCAAATTAAAGTAATTTTTTTGCACAACACGCAGCATAAAGTCAGTCCTATCCCCCCCCCAATTGTGAATCCTTTCCCCTGGATTTGCCGCCCTCTCAGAACAGTTGATGCTCTTCCGAATCTGGCCAAACCCCCCTATCAACGCCCTCGCCCCCCTAAACTTTTTCTTCCCCCCTCGCCTTGTCTTTCAATCCGGGACAACCGACACGCCTCCATTTTTGGTTGCTTGGTTTCCCTTTCGTGCCATCTACGCGTCGACATTGCCCCATTCAAAGAGGTTTTTTTTTATTTTTCCCCCCCTTTTTTTTTGAGGTTTTTCCTCCCCGCCCTTTCTCCCCCCCCCCGGAAACCTTCCCTTTGCCTTCTGTGTAGACAAATTATTTTCCCTAAACACCCTGGATAACAGCCCTCCCCTTCTTGTACCCCTTTCTCCACCCCTTTTCCCCTTCCAGGGTTTTCCCGGAAACCCCTTTTTCTTTTTGAAAGATCGTCATTGCTTTGTACCCCTCTGGTCTTCTTTTAATCAACCTCTTCGCACCTCTTAAGAAATGGAGTTCTTGCAGGTTCCTACCCCACTTCCCCTTTCGCTTATGTCGCTTGTGACTTTTTTCTTTTTTGCGCTAACAGCCCTCATACCTTTCCGCTAATTCCATTTCGGTTCCAGCTCTCTTTCTCCCTCTGTTTTCTTCTGTGACATTTTCGGTACGATGCTTTGACAAGATATATAATGAGACCTTTTTTTTAGGAATGCTAATTAGCCAGTGCCCTTCCGTCCTTTAAGATAAATCCCCTTCCTACAATTTGCACCAGCCAAGGTCGCCTATGCTTTTACCCGATTCTCTGTTGTTATTAGATCAAAATTAGTCCCTTTGCCTCTCGATTTTCCTCTACTTATGCCCTCTTTAATGTCCCTTTGAGTCCCCCTAACTCCCTTTAAAATGTGTAACTGCCCCCACAGAGTAGATTTATTCTTTCCCGTTCTTCAGATTTCTCCGATTTGAACCCCACCGGTTTTGTACACCCATTGATCCTTTCCCTACTGGCTCCGCCTCTTGACGAAGCTGACCCCACCCAAAATCCCCCCCTTCACTGCGCAAGCTGCGACAGACTCTTAGGGTTTTTTTTCCTTACGGCATGAAGAAAAAACCCCCCCCCCTCCCCTCCCAATCTCTCCCGCTCTCCCCTCAACCCTTCAAACCCCCTAGAATGCCCCCTTTCCCGTACAATTCGGACCAACAATTCGTTGAATCAGTATGTTCCATCCTTGAATCCTAGGCGACATCCCCCACCTTAATGAACCCGCTACTATTTCCGCGCCCCCCTGCAGCGCAGACTTTCCTATACTTTTCCCATTCGTTTTTTTATCTCTTCGTCTTCCCCTCCGGTTGTTTTGTTTTGCTTTAGCGGGGCGGCGAAAATCGTAGGACTTTCAGGTTTGTTTTTTTTTCTTCCGCCCCTTTCGCGTTCTTTTACCCAGACTCGTTTCTCTCCCGTTTCCAGAAGGGTAAGCCCTGCTTTGAGGTGCATGGGTTGCAGTTGAAGAGAGTCTTGCCTTTTTCCGATTTCTGTTCTTGGTGTTTCTTCTTATGACTTCCGGCTCAAAACCCCCCCTGAATGCGCCTCCCTTATGCACATCGACGTTTTCCCCCCCTATTTGCCTTCTCCCTGAAGAGTGGCCTCCTCCCCTATTGTATCGTCAATCTTACCCGGTTTGGTTCTCCCACTTGACCCTTCTCCTCCCCTTGGTAAAAGAACAGCTCCACCCTCGCTTTGCCCCGTGTTCTTTCACCTTTCTCCCTGACTATGTACATTAACACCTTTTCTTGACGTCTTTCTCGTCTTTTCTCCCCCTCGCCGTTTGTGCCAGAATAAAACACGAGGATAGCCCAGATCCTTCCCCATTTTTTAAAGCAGGCGCGTTTCTGGTGACTTTTCTTTTCCCCCCCCCCTGCGTCCCTCTTTCCAAAGTCGAGTTTTGTTTTCTACATTTTGAATATGGAAGTTTTGGAATTTGCGTCTCTCTCTTTTTTTTCCCCCACCTTTTTCGCCAATCCCCCCCCTGCAAGAGATCTTAGCGTCTTTGCGCAACTGGGACTTAAGCGTGCCCTTCCCCCCTTCCCAATTTGCCCTGCTGCACACCTAACTTCCCCCTGCACCCAATCCGAAAGGTATATCCCCAGAAGTTTTGCACAACCCGTGGACTCTAACATTGTAGAAAATCCTGCCCCCCCCGCTTTCCGCAGATTTTGATTTTTCCTCCATCCCATTTTAAGACTATCAAAGAAGCTCCTTCATGCCTAGTTTACGGTGGACTTTTCAAAACTTTCTTGGACCCCCCCGGACATACTCGTGAGTTTTTTTTGTTGCCCCCCGGGTGACCATCCAGTTTTTCCCCCCATAGTGCGCAACGATCGTTTTGCGCTTCCCTTTTTTTACCTTCAAGTTTTGAAGACGGACACACGCGTTTTTTTTTTTTTTTCTTTCAAATGCCTTTCTTCGACCCCTCCGCGTTTGCCAGAGTCTCTCCTAAATGCCCGAAGGCAATGGAGGTCTTTGTCTAACATTGTACGACAATGTTTCCTTTGCTTTGTCCTAGTTTAATTGGCGATTGAGTTGATAAGTTTTTTTTTCCTGTGGGCCGGAAATTCTTTCATCTTTCGTGCAATTCTCATTTTTTCCCCTCCTTTGTCTTCGTATATCTATAGCTCTTCCCCTTTATGCTCCCCTATGTTGTTTAAACTTAAGGCCCTTGCCCAGTCGCTGGCCCAATGTCGAACACGTGGCTCTGTAGTTCACCCCCTTCAACCTCCGCCCCAATGCTTTTAACTCTTTGCACCTTTCCCTTCCCAGTGCCCCCTGTGATCTCTGTCTCCTTCCCCCAGATTGGACAATCCGCCCCTGGCCGCCGCCAGTTCTGTCCTCCCGGTTACTTTTGCTCCTTCCCTTCATTATCCCCCCTCAAACCCGTCCTCGGCATTACTGCCTATTTTTTTTTGATCACTTTTTCCCTTCGACCTGGAATGATTTCCGCGCCTTTTTAAAACTCCCCCCCGTCCTTTTTTTTTTTCCCCTTTCCCCCTGCCTTCCCCTTATCAAATCGGGCATTCGCATTCCCCGACTCAGAACCTTTGGCTGTTCTGTCCCTGTCAGCAGGCACTTTGAACAGTCTCCTATCCCCCAAAATTGAGTTTTTGCCCCCCCTCTCAATTACTCTCCAACCCCCAACCTTTTCCTTGCGATTTTGAGAAATCACGTTGTTGATCCCCTTAACTGGTGTGTAAGTGTGCGTCCCCCCCTGATTTTCCTTCCGTTCCCCATCTAT
>Ga0179593_1645145_pt1 | contig 17959 bp, 29 predicted proteins | sample CZODoug2_1_08_16_FD_185931 | JGI IMG/M metagenome (GOLD analysis project Ga0179593, IMG submission 185931) | Vadose zone soil fungal communities from Angelo Coast Range Reserve, California, USA - CZODoug2_1_08_16fungal (PacBio error correction) | ecosystem: Environmental > Terrestrial > Soil >... | reverse complement strand
TTGCTTTTTACCCTTCCTTTCCTTTCCTTGATTGATGCCGAATCAAGCGGAGTTCCCCTTTTTTCCCCTCCCCTTCTCTTATCGGGGCGGGGTCTTTCTCCCTTTTTTGTGGAAGGATCCGGTTGATGTTCCCTTTATCTCTCCCTTGCTGTCTTCTGATTTACGCGAGGGCGGAACTTTCCATTGCTTCCCTCCTGTACTGCCTGTGGGGCGGCGCTTCATTTTGGTCTCCCTCCTTTTTCTTCTTCCTTGCGCGTGTTTAATTCGCATCATTGGCAAAGATGCTTTTTCGTGAAGTTACTTCTCTCCATTTTCTTTTGTCTCTTCGCCGCCCAGGCGGGATCCGTTTCCCTTCCTAGCGCACGTGCATCTCTTTCTTTTTTCCCTTTCTCTTTTCTTTAAGAACACCCCGCTCTCGACTTTTCCTTTTTTCTCCCGATTCGCCAGTTGATAGCGACACCACGTGCTTTCCTTCTGTCCCCCGCTGTGTGGAGACGGTTTTTTTTTTTCCTTTGTCCTCTCATGGATGGAATGAGTCGCCTAGGGGTGAGTTCATTTTTTTTTTTTTTTTTCCCTTGCTTCGAATTTTTCCTTAATTCCTTTCCTTCTTTTTCTATTTTTCTCCTTCGAAAAACCTGTTTCTTCTCCTTTCTTTTTCTTTTCCCGGCGATGCTTAGTATGTGCCGGAGGGCAATTATCTTTTTTCTTTTTTCCTCTCGATCATTATTTTTTCTTCTTTCCTTGCAACGATTTTTCAGCTGTCCCCCCCTCTCTTCTTTTATATCGGACAATTTGGAACCTTAAAAAAGGACCAAAGATAAGTAACCCTCTGTTAGTTCCCTTTCCCCCCCCCTTCGCGCAGGTACGTATTATCTCTCTTTTTCCCTCCCTTTTTTTCTTCCCTTTGGCCTCAGTCCCCGCCGGTTTGTGGTCAGCGTTTTCCCCTCTCTTCTGTGGCTCTTTCGGTGAATTCTGTTTCCCTTTTAGTTGTGATGGAGCCCCCTTTTTTTCTTCACCTTTTTGTCTTCCGTTTGTGACGGCTTGTCTTTTTTTTCTTCTTCGTTTTGTAACCTTTCCTGAAACCAGATCCTTCTTCCACCTTTCCTCTTTTCCTCGATTTCGATTTACGCATGGAATGTTTTCTTTTTGTCCCTCTTTTTTATACATCGCAGGAGACATCGGCAGCACCATTCTTTTTTTTTTTTCTGCATTTCTTTTATTCTTTATCCGGTATGACAAACTCCCGCCGAGATCGCCTTTGGTTAACCTTTTTTTTTTTCCCCTTTCCCTCATTCGTTTTGTCGCTTTCTTTCTCTCTTTCTTGCTCACTTTTTCCCTCTCGAGATAGTCCGATACGGGCGATTTTTGTTTCCTTTTTCCCTTTGGGAGCGCAGATAGGCTTGCGGGGATGGTGCTGCAAGCAATCCCCATTTCTTCCCCCCCTTCACTTATGAAGGTTTCTTATTGGTTAGTTTCCCCCTCCCCCTCCCCTTTTGTCGTTTCGTCCTTCCGCCAATATAGCGTAAAGTGCCTTATTTTTTTCCCTCATCTGGTCTGCCTAGGGCAAGCATTACCCCGATTTTCACTCCTTTCTTCCTGACTTCCAGTCGCCTGATGGTAGGAGATTCCCGCCCTTCCTTTTTTCCTTTTCCAGCTCCCACTGTTCCCCTTTTGCGCATAGATGCACTTCTTTTCCCCCTTTCATGTTGAATTTTCGTACAGAGCGCGTCACTCTGGTCAAGTTTCGTCCTTTGTCTATTTTTCTCTTTCTTGCATGAGCTAGGTAGAACCAAAGCCCTCCCCTTTTTTTCCCCCCCTCCTTTTATAGAGGACCGCGGCTGGCCTTTTTCCTCTCCCCTTTCCCTTTTGTCACTTTTCTACGGATTTAGTCTAGATATTTAACTGCACGGAAGGAGATCTTCTTTGTTTTTTTTTCTCCCTTTGATGGCTTCAGTCAATTCCGCAGATCGCCTTCCTTCTTTTCTCTTCTTTTTCTTATTCCCCCGTCTATCCCATGATGGAATGCTTGCAGGGGACTTTCTCTTTTTCTTTTCTTCTTTCCATGAAGTGTTAGTTAATTTGGAGGGACTGTTGATGCCTCTTTTTTTCTTTGAGAAGAGAAGTCTAGATTCTTTTCCCTTTTTTCTCTCCTTTCTCTTGCTGTGACCATGTAAGCAGCGGAGGGGGCATTTCTCTCTCCCCCCTCCTTTTTTATGTTCGTATGAAGATGGCTTTTTCTTGTTTTACTTTCCCCCCTTTTTTTTTTTTCTTTGGGTTTCTTTTTCGGTCTTTCCTTCTTCTTTACAGCGAAGTGGATCAACGCCTTCTTTCCTTTTCCCTTCGACTGGAGTATATGAAATGGCCGTGAGAGAATAGTTATTCCAGCGGTTCCCTTTTTTTTCTCTGGCCTGCCCATGCGCTTTAATTCGGTACATTGGTCCCCCCTGCTTTTTTTTGCTTGTCCCTGTTATCTGTGAGCTTTGTGCTTCTGCCCTGGTTTCTTTTTTTTTTCCCATTTTTGGACCAGGGCGCTGTATCCAGGAGCGACCGAGAGGAACGCTTACCCCCCCTTACCCCCTTTTTTTTTTTTTTTATTCTTCCGGAGTGCGGCAACCAGTTGCGACGGAGATTCTTTTTTTTTTCCCTCCTCGTATTGTTCTTATTTTTTGTCCCCCAGTGGCGGCTGCGGCTGGTCCTCTACACCCCCCTTATTCTCCTTTCCTGTCTCATATGGCCGATACGTTACAGGTACGAAGTTATAAAAGAGGCGGCTATCCTTTGGCGCCTTTTTTTTCCCTCTCTTTCTTTGTGTGGGTTGACGTCTGTAGTAGCTAAGACGGTCTTTTTCTCCCCTTTTCAGATATTTATGTTATCACGGTAAAAATGCGCGATTTCCCTTCCCATCGATTGTTCTGAATCAGTCATGGAGATGCCGTCTTGTTTTTTCCCCTCTCCTCCTTCCTCCTGGTTTCGGCTTGGAGGCGGACTTCTCCTTTCCTTTCTTTCTTCCTCTTTTGCTTCAATGGTCTGGGCTTCCCTTCTCTTTTTTTTCTTTTCTTTCTTTCTGTCGTGAGCTAATTAATATCTCTCTTTTAATCATCTCTTCCCTGTTTTTGTGACTTCTCCCCTTTTCCACAGCAGATCGAAATCCATTTCTTTTGTCCCCCTCCCATTCCACCCTTGTTATAGGCGAGTCTTCTCCCTTTTTCCTTTCCTTGCCTTGGTTCCAGCCGATCATAGCAAGAAGACCGGGGAAGACCACCCCCTTTTTTTCCTTCTCATACACGAAGGGATATGTGGTCAGGATTAGGCCCTTTCTTTTTTTTTTTTCCCACCGCTTATCGTTTCCCAGTTCTCCACCCCTGTTATGTCATGGTCGCCCTCTTCCTCCTTTTGTAGCTTGATTATCAGATGTAAAACACCACTCGCCGTCAGTTTCTCTCAGTTAAAGCACAGGTTCGCCGCCATCTTTTTCCTTCTTTTTCTTGTCCCATATCTTTGATCCAATTTAGACGCAACAGTCCTCTTTCCTTCCGCCCGCCATAGAAGATGGAAATAGTTCGAAATTATATTGCGGTCAGTCGCTTCTTTTTCTTTTATGATATGCACGTCTCGCCTGTTCCTCCCTCCTTTCTCTCCTCTTTTCAGTCGAAGTTGGGTCGTGTTTCTCTTTTCTTTCGTCGATATTATTGGATCAGCGCAAGGCAATTGTGTCCCCCCAGTTCCTCTTCTCTATTTTTTGCCAGACTCCCCTCTTTCCCTTTCTCGCTTTGTTCTGTTCCAATGCCCGATAAAAGGCGCGAAGTTTTTTTTTTTTTTTCTTTTTCCTCTCGGAAGGATGGAGTGCGCGCCGAAAGGTTCTCCTGCCTTCCCCCCCCCTCCTCCACCCCAGGGCGCAGGAGTGATCCCCCCCCCTTTTTTTCTCTCGTCTCTGATCTCCCAGTACACCCATCCCCCCTCCCCCTTTTATATTGTATGAAAAAGCCATAGGATATTCGCTCTTTTCTTTTCCTCTGCGTCCCTATGAGAAACGACCCCTTCTTGCTCGCCTGCTTCCTCGGTGCCCCCGACCGCCTTTCTTTTTTTTTGTTTCTGAAAGGATGCAGCGTAAAGGGATATGTACTCCCCCTTTTTTTCTTCCCTACTTCGGTCACTTTGTTTTGTAAGGTTACGCAGGTTGACTCCTTTTCCCCTATTCACTGTTGACTCCCTTTCTTTTATCCGGGTCGATACCAGGCCCCTTCCTCTCTCTTTTTGTCCTCGTATGTATTTTAACAAGGATCCTTTTCCTCACTTCCCTTCCGTCTTGGCCATTGCACTTTGTATGTAGTGTTTTTCCGATCAACCATCGGACCAGTCTCTTTTCCTTTCCTCTGTAATGTGCGAAGGAAATAGACGAGATCCTGCCTCCTTATTTTTTCCTTTTCTCTTCCTGATCCCGGTTTTCCTTTTTTTTTTCGTTTCCGCCTTCTGTAGCAAGTCTTTTTTTTCCTTTTTCTTCTTTTGAGGAAAGTGTAGAGGAGGTTGTTCTTTGTTCTTGTCCTTTCTCTCTTCTGGGATCGAGAACTCTTCTTCCCCTTTCTTTTTTTGTTTCGTCCTTCCCGTATCTGTCTGGGCATTCCTTTTTTTTTTTTTCTTTTGCCCTCATCAGATGGTAGCGGAACTTGGCAGCGTTGTTCTTTTACTTCTTTTGTTATGCGTATCGCCGTCCTTCTTCCTTTCACGCCTTTCCTGGCCGACTCTGTTTCCTTTTTTTCCCGTGGTTTTTCAGGATTATTAGGGATGTCAGATGATTTTAGGTTCCCTTTTTTTTTGTCGCTACAGGATTTAACGACTCTCTTCTGTGTCCTTTTACTTGTGGGGCTTGGAATTTCTCTTTCTCTTCCCCTTTGCATGAATCGCCAAGTTGGTCACACGATGATGGAGTGAATTGTTCCCCCATACTTCGCCTTTCCTCTTCCCATTCCCTCCTAGGTATGTGAGGGATGTCCGAAACATCCTCCCTTCTTTTTCTCGCTATCTTTACTTTCTGACGCTATTTGACAGAACTTTTTTTTCCCTTCTGCTATAAACCCAGAAAAGAACCCTTTTTTTCTCCCTTTACTCCAATGGATGAGCGTACACATTATTAAAACGTTCCTTCCCTCTTTTCTCCTCCCCTTTTCTCTTTGGTCCGACGGTTGGCCGCATCGTCTGGGCCCATTGTTTTTGAGAAGGCACATTGAAGCGACACCACATTCAGGTCAGCGCTCTTCTATCTCTTCTTCTTTTTCCTTCGGCAAGCGCCGGACGATTTTTTTTTTGTTACTTGAGCTCCTCTCATTTTGGTAATCGACCCTCTCCCTTTTCTTCCTTCCGATTACTAGTTTGGACCAGTCTCCTTCACTTTTTTCTCCCTTTATCCCGTAAACTTCTCACTCAAGTCCCCCTTTCTTTTCCGCCTATCACCTCCCAGGGCACGCTCGACCGTATCTCTCTCTTCCTCCCTCCCTTCTGCTATATACGGTCAGGCCGCCGGTGTGGGTCCTCAGTGGCGCAGTGCTTTACGCCCTTCTTTCTTTTGTATAGGTACGTGCCAGGGATTTGAGCTTCAGCTTTTTTCCTTTACCCCCTCTTTTTTTGTCCGGCTGTTTTTCTATCTTTCCTAGTGTTTGTTTCCTATCAGGAAACCAGCTGCATCGTTATTATGCTTGTTCACTTTTTTTGTTGTGTTTGTTAGAGATTCGATTCCGGCCTTTCCTTTTTTTTCCCTCTTTGTCTCCTTGCCACTTATCACCCGAGGCGAACATCTTTTTCTTCTTTCCTCCACGATGCGACAAAGCGAAAACACTCGAAGAGATCTTCGTGCTGATTTTTTCCTTCCCCTCATGGGCGTGTCGGCTTGAGGGGGGATTTTTTTCTTTCTCCTCTCTGCCACGGGCGTCTTTCCTTCTTTTTTTTCTGTCATGTATTTTGAGTGATTGTACTTTAAGCAATGGGTCCCCGTGGTCTTTTCTTTCTTCCCCTCGCGTCTTTTCGTATTTGGACTGGCCTTTTTTTTTCTTTGTCTGTTTTTGCAGTCATGAGGTTATTGGCGTTTTCCTTTTCTCTCCCTCGCGTAGTTCATGTTTTTACGCAAATCAGAGTAAAGGGAATGGTTTTTTCCCTCAGTTTTTTTTCTCCCCTCCCCCCCTAGGTCGCAGGCCCGCACTTTCCCCTCCCTTCCCTTCCCTCTCCTGATCTGAGGTCGGCGATCCGCTCTTTCCTTCTCTTTTTTTTTTGCTTTTTAGATTCGTCGGCACACAGTTCCGCGACTGTACCTGGTACCCCATTCTTCCCTTCTTTTCGCTCAGGCAAGCCAGCTTCTCCTTCCTTTCTTTTTTTGTGCGGCTCTCCCTGCGTTTTTCGAGAAGCCGGGGCTTTTCTCTCTTTTTCCCCCTCTCTCCACGTTCTCTCTGCAGTCAATATACTTTCGAGAGCGTTCTGCCGTTTTTTTTTTCTTCTCCCTATCCGTTCGTAGATTATTACGGCTCTTCTTTTCAGATCTGTTCTGCCCCCATTGGGCGATCGCATGGCAGTCACGCACCTTTCCTTCTGTAACGTATTTTTTTGGAGAAACTATTTTGTTCGCTTTTCCCTTTGTTCCACGCGGATTTTTACATGGAGGGAGGTTTTTTTCTTCCTTCCCCTTTTTCTACATTTCGTTTCCTTTTTCTCTTCCCGTTGTACATGATAGAGCGAAGAGATTTCTTGCAGTTTGTCTTCCCTCCCTTCTGAGATGGCCATGGACCTGTTCTTGGAGGCTTTCTCTTTTGCCCCCAACCCGATTTAGAGGATTCTTTTTTCTAGATATTTGTGGTCAATTTGATGTTGATGTCACTGTCCTCACTGTTTTATCTTCTCTTCTGTTGTGTTCATGGTACAGTGTAATAGTGTATCTTTCCTCCTGCGTTCTGCTGTTTAGGGAAAGAGAATTGTCCCCCTCCTTTCTCCCTGGTGTTGTTTGTTGGATAGGATGTGATTGCTTTCTTTTTTTTTTTCTTTTCCTTCCCCCCCCTTCTTTTTTTTTCCCTTTTCCTTCAATTTTTGATTTCCAATGAGTTCCGTTCCGTTCCTTCTTTTTTCCTCTCCTCTTCTAGGATTTAGCATCTCCCCCCCCTTTTTTTACCTATCTATTCGCAGCTCCTGTTTTGTTACTTTGTTCTTTTTTTTTCCTCTCTTCCTTTCATTCGAGAAGGTAGTATTGTGAGTATTTCTCTCCTCATATTGTTTTTCCCCTTTTTTCCTACTTGTCTCCAGAGAAGCCCTTGGTTTCCCTCTTTCTGATCCACGAGCTTTCCTTTTCCCCTTAGGTAATTAGATGATCTACCTTTCCCCTCCCTACCCACTTTCACTTTATCTTTCTTTCTTTCCTCCTTATAGTCTTATTTAAATCTGTATTATAGCTCCTGTCTCCCTTTACCCCTCCCTGTCTTCCGTTCATGATATGGTAGTATTCCTTCTCCTGTCTCTTCTGGAAAGTATTCTTTTTCTCTGTCAGTTTTAGGATGCGGACTGTTTTTTTTTTTTCTGTGGCATAACTTTTCTCTTCTCTACTTCGATTCTTTCCGGCAGTCTTTCTCCCCCTTTGTTGTGTCCATTGATTGACTATTTTTTTTTTTTTTCTCCCATCTGTTCAGACCATGAAGCCAAGCAGGGCGGCGCCCCCCTTTTTCCCTTTCCTCCTTTCTCCCTCCTGGTTGGTTGCCCGCTGTTGTTACCCCTGTAGTCGCTACTCGTCTCCCTTTTTTTTCTCTTCACCTTGTTGTTTCGACTATGTTGACGAACCAGGAGCGTTGTTTTCTTCCCTTTCCTCCTTCTCCCTTATTTTTTGTTTCCTGTTAAAAGTACATGGCGTGCCCTTTTTCTTTTGGTTTTTTTCCTTCCGTCTTTCTCTCTGTGTGGCGCTGGTGAGGCGGAATCTCCTTGCCCTCCTCCTTTTTCTTTTTTTCTATCCCTGTGTCGGCTGGCGGTAAGAATGGAACTTTTTTAGGTTGTTTTTTTTCTCTCTCTATATTTAGTTTGTTCCTTCCTCCTCCTTTTTTTTTTTTCTCTTTTTGATTTTTTCTTGCTTCCCACCAGTAAGCCCATTCCAGGCCTTCCTCCCTTCTTTTTGTCGCGCGATTGGGATTACGTTTAGGAATTGACGCGATTCTCTAGTCTTCACCTTTCGCCACCAGAAGACGGAACGCCATGTTTTTTTTCCTTTTTCCCCCTTCTTTTAAATTTTTTTTTTCTCCTTTCCTTTTTAGGTAGGAACCCGAACGTCTTTTGTTTCTCCGCCCCTGTTTTCCCTTCCTTGTGAGCAGGGTATTTACTAGTCTTCCCTTTTTTTTGTTTCCAACAATACATCATATCACGGGCTGGCGTCGCAATCAGCTTTCTTTTCTTCTTTCCTGGGAGGTTTAAATGGTCGTATGAGTAAGAGGAGAATTTATTTTTGATCTTTCCTTTTTTGTTTTTGAGGTATACACCGCAGTTCTAGACGCCCTCCCCCTTTCGCCTTCCTTCCTGTTTCCCTTTCGGCATGCTAGACGTCGCTTTCCCTTTTTCTTCCGTGGATATGTTGGCGGCACAGCGGGTGTAGAGTTCATCTAGGGAGCTGTCTCTTCCCGGTGCCCATTTAGGCTCGTTTACCAGCTTCTTTCCCATCCCCCTTCTTTCCTCTCCCGCCCCGCGTTTGAGAGTATGACAATACAGAGCATTTTTTCCTTTTTTCAGTCTTGATCCTTTGTGCTTGCCCATTCGTCCTTCGGTATGTCTTTTACGTGTACGGCCTTCTCTTCCCTTTTCCCATTTCTCCCCCTTTTTTTTTTTTTCCTCACTGGTGTAATTGCGATTGCTAATTCAGGACGCAAGTTTCTTCCTTTTCCGCGGCGTGATTAAAACTTCAGCTCTTTTTTTTGTCCACCTCAGCTCCACATCCCCTGAGTGGCCGTAGCCCTTCTTCCTTCCTCTTTCTTCCTCCGGCTAATGGTTCATTTTACCTCCATCTTTCCTCTTTTTTTTTTCCCCTTTTCCCCCTGTTTATTTATTTTGACCGCCCACCCTTTTTTCTTTCTCATCTCTGCTTTTCCTTTTGCGTTTCCTCTCTCCAATGGATCGGGAAATAGAGCGCTCCCCCTTTTCTCTCGTAGAATTTCTGTTAAAGTATCCTCTTCCTTTCTCCCCTCATTTCCCCTGCCGTTTAGCATTTCCTCCCCCCCCACGCTCTCTCTGGTGTACGATCCTTGTGAAGCTCCCCTCTTCCTGCGTACCTGACATGAGCCCTTCATGACCCCCCTTCGAAAAAGGCGTCTGCTTTCTCTCTCTTTCTTTTTTTTAACACATCGATCCAATCCCTTTGCATCCTTTCCCCTTCATTGACGGGATGACAATATTAGCAGAGACTCCTCTTTCCTTCTTTCCCCCGTAATCTTTGGACGGACTTTCTTTCTTCCCCTACGCTTGGTCGCCGCACTGCCTCCGGGACGATGGCCTCGGCTTTTTTCTCTTCTGCCATACTCGGCTTCAACGCTTACCTCTTCTTGTGACTGCCTGCTTGATTCTGGGCGTGAGGAGGGAGGGAATCTGTATCCTTTTTTCTTTTTCAACCGTTGGGCATGCTGTATCATTTTTTCCTTCCTTCCTTCCACCTGTTTTCGAGACCCTCCTTTTTCCAGGACGACTGTTCTCGCGTCCCCAGCTTGTTATTACGTTGATGTCCTGCTTCCCCCCTCCTCTCCTGTTTTCTTGACTCTGCCTTTTTCTTGCCGTGGGCGGTTGAGATGATTTCGTTTTGGAAAAGCCTCTCTTCCCGACCCTGGATCACGTCGGACCATGGATTTTCCCCTCCTCCCCTCAAAGCCTTCGCCTCCCCCTCCTCCCCTTTCTGAGGATACGAACATTTAGACCTTGATCCTGATTCTCCTGATCTCCGTCCTGTATCCGGCAATGATAGCGTATGGCTTTCTTCCTCCGACTCCCCATATTTTATCAAAATCGAGACGACACCTTTCCTCTTTCCCTTGTTCATGGTCCGACTTAGCATGGTGTCGCGTTTTGATGACGTCTTTTTTCCCTCCTGCCGAGTACCATTACGGGCAATATGGGCTTTTCCTTTTGAGGCTCTCTCTTCCCCTTCCTTTTTTTTTTCTTCCCCGTTTGTAGCTTAACACCTTCCATGACGGATTTTCCCCTCTCCAGTACTACTGTCGAGGACAGCGCTCCTCCTTCGTTCCTGTGCTTTTTGAGCCGCTAATTTTTCTTCAATTATCGGTGTATTATACGAACCTCTTTTTTCTTTCCCCCCCACACCCTAATATGATTTTATATTTTTTCTATTATACTCTTTTCCTTCTTTTTTCCTTTTTTGTATATAACAGGTAACAGTAACTTAAAAAGTCCCGTCTCCTTCCCCCCGGCATGAAAAATTAAATTCTTCCTCCTCCTTCCTTTTTTTCTTGTCATCCGTATATGAAGTTTGTTCGTTGGTTGAGATATATACCTCTCTCCTGATTGGTTCCTTTTTTTTTTTTTTCCTTTTCTTTTTCCTTAGTAAGAGGGGTCGCCAGTTTTTTCTCTTTTCACCTACTTGTGTTGTTGATCCGTGGCCACCGGTAAGGGATTGAGCAAGCTTTTTCTTCCCTTTTTCGTTTTCCTTCGGTCTTATTAGGATCTCTTGCCCTTTTTTTTTTGTCCCACATTTGTCTTCTTGTGTTATTAGATATGCCCCATTTCCCTTCTTTCCTTGTGACTCCCCTATTCTTTTCGATGGAAGCGACCCCTTTTTTTTTTCTTTCCCCTTTGGAAGGTGGTTGAGAGAGTGAGAATGATAATTTTCCCTTCCCCTTAAGCCCCCCTTCGACCAGACTATTCCTGAACAAAGAGACAAGAGACCCGATTCTTCCTGCGTCGGTCATGAGGTTTGTGGATTCTGTTTTTTTTTTTCTTGTTCCCCCCCCCTCCCTTATTTTCCTTGTCTAAGGGCGGCTTCCCTCTTCCCTCCTTCTCTCCCGGGCAGTATGCTGAGGATCCTAAGAATGTGTTTTCTTTGCGCCCTGTTTTTTTTTTCTTTTTCCCCTCTGGTTATTGTGCCTCCCTCCCTCTTTTCTTCTCTTTCCTGAAGGTTTCTTTTTTTCTCTTTCGTTTCAAAGTCAGAGCCGCCCACCAGCGTCGCTCTTGTATTTGTTCCTGTTCCTATGGTTATTGAAGCCCGGGACATCCCTTTCTTCCTCCCTTTTTTTCGCCTTCCTCCTTTTATTTGAGGACCAGGTCCCTTCTTCTTCCTCTCTCCCTGCGTCGGCGATAGAGATCCCTCACTTCTCTTATCACGATTTGAGGACAGCGGCCATTTTTTCCCTTTTCTTTTTCCCTCCCCTAACTTCCTCTAAGCGGCCGCCCTTCTTCTTCCGATAGAGAGAGAATTACTTCGTCAAGCGTGTTTCTTTCCTCCTTTACTTCTTTTTAGGCGAATACAAATGACCCTCCCCTCTCTTTTCCCTCCCTCCTACCTCTTACCTATTTGGCTGATAGCTCCTCTCCCCTTTTTTTTTCCGGGGATTTTGCAGGCCGAATGCCTTGTTTCGTAGTACAGTTGCCCCCTCTTCTTCTTCCCTCTTTCTCTTGATCGTATTAGTATTTTGTTAAGATGTTTCTCTTTTTTACTCCCGTTTATTTCTCTCCTTTGAGAAGTGGCTTTTTTCTCTTCCCCCCGTCTTGATATTTGTTTTTTATTTTGCAGGCCCCTTTCTACCAGGAGGTTCGGAGGAATGACGGCGACCCTTCTTTTTCTTTTCTTTGTGTCTCTTGCCCTCTGTATCTACCGAGAAGGGCAGTGCTCCTTCTGATGGTACCTTGTAATATGGGAGGAGGTCGCTTTCCAGTTTTTCCTCTGCGCGCGTTATTAGAATTTGGGCTTCTTTCCCTCTGTCTCCATCCTCTCTGCTTCTGATGGCCGAATCGGCCCCTCTCCCCTTCCCTTTTTGTGTGCGGTGACAGCGAATTCTCTTTTTCTTTTTTCTTACATAGCGCACTGCTCTGTTTCCTTTTCCGTTTTTCTCTCTTCGTTCGCTGGTGTTTTTTTTTTCTTCTCCTCTGTTTTGTTCCCTGATCTATGATTTCTTTGTTTCTTCTCCTTCCCCCTTCTCTTTCCTCTTTTTCCTGTTATTCCCCCTTGTGTCTTCCTTATGAACCGGACGCTTCCTCTTTTTTTTCTTCCGAATTTTCGTTAATTTGGTAGTCTGTTTTGTTCTTTTCTTCGTTTCATCCGAGATTGCGATGTTTAGGTCCTTTTTTTTTTTCCCTTCCCATTTTGTTTCTCTATTGAATTTGGGAAATGGACTCTTTTTCTTTTTTCCCTCTTGTTTTTTTAGATTTGTCCCTTTTCTTCTTCTTTTTTTTTTTCTTTTCCCTCGTCCACCTTTTATTTTTTACACAGACCCTCTTCTCCTCCCACTGTCCCTTATTATATATGCCAATGGATTCTTCTCCTTCCCCTCTCGGCCGACTGCTTGTATAGATTAATTTCCCCTTTTTTTCTCTCTCCCCTTTGTTCCCTCCCTTAATTCTTTTTTTTTTTCCTTCTCCTTTTCTCTCGCTTTGTGTAGCGTGTCGTTTCCTTTATTTTTCTTTTTTTTCTTCCTTTCTTATTAACACCTGCCCTTCTCCCTTTTTTTTTCTTTTTTTGTCTTCTTTTTCCTATGGAGATACGCCCTTTCCTTTTTTTCTTCTTGTCTTCCATTTTGTGATTGAATCTGATGCGAAGCCACGCATAGTATTCTGTTTTCTCTTTCTCTGTTTTTCACCGAACGGTCCAGATATTATGCCATTCCTCTTTTTTTCCTTGTACTGTCACTTTTCCCTGTAGAGATAAGATCGCTTTTTTCTTCTCTCCTTTTTCTTTCGAACATTTCCCATTTCTTCTCCTCCCCTCCTTGGTTTGGGTGGCTTCTTTTCTTTTTTTTTTTTTTTGTTTTTCCAGTGCTGGAACTTAATAAAGTCTTTTTTCTCTCAGCTATTTTTCGAGAAGACGTATTTTTCCCCTCCTTTTCTCCTTTCCTCTTTGACCCCCTCTTTCCTGACAGTCTAAATGGAATTTTTCCTTTCTTTTCTACGTGTCTTCTTTGTTTTCCGTGAGCTCATTTTCTTTCCTTCGTTTCTCTCCTCTATATATATAAGCTTTGGTGTGGAGTTTTTTTAGTCTTCCTCTTTTAAACTTATTATGTAAGACTGCCTATTTTTTCCCTATGTCTCCATTGGCTGTCCTGCAGGCCTTTCCCCTTCTCCTTTTTTCCTCTTTTTTGCGTATAGGCACCCCTTTTCCCCTCTTTCCCCCCTTGTTCCCTCGCTTGCTGATAATTAATTTTCCCCCCCCTCCTCTGTTCCCCCCGTTTACCCGCCCTTTTTTCCCTTTCCCTCCCTTGGGAATCGTATAATTTCCCACCTTACTTCTTCTTCCTCCCCTTTTTTTTATTGGATATTTCTTTTCCATCCCTTCTTCCTCTCTCCTGCTTTATTAAGTACGATCGTATTTCTCTCCCTTTCTTGCGCTCATGGTGTATGGTTCATTTCCTTGGTCGTTATTTCCTTTTCTTCCTCCCCCTTGCCCTGGGTTTGTACTACCGTATTGTAGCGATCTTCTTCTTTTCCTTTCTTCTCTTCTGTCAACAACCACCGCTGCTTTTTTTCCTCCTTTTTTCTCTCCTTTTTTCTTTAGTATAGGTTGACTCTTTGCATGACTTTTCCTTTTTTTTTTTTCTCTCTTTCCACCTCGGAGGAATAGGGCGTGATTCGCCATTCTATCCCTTCCCCTTTTTTCTTTTTTCGTTTCTTATTTTGAAACAGTAGAGGGCTCCTTCTTTCTCCTCCTGTCACATTTAGATATGATTTTTTTTTTGTTCCCTTTAATTCCCCCCCCTCCCTTGATTTGTGTCCATTTTTAGTGCCAATGATTCTTTTCTTTCCTTTTGCGTCTTGCCCTTCTTCTCGCAATGCGGGCAGGTGATTTTTCCCTTCCCTTCTTATTTTTTCTTTTTTCATTCTTCCCCCTGATTTGCCCTGCTTTTGTCCCCTTCTCCCTTTCTGCTCAGGATCCCTTTCTTCTCCAGGGCCCATATTAGTTGTCTCACCTACCTTTTTTCTTCCCTTCCCCTCACATATGATTCTTGTTGGCAGAAGCCCCCCCTCCTCCCCCTCCTTTTTTTTTCCCTTTCACCTGAGCCTAGACGATCCAAGGCGCGCTCCTTTTTCTTCTCTTTCTTGGTTTAGGCCGTTACTATTGTAAGAAGGAGATGTGTTTCTCACGTCATTGCCGCTTTTTTGCTTTCGTTTAGAAATTTTTCCGACTTTGAAGTTCCAGATCACCTTCCCCCTGTTTCGCTTCATTGGCTTTTTCTCTTCCTTCCTGTGATTTTAAAAAATGACGATTCCCCTTTCTGTTTCTCTTCCCCCCCCTTCTTAGTTATACAATTTTGTAAACCAATCCTCTTTCCCTTTTTCTTTCATTCTTATTAGGCACCCATATCTCTTCCAGCTAACAGGATGGACAAGGGCGATAGATTTTCAGCCTATTTCCTTTTCTTGTCCCGCCCGTGTTATCCCCGCCTCTCCTGTTCATGGTTTCCCTTCCTGTTCCGCCGACTGATCTGCCCGCCCCCTTTTTCTCTTCTTTTTAGTGTCAGAAGTTCGAAGTATTTCGCACTCTCTTTTCCCCCCTCGGCTAATGAATTTGCCATCTGTTATTATCTTTCCCTTTTTCCTCCCCTCTCCCCCCCCCCCACTAAAGCACATTCGAAAGCCTTTCCTTTTCCCTCTTATAAATGCATGATACACCACATCAAAATCTGTCCATCCTCATTTTCCCTCCTTATTTCTTCCGATGAATGATCACTGGGACTTTCGCACCTTTTTCTTCTTAGGCCTCATTGCGCCACACCTAGCCCCGCGACTTTTGTCAGTTATGGCTGAGAGCAGTTCCTCTTTTGTTCTCTTTTTTTTCTTTTTTGCCGAAGGGCCTAGCTTTTCTTTCCAGTTTTGCCTCCCCACCATTTTTGAACGTTTTTCCTTTCTTCTTTTTTCCCACGTACGACTGCTTGTGGGTAAGGGATTTGGTAGGACGCTTTTTTTTCTTTTTTTCTTCTTCGGAGGCGCGGACACCTGGAAGCGTTCATTTCTTTTTCCCCCGATTTTTTTCTATGTTAGCGGATCGCCGACCTCTTCCCTTTCCTTTCCCCTTTCTTCGTATTTTTACGGGCTGGCCGACCCTCCTCCTCCCCTTTTTCTTTTTGTTGCTCTTCCTGCCTTCCTTTTTCCTCTTCCCCCACTGTAACTTTCGCTCCTTTTTTGTCTAATGTGCCTTACTCAGGAAACGAAGATTTTTTCTCTTTCTGTGCTTTTTTCCTTTCTTTTTACACTAGTCCATCACCTTGCTAAGGTGGCAGAGAACTGGCACACGTCCCTTCTTTTCTTCTCTCTCTCAATGTCTTTAGTCCCTAGTTCCTCCCCAGGCTGAGTTGCTATCCGAGAAAGATTCTCCGAGAAAAAGTTTTTCTTACGGCCTTTTTTTTGTCTCACTTGTACTAGAAGTTTTTCTTTATAACCTTTCTCCGACCCCTCTTTTTTTCCCTCCCCCTCCCGTTGTGTTCCCCCGTCCTTTCGATCTACGTTTTTCTCCTTTCTTTGTCTTTGTCCGTCGTATTTGCCTTTCTTTTTTGGATTAGCATAGTAGGGGTTCTTCGTTTTTTTTTTTCCTCTCCCCCTACCCCCCACGTCAGTCTCCATATGGTGTTTTTATTGACCACCCCCCTTTTTCGGCACAAGCCTGTTTCCTTTCCCTTTTTTTTTCTGATGCGTATTTTTCTTAGAAAATTGTCGCGGACAAGCATTGCTCACGTTTCTTTCTCTTCTCTGTGTCCCAGAGGTCAAAACGGGTACTCGACCCTCTTCCCTCCCCCTCCCCAGCTGGTAGAAGCCAGGACTTTTTTTTTTCCTTCTGTATAACACATGATGTCATTACTTTATTTGCTGACCCACAAAGGCGCTGTCTGCTTTTTTTTTTTTTTTCCTTCTTTTGTTTGTTGAGAGTTACTCTACCTTGTTTTTTTGAGGTCCTTCCCTCCTTTTGTGGGTTCAGCATTCTTCTTTGATTTTTGTCATTGGTGAAGGGACTGTAACCCTCTTATGCCTCTTCCCCCATCCATGTGTCATAGTAGTGCAATAGTTTTCCTTTCCCCTCTTTACCTCCTTTCCTACTAATGCACATCTTCCTTTCCCCTCTTTCTGCGTCGACTGTTTACTTAAGGTTTCAGAGATTCTTATTCCCCTTTCTTTCGTGGGTGTGCACGCGGATTTGGAATTCTACCCCCTTTTCTTTCTTTTTTCCATTTTTTTTTTCTATCCTTGTTTTTTTTTTTTCTTTTTTGTTTTTAGCCCTCCTTTTTTTTTTCCTCCCCTTCCTTCTTCTGTTTGACATCCCCCCTCTTCTTTTAACAGATCTTTTTTCTCCTCCTTTTCTTGTCGATGTATCCCTCAAGCGAACGATTTCCTCCTTTGGTCGTTTCGTATATGGTATAGGCGTTTTTTCTCCCCTTCTTTTCCTGTCCCTGTCGTGTGTAGGCCTCTTCCTCCCTTCCGCGTTTCTCCGAGATAGGATATGTTATCCTTCCCGGGTTCGCATTTTTTCTCCCTTTCCTTAAGAACGTGCTGTCTTCTCTTCTGTTTTCTTACTTGTAAATTACTGCGAAGCGTGGCCAGTTCTCCTTCCCTTCTTTTATTGGCGTGGTATCAACCGTTAAGAGCAGCCCAAACAGCTTCGTTCTTTCCTTTCCCTTTCAACCTATCGCCCCGGCCATGGACTTCACTTTCCATTCGCTCACCCCTGTCTCCCCCTACGGTTAGCAGGCCGAACCTTTTTTTTTTCCCCGTTCTACCATTGCTATGACTGAGGTAGGAGATAAGCATTGCCTTTCCCTTTTCCCCCTCCCCCCTCTCCTATTGGTTTAATGCGCCTTCCTCCTCCCTTTTTTCCCCTTTCCTCCCGTGTCACGCCAATTTCCCATTATTTATTGCATGATTTTTCGTCGCCGCACAAGTGCTTCCCTCCCTTAGCCAGATGTTTTTATGATATCCCGTATTTCTTTTTCCTCCCCCTTCTCCCCCCCGCCCACTTGCCATAAAAGTATCTCCCTCCCCCTTTTTCCATCCCCCCGGATAGAGACCGTAGTGAGTGGAGGGGCCGGGATTTTTAATTCCTTTTTTCTTCTACCCCCTGCTAGTACGTTAAAGTCTTCTTCTTCCCTTTCTTCCAGTTCTCCTTTTTCCCGTTTTGTGTAGAGATTTAGTTCTCTTTTGTTCCTACTCGCACGTTATGGTATTCCCTTTCCTCTCCTTTCTTCTTATCCCGAGTGCCCCAGTAGTAATTTTTCCCTTTCCCTCCTCTTGTTCTCTTTCGTCTGCTATCAGATGGAATGCTCCCTTCTTGGTAATAGTTTGATGGCTACCTTGCTTTTCCTCTTTCTCCACCTTCTTGGATGCGTTTTCATTCCCTTCGTGATGTTTTTTTTCTGTTAGAAGAGCTTCTCTCTTTCTCTTTTATTTTCATTATTTGCCTTTCAGAGATGGGTAACGTTTTTTCTTTCTCTTTTTTCCCCTCCATTCTTTTCTTCATGTATGGTTGTGTGAGGCCCTATTTTGGTAGACTGTTCCTCTTTTATTTTTCCCTCCCCTCTCTTTACCCCCTTTCTTTTTTTTTTCACATTTATAATTTTATGAATGTTTTTTTTTGCTTCTCCTTTCTGTCTCTTCTTGTTGCCATGTCCTCTGTACCCTTTAGTGCCTTTTTCTTTTTTCTTCTGTGTTTCTACTGTATGAGGACATTTTTTCCTTCTTTCTCTCTGGTTATTTTATAAGCATGATTGCCCACTCCTTTTCCTCTTCTGTTTGTGTTATTCCCGGAGTTGTAGAC
>Ga0179593_1456665_pt1 | contig 17959 bp, 17 predicted proteins | sample CZODoug2_1_08_16_FD_185931 | JGI IMG/M metagenome (GOLD analysis project Ga0179593, IMG submission 185931) | Vadose zone soil fungal communities from Angelo Coast Range Reserve, California, USA - CZODoug2_1_08_16fungal (PacBio error correction) | ecosystem: Environmental > Terrestrial > Soil >... | reverse complement strand
TAAGCTCATAACCATTGTCAACCAACCTGCGAATGACTCTTTTCCTCCGCCCCCCCCCTTTCGTCTTCGCCTTTGAAGCGAGGTTCACCCACTGCCTCCCGCGGCCAGGAACTTCTTGCCCTAAAATTCAGATATGGATGGACTTTCGGTTTCCCCACCCCCAGAAAACGGAACAAAGTTAAATCTAGATCTTTTTTTCCCCTTTTTGTTTGCCTTCTGGCAAATACCCTCTCAAAGTCTGCGCCCTCTGAAAACTCTTGTTTCTCCCCCCTCCCCCCCTTCGGAGAAACCACTTTAGCCGCCGGTCCTACTGATGCTGGCGTCTTGTTCCGTCCGAAACGGTAGTAATCTTTGTAACTCACTTATGTTCCTCCCATTTCAAGGGTCCTACCATTCACACCAATAGGAAGTATACCTCGGCGCCACCCCACTTTATCTTTGTTTTCTCATGAGCGACTGAGTTACCTTGAGCCTTTTTAACCGACATCTTTTTTTCTAGCCTCGCCGATCCCCGACTGCTGTGGCGTTGGTAAGACCCGGGGACTTCTCTTGAAGAAGAGGTTGTCGAAAATTGGCCCTTTTTTCTTTCTTGGTTTTTTTATTCCTCTCACAATTGATGGAGTTAGCGATATGGACCTCTTGTTCCTTTTTTCCCCTGACGCTTTGGCCTTTCAGGTCCGTGCGAAGGGATTTCCAAGAGTAGCCTTCCCTCCCTCCTTCTGAGCATTCTTCCGAGCGCTTCACTCCCCTCCCTCCCGTTCTGCCCTTATGGAATATCCGAATCCCCCTCCAGCCTTTCTGGCCCTGTTGATTGAAGCGCTTGCGATGCGTGACCCCTGATTTTGAAACATTCTGTGACCCTCGGATAAGATTTTTCTCCTCCGGCTTTTTTCACGACGGCGGCATCCCTGTTACGCCAAAATAAAAGAGTGGTCCTCACGACAGCTTGTTTTTCCAATCCCAGGTTAATTACCCCCTAAAATTCCCATTGTGAAAGACCCATAAGCAATGAGACCCTCACCGGCTCAGTCAGACATGATTCTTTGCCCCCCAGACATCCTCGATTTTCCCGGTCGACCGGCAAGCCTCGCCCCCCCGTCACTCTTTCTGATTTTTTGAGTAGACATGTAAACCATCCCGAGCCCTCTTTTCATTGTTCCTCAGTTGCACCAATTGCGACCTTTTATTCGAAAGAAGCTTCCAAGGCCCCTGTTCCTCCTCTGCAGCTTCCCCTTCCGCCGCAACTGGTGCAGTCGGAAACAGCATGAAATCAATATTTTATGTACACGAAGGATTTTAAGTTTATTTCCCTATGGTTTCCCTTCACGTCGCTTTTCCAGGCGTTCCTCTAAAGGTAAGTTATCTCGAGGGCCCTATCTTTTTCGTTCTCTAGTAGATAGAACATCCTGGTATGTCGACTGCCCCCCCATTGAGTTATTGTATCTAGCACGTCTGAGGCTGTTCCTCTCTCGGATTCTTTTTTTTTAAAAGGTTGACGGCTCCAGCCGTCTACTTTTTTTTGCCCTCGCGTCGTCCGCCGTTCCCCGGCTGCCTCGTTGTCGACAACTACCGGGGAGGGGTGAAAGCGCAACCCTGGCTTGTGACATTTTGCCGGAGTTGAAACAGGTCTGAGAATGGAGCATTAGCTGTTACTCGGTCTTTCCTCTGAGCCGCCCGCCTTCGAATTGGCAGGGGATCTACATGTGCCCCCAGCCCAGAAGTCGAAGAACCCACCCCCCCTCTCCTCCATTCTCGCCCCTAAGTGAGCATTGGGTAAGTCATACGTTCATTCCGCGTTGGGTCTACCGGTTGCCTTCAGCCCCAACTACCCATGCTTTTGCCCTCTCTCATGACGGCCGCCCGCCTTAGGGTGGTGTGTAAAGAGATACTTTTTCCGTCCTGGTTCGCTGGCATTTTTCTCGGTCTTGTGCCGTTGCCCACGACATAGTTCTCCCCTCTTGCCCTCGCCTTGCTTTTTTTTTTCTTCATGCAGAAATGAGTTTAGTGAGGTGCTAGATTTCCGTCTTTCCAGATACCTTTTCTGAGTTTTAGTTGAGCGGCTGACCTTGAATTTACACTTCTCTTGATCGCTCCCCAACTTTATGCCCGTGAGTTCCCCTTACCGCCCCTCTATTTTTCAGTATTCTCCCCTTTGTCTTTTGAAAAGTGGCCCGATAAGTAACGCAGCCTCGATTGCATTGGGCCAACTTTCCGTCTGCTATCGATATCGTTCATAGGGACCTTCAATTTTTCAGATGATCGGTTCTCGGTCCTTCAGGTTTCCCTGCCTCTTGCCTTTTTTCGTGGGGTTGCGGTAGCTGCGCCGCATTTTCTTCCCTTAAAGAAAGTGGGATCAATTTTGCAGAAGAACGTTTTTGTTCTGCGTTTTTCCACACTCCCCCTGTGCGGCGTAGACGCGGCTTCCCCGTTCGCGCGCATCCCTCCGCTCACCCCATCTTCTCGCTCTCCCGTCTTCCTCGCAGCCGGTAAGACTGGTACTCCAACATTCCCTTCTCCCTCCACCTCCTTTCGAGCTTCCGAGATGTCCAGTCGGAGAAGGGTGTGGAAATTCTCTTTTTTTCTTTTTTTTAATCAGTTGTGAGCGTATCCCCTGTTTGTCGCAGCCGACCCCTTCCTCCTCTACGACGACACTTTCCTTCCTGGCGTCCTCTAGACCGTTCTGCCATGCCCCGATAAAAAAGTTAGTGTGCCGACAGGGTCGCAGATCCGCTCCCCACATAACCCTCTTACTTTTATTCTTCCCTAGAACCTTCGACAAGCTTCACCAGCTGACACTTAATTACCTATTTCGATATGTAGGGATTTTCCGAGGAATATTTTTCCTGTTTTCAACGTTTCACCTTCCCTTGCCGGACTCCCCTACCCCATTCTCCATTGCTGGAGGAGTATCCCACACTTTTCCCGGGATCAATTTGAGCGGACCTTTGCGAAGCTAGCCCTCGAAACCACCTTGACCCCCCATTCGTACCCGCGCGTCCACCTCACGCACTCTCATTCGAAACGGCACCCGAGTATTGTCCCCGTCGTTCGCCGGTTTGGTGTTTAGAGGCTTACTCTCCCGCTTTTTTTTTTTCCACCCCTGTCTTCCTTTTTTTTATTGCGGGGCCTTTACCCATCGGCGGGCGTACCCTTTTCGCTAGGATACCCAAAAGAAGTTTTTTTTTTTTATTTGCCCGATTCGCCAACCAACGCTCGTAACTTAAGGATACCATTCTCACTTCTTTGTGCGATCCTTTTAGTGGGTCTGGGTCTGTCTAGTCGTCTTTTTTTCCTTTGGCACTTTTCTCTCCGGGCTTTCCCAATGTTTCACTCAAATGAGGCTGCTTAAAGGTCTTCCCTCTTTCCGCCGACGTCAGCAGACACCAAAGGAAATAGAACTCCACCCTTTGTTCCTTTGCATGGTCTTTGTCCTGGACTCCCCCCTTTTCAAGGCCGAGGTCCCCGCGAGTTTACGCGCTTTTGCCCCCCACTTCGCGGCCCAAAAAGACCTCCAGCACTCCTTTGATCACTGCCTCCCTTGCCCACGGACTTTCGCGACTTTTTCCTCCCGCTCGCTGGTCCGCGGGAGAACCGATCTTTTCCCGAATCACCGCCCCGGCCTCCCGGACTTTTCCCCGAAATAAACTGACCAGGACTCACGTAAACAATTACTGACCTCCCAGCAAGAATACCTTCCCCCCGAATCGGAAACATTGAAAGATTACTAATTTTTTCTTTTTTTGTTTCACTTCGTTTTTTTCCTGCCGCTGCTCATCGGGGCCTTCCTAATCGTAATTTTCGCGCGCGGGATGTATCTTTTTTGCACTCAGGGACCCCCTCTGTATAATTTTGCACTGTTACTCTTGTTAGTTTACTTGCTTTTTCCCTTTTTATTTTTCTTTTTTTAGAAGAGGAGCTTGCGTCCTTTTTGTTTTTCCATCAGCATGGTCGAGTCGCTTCTCTCAAGTACTCGCTACGTTCTTTTTTTGCCCGGGTCCTGTCCCCCCCCCCTAACCCTTTGGTCGTGGTTTTTACATCAGCATAGTGAGTGCGGTTGTTGACCTTTTTGCTTCTCCTTCTTTTACCACTCCTTCGTGAGCTATGTCTATGTCACCCCTAATCGTAGTTGTTCCGTTTTTTGCCGCCGACGCACCTTCTCACCTAAGCAGCCAATTTCTTTCTTTCCCTAGACCGCGCCTCCCCCTGGATCTGGTCTGTCCTTTCCCTTGGGAATCTGCCCCTCGACCCTCGGATTTGACGAAGTCGCGACCCCCGAACTACATGAAAGCCAATCAAGAATATTAAGATGTCCCCCTTTAACTCTCGAATCCAGATTTGTGTCTCAATGCGCCCAACCATGGCTGTTTTCCAAAACCGAGTTTTCTCCCATGGCTCCCCTGAAGAGCGTAAGGCGCATGCGGATACCTCGCATCTTTCTCAGTTTCCCTCGCCAACACCGCTGGTCCCTCCCGCCACCAGTTTAGTAGATAACTGTACAAAGATTCATTTGTGTGGCTTTCCTTCTGCCCTTCTTCAATTCAGCTTTTCCCCAATGACACGCCCCTGTTCCTCCAGATCTTTCCAGATCTTCTCCTGTTTTCCTTCCCCCAAAGTTCTCCTCTACTGACCAAGTATGATTAGAAACCCCTCTGTCCCTCTGGGGCGTTTGCTAGCACCATAGTTGTCGGAGATTGCCCCCCCCCTCTTCCATCTCATTTCCGAAGCTGAAACCGTGAGGCTGGCAGTTTTTTGTTTGCTGGTTTCCCCTTTCACGTTCTCATTCGATCCTTTTTCCCTTAAGCTTTTCTTCCTTCCGCTTGCCGGAAATCTTGATCGCAGTCGAGACTTTGGTTTTGCCCCAATGTCTACTTGCTGGGTTTCCCACATTTTCTTTATCCCCCTCTTCATACTCCCTCCCTTTTTTTTTTTGATATTATTAGAATGTGTAACAAGAGTATGCCATTGTTTGACCCCCTACGCCCCCCGCGCGACTAACTCTTGTTCATTCCATCGCCTTTCCCCTCGGCAGGAACAGAAAGGACTTCAGACAAATCATCCCCTCCCCCATTCCAATTTCCCCCCCCCTCCCCCCATTGAACAGTGAACAGATACGTGTTTGGGATTCTTACCTCCCTTTGATTTGCGACAATCGTCCGCAAAAATGGGTTTTAGCAAAACGCCCCCCCCACCTCATTGTTTGCGAATTTTCTTTAAATGTTGTGGAATGCCGGCTGAGATCTTTTGGAACGGTCGTTCTACCGCTTTTTTTTTTGACGCTCGTTACATTTGTACGCCTCCGAATTTTACGAACTTGGAAGGATACTCGCGGATAGGACTAAGTAGAGGATTTGAGCGCCTTCTTTCCACTTTTGCTTCCCCCTATGTTTTTTCCCTCTTGCGTCGACACTCCACTCCTTAGTTGCGTGGTCGAAGAGGGTCCGATTAAGGACTGTTTTTCCAGTCATCCCATTCTTGGTGGAATTGAGACCACGTCTTCTGTTTCGTCACAGAGGTCTGGCCCCAAAGTTCATTGTTAATACCCCCCCCCCGTGCTGATCCGTCGTGCCTCTTTCTGTCGTTGGGGTCCTCATGCCTCGTTCCGTCTCGCTCACCTTCCCCAAGCGAGGATGGTTGTTTGGTTTTTTTGGTTATGCCAATCCTGATTACCTGACACTTTCCTTGGATGAGTATTCTCGAACTGGCATTGGCCGTTCTGATTGACGACTGATTTTTTAGTTGTGGAAGCTGGCAGCTTGTTCTCTTCCGCCAGGCTCTCCCTAAGGAAGTGACGCCACCCGGGGGGTTGGGTCTGAAGCCAGGTACCATACCTCTTTCCCATGCTTCAATCACCTTTTACACAGCAGGGAACCAGATCGCCATTCCCCAGCTTCCCTCTTACTTCACCTTTCGATGTCCCCATGTTGATGGACCGAAATCTCGCCTCCCGGGCACCTGAACTGCTCCTCGCGACACGCTTGGACGATCAACCGTCCGTCCCCCTTTTTACCATCTCTAGTTGTTCCCTTTCATTTCACCACTTTTCCATCGGTCATCGGCTTCCAAGATACTTACCTGACGCTCCCCAGGACTCTGTCTTTGAAGGAAAAGTGCAGCTTTGCCCCCCCCGCCCCTTCCGGGCACCCAGCAACCCTATGATGCCCAGCGTTCCAAGTAAATTTACGTTGCAGGTCTCTTGGAGTTTAGGTCCGGTTCCTTTCTTTCGAGGGTCCAAGTAATTGCTGCTCGTCGCGTAGCGGAAACATCTGGATTTCCTCCCTCGTTGCCCCTTCGATCCCTGGGTTTCGAAAGGTACCGTGCGTTTCCTCGTTTGAGTCTTGACAAAGTTTTTTCTTTTCTACTCTGCGCGACTTGGACCTTTTCTTCCTCCCCCGTTCTCTGGCCTTAAACCCCCTTTCTTAGACCCCTCCCCCTTTTTCGTGAAGACAGTACAAAGGCTTTTTTTTCCGGTACCGAGTTGAATGTCAGATTCCTGTGACATCTTCTCGATGAATTCTTCCTCTGAGTGACTTGGGCCCGGGTAGCTAACCTTGAAACGCAGGCGCAAAGAATAGCTAAAAGACTTGATCCCCAATCCGGCGAATGGTCCTTAATTGTTCCCTCGTTTTGGGTGTGTCTGTCCACTATGCTCTTCCCCAACTCCCCATCAGCAGCCGTGTTTCGCCTAGAGCATGCCCCAGGGTCGCCCGCATTTTGGTTTTTTCCCCTGCCCGCCAGCACAAGTACGGTTTCCTCTTCGCCGCTGTCTTAGGATTTATCAGGCGGACACACGCCCCCCCTCCAGGGACTTTTATCCGGGCACGTTTGTGCTCTCTTGCAGAAACTCGTTCCGGCCGGTGCACGCTCGATCATGCCATTGGCTTGTCCCCCTCGCGTCTTTCTTTTGCGACGGACTACTTCGCCCCCTCTTCTTCTGAGACCGCCCCCCATTTTGTCATGTTATTCAAGCGTTGGTCTACGAAGAAAAGGAATCTCAAATTGAGGGCTTTTTTCCCTTGACCTCCCCACTCTTCGCCGTTGCGGTAAAAAGTTACCCTGCGCGAGATTAATATTCTGCCCGGAATTTCCCCTCCTGTTTTGATCTTGTTTTTTTTTCCCTCTAAGTTTGGCGTTCCCGATGAACCCTTTAAGATTATTTTCTCGTTTTCTCTTTTCTCCCTCCTTTCGGCCCCGGAAACGAAACTGGGGAGACTAATGTGCCGAACTTAGTTGCTCCTCCGCGAAGCCATGACTCCCTCACGCTTGTAGTAGAGGCGTCCGACTCAGATGCCTTACCATTCCCCCCTTTCTTTGATGACGCTGTCCGTCACGCAGCCGGAGCCCTTTTCCCGCCATTTACCTGGACCATATAGGATATATAATCATCTACGTTGTTTTGTTGTTTCTGAGCTTATATGGTTAGTAGGCTGCTACTTCACTACAGCTCTTTTCCTTTTTTCGGTCATCGAGCCTCTCCTTAATCAGCTTACCGACCCGTCGTTTCTGCTAGACAGTCCCGCACCTCTTTCTGACATGCTCGCTCCCCCAAGTTAGTGCCGGCCCTAACTGATGGGTTGACCTCAAGACCCCCCCCTTTTTTCCCCCCCCCCTTAAATCTTTATCGATATTCCTTACTCACGTAGCAACCAATACACCTTGCCCTTCCTTTCATCCCTATTCCTATATAGTCTCGCATTACAATTTCCCGAACCCTTCGGATCCTTAAAGTGGCCCCCAAGTTTCCCCCTCACCTTTTCTCCCTCCCTTTGCGACCAACCCCATAGCTTTCAGATTTTGGGGGTTTACCACCTTGAAGGGTCCTCCCCTTGTGCTCAGAGTTCAGCGCTCTTGGCGTCCCCGTCATTAGAGCTCCAAATCCCTCTCGCAAGTACCTTCGTCACCCGAGTGCCACCGCCGCCTTTCCTCTGCAGCGCGACACTGAAATTCTACGATGTGAAGGTCTTTATCCCCCTCCCCGAGGGCTTCCCCTTTTCCCCGCGTATACACTTTCAGGGCGTATAGAGTGCATTGGACAAAAACCCATTTTGGTTTACCGGGGTTTCTTCTTCCTCTCCCCCCCTTTCGATGGCTTGGTTGCCGCGCGGGTTGTGAGACCACCCAACTCTTTAAAAGTTTTCATTTTTGAGCCGGTTGATTTGCTTTCTGTGTCTTTTTTTCGTCTCGTTTCGTGATGTTTAATGTTTTTGCACTTTTTATCTCCACGGGATTCCAAAGGCTACAGGGTTTTCAGCGCATTTAGGTCTCTCCTCCCTATTTTATCTTTCCCCTCCTCGACCCTCCCCCCTCCCTCCTTTTGTCGTCCTTTCACCCCCAGCCCGGTCCTTTGTAGCCTACCCGCTTTCACGGCTCTTAACCGGCGACGAGCGGTCCAAGTGCGTCTGAGGGCGCAACATTCCCCTTCCTTTCTCCCTTCCCTCTTCAGTCCGGTCCCAGTGGCTCTAGGCAACTCTTTCTCCCCTCCAGGTCCTTTTTCCCGATCTAAAGCCCTGTCTCAGATTCCCCCCCTTTTGAACGACTCCCCTTGGACGCCGTTTTAACCCCCCCAGTTGCAGAACAGTGTCCCTCGAAACCCTCTTCCTTTTTTTGAAATACCTTTTAATTTTCTGCTTTTTTTTTTCCCTCATTGAAGGTGGAGTTCTTTCCCTGCACTCCTAGGGGCCTCATACTGGGTCCTTTAGATGAGAGGTGGTCTCTTTTTTTAACCCGACTTCCTCCAAGTTTTTTGACATCTGGAAAAACCTTCCGGGCTATTCTCTTAGGTCGACGTTCTCTTTGATAGCCCCCCAATTTTTTCTTGAGGTCTTAGGAGGAAGGTTACTTTTTGTAGTGACTTGAGTCCCTTCTTGTAGGTCCTTCCTTCGTCGTGTACGGTTCCCTTCCCTCGGTCTTGGTCTTTTTTAACTGATTTGTCGTTCTTTCAAATTAAGCCTCGGTTTTGTGATGTTTGTTTGTCAGGTGATTCCGAAGGTCTCAATCCTTCTGGCTCTATAGGGCCCTCCGCTTTTTGCCGAGTTTCCCCCCTCCCCCTCCGCCACGCGTTTCACTTTTCCTCCACTGCCGTTCTTTTCTTTGAGCCATTTTCCTTCCCCCCTCGTTGATCGTTTTTCCCTTTTCTTGATAATGCTCATAATAAGGTTCGATGGTTCTTTCCTGGAGCGTTCCCTCCCCTCCTTTCCTCACCGAGTTTACCTTCTTAGCACGGTTAATTTTTCTTGCACCAGTCCCCTTGGCCATGAGTTATCCTTGCTCAACAACCATTTTGGTGCCTCAGGTACCCGATGCTCAATGCGCCCCCCTCTTTAAGCCGGAACGTTTTCAGTTTTTCTCGTACCTCAGATTTGACTTTCACTAGCATGTCTTTTTGAGGGCGACCCCCTCTCGCCAACAACTCAGTACCCCCTTAGTTCTTTGCTTCTTCCCCCTCTTTCTTTTGTCGGCTTCGATATCCTTCCCTAAGTCCCCCCACCCTTCGATTCTTGTCCCAATGAAACTTCTTTCCCTCACTCCTCCTCTACAGAAACTTTTTAGATTTGCAAATCTTTCTCCAACATCTTCGCCCACTTTCTGAACTTTTGGCGTTGCTCCGCACTTTTTGTCCTCTTGTCGCCCATCTTAACTCTTCCTTTCTAGGATGTCAAAGCAACTTTGTTACGTTTTGTGACCTTCTTCAAGTTCCTCCCATGTTATTTTTTGTTCTCAGCGGTTTCCCTACTCTCCTGCAATCTTGATGACCCTCGCGTAAATGATCGCGACTCGGCCTGTCCCCCTTTCTTCTTTTCTTGGCACCCTCGGGGTTGAACTTCCTCAGTTTTTTTTTTTTTTTTCTCTCAGATAAGCGCATGAATTTTCACCCCTCCCCGTTTCTGAACTCTCCCCCTGTAATCACGCACATCAAGTCTTCTCTCAACTTTGTCCTCGATTTCCCTAAGACGGCTTTTCCTAAAGTTTCTTTGACCGCACATCTCAGCTGTCTGCATTGCACTCAATTCACAAAAGACCCTGGCAACTGCCCCCTCGAAGGATGATCCGATGAAGATGTCTCCCCCTCCCCCTTCCCCCCCCCACGGTGCCGCACACCTCCCATATGGCTACCCGTGGCTTCCATGTCCTCAATGAAGGCTTTCTTTCTTCGGCTGAAACTGTCGTCTGGAACCTTCTTGATGAAATCTTTTCATTTTCTCCTCTACTTTCAGACCTTAGTACTTCTCCGTCGTTTCATGCGGGAAACCGCCCTTTTCTCTTTCCGTCTCTCCTCTACTACCACTATTCTTCGACCTGACTCCCCTTCCCTGTTTCTGTTGCGCGTGTTAGCGCGGCGTTAGTGCTGACGCCTATTTTTTTTTCTCCCACTCGGGTTTCAAGTGCGCCCTATGGTTTATTTCAAAGGTCTTTTCCTTCAGCGCTTTGACACTTTTTTTCATTCCCCCTTTTTCGTGAGTCAAGATTTCTTGTCCTGGTCCGTTTTTGGTTGAGCCTCCAGCGTCAGCTTTCTCTCCAAGGTTCAATGGTCCTAGGATGAGCCTGTGCCCCCCACTGCTAGCGGCCAGCCTCTAATGCGTCTGAGCCTCTTACCCAGCTTATTCCTTTTTTTTTTTTTTTTATTTTATTTTTTTTATGTTTTTGATTGAAGACTTGTGCTTTTCGGCGTGTACCACGCTTGCCCCCCCCTCTCTTCCCTGAGGATCTTAGTGTACCTCCTGCGAGCCAGAATTTCACGCCACTCACCAAGCTTCTTTTCCCTGCCCGACCCTCAGGTTTTGTGTGTTACCTAGTGTCCGCCCTAATCTCGTACAGCCCCTCTGGACTATCCCTCACTTACCGTTAGTCATGCTGATGTCAACCATGAATTTCGTCTCCCGTCACTTCCTCCCTCCCGACAAGCTCAGTCATCCTCACGATATCCTTTGGTTAATTCAGGTGCCCCCAACTTCTACTCCGGTTGTTGAGTGCTGTCCCAGATACATCCCCCTCTCCCTCTCAAGAAAGTCGATGAAGAGAGGCCTTCCCCACCAGTCCTACCTCCCCACGGCATTTCTGTCACACCCGCCCCCATGCGCAGCCGAGAACAATAGGACACATTTTTCCTCGAGCTCTTGGGGGCATGTCCCCCTTTCCCCCACCGATGTTTCCTTTTTTCCTGTTCAAGTTATTCTCGTGACCCTTTGTCGCTCGTAGCTCGGGAAACCCCCGCCTCCCCCCCTGAGGTAGCCCTTTTGCGAAGTTTAGCGACTTGTAGGTCGGGTCTTCTTCTTTAGGATAAAAGGTATGTGACGTTTCTCCTCCCTACGCTTTCAGCTGCGTCGTCGCTCGTTTCCTCCCGGCCTTTTGCACCTTTGTCTTCAAAATCCAAGGTCATCATGTGGGTCCTTTCTTTATGAAGTGTAGATGGGCGGTGCCTTCGTCTGGTCGGATAGATTAAAGCCAGCCCTCCTTCGGCTTTTTTTTCCTTGCCCAATTGACCCAAAGACTCCGCCTCAAAAAATACCCCCACCGCCAGCCCCCAGCTCCTCCCCCCTGACGTGACTAAATGGGTCTTCATATTCCTCCTCTTGTTCCCGTAACCGAGGTGCAGATCCCCCCTACCATCGATCCTTTTTGTAGTGCCCACAGTACGACCCCTGCCTCTTTGTGTGGTCAACTTCCCACCTCCCTCAGGCCGGCAGGGGGAACGCTGGAAGGGTTTCCGCGGGTTCGTTTTCTTCCGTCAACGCCCTGTCGTTAACGCCTTGCCCATCCTCTTCCAGGTTTCTCGTCCAGATAAATCCCTGTTCTGGTTTTTTTGAACGCGCTTACCCGTCTTCTAGGTTTCCTTATTCCTTGGATGATTTTCTTTCTCGGGCATCTTGACGTCGCCTATTGTTGCTTCATATCCTTGATGCCTGAGTCCATTTGTTTGGCACCCTCCCTCTTCTGATGTTTTTGAGAATTAGTGTTTGGAAAAACGTTTGGCCCCACTTCCCCTGAAGAAACGCAATTTAGCTCATGGCGCCTCTTCTTACCTAGGTATAATTTGAAGTTCAAGTTTGCTCGTTTTTTTTGCGATACTTAGATTCCCTCTCGACGCCAGTGCCTGTCCTCGGAGTTGGTGAGTTTTTTAGCGGGTGATTAGAATCCTTTTCCCTTCTGATTTGGCTTTCCCCCGTTAGTTGATCTCTCTTCCAGGACAGGAAGAGAACTCCCCTACGGGTGTTAGGACGCGAAGTCCGCGAAGTTGACTCGATGCACCTATTTCCCTTTCCCCCTTGCTTTTCATAGAGCCTGCTCTCCTCCTAAGCACTGTCCCGTCCTTTCCCTGGTCACATTTCTCGGCTCTCTACTCCTACCTCGTTTTTTCTGAGTTAGATATCTTGTTAAAAAACCGTCTCTTTTCCCGTAAAGTGCCAGTTGCGAGGCAGGACTTTTCCTTCTCTCTCGGTGCCTGATCCATCGAGTTTTAGCTCGACGTGACCCTCTTTTTTCACGCTCCCGTCTTTTTCTTGCCGAGCTCACGACTTAACCTGCAGATAACATTTTGGCCCTCCCCCCCTCCCTATTGGCTTCCCCCGAGCACCCACCCCCCCCCTTTTAGGTTTCCTGGAGGTATATGGACCCCTCGAACCGTATTCCCTCCCCCCCCTATCCAACTGCAAATTACAGTTATCTGTATATCAGCAGCGATTTCAAAGGTTCCCCCTTTAGTTCCCAGAGTCTCTCGTGGCCCCCCTTTTTCACTCCCCTCCATTGGTTTAGGAACCACCCTATCAATGCTTTATGCGCTCACCCACTCTGTACCAATTCCTCAAGTGAAGAGGCATGCCTCTTTTGGTTTCTTCACGCCGATCTCTCACCTCATCCGATCTCCCGGGAGTAATGCTCCCACCGCACCCGTTGATCTTCCGCTCTACACCGAATTGCTGTATTTAGATTTCGTGGTAGTGTTCTTTTCAACTATTTCGCGGCGACCCCCCCCTTCAATCTTCCGCCGATATGTCCATTGGTTCCCCCACACCCTCGGATGTTCGTACCCTTGGTCATGCTCCCTAGTTGCTACCAAGTCCATAGATGTAGCTTGGTTTTCTTTTCGTCGTTCACTCGTCTTCCCTTGCCTGAACAATTTGCACTTCTTTGGGCTCTTGCATGTGTTCGGGGGTCTGTGTTTTTCGGAGTTTTAATTTTGGCCCCCTTTTTTTTCTCTCCCTGGCCTTTACAATGACTATGACTTATCATCCTGCCTATTCCCTAAGGGCCGATAATAAAAATAATCGAGATTTTACCAGCCCTCTTTTCGCCTCCTCCAAGGCCGGTCACTCCGTTGAATGAGGGCCCCCAGTGTGCTCCCCCATTCCAGACCTTTTACCAGCATAATCCGATGATCGTCCGGCACCTTTTTGTTAGATAACCCTCTAAAGAGGGACATTGCTGTTTTCCCGCCTTCCCCCTCCTCCCCATGATAACTACCTGCACTCCCCTTCGTACCCCCTCAGACTTGAGTCCTTTTTTTGTTCAGAATTTCCTGAACAGTATTGTTCATTTCTCTTGTTGGTTACGCTTGGATTGTTACCCGTCTCTGTTTACTGTGTTTGAGGAATTTTATTGAGGTTTATTCTTGTCACGCATCACTTTCTAAATTGGTTTTCATTGAGAGGTTTCTTTGGTCTACTTCCTTTTGATAGCCATCGTATTCCTGAGAGTTCCTGGATTTTTTCCGCTTCCCCTGTTCCCTTCCATGGGAGAGGTAGGTACATCCCTATTCTTCTATGGACGGTCTTCTTTTCCCCCCCTATTCTTCCTGACCAATGATTTACAAACCTGGGTCGTGATTCTCAGTCGGGGTGATGGTGTCTGTTCTGTGCTTCTCTCCCCCTTCGTTGGTTGACCCGAATCATGGTCCCTTTCCCCCAAGTGGGCCCTTCTTGGGTGCCACTGCCGTGCACCTTTCTTACAATCAGCCCGCTGATTTTTTATTATGATAGGCATCCGCCACTGTTGCCCCTTGGGCTCGCTCTTTAACTTGCTTTTCTCGCTGCGACTTTTCACGGCGCGTCCCCCCTACATCATGCCCCCTGCCCGAGATCGCATCCTTAAAAAAAGGGCCCGAGCCGCTTTCATCCCCCCCCCCCTTGCATACAACACTTCGCTTTCCACCGAGTTTTCTCCCGCCTTCGCTTCCTCCTTGCCTTGTACCCGAGCCTTTTTCTCTTTCGATACCCCCCCCCAAAACCCGCCCCTCCGCCCCGTTTTTCCACGTGATTTGGTTACTTTCGTCCCGGTCTCGCAGGCCCCCATTTCTTTCACCTTCGTTTCGGACCCTTAAAACTTTCCTTTTTCGCTCTGATGCGGTTCAAATTTCATAAGGCCCCCACTTAGTCTCTCCCCCCATCTTGCCCCCTCTCCCCCCTCTGTTTTCGTCAATTGGACTTTGCATCCCCTTTTTGAAAAGAATCTCTTTGATGTTGGTCCCTCGTACGTTCCCCATTTCCCGGTTCTTAAGTCGGGTAATGCGCTGATTCTCTTGCTGTTCAACCTCCTCTCCACTCTTTAGTATTTTTTTTCATGCTCTCCGTAAGGGGTAGGATTAACCTTTTCATCCCCTCGTTTTTTTGGAGACTCCCCTATTCCCCCCCAGGTTTTTCTCCATACCTTTCCTACGCCTAAGTGCTGCCCTTCCTGAATCAAGATTTTTTCCCTTCTGAACGACATGTCACTCAGCATTCATAATGCAAAACCCCCCCCCGCACCAGGACTTCTTGCCAATCTCCCGGGCTTTGCATCTTTTCCTGCTTCCGGTCACCCTTCCAACACTCTGTCTGACTAGCAGTCTTGCGATTTTTTCCAGATTGTCTCTTCCAGCATTCCTTCTTCCTTGTGGAGGGTTGAATGGAGTATCTTTTATTGACACCGCGTGGTTTTCCCTGACGCTTTAAAGCCGATGATTTTCGGATTCTCTCTTGCTAACCGCCTTTCGCTGCGCATTTTCGTGATAAGCACGCTGTGGAGCCCGTTCAGACCTCCCCTACCTTTGCGCGTCCGCCTTCGGACTGGATCTTTCAGCGCCGTGCCCTCGTCTCCCCATTTCTGGTGGTTTTCCAACCCTGTTATGGGCGTCCAGTACCCACCATTCCGGTTCCCCTCTTACGCAGTAGTAGATTCCCCGTTCTTTCCCTGCTTGTGTCCTTTTGGTCGACTCCTAGCGACTTAGGATGATTTCCCCACGTAGCTTTTACAGACCCACCTTGGAGGCTCCCCTTTCTGCCATTGATCAGGCAGCTACCGCCGCTCCTTTCTTGTCTTTGGAAGGTTTGTCTTCCCCCCGAGGCCCTGTGCAGTTTAGCAGTTTTGTATCGCATGGTCTTTCACGCGTTTTTTTTTGACAACTTTCCCATCCCCCCTGACCACCTCTTCTTATTTCCTCCAGAAGTAAAAATGCCGAACAGCCTCCTGCGAAAGGGTAAGTGACCGACCGGCCCGTCTTCCGGTCTTATTTTTCCCCCCCCTCATCTCGACTCCCTTAGAACAGGCAATCTTTTCAAACTTTACCCCTCTTGGCGAGAAGCACTCGATTCCCCTCTTCCCCTCATTTGACAATTTCCCCACTTCGACCCCCCTTAGTCCTTTTTGAACATCTCCCTTCTCCCTGATCCAAAGATGATGTTCACATTAAGGCCCTCCACCGTCCCAAGGCTTTTGGAAAACCCCCTACTTAGCCACTTTTCTTGACTGACTTTTTTAGTCTTTGTTATTCGATTTAAGTTAGTTTTTTTCTTTCGGTTGCTTCATATGTCTAGTCTTGCAAAACGTCCTTTGATGTCTTTTGCCTTTATATCTTTGAAGATCTTGCTCTTGACGAGACTTTTCCTCACGTAGTGACGGGCGATACGCAGGATTAGGGTTGGTATGTGACTTTTACGCACGCCGCGCACTTTTTGGTCCTCTCCTCCCGCGCTCTTTTCACCAGGCCTTATTTTAGGTTAGCCCAGGGCTGGAGCTCAAAAGACTCTTGTGCCGTTCGAGGTGTCCCCTCTTCCCCCCTTCCGGCTAGGATCTTACTCTATAGCACGAATGGTCCCCCGTTCGTTTCTTAAAAAGGTGAAAAAGCCCAGACCAGCAATCGATCCAGACCAACAATAACACCACCCCAACGTCAACCATGGCCCCCCCCAGCGTGAGCTGGGTCAGTTACCCAGTTCCCCCCTACCGCTTTTGTTTTCACGTACCCGTAGCTCCGAACCTCGATTCTTCGTTATGGTACCAGGGTACGCCTGAGGGGTTTTCCAATCCGCCGATAAAGGCCTTTCCCGGGGTACTGTGTCACCTGGGTTACGCCGTTGAGAGTTCGGTTCAAACGAAGAAGGTCTCCCGCCCTGGCCGGTGCGCCGAATGCATATAAATCGGCGTGCGGTGCACTGTGACCCTATTTTTCTATTCTGAGTTGATGGGCCCTCCCCTTAACCACCACCTTCTGCATCGATCTCCAATTGATCCCCCGTGGGCTCGTTATCCTCCCAGCTTGCGAATTTTTCCTTCGGAGCCCCTGTGAAATTGCAATACTGTGACCTTTTCTTTCTGACCTGGAAAAAATTTTCGCGATCGATATCGTCTGTTCTAAATGAAGTTCCAGCGGGTCTCGGTTGCTTGTCTGGTCCCCCCCCCCCATTTTCTGACTTCAACAAGCACCTGGAGGGAAGGGTGGGGAGTTATTTTGGAGTTACTTTCTTTCGGAAGGAACCCTTTCAGTGAAGGTATTTTTTTCTGTAGACTTCCTCCTTCCGAACTTTTGTAGAGAAGCGGCGGCGTCCGCGAGACTCCTTCTGCGAACCTTGCTTTTTTTGACAGCTTCCGCTGCTTTTCTAAGAAATGCCCTCTTCCTTTCCCTCGTTTTCCCTACCATGTTGTTGGAGACTTTTTGCCAGGAGCAGTTTCGGACATTACCTTGATGCGAGGCATCTCCGTCCAAGTCCTTTTTCTTTGGACACCCCTCTTGCTCTGGAGCCGGATCAAAAAGTATTTCTTCCTTCTCCCTCCCCCTTACACCCATGCTCGTCCCAGGTGCATTCAAGCGTCGCAGATCCCGCGCCCCCGCAACCCTCCATCCGTTTCCTTTTCGTCTCTTTGACCGCTATCCCCCACAAGTATCGATTAAACTTCCCTCCTTCTTCCCCTCTTCCATCCGCTCCCTTTTACCGTGAAGACGAGATGAGTCTTCACTTAGACGTGGACCAACTTTCACCTCCCCCTCACTGTTTCGTTTTGTTCCCCCAGCGATTACTTGAGGTTTAAAACCTTCCCTCCCCACTTTCCTCAAAGACTCAATCTGACTATTTTCTACTTTCCACTATCCCCCGCTCTACCCACCTGGATATGAAGAACAATTGTACCGCGAGTTGAACTCACTCCTCTTTCTCTTCATATACCCCCCCCTGGACTTAGGATGGCCTCCTTCTCAGGATGGTCGATTTAGGAAAATTCTCCCTCGGGCGGTCCCATTCCAGTTATTACAGTGCAGGCGAATTATAGGGTTGGTCCCTTTTCCCCCCCACCCCGCTTTCGTCCCTTTTTGTTATATTGAAAAGGATGCTTTTTTATCCGGCTTCTTGGGCTCCCCACCCATTTGAAAGTTTCTTCCATTATCCTTCCTTTGCGAGTCTTTTCTCTGGACGGTGTTAGGGGGTTGGCTCGTTCATGGTCATGCTGGGCTTTAGACTCCACCTGCTCCCAAGGCACTCAAATGTTTCATCGCCCAGGATTCCTGAATTCCTCTCATTCTCTGAACGGTCCTCCCCTCCCCTCGACCCTCAACAGGACAGTTGTAGTCTCCCAAAGCACTTTCTTTGTCTCCTACCGAGGTTCATAGGCCTCTCCCTTTTTAATGCTTGCCAATTGCGCGGTCGTCTAACTTCCAGACCCTTAAGCCCAACCGCCTTTTTCTTCGGCTTCCAACATACGCTCCTATCCCGAGGGCCAA
>Ga0179593_1272807_pt1 | contig 17962 bp, 14 predicted proteins | sample CZODoug2_1_08_16_FD_185931 | JGI IMG/M metagenome (GOLD analysis project Ga0179593, IMG submission 185931) | Vadose zone soil fungal communities from Angelo Coast Range Reserve, California, USA - CZODoug2_1_08_16fungal (PacBio error correction) | ecosystem: Environmental > Terrestrial > Soil >... | reverse complement strand
GGCCGGGGCAAGACCCCCCCCTTACCTGGACACTCTATTTCTTGTGGCCGGGGGGCCGCTGCAAACAGGCAGTCCTAACCCCTGTTCCGGCTTCCATCTTCCCTGTTTTCAGGCTTTTTTTCTGTTCCTGGGCGGAGTTTAGAGGGAAGGAAGACCAGTTGCCCTGGACGGTCTTGTTCTCCGTCGTCTTCTCCCTCTAAGGCTTCTTTGCGGGGCGGTTCCTTTCTCTTACAATTGTCTACGGCTCATTTCTGATTCAAAGAGGAGATGCTGGTTTCTCCTCTCGAAGGCGGGCTCGGGAAGATATCCTCCCCGAACCTCCCCTAGAGGACGGATTTTCAGACGAGGCTACTGATGGGAAGTTCTCTCCGTAAAGGGATTGGTCCTGATTCGAGAGGCCAGGGCCTTACTTCCGCTCCCTTTTTTCCCGCCTTGGACTAATCGGTGATGCGAGACTTTCATTGGATTATTACTTTTTCTCTTTCTGTTTCCTGGACCACTACGCACATACTTCCCCCTTTTTTTTTGTGGCGCGCTAGGCACCACATTGGGTAGCGTTTTTTTCTTCTTATTTAGTCTGTGAGAAGGACCGGTTGACCGCTTTGAAGGGCGATCCCGATTCTTTGCTCAATATGATGCAAACTTGAAAGGAAGTTTATCCTTCCCTCCCCTAGTGCCCAACTAGGAGCTGCTGGGTTTTTCTTTCATTTTCTCCGTCTTAATCCCTCTCTTCTCGGTCAGAGGTCGTCATCCGCCTGAGGCCTCTGGTGGAGTTCTGACTCAAATTTTTTTTTTCGAGCCTGGCCCAAGGTTTTTTTATAGATTTGAACCAACCATGCCCCCCCCCAGGTCTGCAGCTGGTTTTTTTATTCTGATTTTCACTTCCTTTTGTTCCACCGGTCCCCTAGAGAACAGCGAGGTGCGCTCGACTCACATGGCAAATCGACCCCTTTTCGAGATGGAGAAAAGAAAGAAGCGCTTTTTGGTCCGCAGGAGCTTTTTTCCACAACGTTCCCATTTTTTACTGGATTGCAGTTGCGCAGACGTTACCTATGCAATTGTTCGGTCGCTTCCCTTTCGATGGATGGGATTGGTTATTTTAATTCCTCTTCCAGAGTTGTCTGTTCGCGGTCCCTCCTGCTTCACCCTTGGTGTCTTCTCTTGCGACCAAAAAGTAGAATCCTTTCCCCCTTCTTTTTTCTGCAAAATCAGATTATCGAAGTGACCGCCGGGAGTATTGATGGCTTTCTTTTCCATCCTGGCATATTTTCCAATTCTCACCTAAGGCTTATTCCATTTTCCACCAGATCACACCCACTGCACCTACGATAAGGAAAAGGATCTTCCACTTTCTCCAGAAAGAAGAGCACTTTAGGAGTTCCCTTCGCCGCCCTCCCGGACATCTCCCCTTTCTGCTTTGGTAACAGTTTTTTCTTAGTCTTCTATGGAGCATTCCTCTTACTGCACTGTCACTGTTCAAATTTCTCGCCCCCCTTTTCCTCGGATTGGTAATAAGATTTCTCATATTTACTTACGTGTTCCTGCACCCCCCACAATTCCCCCACTTATTAGCCCTAAAATGTACGGATTTTCTCGGCACGACGCAAGTTACTCTCGGTTACTTTTTTTTCGGGTTTGGAAAGCATTATTTTGAGGGAAAGAGAAGTCTTTCTCATAATCCCTTTTTTTTCTTAGAGATGATCGGCAAGAAATGAGGCGGTCGATCATTGAAGCCGATACTTGCTTTTTTTACCTTTCACCCCTTCCCCCTTAACGTGATTTCGATATTTTCTTTTTTTTTGCGCCCCTTTTGCCGATATCTCCTTGGATTATGGCACCCTCGGCTCGCCATGGGGGGGGGGGGGGGGGTCCTGCGGCTTTTTTCCGTGTGACCCCTGAGATTGCCTGCTGCACGCTACTCGTGCTCTGTAATCTGTCCTTTTCCCCTCTCTGTTCGATTTCGGTTTCAGGTCGGCTTTGCCCGTGAGAATTCTTTGCGGCTACGTATTGAGTGGGGGGGGTTTGTTTACTTTTCCCCTTTTTTTTTTGTCGATTTTTCCGGAAACACTTCTGCCATTTCCTCCCTGTTTCCATCGCCCCCCCTTCCCCTTCTCGTCACCTTTAGTAGTTCCGTTCCTACCATTCCGATGGACTGTTTTTGCTCTGCGTTTCTCTTTTTCCCTCCAATCTTGAAGAGAGGGGACTCCGGAGACTGGCAGGCGTGTTTTCTTTCATGTCGCCAAAAGCCGCATCCACTGTCCTCCTCTCCCGCCGTTCCTCTTTTCCTTCCCCCTCCTTTCTCTGAACTTCCCGGGACCCGAGACAGTTTCCTTTTGTGCTCCTGCTTCTTTTTTTCCAATGAAGGCCTTGCTGTCTTCTCCTGAAATCCAATGTTCCTTGGTCTCGCGCACCGGTACAATTCATCAGGGCCTTCTCCCTCCCACGTTTGTCCACCCTCCTTCCCCCTTCACTTCAAGATTGCTTTCCCCATTCCTGTCTCCCTTGGGAATATCCTTTTTCCTGGAGTCGAGTTTCATCGACGTGGGGATAGAAAAACTCATTTGGAAGTAGCAGCCACCCCGAAACTAGAGCTGGGCCCTAGCCGCCTTCCCTAATATCTTGGACTTCTTTTTACTTTTTACAAAAATTCTTCCCCAGTCAAAACGCCAGGACCTCCGATGGCCTCTGTATTCTACTAACTTAACCTTCATCCTTCCTTCCCGGCTGCCAATGGACGAACAATTCAGTGTCATGCCCGTCTTTCTATCCACACATCTTACAGCTTAAAACCACCAAACCCAAAACCAAGCTCTAACAACGGCGCTAAGCCCACACCCCTTCTTTGGTTCTTTCTCCTTTTTCCCCAGAGTTTTATTAAGCCGAATCCCCTTTCACTTTCGCGCATCACCACGCGTTGCCTTGCAACCTCTTTTCCCTATCGTTCATTTTTAATCTTCTTTCAGTGATCGCAAACCTCCCTTCCCTGGATTTCCGTCAACGAGACTACCAGAGGGTATTCCTTCGCCTTTTTCCTTTCGAGGAGATATAGCGTGAAGCCTTCCCTCGCTTTCCTCCCAGCAGCTTCCCTCTAGCTTTTCTATCTGCGCGAGTCTACCAAAAATGAGAACTTTCCCTTCAAAATTGCCCTTAGCGGAGACGAAGAGCCCCGTTTTCTCCTTTTCGCTTCCTTTCTCGAATCGTTTGCCCCGCCGGACTACGACCCCCACTGCCTTGGTTCAATGCCGACCGTTTCTTTACTCTTCTACCCCTCCTGTAAGGCATTTTCTCAGGCTTTTTCCTTGGTTGTCAAAGTGTGAAATCTCTCCCTTCCCCCCGATCTCCCTTGTCAGTTTAAAAAACCAATTGGGAGTTATTTCCGTACACTTGCCTTCTTGTTTTATGAACAGGACAGTTCTCAACGGGAGTTCCCCGAGGCCTTTGTCTCGGATGAGTGCGGGTGCCGACTCATGAAAGGGAGGGCTTATCTTTCTCCCTCTCTGGCGCTTTTCTTTTTTTCAGTTTCTTTTTTTGGCCTCTCCATCGTGATTAAAAGCGGCTCTTTCTCGTTCGAACCGCTTTTGAATTGTTTCTCCGGACGACACGTCTCTCGAGGAACGGACCTGGTCCCGCCTCTTCTCTCCCTTTCGATATTGACTCCCTTATTGACTTGCCGCGCCGGTCTTTTTTTTTCTATGATGCTGACCCATGGAAGAAGATAACTTCCCGTCTTTGTTGATGAGCGAAAGCCGGCTATTCGAATGGCCCTCTTCTGCTCCAGATACCCTCTTCTTCCCCTTTGGCTAGACAACTTTACTCTAGCTTTTGCGCGCGCATTCCCAACCCCTGAGGAGCGGCTGGGTTGCTTCTCGGGGGCAAGGTCCGTAGGCTTTTTTTCTTCCCTAGTTCCTCTTTGTAAAGGCGTTTTTCCCTGGTACTTTAGGCCCTCCCTCCTCCTCTTGCCCTCAGCCTGGTGGCTCGTTGAGGAGAAATTTTGTCCTTCGCCCTTTTTAGCGGGGAAGCTTTCGGCATAGGCACTCCTCCCCCGTTTTTTTTTTTGTATTGCGGCCCCTCCCCCTCTGTTTGAGCCCGTCGATTTCTGAGATCCACTTGAAAAAAACTTGTATATTTTCCAGGCCGGCCTGAAATTGGCGTTCTTTCCAAAGATGAGGGCCCCAGTTGCTTTTAGCGACAGGAAAGGATTTACGGACGTGTGCGACCGCATGGTCCCTGAAACTCTTCGCCTTCTTCGGAAATCATTCAGTTTTTTTTTTTTCGTACTGGTAGCAGGAGCAGCCAACTTTCCCAATTGTCGGCCCGTGTGTTATTGAGGTCGAACCTACTTGCTATTTTTTGCTTTCGTCTTCTATGTCCGAAGGAAGCGCCGTGCCCTTTTGTTCTCTTCCTTTGCGTTTCCTCTCTTTTCCTTGTTATTCTTTTAGCTAGAAAAGACTTCACCCAAAACCCCCAAAATCATTGGAGACACGTTTAAAACTGTCCTTCCGCCTCCAGTTGAGCTGATTCATTCGGAATCATTGTTTCGCTCACCCCCCCTCCTGTTCCCCTCCTTTCTTCAACCCAAGATTCAAACAACACGTTGCATACCCGGAGCGGCCAAAAAGGTAATTTCTCCCAACCCTTACAGAAGCGGCCTGCTTGAGCCTTCGCCTGATAGACTGATCCAGCCTCCCTTTGCCCGCTTTTTTCTTCCTGTGCATCTTTTGGAGGTTAAAGATTCACTCTTTCGCTCGGTTTTCCCCTGTCCCCCCGCCCCCAGAGTGGATCGAGTTTCCCCAAGCATTCTCCCCTTTCAATAAGGTGCACCCCCACAATCCCCAAATTCGAAGCAGTCAGAAACTTTGCCTTTCTTTGGCCCTGACCTTAGTTATCGAGTACAGGACTTCAAAGCCGAACAAATTTCTGGTCTTCATTCTTTTTTCCCCCCCCCCCCTTTTTGTTGTAGATGGCTCAGCCCGGATGCCTCTCCCCTTCCTTCGATACTGTTCTTGCGCAAATTTTCCCGCCTGGTCTTTTTTTCGGATGCTGCTCTTTCTTTTTTATTGCCCCTATTAGGGCATGATTAGAACCCCTCCGATAGCCTCTCAACTCGCGTTGTCTTCAGGTTACCGTGCCTTTTCCCTTTCAAAATGGGTGATGCCGCCCCTGCTCTCGGCCTAAATAAGGACTTCGTCCGTCGATGCTTTGGGTTGGTTTTGGGGGGGGGGGGGGGGGGGTTTTTTTGGGTTGGTGGTGGGGGGGGTTTTGGGGGTGTGGGGGTTTTTTGTTTTTTGGGGTGGGGGGGGTTTTTTTTTTGGGTTGGGTGGTTTTTTTACCCTCCCTGCTCTAAGGACAGATGATCTTTCTGGCCCCTTTTTTCCGTCCCTTGTTTTGTTGATAAAAGCCGCGGCTTCTCTTCCACACAATTCTTCCCCCCCTCTTGCCCTTCCGCCCCCCCAGATTCCCTTTCGGATCTACGGTTCCGTTTCCCCAATCCGCTCTTGGCCGAGTTTTTTTCGGCCGTACCAATGGACCTCTTTCCTCTTCCCACCCTTTTCCGCTGCGCGAAATTGCTTTTCGGAGTTCCGTTTCGCTCCGGACCCGCCGTTTTAGTTGGAGTCTTTTCCTCCCCGACAATTCGAAATCCGTTTTTTCTCCCTTTCCAAAATGAAAAGGCTTGCTTTCCTCCCTTGACCTTTTCGCTTCATCTCTTTCTCCCTTGCAACGTCAAGGCCTCCCCCCAACTGTCTTTTCGATCGACCACCGTTTGCCACTCCTGCGAACCTGTAAAGAGCTCCCCCCCCCTTCCCCCCCGATGCAGAAGTTTTCATTTAGTCTGTCTCTTCTTTGTTTCGAACAAGCCTTTACGTATAAGATGAAAACCCCGCGCTCGCTGTCCTTGGCAGCTCATCCATCTTTCCTCTAATTCGTTTGCTGTTCTTTGCTCCCTTTCCAACCTCCCAAAGAACCTCCAGCATCTCTCCGCTGGGGTTTCCCTCTTTTCTTATTTCCTACCCCCCCTTTACGTCCTCCTAGGTAGAAGGATTCTTCTTTCCCATGTCCTCCTCCTGAATGACGTAAGTGCCGCTCCCATTTTTCCTCTCTCGCCCCCCCCCCCAACCGGCTTTCCTTTTCTCCTTCCGGCAGAGTTCGTGCTCTGAGAACGCCAGCCATTCGCGACTTTCACCAACCGCCTGCGTAAACAGGTTGAAAGCTAGCATCCTTTCGAATAGAGATCCGTTTTTAGTGCACAACTACACTTGTCTAACGTCTTCCCTAATCGAAGAGCGTCTCCGCTTTTTTGGGAGATAGTCCATTCGGGGAGTTTTCTCTATCTACGCCGTTTCCGCTCTTGAGATTAAAGACGCCTCAGCGCCGCGTTGTTCCCTCTTTTTTTCTCGCAAGCCATGGTGACAACTGCGAAAATCATCACAAAACTTTCCTCGTTTCGATGTTAAGGCCCAGCCTGCCCGGCTGTCATTTTCTCCTCAGCTTCACCCTCCCCTGCCCTTCGAACAACCCCTTTGATGTAACGAACCTTTTTTAGCCCTTCTGCCTTTGCCAAGCTTTCCGTCTTCCCGGATCATTTGCTTACTTAATTGGAATCCACCCTTCCCTCCTCGTTGGTTGCGTTAAGTTCCCTACCACCACCTTTCCCTCACCCGGATCCTTGGAATCAAGGTCTGGCGACGAACCAGGGTTCGAATCCCGTCTGAAGCCCGTCGACGTCTTTGGAGGGTGCGGGAAAATCTTATGCAGTCTGAATTTTCCCAGGCACGGAAGTTAGGCGGAGTGGTTATCTGTCAAATCTCAGGCGCGGTGAAGGTTCCGGTTCTGCAATTTTGCCCCTTCATTCGTCCGGGTTGCGCTGTAGCGTCCTGCTAATCGATAGGGCGATTTGGGATCCATATCGAAGCACAGCTAGCTCTAGGAAGTAGCGTCACCAGACGAGGCGTACTCCTGTCTTCGAATGTTCGTCCAGAAATCCGGACATATTTTAGAAGGAGAGAGACATTTTCCTCCAGAAAAAATCTTTCCGCATTTCCCTTACCTTTCTGTTGCCGCCGGTTTTGGTGATCGCTACTTTTGTCTTTTCCTATGAGTCGGGCTGAAGACCACCCCAGGTCGGTAACGTTTGAATTAGCCAGGAAAGGATTCTTTTCTGGCTCCTGCAAACTGGCTACATCCTGCGTGCGACAATTCGTTCTATGATCCCCTGACTTAATGCCCCGTTGAATTTTTTCCGAGTGCAGTTACTGACAATCGGCACGTCTTCCTTACGTTGAACTCCGAAAGAATTAGGCCAGCGGGATCTGCCTGTTTTTCTTTAGGCCGATGGGCTCATACATCCGCCCCCCCCTTCAGCTAGCGGGAGGAGACTATATTCCTACTGTAGGCTTGTGTTCGGTGTTCGGACTTCCCCCAAGGGCTGTAGACGAATTCACAAGGAGCTATTCGTAAGTACCATACCCCAAATGATATTCACGTTATGTTCCGTGGACTTTTTGAGGCTTTCAATCTGACTGTTCTTTCATTCTGTAGTTCTAGCGAACGCAAGCATGGCTTCAGGGACGGTTAGCAGGGACGCATGGGAAGTGACCCCCCCCTCAGTTTGTTCGGGATTACAGCCAAAGGCCCTCGGACTTCCTTTTACCGTAAGCCAAATCAGCAGCACCTAGTAAACATTTTTTTCGGCCTTGACTGGTTAGGCTCCTACTGATCCTGCTAGGGAGCTATCCTGCGATTTGCGCGCTGCATTGGTGCTTATCTTTTTTTAAACCTATGGTATATCAATGTTCCATTGTACTCTTGATCTATTCATTGGGGAGGAGCTTTCCGCACCCGCTTCGCCCATTGACTCAGGTTCCCTGCCCGTCTTCTTCCAGTGAGTTCGGGGCGTGACTCTTCTTTTCTGCTGCAAGGGAACTTTTTTAGCCTTGGTTCAGTACAATCTGGCTTACAATACAACCAGATCCCCAAAACCCTTCTTTCGGTGCCCCCACATTTCTCCCACGTGGGCCAGACTATCCCTTCCTGACTTATGAATTCTGCCGATTAGACGTGAATTCAGCCTGAACTGTCGGGGTTTCATATGATGGCTCTTCGTCCTTTTCGCTCCAATTCCCCACTCCGCCAGGCACCTTCCCACCTACTTTACTATTTGCGATTCGTTTTCTTTAATATATGTGCATGGAAATCTTTTGGTTCCCCCCCCCCCCCCAAAACTCAATCAGACTCAGAAAAGAAATTCTTCCATTTAATGTGTCTTTCCGGACTTATCGAGTTTAAAGCGAACTCAAGAAGAAACTGGTGTTTTAGTTTCCTTTCTTCCCTCCCTTTGTTTGCAGAGAGATGCTCGACAGCTTTCGGCTTCGATTTTTCCCCTTTCCTCTTCCTTTTAGTAGTGCTTTGACCCCCCCCTTCACTTCAGAATTTTATTTTTTCTGCCAATTCTAATGATGTCTTTGGTGCCCCTCTTGAAAGGCGTCCCCTTTCTATGGACCAACCTCCCTCTCTCCCTCGGATTCGGGCGTTTAGGTGACCCTGGCGCTTTCAGTGGAAATCATGATTCCCAAATCCAGCCCTGTCCCTGAGCATCAGGGTACTGTGCAGAGAATCGATGCTTGCCGGGGCTTTGGCTTTGGTTCCGGTTCTCCTTCCCTTGGCTGTTCTCCTTATGTCTTTTTTTTTCCCTTTTGTTTTATTGTTTTTGTCCGTCTTTTTTCACCATTCTCCGACTTGACAGTTTTTAACTTTCAAAACTCGAGAAAAGCTATAAGTTCCTCCGATGGCACTTTGAAGTGAGTCTTTTTTTTTCGCCCGTTTTCCTCCCCCCCCCCTTCACTCTTACCGCGAATTCCCCCCAATTCTGCATCTTGAGAGAATTTTCCCCTATGGAGACACAGGGCAAGCTCCATTCAAGGAAGGCACGCCGTTCTCCTTTTTCGCTCCCTAACCAAGGTTTGACAAACGCCTCCCCTTTTCCCGCTTTTTCGGATCTTCTCCACATGATTGCCGCTCATGTATGGTAGAAAGACTCTGGGTAAATTTCTTCTGAATTTTTTCTTCTTCCCTCCCCCCTCTTGCGCCACTCCTGGCTGCTAGAACAGTTGCCAATCCTGCCGTGACCTAACCTTTATTTTTTCCGGACAATCACGTGCCTTTGGTGTTTCTATAGTTGCTGTAGAAGACTAAAGCGCCTTAGAGTCTTCCCCCCCTGCACTTCGAACGATCTCACCAGCCCCCTGATCCCTGGGAAGATCGTCAGCCCTTCAACATGCTGGTTAGTGACTTTTTACCCACACCTCTTCCATCCAAACCCCCCCCCAAGAAAGAAATTTACGTGCGATGTTCCGAGACACCCAATAATTCCCGTCCTAAGAGAGCGGGCTTTGCACTAGTGTTTTCAACAATTTCAGCTCTGCCTGGACATTGCAATGAAGAGGATCCGAATCCGCTTTGTTGTGCGCAACCACCTATCGTTCCCTGTCGCCCACACCCAAAGCCCTAACCCGCACACCCCGGCCCACCTCCTCTCCCCCCCGATGCTGTCCTCCTCCCCTCCGTTGCTCCGCAACATCTTTTCTGCCCTTTGCGCCCACTCCACCCCCCCACACGCCCCCCTCCTTCGACTCCCAACACCCCCCCAGCTTTAAGACGTCCCACCCCCCAAGCCCCCCCCCCCTCTTAGGGTCCTTTCCCACCCCCAACCCACCCACCCACCCCCCCCACCCCCCCCCCAGCCCCACCCCTACCCCCCATGCCCCCCTCGACCCCCCCCACCACCCCCCTCAAATGTTCCAGTCCGCGCCGAAGAGCGCCAAGATTTTTCCTCGCTCTTTTGTTCTTCTCTGATAGTAACAGACCTCGCGATATCTTTTGCCTCATTCCGCCGAACCCGATGCGAGTCCCAGTCGACAAGCTGACCCGCCCCTCCCCCCAAGGAGAATTAGATCTGATATCGAGAGCAGCCCAGTACTTGCGCTGGGCGTCTTCTGTCAAATGTTAACCCATGTCTGACCCCCCCCCAACTACTCTACGTGACACAGGGCTTAGACTTCCTTTCGTCCTCCCCTAGGTTCCTCCTTTTTTTTCATTGGACTCATTTTTCTTTCTCAAATAGTTGTTTTGAGAGTCAGTTGGCCCCTACCCCACCAAATAATGCCCCTTCTCTCCCCTTTAATGAGGGTCGGACGTGCCAAATTCTTCTAAGCCCTGTATGTGAACCAAAGAGTGTTAAGCCTCTGTGTCTGTTTCCTTCCGCTTCATCCATCCCCTGAAGGCGCTAGACTTTTTCTCCGCACTCAATCTCTCTGAGGTGGAACTTTTTCCCATTTACTCCGCCATTCGTGGTTCAAATCGGTTTATGCGGGGCGGACCGCGCTGACGGCTGACTTATAGCTCCAAAATCCTCGCATGCCGTTTGATCTCTTCGCGATTTGGCCGGGCCGCATCCTTTCTCCGGTTTGAGAGCAACTTTTTCCGAGCGCTGATAAGCTAACACTATGGAAGAGTCTTTTTTCCCCATATTTGATGGTGGAGAAGTCAGGGGCGTGTCCGCTCGTGGCGCAGAAGGAAACGGCCTCACTTCTAATCCCCCTGGGCGTTTTTTCTTAGCCGACCAATTTTTTGACCGAGGATTCTCGTCTTGCGGTCGGATGATTTTTCATGACGGAGCTAATGGTTAGCTCCCTCTTAAGTAACTATGTCCCCTCCGTCCGGAAGTTTATTAAACTCCTTTTGCGCTAGCTTGGCTGGCTTTTTTTCTTTTGACGGTTACGTAATTTGAGGCTCCTCCGATTAGCGTGCGGCGGAAAAGCGGCCCATTTTTCTTGTGTCTATTCGTGGAGGGGTCGATCCTTTTTCGCTTCGTTTCTTGGAATACAAGAAAACATTGAATTCACTTTCTGCCCTTCATGGGGCTTTCTCTCCATTTTCTTCTCTGGTTTTCAACTTTTCTTTGGCCAAACTTTTCGAGCGAAGCTTGTGCGCGGGGGACGGTTGCGTCTGGACTCAGGCAAGCAGAAAAATTCGCTGCGCACCAGCCATCATCGGCTCCTAGGCACCCGCCAAGCCGTCCCCCCTTTTCTTCTTGTCTTGGTTGCCCTTTCCTTTGATAATTGAATAAATAATGTCTTTTTTTCTTGCCTGCTGCTGGGCAGCGCGGTCCTTGTTGATAATAGCCCCGTCCGACACTCTGCCAGCTTGTGGTGTCTTTTTATAGTGGCCCAAAAATCGCGCCCCCCTTTCTACGGCTTGCTGCCCCCTTCCCGAAGAACTTCCCCCGCAGGGATTTATGAGCTTTTGCATTTAACCTGGAATTGTTATGGACCACTACAGCCGGATTTCACAATTACACAGATCAAACAAGTCAAGAGACAGTAGAATTTCACCATTGGTGCCATGATCTGCCTAAGGTTCGCTGCTCTCAGGTCCCTACGTCTTAGAGGGGACCTTCTTCATAAGCCGCCGATGGTATGGCGGGCGCTCCTTGACCCTCGCACGGTTAAACCCGTTGATCCTCATGTTTTCTAGGAGAATATTGCCAAATGCCCACCCTCCGATTCTCACGCCATTTCAGTACACCCCCTTCTTTCCGTGATTTCGGAGTCCCAGAAGCTTTAAAGGTTCAATTCTCCAGCTAAAATGGCTTATGTTCTCTTATCCTTTTCTTCTAATATTGCATTTTCCCAATTGTCGTCTGTAGGATAAATTTTACCGCGAATTTTCGTTTTTGCCTCTCCAAATTCCCCCCTAAGGTATCTGATGCAATTGTGATTTTTCGGCCCCCTCCTATTATGGACCCAATAAGAGAGAGATCAGTTAGGTTTTGTTCAGGTTTCAACGTGGCGCTCTGCCTTCTCTTCCCTGCTCATAGGTTGACCTTCAGGAAGGGTGTCAGCGAACTTTCGCTGGGCAATCGGCGCTTGCTTGTTGTTACTTGTCCTTTTCTCATTGTGCCGGCTAGTGAGGGTCGCGGTTTAAGCCTTCTTTCGTTGTCGCGGACCAAAATGTTTTTCCCTTCCAGATTCATCGCAAAACTCTTGAGTCTTTTCGGTCTCTACGTTACGGGGGGGGTACCTCCGATGCATGGGCGGCTTGGAGCGCTTCCACTGGGATTTTGCACGAAAACAGCGTGCTGCGACATGTCTCCCTTTCTTTCCCCCCCAACCGCCCGCCTGCCCCTCGGCCCTCCGATCTTCCTTGACGAGGCGTCATGGTAGTATTTGTGCCGACGAATTCCACACCCATTTCTCCGCGTTGTATACTGCTTCCGAGACTTCAATCCAGGCTTTTCTCCCGGACCGTTTCCCTTCTTTTATTGAGTGCCTCCCACTTACCGGTACCCCTTATTTCGATTCCCGTTTTTGTCCCCTAATATGAAAAACCGGTCAGCCACAACAAAGGAAGAATTTAATATCACTTTTTCATTGATGTCGTCCTCGGAGTCGTTGTCCTTTTCCCAAGCAATACAGGAGCGCGGGTCCCCTAGGCCTCTCGTCCTGGTACTCTTACCCGGCTGAATTCCCGCTACCTTATTGATTTGTCTACAACTCCTCCCTCCCCTACAGCACAGAGGGGAATAGATTCTGTAGTTCCTAACACTCTTTTCCATCTTTTACAGCCCCTCTTGTAGCCTTTAGAGCTAATTGGAAAGCAAACTCGGTCATGCCATTCCTTCCTCCATTCTAGTTCTTGCGTTTCCCCAGACCTCTAGACAAAGGGGGGAGCGCGAGCCACCCCCCCACCTGCCTCTGGCGAGTGGAAGTTGAGGAGCTTGCCCTCAAGGGTTCGTGATCCTATCACCTTAGAATTTCGCCTAGCACTTCGACGCACCAAACTTGAAGCCTCCACAGCGGCGAACCTGTTGAGCTGCGATGAAGGACGCCAGACTCCCATCCACATAACCCGCTTTGACAGTTCAAAGTAATAAGCGCAGTCTAGGCGGGTGGAGCTAACAGGGATTCTTTCGAGAGATATCGCCTTCCGAGACTCCCTCCCTAGCCCGAGTATGTCCGCGTTTGACCCCCTAAGCGAGCCCATTCCCTTTTCAAAATGCGACTTTACATCCCATGTCTCATTAGATCTTACCAGGAGGAAGCCTTGCAGTGGATTCCACTTCTTCCTCTTCCCCCCAAAAATTCAACGCCAATTGCCGTAGAAAGGACGCTTTTTTCCGGCCCCGTGGCTTTTCCCCTTTTGTTCGTCCCCCGGTCCGTTCATACTGTTCCCTTGGTATTTCCCCCTGCCATTATAGATCTTTCGCCCCCTAATTCCGTTTTGTTTTCTTAGAGGATGGAGTGGAACCCACCCCATCCTTCCCTCTCTTCCTTTTTCCGGGAAAGACGGTTGCTGCACACATGCCTTCTAAGCCCCTTCTTCTTCCCCCGGAAACCTTTTTTTTTTCCGGACTTGCATTGAGGTTTTATGGGGACGCGTTTCCTTAAGGACGTTGCCCTTACGGTTGTCGGGCGCTTTCCATACTGGGGCTTTGATGGTTTGGCCCCTTATTTTCGACCTGGATGCCTCCCTCGGATACAACTTTCTTGCTCATCTTAATTCTCCTCTCGAGATCCTCTTCGAAGACTCTCGCGAGGCCTCATGCTGCCGCAGGGATCTTCTTTCTTGACTGGAGAACCCGGAAGAGGTGATTGCCTCGCACGGAGAATCGTCGAGATTCTCGCCTCAAAAGTCTTTCCCCTTTCCGGAGTTGCCTCTAATTTACCTTTCCGACATCCTCCCTGACCCAATTGTCGTCACGGTGACATCCCAAAGCGCTTTATTGTTCCGTCCCCTTCAATTTTCCGTGAGCGGTCTGGCGTCGGGCTCGGATGAAGGAAGGAATGCCGGTTAATGGGCTATTCCCGAGTTTCAGCTTTTCCTTTCTTCCAAAAGTCAATCCTTTTTTCCCCAAGACCTAGGCCAGGGAGATTGTTTTTTTTCCGGCGGATTCTGACAAACAATCCAGCCGCTTGTCTTGACCTGGAACAGGACGAGTAGATGGTTCCGCTTTCGTCTTTTCCCACTCGGGTTTTTTCTCCTTTCCCCCCAGTGATGTCACTGAAAACATCTCTCCCAAAGGATGACTTCGGGCTTGGAGATTTAAAGAATGTTGGCTATCCGTCTTTTTCGGGTTGGCTCCCATTCAGTCAATCCGAACATTTCCTCCCCTCTTTCTAAAGCCATGCCGTAGGCTCCTCCATTTCCTTTCAGGGACGGACAAACGCGTTCCAAAAATTTTCGGTTTCATGGATGCGTTCTTCATGATACTTAAACTACTTCTCGGGCGAGCCCGAAGAGATTCTCGGGCTTTTCCCCCTAGACCCTTTCTCGCCAGATGCAAAGCCTCTGACGGTCAAATCGATCATTGGGGTGTAGCCTTCTAACCCCCACGCTCGCACTGCTCCTCCCTTTCTTTCTGTACTGATATCCCACAGTACCCTCCCCGGTCTTTGCGATGAGCTGGTTTCCCATCCGCAGACTTTCTTTTCAACGGCTTTTTTCCACACCACCCTCCAACGGCCCGAAGGAAGGATCCCACCTTTTCCATCATCTCTTCTTTTGATTCCGCCCGATTCGCTTCCTTCTTCAAAGGCTGGGCAAAACTTCGGATGGTCCGCGTAGAGGGATTTCCCTACTTCATGATAGCCAGGTTTAACACACGCCCTTCTCGGAGGGTTTTCATACCTCCTTCGATAGAATTACTTTGAGTTTCAAAACCACAAAGTCAAAGTCGCAGTTCCCCCCCTTTTAAGTGAACGGCCTTCCTTCCCCTCCCCTCGTAAAGTTTTAATCTACATCCGAACTGGCTGTCCTCTCTCCATCTCTCCGTCATAATCCGATTATTATGTATGATCGCCTCCCACGCGGTAGATTAAACTTACTCAGAACTTGGTTGCCGCGCCAATTCACTTCCGCCTGTTTTTCTCTTTCTATTTTGTTTTTTTTCCCTTCCCCCCGATAGTTTTCCTGGATATGGACCCCCTTCCATGCAAAGGCATTCGCGGGTCTTGGGGAACCTGGGCGAGCTTCATTCCCAGATAGCGATGTCTTGGACTGTTCCCGAGAAAAGGTTAGAGTTGCAAACTCTCCGGCTCTTCTCCGGATTGCCTCTTTTTGGAAAGGTGGGAAGTCCTTGGGCCGGTTTGAGTGCTTGTGTTTCTCTGTTATTTCCATGGATTGTGATTGTAGATTAAAATTTTATTGCACCTAGGCTCGTCCAATTATAAGTTGTGGCCCTTTTCCTGATGGCATTTTCTCAGTGCTGTGATTTCGCGCCATACCCAAGACGTTTCCCTCCTTCAACAGGTTTACCTTTTGTGCAGCGTTGCGCGAAACTTCGTTAGGCAACCAAGCCCTCGCTAACATCGAGAAGACCTCCTTCCCAGGGAAGTCCTTACTTCATCCCAGGGCCACTCGACCAATTCCGTTTCGTGGGTTTCCTGATTCAGGTGCACCTTGAACTTCATCAAGGCAATGTTTAGCGCTTGTCTTTCCCCCGTTAGTCTCAGCTTTTTTGAACACTGTTTTCCCGAGTCTTGCCACCACTGCTCTTCAAGGATTTAGAGCAAGACCATTACGTTCCGTCTTTGGAATACTTCATTTGTTGGAGTGAAGAAGATGTCGGTCAGTTTAGTTATCCCCTAAATCTTGGGACTTCCTCCCCCTGACCACCGCGCCCTCTGGGCGCTATTCGCCGATTCCCGTCTTGATGTATTTGAGGGATTTTTTAATCCTACATCCAAATAGCCCCCCTCCCACCCTCCGCTCCCTCTTTTTTTTCTTTTCCCCCCCCGATCAGTCTAACCCTTAGCTTAGCTGAATAGGTGACTGACCCTCTCCGGTAATGACCATCTACATACTTGCCCTGTCTGATTCAAATCCACCCCCCCAGTGGTTGCCTCGTTCCTCCCCCCCACTCCCTTTTCAGGGTCTTTCCTTGGACTCCTAGTTTCTCGCCGACATAGCCCTGATTAAGCAGCTAGTCGAACTGTTTGTTGGCTTTAGTCCTATTTCGCTGATACTCCAGTGCCGTCCCACCTGCGTCTTCGGCCCTCACCGAGATCTCTTCCGCGGTTTTTCCTTTTCTCCTCTTGTCTATCCTATAGAAGGGGGGTGACGTTCGATCTCTTCTCCCTCCATCATCGTGCCCTTTCCCCCCCTCTCTGCGGCGTAAGCCCATGGTCTGCACCAAATTCTCCCTGCCCCCCCAGCCTAGATTGCGTATCCTTTAAGAGCAAGCGTTCTGCTTTTTTCACCAGTACCGTCTTTCCCGCACCTGCACTTTTCTTTCCAAACAACTCCGCTTTTCCTAGGTAAGCTCGAAATGGTTTTCTGACCGCTTCGGCCACTTTCTTTTATCGGGTTAATTGGAATGACACCTCTTCTCTCTTTTACCCCTCTCTAATTTTTTTCTGAGAGCTGGCCCTTGCCTTTCCCCCCTTAAGCCCCCAGTGATCCGTTGCTGCCAGCTTGGGCCGCACAGGAAAGGCTAAAGCCGCTTCCCGGTACCAGCTTCCCCCTTCCGGCTAAGGCATGCGGGGTCTGGGTTCCACGCGGTATTCGTGGAACCTCCCTCGGGCTGCTATAGGTAGACCTCTTGATTTGGTCAGTTCGTCATTGCTGTGGGGATTCTCTTTACCACTTTCTTTTGTAGGCGCTCGCCGCAAATTGTGCTTGGTCCGGCGCTATTTCCGACGAAATCTCTAGCCTGCCCCGGCGAGGAGCCTTTCGCTTTATGGAAGGGGCCCTCCTGGAAGTTATCTGCCCTGCTAACGGCTTCTTTCCGCTGAGATTATTCTTCCAAAAAACATGTGCCTGCCACTTTTTTCTCTTGCTTGCGCGCCGTGATGCTATGGCCTGGCGATTCGGTCGCCCTCCAATGGAGTTAACGGAGACCTGCCTCGCGTGTTTAGATCCTTGTTCGGTGGGATGGGAGTCTTTTCTTTTTGGCTGAATGGACGGCATTTACGTCTTCAATGGAGACCTCGTTTCAGCCACTTCTACAGATTGATGACGGTCCGTCCCTTGCAAGTTGATCCCCAGAATCCGAGGCGATTTTTTTTCATTCTTTTGGCGCATTCTCTCGAGTCTCTCAATCCTCTTATTTGGAAGCGGAGTTTCCAATAAGCTCCCTTGCGCGTAGTAGCTGTCGCTGTACTTCAAGTTGATTGGGAGAGAGGACTTCTTTTTCTCGCTTCGACAATCAAACCCCCTTTCTACGTACAAGGGCGGGGTTATTTTGTTCTAAAATTTTGAGTATGCGGCCTGTTGGCACCACGGTTCTAGGAGCAGTGTTTGACTGTCTGCCCAATGTCCCCACAGAAAATTTGGATTTAGGGGCACCTCCATTGCAGCGTCTTCATTTTCTCTCTTTTGCTAAGCCCGTTTCTTTCTTCCCCTGGAGTCCCTTTCGGCTAGAATGCCATAGGATTAATGTCTCGTGTTTCGGCGTACTTTTGAGAGAGGGATTTCCGATAGACCAGCCTTTCTCTCACGCTGCCATCTTTTAACGCTCTTCCATTTTTTTGGCTCTCGGTCCCCCCCTTCACTGTCCACCACGGATGTCGGCAATTTCCTAGATCAGTTCGAGCCGGGATTCGATGAGCTCTAAAATAGGAAGAGTTTTGACCCCCCCAATCCCTCCTGCTTTCCCCTCACCCTTCCCCCCCCCAGCACTACGGAGCTGGCAAATGTTCCCCCCCCTTTGCCGCGGCGTGAGCCTTCGGCCGTTCTTTCTCAGCCACCTGTTTCGAGTTCCTTTGGACCCAGAAGTAAAGCTTGTTTGCTTCATTCCTTGAAAGCGCCCCCCTTCCTTCCCCCATACCCCTCTCCCCCTTCTTTCCTGCCCGACTTTTCATAAGAAGGCGTGTCTTTTGAACTCATTCGCCAAAACAAAGCAATATTCGTCGATACTTCCAATACATTTGGCCATAATCGGTACAGGGGTCCCCGACAGCGAAAGGGG
>Ga0179593_1624296_pt1 | contig 17963 bp, 31 predicted proteins | sample CZODoug2_1_08_16_FD_185931 | JGI IMG/M metagenome (GOLD analysis project Ga0179593, IMG submission 185931) | Vadose zone soil fungal communities from Angelo Coast Range Reserve, California, USA - CZODoug2_1_08_16fungal (PacBio error correction) | ecosystem: Environmental > Terrestrial > Soil >... | reverse complement strand
CCTTTTTTAATGTCTCTCTGCCCGCCTTTATCTGCGCTTCGCGTTGCTAACACCCCACCCCTTTCTGCTCGATGCCGATTTCCTTCTATCTGCTTTCGCCTTTTTTCACCCCCCCCCCCCCCCCCCTCAGTGCTTCTGAGCCATAATCCAGGTTTTCTTCGGCACCCGAGTTTTGGCAGATAACCCTCCCCCTCTTTTCTGTCCACTCTCGCCTATCGCTTTCTTTTCCTCCTCCGGTTTTTTTTCCTTATCCTCCCGTCGTCCCCCCCCGTATCGGGCAATTCTATTTATGAGTTCCCTTTCCTGGCCGGGCCGAGGTCCCCCTTTCTTCGACTTCCCCCGCTCTCCCTCTTTCGGTTTCGTTCGCTCTCTCCACCGTATAGACCACCGCAACCAAACCACTCTTTCTTGTACGGCGGGTTATTTCCCCGTCGATCTTTTCTCTTTTTTTTTTTATTTTTGGCCCGATTCTTGTCCCCAACTTCTTCTTCTCTGCACCTTGTGTCTCTTGTCGATCAGGATAACTTTCCTTTTTCTGTCTCGGACCTTTTTGCTGTTCTCGGTTTTCCAGCGTTTCTCCCCCTTTCAAACTTCTTCTTTTTCCACTGGAGGGCACACGGATTCCTTTTTTGACGTGATTTGACACAAATTTCCTTCCCTAACCCGCTTACCGATCCTCCTCCTTTTCGGATTTTCTTTCTGTCTTCATCCCCGGCTGTCGCCTGAAGAAATGTCTCTCCTAATCATGAGTTCTGTTATTCGACGAAAAATTCTTCTGCACAGTGTCTCTTAACGCTTCCTCTCGGGATTGGCGGTTCCCTTTTCCTTCCGGTTCCCCCATCGAAACCGAACTGTCTTCTGGGCACTGTTATGCTGACTTATTTCCTTTTTCTTTTTTCTCCGTCTATTTTAGGTTCGAGCCCCCCCTTTTCCCCCCACATTCTCCTTTTTAAGGGCAAACCAATCGAGAGTTATAAACCGTTTCTCCCCCTTCTTCCCCCAAGAGAATGCTTTCGGGTGTTCCAGCTCAACGAAGAGCCCCCCTGACGTAATTTGACAGACTTCGGAGCCTCCCCCCCCTCCCCTTACAAACCCTTTTCCGCCTTTTCTCGGCTATAGACCAGGACAGGAGAATCGGGAGTGTCCCCCCTTCCTTTTGAACTTGTTTCCCCTCACCCCCTTTTCTTTGCGCTCTTTTGAGTCTGAGCCGCTATTGGAATGGGGCATGATAGTGCCTTTCCATGAAATTTTTGCTGAGACCTTCTTTTCAACCCCTCCTCTTTTTTCCTCTTTCCTCCTAGCACCTAATAGAAGTCAGATTTTTTAGGAGAGTTACACTTCAGGGCATATGTCCTCTTTTCTCTCCCGCATTGCTCAGCTTTTGTTAGAGTCTGCACGTCTTTCGTTTTTGCCCCCGTGAAGATCGGCAAATAGTTAGTTGTCACCCGGTGAAAAAGGACCAGCGCGCTCGCACCTACCGGCCCGACCTTCCCTCCCTTTCGACTGTTTCCCCCGGATCGACCTTTTCTTTTTTTCAAGTTTTTTCTATTGCCTATTGCGATCTGATTTGATTAGCAGGCGAGGTCACACTGGTAAAAGTTCCCTCTTCTCCCGGAGCTTTTTTTTCTGACCCGAACTTTTCCCCCTTTCCCCTTTTCTCAACCCCCCTCGGCTTCGTTTTCAAGACCGGCAGGACCGGATTTCTGCGCTAGGCCTCTGATCCCTGCAGTATGTGATGATTTCCCGACTCTAGATCCTTCTGCAACGGCCTTCACGCCCCGTTCTCCACCCCTCCCCTCTCAGGCGTCGCGGCAGATATGTCCCCCTCCACACCCCGAAATGCGCCTAAATCTTTTCCACCCTAGCATCTTTTTGCCGACCCCTTCCCCCTTGTTTTGCGTCTCCTCATTTAGAACAATCATCCCCCCGCTTTGCTTTTTCAGTCGGGAAACTTTTCTCCCTCCCCCCCTGCGGCCTCCCTCTTCCCCCAGCATGGCTATTTTACTCTCCCCCTTTTGTCCCCCCTCTTTGCAGGCGTCTTCTCAAGACAGGTTACCCCCCTCTTCCTGCCTGCAATGCTCATCACTCCCAAACACACAGATTTTTTGAGAGTTGTTTTTTCGCTCGTATCCTCCTCCTCTTTTTTTGTTAGACTTGCGGGCCCCAGTTCTCTGTAGTGGAGTGCCCCCCCTACCCCCGAGCTGTCAAAAAGCTTTTTTCCTTTAGTGTTTGGTGTACCCCTGTATTTTTTTTTCTTCAGGATCGACCCCCTTTCTTTTTTTTCTTTATTTCCCCTCCACTCTTCCCAAAATTTCAAACATTATGGTCAACTCGAGGAGGGCACGCGTTTCGCGGTAGGGCTCACAGGTAAACGAACTGTCTTCTTCAAGCAAAGCTTTTTTTTATGTTTGCGCCCGCGAGCCCTTGGGTTTTCTTTGTCTCAATCTCGATACGATTAGATGAATCGTTTTTCTTGCGTCATGCGAGCACCGGAATTTCTTCTTCTGCATCTGGGCCTTGGCGGATCCCTCACTTTTTGCCCTTTTTTTATACTTTTTTATGCTCTCTTCCAGATGGAATAACTCCCACCCCCTCTCCCGAGAAAACTCATTGCAGAAGTTTCCCTTTGTCGGTGTGACCTTTCTTTTCTCTTTTTCCCTCTTCCTCATTCGCATCGAAGTAAGGGAATCTACCGACTTCTCCCCTTAACGTTCGGATCTTGCCGGTAGAATCTTTTTTTTTTTTTTCTGTGCGATTGCCCTCAAGAATCCCCCTGACCTTTCTTCTTTTTTCCTTCCCTTTCACTCCCCTTCTCGACTGGAGCGTTCGCACAGATCAACCCCCCTTCAGGGACATTCCGGTCGAGACGTGGGCGGGCGCGCGTCTTGACCCCCCTTTTTGACCCTCCCGAAGTCTCCACCTCGCGTTTTCTTTTTGTCTTCTGAGTCACGCTAACCTGTAAAGTTCCGCTGATTTGATTTCGCAGGGAATACTCCTCCCCATTCAATGTTGAATGTCTCGCATTCCCCCCCCCTTTCTTGTAACACATAGGAGGAAACTCCCTTCCCCATTGAATTGTGACAATCTCCCTTCCCCTTATCAGTCATCTTCTTTCCCCCTCCTCATTGTCTTCTCTCCTCCCTCCCCCCATCGAAGTGACAGAACCTCCCTTTTGTATTTTCACAAGTAAACATCAAGGTTACCCCCCCCGATCCCCCAGATTTCTTCTTTAAGTAATGTCCCCTTTTATCCTTCCCCCCGTGTCTCCGTCGCTTGGAATGGAATACGCTCTTGGATTCAGCTGTTCCCCCCCCTTCCCTCCCGAATTTTTTCTCCCGTGGTTCCCTTCCCCTCTGAGTTTCTTTTCCCTGTTAAAGTCCTTTGGAAATCGAAAAAGTTGGGGATTCCCCCCCTCCCCTTCCGAAAAACTGGACGGATCCGACCATTCAGCACCCCCCCCCCTTTCGGCCTTTTTCCTCTTTTTCTCCTTTCCCCCCTCCCCCTATTTTTCCCCCTGCCAAGCAGAAGCTCACGCGTCCCTTCCCTCCTCCGACAGCGAGCGTTTCCCATGTGCCGACAGGCTTCCCTTCGCCCCCATTCGACCATCTCCCTAACTACAAGCAACTTCCTGCTGGCTCCCATGCGGATCGCTTTCAAACCTTTTCGCCGTTTCCACGATCCCTCCCCCCCCCGGGTCCTACTTTTTTCCACCCCCTTTCCCTCTTTCAGATCCCAGGCGTCCCCTCTCCTGTTTCTCGGCCCCGCTCAAGTCCTCTCTCCTCCCTCTCTCATGGAGACCTCCCTTGGACCCTCCCCTTCCCCCCCACTTCCCTTTCTCGTGCATTATCAACGCCCGCAAAAGGGGTTTTCCTTCATCCCAAATAGAGTAGTCTAATTTGGTTTGACTTTTGTTCTCGATTGCGTCTCGGTCCCCTTTTTCCTCCGACTTTGCGCATGGGCACCTTTATTCCTCAACAACCGTCTTGGCATCTCTTCAGAACCCCTCGCCTTTCTGAGATTCTTCACCCTCTTTTTCCTCTCTTCGTCGAGTTTTCACTTCCACTGAGTGTCCCCTCTCTGGCTTTTCCTTCTTCCTCATGAAACTCTTTTTCTTCCCTAAGCTTCTCCTCTCTTTTTTGATTCTTCCCCCTGCCTCCCAAGCAGATAAGCGGCCTCCCTGAACCGTCACGTCTTCCTTCTTGCATAGAGTTTCCTTTCTCAGATGGGTTTTCCTAGAAGTCCTTTTCTTGTCTAGGTGCTCCACCTTTTCTTATCTCTGGTGCACACCCCTTCCCTCCGGGTTGTTTTGCGATATGATACTTTTTTTTTAGATGGTTTCTTCTCCTTGAATTTATAGTCTTCTCCCCCCCCCTGACCTTTCCCCCGCTCGATGCCCTTAAGGCGATTAGAACTCTCCCTTAATTTAAGAGTGTCTTCGGCGAATGACTTCCCCCCCCCCCCATTCTTCTCGAGGTTCTCTTTTTTAGTACTTCCTTATCAAAAACTAGCGGCTGTCTAAATCGTCCTCGAAGGGGTCGATAGTTCCCTCTTCCGAAGGAGGTTGTTCCCTTTGCATATTCTCTCACTCGTCCGGGCCCTTTGTTTTGCTCAGGTTGAGAGGAGAGGAGGCCCTTCTTTTGTTCATGCCCCTTGAATCCTCCGACGTTTGAGTATTGTTTCGCAACTTCTCCGACCCAAAAGTTAAACCAAAATTAGCCTAAACCCCCCCTACTGCCCAAATTTTTTTTTATCTCCGATGTCTCTGTGGTTTGTTTTTTTTCCCCAAACTCTCTTATCTTGAAAATTGTGTCCCCTGAGTCTTTATAGCAGGATAACCTGATGAGTCCCCCACTTTTGAGCGCTACCCCTACTCTGATGCATGGACCCCTTTTCCCAATTTTTCTTTCACCCCCTCTTCCCGTTGCCCGTGATTCGGTTTGCTCTGCCAAAATGCCTTTCTCAACCGCTCCTGCCCTTTTTCTTCGGCTTTCCTCCGAGGGGAGGCAGGCTTCTTCCCCGGAACGCCCGTGACTTTCCCTCCCCGTGCCCCTTTAGCCCTTTCCTTCCCCTTCCTTTTTCAGCCGTTTCCCACATCCCTTGTCAGTTTTCTCTGCGGTTCCCCCCGGATCTTTCCCTACTTCCACTCGCACAGACCGATTTTCACCTTTTTCCCCCTACGTCGTAGAGTGAGTTCTCCGTTTTCCGGCTCTCTTTCCCCCCACTTTCCCCTCTTGGCGCCATCGACTGAAATTTTCTTTTTCCACCCTTTGATTCTTTTTGAAACACGAAAGAAAAAAATTTTCGTTTTCCATGCACAGAGTCTCTAAGTTTCTACGGGTACAAACACGATTAACTGACGGTTTTTCAATTCCTTATTGTTCCTCTCGCATCGGAAGTATCGCTCTTCTTTTTCACAAAGATTGGAACCCTTCGCCACTCACGCGTTCCCCCCCCTTCCCTGGCATCCCTCGTTTTTTTTATGATCTTTCTCCCTTTCAATTCCCCCGTGTACGATCGATGAAGATCTTTCCCTCTCTCCTTTTCAAATTCAGATCTCCTAGGGGTTCCCCCCCTCTTCCCTTGTGATCCTCTCCAGCAGGCCCTTTTTTTTTTTTTTGGTTTCATTCCTTCTGACTTTCTTGCCTCAGCGGCCATTGACAGTTTCCTTCTACAAGTCGTAAGAACCTTTCCGAGACTTCTTCGCGATGTTCCCGGCACGCCGCTTCCCCTTCCTTTTCAGCCTTCGACGGCAATGTCCTGAAAGGTGATCGTTCTTTCCCCCCTCTCCTTCGATAATCCTGTTCCTTTTCTCGGACTTTTTTCTAGATCTTGCCCTTCTTTTATGCGCAGCGCTTCCTGAAAACTTCTTTTTTTCTCCCTCCGTCTCCCCTCCTGAACTGTGTCTGATTGATTAGATTCCCGACTCCGCTTTTAAAAGCCTCCCACTGTCTGCCGCATTTTATCAGCCGTCCCTTTCGCGCCTGATAGGCGAGCCCCCCCCTTTAAGCGGTGCTGCGGGCTCTTCCGCTAATTCTTTCCCCTCTGCGGTCACTCCTTTTCCCCGAGACCAGTTAGCGGCCAATCTCTTCCCCTCCCCTCCCTTCCTCAGTACCTTTCATCCGGCAATCCCCCTTCCCTCGAAATCTTATAGTTCTCTTCCCCCTCCTCCTTCTCCGCTTCTTCGTCTTCTCGGCACATTAGCACGCCACCCCTGCCTTCTTCAACACACTTTTCCCCCCTACCGACAACTTCCCAGAATGGTCTTTTCTTTTTTTTAACCCTCCCTTGCGTACTCTCTTCTTCCCCTTACTTGATGGCTCCCCAACTAAAGCCAACCCTTTTCACCTCTCGGGGGTGATTTTTCTCCCCACCTCTACTGTTGGGTTTCCTTCTTCCCTTTTGTTGAGTTTTCTTTTCTCCCAGATCTGCACCCAGTCTCGTAGTTGCTTGAAAACCTTCTCCCACCCCCTCTTTTACCAAACAGCTGGGTGTTTTTTATTTTTTTTTCAGGCTGGCCGTAGGTTTGTGAGACCTTTCCCAGGATGGCTTTCCCCCCCCCCCAATTTCCGCGTCGAATCTGTGGCTAGGTAGGTCCCCTTTCCCCGAACTGCTGCACTACAAACCCCATGCCCTGCGCAGGCCTAGGTCGTGGTGGCCCCCTCCCCGATATTTTTTTTTTTCTGCAGAGGACCGATGTACGTCGGCCTTTCGGTTCGGATTTGGCTCCGGTCTCTTCTGCTTGGCGATGTTTTCATGTCGTTCAATTGCGATGAGGGCAGTACCCGTCCACCCCACGTCCCCAATCTGCATTCCTTTTATTTTCTTACCTTTCTGTTTCTTTCCTTCCTTACGCCCTTTCGAAGGATTCTACTGATGGTCCCTTTTCTTTTTCTTTCTTTCCTAGAATCAGATTTTTTGCGAGGGAACTGCTCGCGGCCCTCTTGCTTCTTTCCACTCCCTCGGCAAGCTCCCCTCTCCTTCTCCGCACATGCATTACTCCTTATATTAGAAGGAGTTTTTTCCTAACGATTCCATTCCGGGTTCGGTCCTTTACTTTCCCCCCTCCTGGCTTTCCCAAAGATATCTGGAAGATATGCGCCCCTCTTTTCCGATAAACCTTACTACGGGTCACCCTTTTTCCCCCTGGCCCCCTTTCTAGTAATTTTCTGGCTCGTCCTCTTTCCCCAAGTTGGGTATGAGGCTTACCCTTAACCCCCTCTTCCTTTCGATTTACTCCCCCTTTCCCTAAAAGAATCCCTCCCTTGCCCTTTCTCTTGCCTTTCCCTCTCTTCCGAGTTTGACATCATGCAAAAATAGAGAGCAAAATTCTCTCCCCCCCTCATTCGTCTTTCCCATCAGTTTGAGTTTCCCCTTTTTCGCTTCATCCCCGAGCGGAAGACTTTCTCTTGTATAGCCTTTTTAAGTGCCTCCCGTTTTTTCTCTTTTTCCTTCTTTTCGCGCTGGGATCCTCTGTGAAAACTTTTCCTTTCCCCTCCGTTTGAGCCCTGCGGTTTATATCCCCTGCCTCCTCCTGCGCGTGTTTACTTTCCTTTTGGAGAACGCTCCCCCAATCGAGTTTTTTCTCTGATGCTCTTTCCTTCCCCCCCGCTTTCTTGATAAAAATCGGATCACCTTTCCTGCAGTAAGGAATACTGACTTCCTGTACTCTTTTCCCCCCTTTTTTTATTCGCATCTCTTCCATTTTTGTTGACCGCCCACTGTGGAAGACCGGGTCCCTTTTTTCCATTTCGTCTTCTCAGTTGAGTAGGCGAGCCTGTCCGAATCTCCATAAGTTTCCCTCACTTTGAGGTCCCTCCCTATGATCTTTCTCCGTCATCCCCATTGTGTGAACGAGAAGTAAAAGGGAACTTCCCCCTTACGCGTGATCCTAATCCTTCCACTCGGCATTTTCTTTTTTTTCCGATAACATCCTTCTCCCTCCCGTCTTTGATACTCATCCCGAGTCATTATCCTGATAGACACAGCTTTCCCCCCTTTGCAGATTAATGACCCTTCAAGAGGGAAGTGAGCCTCCATCGTTATCCCCCCGTCCTTGTTTTTTCACACTTTTTAGGGAGATTTGGTTGGGACATTTGCTTTTTTTTTTTTTATCCTTGGAGCGCTTTCCCCCCCTGCAAGACCTCTCCCTTACCAGGACGTCGACTGTCTTCTCTCTTCGTTCTGGTTCCTTATTTCCTTTGCTATCGTCAGAAATAGCAAAGGGCCTCCCTTTCTATAAGTGAATGGTAATATGGAATCTTCCCCCCGCAGTAGACCCCACCCCCCCCCCCCCCACCCCCCCCCCCCCCCCCCCCCAACCCCCCACCACACAAAAAAAACACCCCCCCCCCCCACCCCACCCCCCCCACCCCCCCACCCCCCCCCCCCCCCCCCCCCCACCAAAAACCCCCCCCCCCCCCCCCCCCCACCCACTCCCCCCCCCCCCCCCCCCCCCCCCCCCCCCATGACTTCTCTCGGCTTCTTTTTCACTTTCATTGTTTCCCCCGTCATCTTTCACTGCAGATTATCGTTTCTTCCTCCTCTGGATTATGTCTCGTCTCGATGGGGTCTTTCAGAATGCTTTTACGTCCGTTCCTCGCGCGTCCTTCCCTCTCTATCTCACACCCTCAGCGCCGAAAAGATTCGGGACCGACAAGCTACCCTTCCCCCCTCATCCCCCCTTTTTTTTTTTTTCTATACTTTTTTAGATTTTTTTATTTTAATTTTGCGTCTGCTCGATGAGGTGATTAACCAACCCATCCTCTTCCCTCTCCCTCGCTCGATGCCCCCTGAACATTTTTTCCTCAATCACACTATTCGATTACACAGAGGGGTCTCTTAAGGAACTTCCTTCGGCGGAACTCCCATGCGGATGTCTTTCCCCCTCGAAGCTCCCATCTTGTCACCCTCTCGTTTTTGATTCTCTAGTTTGTAACAGTAGCGGTCCCCGGATGCCTTTTCCTTGCGGTCGATGACCATTCCGGTTTTTCATTCCCCCTCCCTCTTTGCCCTATCATTTCTTCCCGGCGAAGAATTTAGTTTGAGTATTGGTCGGTTCCCCACTTCTCCTCCCCCCGCCCTGTCCCCCCCCCACCCCGAGCCTACTCTTGTGATGAAGAAAAACCCCTTTTTTGCCTTCTGCTAACGATGTGTACCTCTGTTGGAGCGGGTTTTCTCTTCTGTGTTTTCATCTTCCGGCTTGTCGCTCCTCCCTTACTGATGAGTATCGGCATGTCCCATCTTTTTCTCTGACGTAGGAGTTTTCCCCACTCTCTTTTTGACTTCTCCAAACTCTTTTTCACCCAGGGCACCGGACTTTTCCACGTTTAACAATGCTGAAGGAGACACTCCCCTTCTTTTTGAAAGATTATCCCCCCTGGCGGATCCTTTTTCTTTTTTTCTTAATCTCTGCGGCCTTCTTTTTTTTTTTTTTTCCGAATACTGAGTGGAGCTTCTTCTCCTCCCCCTTTTTAAGTTACCCTTCCCTTTTTGTCGGCTGCGATGTTTCTTTCTTTTCCGTTTTCCCGGCCGACTTCCTCCCCCTCCCAATCCATCGGTAAAAATGGATGCTTACCTTCCCCCCCCTTTTTTTTTTTTGATCCGACTTCCCTTTTTCTCGGTTCGAGTTTTTTTTCCCTTCCACATTTTTACACCCCCCCCCCCTAGTCTTTTTTCAGAACCCTTTGGCACGCGCAGATGAGGATAGGGGTCCCATTTTTTTTTTTTTTCCCCCCCGACCAGCGACCCCTCTTTTAAGTTCAACACTTGAGGATTTTTTCCAAAATGCGAACAACCACCCCTTCCGCTCTTTTCTTTTTGAAATAACGAGTGAGATTATTCCCTTATTCTAACTTTGATTGGGCACCTTTTTTAATCCCCCTTGGGCTTTCCCCTTTGAATTCTTTGGCATATACTTTTTTTTTATTTTCGTGATTCCCTCGGAAAATGAAATAGTTTTTCCGTGATCGATCATTTTCTTTGTCAAAACCCCTTTTTTCTGTCCTTCCCCTTCGAAGTCAGTCTTTTCCCTGTCGCAACCAGGCATACTTTTTCCTCTGCGGTGTGACTTCGCAATTCCTACTTTTTTTTTCAGCGGCCCTGATCCCGTTGTATCACCACCTTTGTAGAGTTCCTCTCGTGTTACCCCCCTTCCCTGTTGTTCGTTTTTTTCCTCCTCGCTCGAGCAGCCCCGCCCAGACTGATCCCATTTTATAGTGAGGACAACTCCTCCTTGCGTCGAAATGCTTTCCGGTCAGGTGATAGATTTTTTTTCGGATTGTTTTTCCCCACACTTTCCCACCCTGCTCCTTCTTTCCCCTGAATTTTTTCTGCCCTATCATGACGAATACGACTCCTTTTTCGGAAGAAGCCTTTTTCCCTTGCCCCTCTCTGAAGTTTTTCACTGCTTTTGGTTCAGTTTTGCTGAGGATTTTTCTTGGTTGTTTCGTTACTTCCTTTCTCTCTCGAGAGTAATCTGAGCCTTCTTTCTTACGAATGTCAGATGCCGCCGCCCCTTTTTTTCGCTTCAGCTCTTGAAATTTCCTGACCTTTACATTTCTCGCAGCAGGCAATCACCTCCTTCCTCTCTCGAGGAGATTTCCCCCTTTCCAGACATCTTTTTCTGATTATCCCCCCGATTTGCATTGTTCCCCCTTTTCGTGACCCCGTGCGCCTAAAAGAGCCAACAGCGGCCTCCTCTGTTTGAAACTCATTCTTCTTTTTTTTCCCCCTGTTTTTCCAGTACTCTCTCGAAATAAGAGATTCTCGGTTCCCCCCAGCTCCTTAGCTGCTTCAACAAATAACGCCACCCCCCCTTTTTTTGACAGCTCGGTTTTTCTGGTGGAAACCTTTTTTCTCGCTATGGTTTCCCCTAATCTTTTTTTCTGGACCAGAGCTCCCCCCTTATTTCAACTTCATCCCAACGAGCTGTAAAACAGCTGTGTGTTTTTCTTTTTAGCAGGCTGCAGTCCCTTCCTTTTACCTGTAGAGGCCTTGTTCGAAAACTTCTTAATCCCCTCAATCCCACTTTCTGGTACCTTTCTTCCTTTTTATTTTAGTACGGTAACCCCCCCCCCCCCCCCCCCCCAATGGATGTTTCCTCCTTTCCCGTGAGATTTTCGAAAGTTTTTTCTCCATGGTTTTTTTTCCCTGCACTCTCCTCCTCTCTCCTTTTCTTAGTAGCGAAATGTAAGGAGGGCCTTGGATCAATCTCTTCTCTCTTTCCCCCGCCAGGAGTGTCTCCCGTTCATCCCTTTTTCTTGACTCTCTCGCTTCTTACCTCCACCCCGAGCAAGAAGAAACTCGCCATTTTTTTTCCTCGGCGCTGTCCTTTTTTGCCGGTTTCCGTTCTTTTTTTCCCTGATTTTTTCCCCTCTTGTCTTTTGGATTTCCTCAGATACCCTTCTAGGGCAAGACTTCTCCTTCCTGTTCGACGTGTTTGCCGTTGGGTTCTCTCCCACTCGCAGCGATACCGGTCTTCCTTTCCCACATCGTAGTTTTTTTTCCCTTTTCCCTTCCCATTTTTTCGTTTTTGCTCCTACTCTTTTGACGGTTTTTGAACCACCCCCTCGACGTTGCACCCGCGCCTTCCTACCGGTTTTTAGCTAACGGGGCAATTTCCTCTTTTTCAGTTATTCTGACTTAGGAGAAATTCACCGGAATCTCAAGATTCCTGAGCCCTTGATACCACATATGACCCCTTCTCCACATGGTCCCCTCTCCCCCTGCTTGCACCTTCACGACGATAAGGACAAATCCTCTGTTTCTCACGATTCTTCCCCCCCGAGAAACCCAACCTGTTATCTTGATTTTTCTCCCCCTCTTTTCAATCTTTTTGCACAATCCGCAAGCGGATTTTTTCCCCTATTTTGCGATAGCCTTCTTGCAAAACTTAAATTTTTCTTCAGCTTTTTTTCCTTTCCCCGCTGGGTCCTCTTTTCAGTTCTGCGTTTCCTTTTGGACCCCTCTCCTCAGCCTTCGAGGTTTACTCAGTACGTAGTGGTCTGTTCCAAGAAGACAATTCGAACTCCTTGCAACTTTCCCCCTTTCTCGACTTACTGACTCCCTCACGAGGTCGCAGCAAGTTAACCGAACGGTTCGATGGATCTTTCCTCCTTTTTTCCCCTGCGCATCCTTTTTTCGCCCCCCCCCTCCCTTCCCTTACACTAATTTTTTCCCTAGCATTGTCGGCGAGAACCTTTTTTTCCCGCTGCCGAACCTAGGACAATTCCGACTGGCTTTTCAACAGCTCTTTTCTCTTTCAGACATTTTTTGCCTCACAGGAGGTGACTTTAGCAGTTCCAAAGAAAATTCTACATCTTGAATTTTTTTTAAGCTAACCTTCTCGAGAACTCGTGTTCAGTTTATGGCTCCAAAACAACCCCCCCCCCCCCCCCCCCCCCCCAACCCCCCCCCCCCAACACCAACCCCCCCCCCCCCCCCCCGCCCCCCCCCCCCCCAAAAACCCCACCCCCCCCCAACCCCCCCCCCTGGTCCTTTATATTTAGGACATTGACAATGAAGTTCCCCCCTGCTCCCCCCCACACTTCCTCCCCTTTACATAGGTATAAACTTTCCTCCCGGGTTGTGCTCCCAAATTTTTGGTCTTCTTTGTTCTCGATGCTACCCCTCCAGTTATCACCATTTTTTTTTAAGAAGTGAAGAATGATGAGCTTTGCACTCGTATTAACCAGTACTTAAATTCTTGCCCCCCCCTTTACTTTTTTTTCAGGAATATCGCGACTAAAACTGCTTCCCCTCAGGGAATGTGACCTCCCCGATGGCGAAAAGAGATCTTACCAGAAAGAGGGTTTTACATTCTCGGGAAATGCTTTTATGGAGTACTTTTCGCATATCTTGATCCCCAGTCCTGCCCATCCAGTTTCTCGATGACAGGAGTTCTTGCCCAGAGCCTCCTGACAGAGATCTCGATCTGTGTTTTTTGTTACCACAGACTGCGAAAGCGACGATCCTCTATTCGGCTAGTCCAACTTTTCTCTTTGGGTTTTCTCGGCTACTGTTTCTTTATTTAATGATTCTTTGACATGCGCGCTTCTTTGGACCCCCCTTCTCGAGATCCCTGGCAGCTCCCCCCACGGACTTCCTTCTCCTTGGCACTTTTTTTTCCCCACCACAAACCCCCTTCTACATAATCAATATAGATTCAACCCCCCCCCCTACCATCTCTCTTCTAAAACCGAAGTCCGACCTTCCCCGTCCAAGAATCTCCGACCTCACTTGATCGTGTCCCTTTATTCTTATCTGTATCGCACTCCTCTTTGTTTCATGAACAGGAAATTTTCCCCTTATGACGAATTTGGGCTGTTTCTCTCCGTGCCACCCAAAGAATAAAGCAAAAACCACAATCTGAATCATAATTTATGAACACCCCCAGTTTTTTTGGTGTTTTTGTTTTTTTTTTTTTTTTTTTTTTTTTCTTTTCTTTTTTTTTTTCTTATCAGAGAGGTTTTTTTTTTGATTTCCCGCTTCTTTTCCCCTCCTTACTGCCCCCTTTGTCTAATTTTTTTTGCGAGCCATAACCTTGCTTCTTCTTTTTCCCCACAGCTTTCTCTCTCGGCTGTTCTTTCACTACCTTAACTGCCACCTCTGATTTCCACCAGGGGTCTTCCTTATGGCCTTCTGTAAAGTTCCCGTCTTTTCCTTAAGTGCTTGTTGCGGTCCCCCAGCAGAAGAGCTTTTTTTCTTCCCTCCCAGGCGGTGGGCTACCCCTCTCTGGCGCTGTCGAATTGATTTTCGACGAATCAGTGATCTTCGACGTCTTAATGTTCTTCCCTTCCTTTTCGGAAAACACTTCCTGTTTTCTGCTTTTTTTTTTTTTGACACCCTAGTGATTCCGGAAGGTTCACCCCCGACCGTACTTTTTTCGGCCCGATCTTCCCTTCCCCCCTTCTCGGTCGAGTTTCCCCCTTTTGCCTCTCCCTCCCAACTTTTCCCCCCTCGCTTGTCTTGTCAACCCCCCGTCCTTCCCTTTTTCTTTCCCCCCTCTTTCCTTCGGCTAGGGGTCCAGATTGCTTCCGCAGTCAAACCTTCGGATCGTAATTTGCACAGATTCTCCTTCGGCGACTTCTGACAAAAACCCTTGACCCTTTTCTGGGCTCTCTACTCCCTCCACCCGCTGCTTCTTTGTAACAAAAAGCTTCCTTCTGTTGTACCCCTCCTTTCATTATTTTCCTTCTCCGCTATTTTTTTGCCGTCCAAAATAGGAAATGACCCTCTATTGTCTTCCCTTTCAAATGATATATTTTTTTCATGTTATTTTTCATAAATAGCTTTCATGTCTCCGAACCACCCTTTTGCCGATGCTGTGAACTGCCGATTTCTGCTCCTCCTGCAAGAACTGCCAAGTCCCAGTATCCGGTCTCTTTGGCTTTCAGATCTCCTTCGGAGGGTGCTTTGCCGGTAACCCCCTTTCCTCTCATCGGAGCTCCCCCCGGATACTACTCCCTTTGAATTCTCTCCCTCCCATACTTTTCCGGCATGTTGCTGGACTTTTTCCGGTCAGGTGGCTTTTCTTTCTGGCTGCTATTGTCGAGCGCTGCACAAAAACCCTTCAAAGTTCGAACGGTCTCTCCTGTCCTTTTTCCCCTTAACTGACCCCCCCCCGGAAGTGAAATCAGGTGTTTCTTTTGCTAGACACAGCCCTAAGCAAGTGACCCCTCACCCTCCTTCCCAACTCTTCCAAGTCCCTCTTTTTTCTTCGTTGCGTTTACGTTTACATGTCTGAGACTCTGCTCCCCTTTGTTTATGAAAGCCTTAAGCACTCACCCAGCTGACCTTCCCCCCTCCTCGGAATCTTTTCCCTTCCCTGAAGTACCCGTCAGGTCCTCTTCCGTGTGGTCTTGGTGAGTTCCTCTCAGCTCTTCCCCCCGACTTTTTCCCTCCCCCGCAACGCGCGCGCGTTCGTCTTAATTTCGGCCTGCACCTCTTTTTCTTAAACAGAACTTTTCCCTCTTTCCCGCATCCCCCCCCCCCCCCCCTCCCTGACCCTCCTTGTTTCCTGTTTTGTCCTACTTGATTTCCCATACCTACTTCCCAAGATGTTCTATAACTTTGCGAAGCTCCCCCCTTTCCCACCAGCGACTGCTTTCCCCAAAACCCTCTTTTGGGGGTCTCTTTTTTCAATAGACTGTTGGGCTCTTTGTCTTTTTCTTTCTCCCCGTTTGTTGTTTGAGACTCTTATTCACAACATCCCACACGCTTTTTATTTTTCTCCTCTTTCGCTTTTCCACCTTTATTCTTTCTCTTCGCAAAGAGTATCCGCCCCCTTTGTGAACCCTCATCTGATTTGAAAAAAACATGGCAAACTCCCATCCTTTTTGTGAGCTCTTTTTTTTGGATTCCCCGACCTTTGTTCCAGGTCAACTTTTTCAGATGTTTTTCAGACACCTACGAACTCGAGAATTTTTTCTAGACATGGTTCCCCAACTTTTTCCCCCCCCCCTCCTCTTAGATGCATAGGTTTCTTTTGAGAGAACGCTTTCCGTAACCCTTTTTGACTTTTCATCTGCCGCCTCTTTGAGGTAATCCTTTTTTCATAACCTCTGTTTCTTTCTCTTAGAAGATGGATTACCCCTCACATTATCCTGTCATCCCCCATCTTTCCTTTTTGAAGTCTTTTCCTGTTCAGGTTTTTGCTTTGCGGCCCTCGGGTTATTCGAATTTCCCCCCTTAGTCTCTTTAAGGAGTCTTTATCAGACTAACGTCCTTTTTCCCTCCTCGGTGCAGATTTTCTTTTTTGCCGAGCTGCTTTTTTTTTTCACATCCTCCCTTCCTTTGACGGTACGCATTTTTCCCATGCATTTTTCCTCTCCTTCCTGGCCGTTGCGCACGATCTCCTTTCGAGTTTTCTTTTTTTCGGCTTTGCACTTTTCCCCCGGTGCACCAATAGAGACAGCTGGCCCTCTTCTGCCCCCTAGGGCCGCTATCCGGTTGGAGGGTCTCACTTGGACACCTTTGCTCGTTGCCTTTTTCGTCAGGCCTTATGCGGCTCCCTTCCTTGCCAATCGGCCTGAGTTTTTACTCTTCCCCCAAGATGTCCTTCTAAAAAATCGTCTGCACCAATGGAAAATTTGGACAAAGAGATCACTTTTAATCTACCTTTCCTTTAACGCTTTATGCCCCCTGCCCCAAGAATTTTCTCCAAGTGACAGCCCCTAGTTTGCGACAGTACCCTTTCCCCGCCTTGTTAACGAACGTTTTTCTGAATTTTCTAGGGGTACTCAGTTATCTTCCCTTTTTGTCGGTCCCTTCCTTTGACTCTTAGCGGTATCCTCTGGGCCCGACCCCTTGCGATCCCCCCCCCCCTTGATGACCCTTCTTCCCCAGAATGGCCCCCATAAGAATTTATAGCAAACGAGTCATGCCCGTTTTCCCTGCCTTTTTTTCGGTAATCGCCTTATGCCTTCCTCGGCAGTGAACCTCCCTCGACGGCCTCAAAATCGGAGCCTGTCCTCCGTTACTTTGTTTCACGAACGTCGCGTTTTACGGTTAGCTTCTTTTACGACAGACTTTCTTTTTTTCCCACTCCCTCCCTTAAATTTTTTTTTTTTTCGAATAACAGCTCTCTTGCGGCGAGCACCTTCTCTTCATTCCCCTCCGCACCGCCATCCTTTTCTTTGTCCTTTTCAGCTTTCAAAAACTTCTTCGGTTTCGCCGGCCTCCCTTCCAGAGCACGTACACCGGACTACCTGCCCTTATCCAATCTCATTTCCCCTTTTGATCCCGTTTATAGAGTTTTTTCAGTCCCTTCGCTCACTCTTTCTTCCCCGCCGTGGTAATCCCCTCATGGCTCCCCCTCATGACCTTTTCCCACCTCCCCTTTTTCCATCCCCTGCTCCAACCCAAGATCGTGAAAAGCGGTTTTTCCCCCGACCGCAAAAGGGGTTTCTCCACACACCTTTGTCGGCTAACTTTTGGAACCTTTGCGTTTTCTTATCGACTCCCTCTGCGAACCACCCGACCAATATGGTACCAGGCTTCAGCGTCGTCCTTTTCTGCATGTGCACTATGGCATGGGAAACACCCTTGCAGAATAGAACTCTCCCTAAATAGCAAAGCTCCCCTTGCCATCTTTCTTTCACTCCTAAAACCGCTTTAAGCTTCTTCTGCCCTCTCTCGAGTTTTTCAATCTCTCCCGCTATGGTTTCGGTTTAATCTCCTCATTTCGTTTATGAAGTCCCCCCCATTAATCTCGGCCTCCTCTTTTTTTCTCCCTCCAAGGGCCTCCCCTCAGATAAGCGTCAAGTAGCGTTTTTTTCTCTTCGTTTTGCCTTATCTCTCCTTCTCACCCCTAGACTCTCCCCGATTTTTCCTTCGTATAGACCATCTTCCCCCAAGTATCTCTCTTCCTTCCTCCGGTTGTTGTTGTACTCTTTCCTTTTTAGGTCTTCCTCTCTTCCCAAACCCCCCCCCGCGTCTCCTTTCTGCTCTCCTGCAGCTTCCGGCCAAGAAGAACGGACCTCTTTAGCCGCTGATCTTTCCCTTGGCGCCCACCCCGCATTTGTACACCCTTTGCTTCTGAGACCCCCTCCCCCAGCTTTTCTCTTCTCCCTACGCACCATCGGTCACTTACCCCATTAAACGCACACACCCCTCTCAGCTTTCTAACTCGTGAGTCTTTTTTTCACCAATCGCTCTCCCATTTCCTACCTTTCAGCTGCATATCTCCCCTTCCCTCGCTCGGGCAAGGCCCTTTAGTTTTCGAGGAGATTGGCCTGGTGGTGTACTTCGGTGAAAAATGCTCATTACCCCTTCGAAGTCGAAGCCCTCCCCCACACCACCCACCACCCGCGCAGCACCCTCTTCATTGTCCATCGCCTCCAGTATCCCAAAGAATCACTCCCTTTTGTGACAAAAACCCCCCAATTAGACATCCCCTTCCCTTATTCCCTGCACCAAAACTTTCGGGGAGGTTGATTGGAGGTCCGTCGATCCTTTCGTAGCTG
>Ga0179593_1468963_pt1 | contig 17963 bp, 26 predicted proteins | sample CZODoug2_1_08_16_FD_185931 | JGI IMG/M metagenome (GOLD analysis project Ga0179593, IMG submission 185931) | Vadose zone soil fungal communities from Angelo Coast Range Reserve, California, USA - CZODoug2_1_08_16fungal (PacBio error correction) | ecosystem: Environmental > Terrestrial > Soil >... | reverse complement strand
TATTCATCACTCCTCTCGTTCTTTCCTTTTTATTATTGGTACTATGTGAGTAGTTTTTACTACATAAAATTCCTTCAGTGCTAATTATACTTAAACTCTTCGGGAATTATCCCCCCCCCCCTTATTTCCTATCCTGTTAAACTTAACGTTTGACCAACTGTGGCATGAGTTTATTGGTGAAGCTCCCTGATCCCTCTTCTGCCAATAGTGAACGAGAAAGTGAGCCCGTCCCCCAAATAAATAGCCTCCCTTTCTCCGAAAGTGCTCAGCCTCATTACCCTTCTACTTGCAACCAAACCCTCCCTCTCAGACTTGAGCATTCCTTTCCGAGAAATTAATTGAAGGGGTATTTATTGAGGAAAGATGAATTTCTCCCCTTACCAGCATCAAGTTTTCTCCCACTTTTTCGCCGGTTATTTATTCTGCCTTCAAAGTCCATTGAGTCTACCGCTGTGCTTCCGTTTTCAGGGGAGAGTCCTTATTTTTTTTTCCCCGTCATGTGTGCGTTGCATTCCACCTAAAAATATATCGCTAATGGTGTCTTCCTCCTCTGAACTTGGTAGTGACCGGCAATATGTGTCGTTTACCTGCTCCTCCCGCCCCCCTCCCCCAAAAGATTATGGGGCCTTCTTGTGACTTAAAAAGGATCCTTTCCCTCCAAACCACACCACCCGCTTTGGGGGTCTTTTTTTTCCCCACCTCCCCTTAAAGAAAAGGGGAATTCTTTTTTTTTTTTTTAAAAAACAGACTGATCTTTTTTTATCTGATTTTCGTTCGTTTGTTTGAATGTTTTTTGTCTTTTTCTCCTTCTTCCTTTATCTTCTCCCCCCCACCCCCCCCCTCCCCCCGTCCTAAGTTCCTTCCTGGGGCTCATCTTAAGGCAAAACATTGGTTGTCGAACCGACTCCCCAATTTGAATTTCTTCCCCCTTTGATCTCCCCGGCTATTTAATTCGCTTCCCTCCTTTCAGTAACCCCCCCCCCCAGATGTCGTAGGCGTATACCTTGAACGAATTTCCTCAGGAGAGTCCCTTTCCTCTTCCCTCTTTGCCGAATGAACCCGCCACCCAACCTCCTCCCCAAGTAGCGAGGAGTGGACTTCCTTTCCTGAATTTCTGTATACTGAGCTCCTCCTCATTCCCCCCTCCTCGGTTAACCTGACCTGTGGAGCGCGTTGCTAAGTGTAAACTTTAATACGGCGCTCTTGGTTGTTGAACTTGGGAACTCCCTCCTTATTAGGCCCCGCTTCTCTTTTGCTTACCCTCTTCTCCCTTCATTTCGGTTTCATGTAAATACTTTCTATTTATGGACCTTACTGGATGTTAGATTCCAGTGTGCCGTTGGGTTATTAGAGCCAACATATCAAATTCCTCCTCCTCACCTCGTAAAGTCCTTTTCTCCCTTTTCGGAGTAATAACAATCTTTGGCCTGATTGATTGTATCACTTTCCTTCCCAGCCCCACCCAATTGGATCCTTCATTTTGTAAATGACCTTTTATAATGAATTCTATACATTTACCCTCTCTCTGCGGGTCCCTACCAAGCTGCCCACGAACCGGTGCCTCCCCCTTCCCACAATTCTCACTATCTGATGACCTCCCCACTTTCCCAATATTGCTAAAATGATTTAGCCTTTTTGTTGCGGTTACTTTCCCAACCACGATACGAGGCTTCACCTGTTCCAACTGAGAATGTTCCCTATACCTCCTTCCTCCCATTACTTCTGGTTTTTCATACATTCTTCCCACAGGCTCTGGGGCCTACATTCGGTTTATATCCTGAGCCCCCCCAGAGCTTTTTGTCCCCCTTTTATACCTTTTCTTTCTTTGATCGTTTCCCTTCCTAATCCCTGGTTCTATCGTACTACCCCTTTTTTTTCCTCTTTCTACGAGTGCATATCTCTGTGTCCTCAGTGGACGTACGTCCTATTTCCAATCGAGCGCCTTTTTAAACTTGTTTTTCTGGGACCTCATTCTCCCCCTCCATTAGTCTTCTGGCCCCTCCCCCTATAACACCCCCCCCCCCAAATCTTCCGTTCTTATACGCTCCCAGACGTTGTTTTCCACCCACTCTGGCCAAGGCGGCCTTTTTTAGCACACTTCCCCTCGCTGCCATCATTCCCCCCCCTCGTTCTGCAGGATCGGTTTTGCATGGCAATCAACTTGCTTTCTGCGGCCTCACGTCACCTTTCGGTCGGATCTTCTTCATTGCTCCTCTTACAAAAGAATTTTTGATGGTCACATTTTGATTCTTAACGACTCTCGATTCCCGGTGACCCGAATAGCTGTCGTTTGCCGCCCAATGGTGTGTTGTCTACGTAAATGCTTCCCATTTTGAGTGTTTTTCCCCCGTCCCTCCTTCACAAAACACTAGGAATTACCGGGGGAGGCGCTTTTTTTTGTCTCATGCTTTTGACTGACCTCCAAACCTGGCGTTTTAGGTATTCCCCTCTCTTTGTATGGTTTCGCTAATCGTCTGTGAAGGCAATGAGCTGTCTCTTCTTGAAAAATCCCCAGGGGTGTTTCCTTCTTCTCCACCCGTCTTTCTCCTTCTTCCTTCGTGCTCGTCCTTGTGGAACGTATCCTTCACACCCCCTCACGAGAAGGGTTTCTGTCGCGCAGCATTTTTGCGAAGGTTTCCTTCCCTTCTTTTGGTTAGTTTTAATAAACACCCCCTTTTTACTGTTTTCCCCCCCCCCTCCTTCCCTGGGACGAAAAAGTAAAATCTCAAGTCCCAGGGTTCTGTAAAGATTTAAGGTCCAGGAATCTCCCCCCCCCTCATTGTGTTTGAGGCCCTTTCCTCTAACCTTGCTTGGAGTTTACTTTTTCGCCTCCCTTGGGGGCCCTTCCCCCTTTCCCCCCCTGAGTGTTTTTGAATAAAAAAAGACTTGACGTCCTGCCACATGGCTGGGACCACTCTTCTTTTTTTTTTATCTGCTAGTTCCCCCCCCTTTTTTTTCTCCTTATCGAAGAATACCCCCTCTCTCCTTTCGGGAGCAGCATTTTCCCCACTCATCTCAGTTACCACCCCCCTTACCCTGGAAATCTCCGACGTCCCTACCCGATACAGAGTCTTTTCCGTCTGTTTCTTCCTTCATCATTCGCCCCCCCCCACAAAGTAATAGTGCATGTTAACTGTGTCCCGAACCGTCGTTTTGGCCCCCCCCCCCCCCTTGCCCACACCGCACCCACCATGTATAACTGATGTTTTACCCCCCCAGAACGTGCCGGTCCCCCCCAACTCCCTATATTTTTTTTGGGCCCGCTATTCCGTGTGACATATCCCCCCCCTTTTTTTTTTAATATGATTTCGGGACAGAACCCCTTTTTCTTTTCCTTTATCCAATTCCCCCTCTCCGATGAATCGTTCGCGCCACACATTTTCTTTCCTTTCGCCATTGCACCAAACATTCGATCTTGAGTGGGTCTTGCTCTTCTTCTGCCCACCCCTCCTCCCCTCCCCTGGCCAATATTGGTTGTGTCCCCCGCCCCGAAAACGTTTCGCTATGCGCCAGTTCTACTCTCTTTTTTTTCCCTTTCATCTGGGGTGCCTACTATGCGGTTTTTCTCTCCTCCTCCCGACTACCATTGTTCCGTGGTCCCCCCCCCCGTCCGCTACTTTTTCCCTCTCCCGTCCTTGGCTCCACGCTTTTAGGCCATTCAGCGAGATTCCTCTCCTGCCACTAGACCAACCATTGTTTCTTCCTCCGGATTCTGTCATTACCACAAGAAACCACACGATTCAAACATCCAAACTCTGGAATACCCCCCCCCCTCCCATCTCGGACTTCCCTGTATTGAAAACCTAGCCGCAATTCCAGCTCATTTTAAATTCCATGTTGCTGAAGAACCTATCGTACGCAGGATACTCTTTCTCCCCCCCCCCCCCCCCCCCGGCTAAATCGCCCTTAACGTGGCTTCTTCTTATTGTTTCATGTCTCCCTCAACATTGAGAAAGGCCCTCCCCTTTCCTTGATTGCGGACGGCATACGTGCCACTGTTTATCCGACACCGTTCGTGTGTCAGCGAGGTACGCAGCGAAGAGTCCCATTGGAATTGATTCCATTGCATGTTTCCGAATTCCCCCTTGGTACGTTTCCTCCACGTGCTACACCAAGGACAATGATGGCGACCGACTTCACCCACCTTTACCTTTCCTATTTCCGGGTCTTGATACATGGTTTTCGTTCCTCTCAGACCCCCCATTTCTTCCACCCCCTTTGACTGAAAGTCATGCCTCACCCCTCCCCCCCCAGATCATCTCCTTTTCCCCTTGCACCACCTAATAGCGAGAATTTTGTTCCCTCCCCCGATTTCTCCCCGTCGGCCAAGGCGGTCGATTTCTCAAGCGTCTGCACCGGGATGCGACGGTTATGATGCTTCCCTGAGATTCCTTTTCCCCCCCTTCTGCTTGGCGTTTTACCTCCTTCCCTATAGGATGACGCCCCCCGACGCTCCCTGCGTTTCAGGAACTGATGCCTCTCCTCGGCATCGCTGGATAGTTGTGCACTTAAGAGTCCAAGCACTTTTCCGCGGCCCGATACAGGAGCATTCGTCGTTTTGCTCCTCTCTGGGGTATATCTATGAGTTGCCGTGTCACCTTTTTGAATTCTTTCGTCATCACGTAAGGTCCCTAATTCCGGTTTTCTCCCAGTGCACTCTCCACGACTACTCCCACCGGAGCCGATTTCGCTGTCTTGTTGGAAGGGAGAGAACCGTTCCCTCGTTTAGCAGCAGATCACCAAACCCCCAACAAACCCCACTCAACCCATTTCTTGCTGTAACCCCCCCCTTCTCCGGTTGTCCGCTTAACCCCTAAATTCCCCGGGTTCGTGAATGTTGCTGGACCCCATAAAAACCCCGACACGTAGGAACCCCCGAAGCCATTGTTTACTAGTCGCGTGACCTACAGAACTCCCATTGTTTGATGGGGGTCTAACTGATAAACCTGATTGCCCCCCCCCTCCCCTTTCATTCAAGCGGAGCACCATTATATATTTGATCCCCACGCCATCTTAGAGATCCGGAACCCCTCTGTCATCTCACTTCTGTCCCCAGTTGCCCCCGTCCCCCTTTCCCCACCGTGGGAAATTTCTTCGTAATTGCCCAAGCGGCCTTCATAAATTTCCCATCCTTTTGCCGTGACCCGCCATCCTTCTCTCTCCTCTTGTTGTTTTCTTCTCCAGTCTTGCTTTATTTCCCCATGCTGATTGCGCCTGTTGTTGATGCGGCGTCCCTTTGTTTTGACTTCATATATTCAGTCAAATCTGGCATGATGTCGGGGGCTCACCCCCCCCTATTCCCACCTTTTTCTCCGTTTTTCCCCCTGTTTTCACACGCGAGGCTTGATGTAAGGTCGCTTTCTTTCCAGGTGATTCAATTAGAATCTTTCTATCGGCCGCCTTCTCCTTCCCCTCCCCTAAAAAGAACGACCTGAGAGCGCATCCTCTTTCACTATCTTGAATTCCCCTCGTGGTGAGTTTCCTCTACCTTGGGCTAGCTCCCTCGGATTTCGGGAGGTTTATTTGGATTCATGTTGATTCGCGTCTTCCAGATTTAATAATAATTCCCTTACGTCCCCAGCTCTCCCCCCTTATTTTTTTCTTTCTTTTTTCCCCCCACCCCCCCCTTTTTCTTCTAGTCCTGTTCCCCGAACCTCTAGTTCAATTGTGTTGGTTGTCCCGATTTTATGTTTTTGCCTCCGCCTCACGGGCAAATGCCCAAGTTTGGCGCGATAGTAACCCCAGCCCCCGGTTGGCCGTCCCTCAACTACGTCGGCCCCCCGCCATGTCCTCCTTCGCACAATCACTGCGAGAAATTGCAACAAATTGAGGTAATCTCTCGTTAGGTGCGCGCCCTGCCATCTAAGGGTTGTTTCTTTGTCCCTTAGCACTATTTCAAACATCCCGTGCGTCCCCGTTGTTATTACGTTCCGGTTTGACGGCCTTCCCCTGGCCCTTCCCCCCCTTCAGTCCGTGTTTTCCTTTTCTTCCCCGCGGATGTGTTGAGGTGTCTCATAAATCATCTCTCCTCCTTTTGTTCCGTCTGCTCTTGTTACTTGACCTTTTGTTAGTGTTAACGCCCTTGTTACCTCGGTTCGTTCGTATACAACGCCAAAAACAAGCTTTTCCTTCTCGAGGTACTCTCCCCCCAGGGCTTCCGTGATTCCTTCCAACGTGCTGGGGTTTTTAAGTCCAAAAGCCTTCACGCCGTGGAAGTCCCTGGACAACGCAGTCTTCATTTGTTATCTCGCCTTTTTTCCTTTTTTCGTGGGTTTCATGGTTTTTTGTGCTTTCTCAGGCTTTCTCCCACCACAAACGAAAACGGATCATTGCTTTGTTTTTTTTTTTTGGTTTTTATAGTCCCCCTCAGCTTTCACCCACTTGGGTCTTTGCCGTTCAACCAAAGAACCACTCCCAAGTCATTGCCTTTTTTTAATTTGCCAATCGAGTTGATAAGTGTATCTTTCTTCGTACTACAGTCCCCCCCCACCAAAAGATGCGCGCTCCTGCTACTGAAAATACTACCTATCCGCGGAGCCGTTTTTTCCCGCAAAGTTTTGCTTCTTGTCGTGACCTTTCGGTTCCCACCCCCGCCTTTCCGAGATGCCGGATTATTGGATCAGTTACTGTCCCATTACCTTTTTTGGCTTCCTTTTCAGCCTTATATAGAGCTTGATTCTCCGCAGCGCCCTCAAACTCGAAGGGTTTTTAAAAGCAAAGGAGTCCGGCTTTTGAGGTTAGTGTAACTTTTCTCATTTTTTTCTTTTTGCCTGGGCTTCCCGTGACCTGGCGGGGGAGCGCTTGTGAGCCTCTCGGTTCAAGAAGTTCCATATTCTGTTCTTTGAGCGACGGGCTGTTTCGATCATTTTGGCAGCTTTGTAGCGTCTTCTAACCAACACCCAACCATTATCAATTAGATCCCCCTTGTAAAGATGTCGCCTGCTTATCCAACTGTGATTTCTGTAGCGTTCATTCACACCCATGTTTTATTCAGGGGCAATTTCAATGTGAGAACCTTCTCTGCTTTTGACACCTTCTTCTTTTAGGCGTACGAAATTCACACTCACCCCGTTGCAGTCGTAATGACCAATTTTTTGCCTTTGCCTGTCGGCACTTTCCACTCCACCTCTTCTTCCCCCTTTCTTTGTCCCATTTTGTCGACTCGTTCCGGCCGATCACTTGCTTGTTGTATTCAATGCGCCCTGCTTATCTCTTCTCCCTTCCCTTTATGACTTGGGTCAGCCCTTGAGTCCCCCTTTTCTCCTTTTGGTGTTCTACATTCCGGTTTATACTTTGCTCAACTCTCCCGAGATTAGTATAGCTAGTTCCCAGTTCTGTTTTGCGTTATTTTTTTTCCAAGTTTAGTAACATTCCCGGGGTTTAGTTTTAACCCCCAATTTTTTTGTTCTTAGGTGACATTGTGAATCCGTTCACAGCTGTCGTGTCCGCTATTTCCCTCTGCTTTTTGTTTTTAACTGCCCCCCATCTTCTTTTGAGGCGCCTCGACCTTAACCCCGACGTTTTTCCATTGTGAGGCTTTCCCTCCCAGATGACCCTTAAAAATCGCCTTGATTACTTGGCGCATCGCTACAGCGTTCTTCGGTCCCAACCCCCCTTTGCCAAGGTGGTTTTTTTTTGGTCAGCACTATCGCTCCTCCCCCTTTTCCACACGAAGTAGCGATTGTTTTTTCGGGTTTGTCCTAATAGTGAATCAGAACCCTGTTCGTCTGCGGCGTCACCTCCCGGTCGGCGGAAATTTTGCATATTACCCCGCCTCTGTGCCCATTTTTTGGACTCAGCGGATCTCCGGCCCGGGGAGCTCTCGTGTTGGTGGCTGACAATGTGGTTGGTCGAACCCCCCATTTCTTTTTGTTTTTTGCAAGTTTGTTTGACAAGCGACACCCTCGGTTTTTCACAATTGCCGTTCTGATTCGTATTGATTTTCTCCTCCCCCGAACCCACACTTTTTTTGGCCTCCCCAGCCTCTATCTTTTTTTTTCTCTTGGAAATTTTCGTTTTTAGGTCCATTTTAGGGTTTCATCGTGACACGTTCTTCCTCAGTCCTGCTTCTACTGCGCCCTTGACACTTCTCTCCTTTTTACTTCGTCACGGTGACGACGCACCCCCCCCCATCAGTTGTAAGGTTGATTGTTGCGCCTGAGCATTTCCCCTTTTTGCAGGCCTTTTTCCCGTGACTTAAATCATTTGGTACATTCAACAACCACCCTTTTTTTCCCTTGCAGTGCCCCGTTGCTGGGACGCAAAACCCCTTCCCAACCTTCGGTCGCGTCAAGATGAGGCCGTGATCCTCCTCTTTTCCTTCCTCCTTTTTTTTTTTTTTTTCTGAGTGATTTTGCCATTCATCTTTCTCTTCCCTTTTGAGCCCGCTTCACCTTTTTGTCAGCTGGCTTACATTTTCCCCCCACCGGCGTTGTTTTTTACTACAAACAATGTGATTCCCTTCTTCCCCCCCTTTTTTCTCGAGACAATCAACCTTTCTTTGCTTTTTCAATAGGATTCGTTCAACCGTCGCCGGACCTCCCTGCATACATTTGATTTTTTTTTGGCCGTGGGGATCCCGAAATCCCATTTTTAGGCAGTTTTCTGGTTCGACTCAACCCTGCCGGCGAAAATCATTGCCCTTACCCGATATTCCATTTCGACAGAGCAAACGCTATTTTTGCCCGCTTTGGATTTGTTGACAGTCAATTGCTCCCCCAATCCACGTTTTTCCCTGGACTTCGAAGGCGTTTTGCTGCCCCAAACCCGCACACACCACGATCCCACTGAAAGCCTTTTTACGACACCCCCCTTGTGCGGCAACACGAACCGCTCGCCGGTTTTCCTTTATTCGCCCGCTGACACCTCACCTTTTCCCCCGTTACCCTGGAGTTTTCCTTCCCGTCACTTCCTCCGCCCCTTGACCGAGTGCGCGTGCATGCCGCAGCCGCAATTGATTGCTTTAGTTTCAGCCCACACCCCGGCCTCTTGCCCTAATGGCCATTTTTGCGCCTGACCTGATTAGCCCCCCCCGTTCACTGGGCCTCATTAGTTTTTTTTTACCCCGCCCTTAAAAACTCTGTTTCTAGTTTTGCCTCCAGTTTTTTTTTTTTTCATATGGGATTCTTTCGAAGTCCCTTTCTTGGGTATCGAGGCCGTAAACCGAATACACGTTTTGTACAGGGCTTCCAATTCCTCTCGACTTTTTCCCCCGATTGCCGCCCCGTAGAGAATTTTACGTCTTACCCTCTGCTTTTTAACTTCCCCCCTCCCCAACACTGGACCCCTTTATTCGAGACACCGGATTTCGTTTAGGACCCCAACAATAAAACGACTTCAAAAGAACCCTTATTTCCCTCCCCCCGACCCTTTGGGATGTACCCTCTTAACCCTTGAGCTGTCTTCACAGAGCTACCGTTGCAACTAACTGTGTGTAGTACCCTTTTTTTTGACGTGTAGATCCTCCATCATGTCCTACCATAGAATTGGTTCAATGAAGCCCTTTATCGGGTTAATTCTCTCCTCCCCCTGACAAGCAGTGTCAAAGTACTAGGTTGATTTGATTTCCCCCGACCCTTACATTCTTCACCCACTTTTTTCCCGTGCCTTTTGAAGTGCCGTGCTTTTGTGGTATCCCGCCTCAAGAGTATTATTTGTTTCTCTCCCCGCTTGGCCGTGCTCACCTTCAGCAGTTTCAAATGTCTTACCACCTTGTTGGCGTCAGCCCGTTGTTCCAATCCCCCCTTCATTCCCCACGTGACTGTCCCCCCCTTCACACTGCTATACTCCTCGATTTCTCGCGCCTCTAATTTTTTGGGTTGTCTAATTCCGTCTTAACCACTCTGTCCAAACATTAATAAGTCCCTACCCGAACCCCCCTATATGACTATATGACCGTGAAACCCCCTTACTTAGCGATACTTTTCTGTGGAATACCCCCATAGCCCCCTTGAAACCACCCCAAGGCAGGATCCCCACGATTTCACCCACTCTCTCCCTGCTTTTTGAAGTTCCCACTGAGTCTTCCTTTTCCTTAACAGGTAATATGTTCTTTTACCCATTTTTTGTTAATGCCTTCTCTCCTGCGGACGCACCTATTTCCCTCCCCCCCCCGAGTAAGTCCTGGTGTCAAGTGAATCTCGGCCTTCTCCGGTGGAAGGTTTGTTTCAACCTGTCTTTCCCCTCCCATCTTGTGCAGCTGCACTTTCGCCCTGAGCCCATTCCTCTGTCCCGGTCGCCCATAGCATTTGGGGCTTTTACTTTCTCCCCGGAAACAGGAACTGCCTTTCGTGACGAACGCTAAGTTCTACTTCACAAGTCTCGTCCACCCCCCCTTTGTTTCCCCTTTTTTCTTCCTCCTACCCTACACCCTTCCGCCCTTGGAGGAAGGGAGAGAGAAGACTCCCTCTCCGTCAGTGAACACACAAAACCTTCAAAACGGTTTCCCCCCCTTGAGTTGAGGTGCCCCCTCTTCCTCAGGTTGTACCGCATTTAACCCTTACCTGCCCCCCCGGGACGCGAGTTGGTACAAATTAACCAACCAAGAACGTTTTTTTGAAATGACTAGAATCCCGTTTACCTATTCTAAGCCTCCGCCCCCCCTAAATTTTGCTTTTTTTCTTGTCGAGGACATCACCAATATTTGAGTTAACCCCTCAATAGAAGCCGGCATTGCACCATATATCAAGCTTTCGTCTTTTCCCATCACCCCCTTCCCTTCTACGGCACGATTCCCCGCCAAAGAAGCTTTTACACAAATTTCACTGCCTTTTCGATTCTCCACCTTGGTCCAACGGGTCGTCACTTTTCTTCGTAGTCCTTTCAAGCGCCTCCCTCCCACACTTCTCAAGTGCGCGCCCTTCAGATTACCAATTCTCGCGGCGTTTTGTATTTTCAATCTTTTTTTTCTTGCCTTTTGCGGTAAACTTGCTGTACTTTGGCGTCTCTTCTTTTGCGGCGACTGCCTGACGTTCCTTCCTCGTCAACCAAGATGTGACAGTCTTGCTGCCCCCCGGAGGTAAATCTTCCCCTTTCCTAGACTTTCCTTCTTTCCACAGAAGAGCAAGGGAATGGGTGTTTCCTTCGCCACAAGTTGCCTTTATTCTCCAATCCTTTGGAAAATAGAGAATATTCTTTTGCATTGACCGAGATTAGCCTCCACCCTCTCCCACTACTCAAATACTCCTAGCTATTATGCACCGACCTTTTTCAGGATATATCCTACCTCCTCCCCTTTTTGTGTTGGTATCCTGAGATATCTGTCATCACTCGCTCCAGGGTTGTGAGGACGGTCTTATGTGTCTTCCGAATCCCGATGAAAGAGTTAAGCTTCCCCTCTTTTCTCATACTCACTTGATAGCGGACTTCCCCCCCCCCCTTCCTTTGAATTTTCCCGTAAACGTCCCCCCTGAAACAAATTTGGGTCCTGTATTTTCTTAATGCCCATCCTCCCTCTTCTCAAGTAGAATGCTCATAATAGTTAAAGTTTTCCCTCCCCCTTTTCGCTGCCCCATTTTTTTTTACCACCCCCACCCTCCGCTTCGCAATCATGCAATGTAGCCTCTCCCATACTGAGCTAAACCAAGCCGCCGTGAGGAATGGCTCCTATCACGTGCTCGAATGAATTTGATCCTTGTTTATGCCTCTTTTACATGATCCCACTTACGACTACAGTGACCCCCGTGGCGACACCCGTCTTCCTCGGAGGCAAGTTAATTGTGCGGTAATTCCTTCTTTTTGGCGAGTTCCGATCCCTACCGTGCTGGGCCATACCCCCCCTTAAAGAAGCTACTTTGTGCCGTCTGCTTTCTGACCTACTTTCCTTTCCTATGTTAACCCCTCGTTTACGACTTCATATCAAAACTCCCCCCACTCCCTTTCTGGCTTAGAGGACTAGAGGCACCCCGGTCAGTTCTTTTGGGTTTATTTTCCAACGTCAACTTCAAGCCTTGGCCTTTATTTTAATGCTTGCCTCTCCCGTTTCCTATTCTTCTCTCTCCTCTTCAAAACCTCTGGTATCTTTGGTATAGCATTTTCGGTTCTTTTTTTAATTTTGGTGTCCCTTTCTTTTCTTAACTCACCCACCCCCCTCTTCCTGGGAGTCTTTTCTTCTTTAGAGTTCACTTTTTGAGTACCTAAGAGATCCTTGCTTTTGTTGATAAGAACCGGGCTAAAGTTTTTCGTCTTTCCTTACTTAAGAGGGCGCCATCCTTTTCCACCTGTTCCTTGTATCCTCTATCTTAGGGGAAGGGAAGATTGCAATCTGGCGGTTTCAAGCTTTTTCACCCCAACGGCCGTCCACCCCTCTATCCGCTTGCTTTCTTGGCCCAGCTTGTGAAACGCTGAAGCTAGTTACTTCTCCTCTTGTTTTCGCAGATTGAACTCCCTTACCCCCGACGTTATTTTTTTTGCGGAATCGTTTCACCCCGTGTTAACCGTTCATCCGGGGGCTCTTGATTTTTCCCTCGGGAGCCGGGTCTTCCTTCGATTTGTTTGAGAATTCTTTCCCTTTTTTTCTGTCACTGATAGAGTCATATTTTTTTTCTTTTCTTCTTTGCGCTTTCTTTTTCTTGCCGCGGTTTTCGCTTTGCCAAACACAACCATTTATTCCCTTCCCGCGAGAATTTTAAAGATGTCCCTATGGTTTACTCCCCTTGCCTGATTGGATGTAGCACTTTACATCATTGGATCCTCTTACCACCACTCTTCTCATTTTGAGCCCTTTCCCCTGCGTATGACCAGGATTACTCTTTAGGCGGACTCCCCCCCTTCAACGCATGTGCCTGCCTTCCGTTCACCTTCGGTCACCCCATCCACATAGGCTTCCCCACAGCTCCACGAGATCTTCCGCAACCGTGCGGGTCCTCCCCCCTCTTTTATTCTGCATGGAAGATTCTTCCCCATCTTCTTGCATTTGTCCTTTTGCTTGGGTTTATTTCTCTTCCTCTTTCTCATCCACGAGATTAGTTTTTAGTCCTGTTCATACGTTTCTTCTTTCCTTGTCTCCTGCCGAACCCCTTTGGTTCTTACACCCTTTTTCTGCTTGTAACGTACGAGTTGCATCTCTCGTAATCCGTAAAATTTTCTTCGAGATGCTATTCCCCCCCGAGATTTTAAGCCGGACCAAATCTTTGTGTCAATTCTAAAACACGCCCTCTTGTTTTTTTCCCCAGACTTTCCCCCCCCCCCCTCGCCGATCCTTTCGAATAGACTACCATCTTTCGGCCCCTATGTCCCACCTTTTTTCCGTAAACCCCAACCTCTCTTTTTCAACACGAAGGATTCTGGTTTTCCTGGCTAACGTCATCCCTTTTTTTTTGTCGTTTCCCCTTCCACCACTCGTCCCCTCTCGGGAGGAACTTCTCTATTAACCCTTGTTTCATTTTCCACTGAGGATGTCAGCGCGACGTTGCTTTTCCGTGTGGACAGCGTTTGGTCGTCCTTGGTTTTCGAAACCCTCCTTTCATGGATTTTTTTTTTTCAGTTTGGCAAGCGGAAACCTCTGAAATTTGTCCGTGGTTATGTGTCTCTGAATTCACAGACCCATTCCCACCCTTTTCGTGCGCCACCCTGCTTGGACGCGTACGCCCTTCTTCCGGGTTTTCTCCCGTTGACAAGTGCCGGCCTCCAGGAGGTTATTTTTCTTTTCACACGTCTATTTTTCCTTTTTTTCGCGGTGAACGAAGCATTTCCCCCCCCCCCTCTTAAGGAAGGTTGACAGCCCATTTTGCCAGGGGCCTTTTGGGTACGCTTCACCATTCGTTTTCTTCATACAACCCCCCGCCCTTTCGGCTGCCTTTCTTTTCCTTTAAAAGTACTTCCATGTGTCCGCCCTGAAGGGCGAATATCTCTTCCTCCTCTTTGAGGATTCCCTTCTCCGGACAAGGACTACGATTCTTTTACTCCCTTTTTCTTCAGCCCAGGGAAGGCGGACATTCCCCGGAGTTGTTTTCTACTACCACCCCGATGTGTCAGTTCCGGCCTGTTTCCCCATGGTTTTCCCACATCCCACTTCCCCTATCGTGATTTGAGGCCTATGATCTCGCCTCGAGCAGGACAGTTTATCTTTTGGGCGCCCCGACTTTACCCACTCCTGATTCCTTTTTTGGTCTCCCTGAAAAAGCCTTTCCTCCCCATCCACTTTCGTATTTACACGCTCCACAGAGCACAAGCATCGTCCTTTTCCCCGCAAGTTCTGTCTTTCCCGTCAACATCCTGGACTACAAAACGTCATACCTTTTGGGAGCATTCCCCCCTCCCTCTTTTTCGCTGGCCCCCCCCCATGTTTTCACCCACCCAAGCATCCCCATGACCCTTCCTCTGAGAAAACTTGCGGCCCCAGACTGCACCCGTTCCGTCAGATCTCCTTCATACCATCAAATGTGATAAACCTGTCGGTTTAATATTCCCCACTCCCGCGGCGTTCGATGCCGTGACTTCACTTTGATGCTTTCGCCATTCTGCACAACCTCGACCCTTTTGTGATGAAATGGTTGTTGTGGTTCTGGCTCCAAACCCCCCGTACTTTTGTGTGGTACACCGCAGAAACGTTCGGTAGAGCTTCCCTGCCTTCCTCTTTTTTTTAATTTAAGGCCCGTCGACTTTTTCCCTTTCTCATCGAGCCGCCTCCCCGATTGTCCTCCCTCTCCCGTCCTGGAACTACTTCTCCTCTGCTACGTCCAATATTTCAACCCGTCTCCCCTTTTAATAACCCCCCTTGTGTCCACCGAGACCCCGGATTTCGGCAGTCAAAAAGTCCCCACCGATTCCCCACCAACTTTCCCCACTGTTCTGAAACCCGCGTGGGTTGTACTTCCCTTCAGGTGCCCCCCTTCATGATGCAAGTCTCCCGGTTTGCCCACTGTTGCTGCGCACAAGAGTCTGTCCGAAGCTGGTAGATCGGCCTCTAATATACCTGTCACTTCATTACAACGCCTTTTCTCGGGTTGCCTCATTTAGAAACTTCGTTTCTCTGTGGATGATTTTTCCTAAGTCTTCCCCCCCTTTGGATTAAGACCGTGCTTGTTGCCGTTGTTTTCCACTTATTCTCCATTTGGTCATAGCCTATTTAAGTTCCCATTTACTCCTAATCTTGTTTGACCCCCACCTCCTGACACAATATTTTATCCTCCCTCCCCCCTTCTTCACCTTCTTACAATAGATTTCTCCTTCATTAAGGTTGTGGTTCTAGACCCTCCTTCAAAATACTCTCCTCCTTTACAAGACCCCCTTCTCTTCCCCTACCAACTCTGAGATTCTGTGAATTACCCCCCCATGACGGCGATAACGCTTAACTCCTTCTCCCTCTTTAACAATAAAAGAGGTACCCTTCGCTCCTTGCGGAAATCTGTTTCTTTTTACCCCCTTCTGATTGTATTTCAATTCTACCGGGGGATGACAGTCCTCCCTTCATGGGTACCTTTGACAAGAATACCATCGTGGTATCTTTTTTTTTTTTCCCCACCAAGTTCCGCCACTCTTGCAATCACTTTCAGGCTCCTTTTCCTTTTAATAGGGTCTGGCTCCCCGTTCATTCCGGGGTCGTCTTAGTCGTAAACCCTTTCCATAGCATTGTTCCCGTTTTCCTTTTCAACTACTGAATCCCATTTCCCTGGAGCTCCCGGTTACACCCAGTTTTTTTTTCCCTCTTAAGACTCTCCCCCCCTCCCCTGATTCGCGGGCTTGCCGTTCCGTCAAACACTTGAGCCCCCAAAAAACCCCAAACCAACTCCCCTTCCCCTTAGCGACCACCATCTTCCTCTCTCTCTTTACCCTAATCCTTTCGTGAATGGATTTGCCCCACATAACACCAGTTTTTTACTTATACGCGTGTTTTTCTTCTCCCGCGAGAATCCGTAAGAAATTGTTCTTTCCCTCTTTTCTCCTGCCGAAGATCCACTATTTTGCTTCCCCTACTCGTACGGTTCCAAATTAGTCCATATGATTTAGTGATTCTCCATTCCCCGGACCCACCTTTACCCCCTCAGCCCGTATTCCTCCCTTTCCTTTTTGGACGGAGTACACGTCGGCACTTTGCACTTTTTATTTAATTTCCTCAATTTTAATCCCTAAATACCATTCTCAATGCCGATCCTTCTTCTAAAGGGGTTCCCCACCTTAGTGATTTGCTCCTGATACACTGCATTTGCTCAGAGTTCTTGGATTTTGCGGAGCTATCTTTTCCACGAATTCTTCTCCCGCTCCCAATGCTCGATGCCTCGTGCTTTTTATTATACTCCCCCCTTCCCACTTTGTTCTTGCGATACGTTGCACAGTGAGTCCCCCTGAAGGGTGTTGAATGCCAGTTACTCGTGGAATGAAAGATTTTGTCCCCTTTAAGGCGATTCTCTGGCGAGATTATCGCCATTCCTCTCCCCCGATATTGCGAGCGAGTGTTGATTTCTCTCAGGCCCTTCTTTCTGCATCCTTCAGTGTTTATCTTTATATCTTCACTCGCTTGCTTTTAGGTGGGGTTCTGGAATGCTGTGAGTGTCACTCGCTCCCTAGCCTTGAAATTTGTCCAAATGCCTTGGATCATTCATTATCTGGTTCAACTGCTTCTCTACTGTTCAATTTTACACGTACCGTTCTTTCAACAAGGTGGATTGTTCCATGTTTTCTTTGAAGCCCTCCGCCGAGTCATCTTTCGTTTTGTTCTCACTAGGTCACTCTTTCAACGGTTTTTCCAATCAAATGCTTCGGCCAATTCACCCGGTTTTTGCAAAATCTTTATTTGAAGATTTAATTGAAACAACCCGTCCGCGTTGAGAATTGTCTCTTAAGGGCGAGAAAGTGCTTGGACTTTTGCTTTTTAGGCTTGAAATTTCTCTTAGGTTGTCGAACGTTGTCCGACGGTTAATAACGCACTTCCTCGGAAGGTCCTGACGTGCTTCTTTTGTTTTTTTGTACTCCCTTAATTCGTGTCTTGCCCCCTAAATCCCCTAGCCCGATGCCGCCCCCTGCTTCTGTCCATGTGCGTAGTGAACGCCCAATATGTGTTACGAGTTAGCAACACCACCAAGCAAAAAGCTTTATGGGCTTATTTCCCTTTAATAGTGAACCCATTTTCGCATTCCGCCCACCCACGTCTGGTTTCCCCTTGCCCCACCTTCCCACGTCCGTGCCTTTTCTTTTAACCTTCGGATATTTTTCTCAATCGAGTTTTTTTTTAATGTTTTTGTTGTTTTCTTTTTTGCTTCTTTCACCCCCCGTCATATATTTTCACCACACCCAGGCCCCTCACTTTCCGTCTTTTGGTTTTCCATCGGGACACAACGTTTTTTAACCAGAAGCTCAGTCGTTTAGTCCTAGCGTTTATGACGAATTTTTTTCTTACACTGGTTCCGTCCTCCCTATATAACCATAATCTCCCCTCATGCTGACCTTCTACTTTTTTCCCTCTAAGGGAAAGTGCAGTTTTCCTTTCAATCCTTTGGCACCCACACGCTAAAACTAGTATTTCGGTCTTCTTGGCCCTCGTTAATGAAAAAGCTTATTAGATAGTTTCTTCCCTCCTAAGCCTCTCCTCAATTACTGGGTATATCTAAACGCACAGGATGACTGCTGGTACTAGTCCTTTTCTCTCTTTAACGTTCTTCTCTTTGGCGCTTCTTGTTACCGGGAGCAGTCCCGTCGGGTATCAATCCCTCTGTGAGTAAAAGGTATCGCTCCAGTAGTGTTTTTAAAGGCACTCTTTCCTATCTGGTTCTTTGGCTCTTTGAGGTTTGATTCCTGTGCGATGGGTTCTTCCCCTCCCTTTCCCTTCCACACCCCCCCTTATCAATGCCCTGCCGAAATATAGTCACATATTCAGAATGTAGACTTCCCCACTCATGGCTTGATGTCATTTTTTTCTCCCCCCCTGCCCCATTGGAGACTATTTTGAAACTTTTTCCATTTTACTTCCCCCCATCCGATACTCCGATTATGTTTCCGCCTCGCCACTTCACAGGTGCCTCTTACAA
>Ga0179593_1348498_pt1 | contig 17963 bp, 20 predicted proteins | sample CZODoug2_1_08_16_FD_185931 | JGI IMG/M metagenome (GOLD analysis project Ga0179593, IMG submission 185931) | Vadose zone soil fungal communities from Angelo Coast Range Reserve, California, USA - CZODoug2_1_08_16fungal (PacBio error correction) | ecosystem: Environmental > Terrestrial > Soil >... | reverse complement strand
AAAGTATCCCTCGCTTTCCCTACCCCCCTAAGATGGAGTTCTGCCGTGCAGCCCGAGTTTTTTTTTTTCTTGAATCAAATTACCCGGCATATGGTTTCTGCTCATTTGCAGTCGGGTATGACCTTTCTTTTTGTTGCTACTTGACCCCTTTTTTTTGGATCCAGCGACGACGCCCTGAAGTTCTCTTGGAGGCGCTCGGCAGTCTAGTTCTTTTCGGCAAGTCTTCTCTAACTCTTGTTTATCTTTCTCCTTCATAAGTTTTTGTTGTTGAGCATCAGGAAACCCGTTGATTGATCGATCAGCACTTGCGAACCGATCCATAAAGAGGCTGCGACGAGCCGTTTCTTCCCCAGTTTCCTCCTCCTTTTCCTCTCCTATCATTTCACGTTGCCCACTTCTTCTTCCGTACTGCTGTCCCCAAAGATCAATTAAGAAACATATATGCCTCTCCGTTTCCGTTGTGTCTCCGATATGAGGTTAGAAGCCAGGTGTCTTCCTGTGCCAGTAGTGTCCTCCTTTGATGTGCTTTCATTCCTCCGAAGCGCTAGTTAGGAAAAAGTGAGCCTCCTTCTGAGCCTTTCCATCCCCCCCCCCAAGCCCCCCCTTTTCCTCGTTATGGAGTTCTCCTTCCTGGTTCCAGCGCAGCTTCGTAACAGCCCTAAGTATTTTGGTTTTAGCCCCTCTTCATAACGCCGACGCGCGAAACTCTGCCTTAACCCTCGAAATTCGTTCAGGATTGTTGTTAGGGTCGGCTGCGTTTTTTCACCACACCCGTTTCGTCCGGATTTCTGATTACCGCCCTTCTTTGGCAAACGTACCCTCCTGTACAGGCTTTAAGCCTGCACGACTGTCATTTTCATCAGTTGCCGTACCCAATCTTGCCTTTTTTGCTGCTCCTTATCGTGATTTTATTCCAACATGCGTCGCCTCTAGATAATCGCGAAGTCCCTTCCAATTTTCCCTGATTACGTTTTCCTAGGTTCCTTTTCCAGTCTGCGGACCGAACACAGTCGAAGCCACATGGTCGAACCCCGCGTGCGTCCCCATGCCCCCACTTTCTGACATCTCGAACCGTCCCGTTGCCAGACCCCACTTTTTTCCCCCTTCTCCATCATCGCGTGTTGCATCTCTCCCTGATCCAGAGACTCCTTTTCACCATCGTTGGACCGTTTCTGAGGCGTTATAACTCTTCCTCTGCCAGATTTCCCTTCCCCCTCCTATTCGACCCGCACGCCGAGATTAATATCTCACTTACCGCCCCGCGGACTTCATGGACGCTTGCACTGCTCCACCTTCAGAAGTGTGTTTCACTCAGAAGTCGTTTTGGCCCCTTATGACTTATTTTACATTTTGGCGAACCCTTTCTCCTCCAAAGAATCAACAGCCAGAAATCCCACTTTTACCTTCTCCCCTCCTCCACTTCCCTACTATTGAGGCGAACTTAGCCGGCACACTCGCACCCTTTTCCGTTCCCATCGCGCCGATTTCGTGTTGGCCCCGCGCTTCCCAATCTCCACACAAGTGGCTGTCGAGTACTAACAATGGGTCTTTTCTGCCTTGAACCTCTCAGTAACGCACATTCTTGTTACTGTCTTTTTATACTGTGCTGTTCCGTGCCCCTTTCACCTTGATTTAAACTTCGATCTTTTGAGACGTTAGAAAGGTTAATAAATGGCTTATTGTTCTTTAACATAAAGGGGCCTTTTTGCTTCACCTCATGGTCGTCTCGTTACGGTTGCTGACGGTCCACAATTTTCACCACTTGCCCGTACCCTCCTAGTTGTTCGACTGGAGAATATCCCCACCCCCCCAACCAATCTTGTTCTGCCCTCCCCGACTATCATTACCCCAAGGAACCTATTTTAAGCATCTCGGCCATCTCCTAGTTTTAGGTCATCTAAAATTGGCCACTGATTTGTTCCCCCCCTCCGCCGATGTTTCTCTGATCGTTTCAGCGATGGTTGCTCTTCTTTCTCTCATTGATACTTTCTGTCCCATACTAATTTAAGAAAAGTCTATAAGGGGGCTGGAATTCCCTCTGCTGATTAATCCCCACCCGTTTCCGGTATCTAGATTTCCGTTCGCGTTTCTTGGACCTTTACGCGACCTTCTCTCCCATATTTTATGGGATCTCCACTTTGTCAAGAACCTTGGACGAGGCTCCACTGCATGCACTAACTTTTTTCCCCACCCTTCATAACCAGACCTAAGGTAATCAAGAAGGTCCCCCCCCTGCAAGCCCTAAATATGATTCTGTACTGGCCTTTATAAAGAGAATAAAGGAGCCACTAACTCCTCTTATTTCTCAAATCCATTCTGAATAAACAATAGTGGGCCCGTAATAAAACAACCTTAACCAAGAATGTCACACCAATCCTCTCACCTTTGGTCCTTTTTCCAATCTTGTTGAGGAAAATCCTTGGTGATTTTTATAAGCAGTTCATACCATTACGCCCTATCCCCAACTCCCCCCCCCACCTTTCTCTTTCCTAAAATCCTTCATTCCTGAGCATTTTGTAACAGGCTCCTCTTTTTTCTGCAAAAAGAGAACCGGATGGCCATCTCCTTAACTGGCCTTGCCGCGTTCAGCAACAGTTGTTAGTCCAATTTCTTGTCTTTTTCAGAGGACAGCTACCCGCCCCAAGAGGATATCCCAAAGTTTTTTCCCAACCCATGGGCCGCACCCAATCCAGAAAAAAAAGGAAGAATCCGATCAGGTCATTTTCTTCACTTTTCCGCTTCTCGCGCGTGCCAATCTCTCTCAACGTCCCCTTAAAATCAGAGAACCCATATCCCCTCTCTTTTTCTATAGGAGAGGCTTGGTAAGTGATCATGGGTGGACGAATTCGTACTGAGTTTTTTTGCCGGCGCGAGCCTAATTTCACACGATTCGCGTCCCTGAACCTTGAGCTTATTCTTTCCTTTCCTGGATTGAGTTCGACCTCTTGTTCTAAGTTTGGTAACGTACGCCCTGTATTTCCTTCTTGTGTAGCTTTTTTCCTTTCTTAGCCTTAGCCCATCGAACCATGTTGCTGCCTCCCGCCACGGAAGGTTCGCTTCTATGCCCTTTCTTTCTGGTCTCCCCTAGATCCCTCTCACGTAACCAGCTGCTTTTAGCGCTATGAGTTGGTTATTCCCTTTTTTATGCAACTTTGCTCATGGCACTAAGTGATTCCTCTCAGCACAGTCCCGGCTCACCAGGTTTTGCTCACTTTGTGTTATACCCGCAGCGGGCGTCTGTTAGTTTCCCTTGTTCATGCTTACGTTAAAGGATTTGTGTCTGGCGACAGGAGTTTCAGACTTTAGGTACTGGACCTGCCTTTTTTTCCCCAGTTCCTTTTTTCTTCGAGTCTTTTGAGATTGTCTTCCTTTGCTCCGCGTTCTGCATAGCTTTTTAATTTTTTTGTCAACAATTTTTCCTTGCGAATGTGCTAAGCGCCATTTCCTCTTCCAGTGCTTAACCCGGATTCGTCTATATTTCTTTTTTTCTTCTCTCTTCCTTTAGGGTTTCCATGCCGCGAGGCGGATACCCTCCGCCCTGACGCCCCTTTAAATTACACGTCTTCGAGATATAATCCATCTTTCTTCTCAATGTATCCCCACCGAAGAGGACACTTAAGTCATTATCTTCGCCCTTTCCCCCCCTGTTTTAATTGACCTATTTAGCGCCTAGAGCGGTCACGCTCTTTTTGGTAGGATTGTCTTTCTCCCTCGGATCTGTCTCCTTTTTTTCCTTCGATATCTTTCCCCCACCCGGATGTGAGTTTTCCTTTGGCCGTTGGTCTCCCTTTTGGCGTTGTCGGACGTGCCCTGCAGCGACGCCCGTCTTTCTTACCCAATTCCTTATTTTCCCTAACCATCCGCCAGGTGATGACCTACTTTCTTTCTCACGGGTTACGAGGCCTTTACGTTTCCTTCTGTTCACATTTGGATCCGACCCGCTATTCCGGAACAAGACAAGCCCGCTTGCATCGTCAAGGATTTTATCGACGCTTTTGCTCGTTCTCGTTCCCTGCCCTTGTTCTTAACGATTTTCTAACGGAGTGCTCTTTGTTTTTTCCCGCGCCCACAAGAAAGTCGTATGGCGTTCTCTGGAAGGACGCGAGTTTGCTTTTTTGGCAGCACGCCTTTCCCGGGCTAGTCTTAACTGGTTATTATACCTTTTCGATTGTCTCCTAAACCCCCTCCGGCCTTAATCCTCGAAAAACGCCTTTATTTAGTCCAACTGCTGAGCGCTTTTGCTTGTAGCCTCCGCTTTTTCTTCCGCTTGCCCCCAGATCCGCTTTTCTTGCGTGTCACTAAAGATTTTTCACTTCAGACCCTTTCTTTAGGTCTAAGGGGGTCAAGTCCCTGGTCATACCAACGATTGCCGGCCCCTCTTTCTCCTTCCCGGAGACCACCCACTGGAATTCCGCTTTTCATCAAGATCTCGGCTTCCTCTTCTTGTCCGTCCCTCCCTTTTCGTCAACTTCGTATATGGGGGACGCACTTTTTGCCATGATGCGGCATTGAGTTTTTTCAGGACCTAAGGCATGTTGCCCCCCGCGACGTCCTCTCTTTGTTACTTGCATTCCTGTTCGCTATTTTCTTTAGCGGTCTCCCTTTAACCTTCTTGCGACGCTCCCCCCAGTCACTCAATTTAGGTTAAGGCATAATTTCCGATTTCTCCTTGCTCAGACCTTTATGGTTTTGACATCTCTTACGAGGAATCTCCTGGCGCCCTCTCAAATACATCTCTTTTAGGAAGCGCTTTTGGGAAAGTCGACGACTCTCATTCCCTCCTCTCTTTTTCCTACCAAGTGTTGAGGACGAGTGTAAACGTCGTGGTCCTTTTCGAAGAAGGTTTCTTCTAATGTTACGCTGAGTTGGCTCCCCCCATGATTTTCCCTCCTTAACGGTTTCCCACCTCTACCTTCTTTCTCTTTGTATGGCTCGGTAAACTCTTTGTATTTTACTTTATTCTGGTTGAGAGCAAGCCATATAGGAGCAAGAGGCTTCAGTTCTATCCCCTCCCTTTTTTCCACCGTCCACAACCTGCGTGAATTTATCTTTAAGTTAACTGTCTTTCCCCTTTTTGTATTGCGGAAGTGGGTGTGTTTTTATCGGTGCGCTACGTCTTTCCAGTGCAATTCTCGAGAACCAGGTTTAACACGAGCGCGTTCTCCTTGACCTTTTTTGGCTGCTTCCTTTGTGGCTCTTTCGCAAATTTCTTGCTCTCCCCCTTTTTTTACCCCCTTTTTTATAGTTGATTTTTTTTTTGAGATTAATGACACCGACTTTCCAGTGCCGCACGTCCCGATCCTCCAAGTCGTGCTTTCCCTCCAGATATCAAATCCTCCCGATTTTTTCTATATCTGTAATGTGTGTTGAGTGCAATTGAAACTTCTGCCGTCTGCCCTCCCCGCTAGCAGGTCACAAACGATGCCTATTCTTCTTCGCCCTCTTCCTTTTTAGCGTTCTTCTCTGAATTCCAGTAGTGGCTGCGGTCCGCAAGGGCTGTATTGGTATAGTTCATCTTGCGCCCCTCGGTCTATCGTCTTGCATCCCGCCTCGATTTTTCCAAAAAACCCCGCTCTCCCCTTCGACTTGTCCCAAGAAACCGCCCTTCCGTTTGGTTGTAGTTCTTCGAGTCCGGCGAGAGGAATAAAGCCTTCGGATATCTTCGATAATCGCAGCCCTTTTCCCCCAATTGTTCCCTCTCCACTCTTTCTGACGCGCTATTCGCAGAGACCCAACCCGTATTTCCTTGATTTTCCTCTGATTCAAGATATTAATATTACGAAAATGTCCCCCCCCACCAGTTTGCAGTCCGATCATCGTGAAGACCGTAAACTGTCGTTTCCCCATGGACTTTCTGCTCGGCGTCCTGTGAGCTTTCGCATCACATTCTTTCTTCCTTATCCATCGAACGACAGGACCTTCCTTTTTCCACATAGATGATAATCTGTTGGCGCAAACGTTACCTCTTTTTTTTGGTCCCCCGACCTCGCCATCGCTGACCTTTTTTGTTTCGTCCCCCTCAAGCCCACCTGAATTCCCCTTTCAGACCTCCAAGAAAAGCTTTCTGCCTCCTAAAAATAGCCGTTCGAGACGTCCTAGCGCGCTAACCCCTTCTTCTTTGCTACCGGTTCTTTCCCCCTCAGTACCGCGAACTCTTACTAGTTGTAATTGAACTTCTATTCTCCTCCAGACCGAGTTTTCATGACACGCGGTAGAACGAAACTCACGCTTTGAATGGGGACGCATCTGATCCATTGGGAACTTACCAACAAGTCTTTCCTCTCCTTTTGGAATGAAGCGTTGTTCGCCAATCAAGAGTCCGAAGAAACTTAATCCCAATCTCCCCCCAAATTTTTAACTCCAGCCGCGCCTTCGATGCTGAGACATTTCTGACCCCCCCCTTTATTCACTTCGTGAACCAAAAGAGAGGACTCGACTGGTGTTGGCCCCCCCGGTATCTGATCACTAAATTTAGTCCAATCAAATTCCAGCCACCTTTCTTAGTCCCCTTCTGAACCCGCCTCACTTTTTCCGAGAACACTCCCCCCTGATCTTCAGCTACATTCTATTCTCTTCCGTAGAAGACCTTGTTGCCCTGCCGTCTTTCCTCCTCTACCCCCGGCCTCTTATCGCCGTCCTTTCGACTCATTTACTCCCTGCGTATTTAAATTTTCTACCCCTCGTAATCCTCCGGCATTGTCGTTCTTTGCTGAAGGTGCCGACAACTTTTTACCATTGTCACTCCGTCGCTGTTTTCCTCGCGGCATCTTTTTCCCAAACCCTCTTTTCCTGCTCTAATCCACCGACGATCCTCACCTTTCCCACTCTGTTAACTGCCTTCTGACGTATTTAAATAGGCTTGCTTTAAAGGGGTTCTCCTCCCGTGGCTCCATTTTGCCTGTGGCGTTGACTAGCTACTTTTCTTTCTTGTCCTCTCTGGATGTTTCGGATGGAAAGACTGCATTTCAGCAGGGTCATTTCTTCTTCGCCGCCATCTGCTGCATTGTTGCCTCAACCGGTCCGGGGCTGATCTTCCCGCAGGAGCTTGTGTACGAAAGTACCTTTTCCCTTTCCTTGTCTGCTCTGGTACTCTCACTTGCTGTAGCAATTCGCCGGTTCAACCCTTGTTCTACTTGCAATACTTCAGTCTTCCGTCTTTTCTTCGCAAATCATCCTTTTTCTTGCAAAGTGCCCCTCGTTAAGCTCAGGCTGTTCAGTAGATTTCTACGACCCTCCTCCTTGGCGCCGGGGGGCCCCCCACAATTCCTCGTCCCAGAGGGTTCCATCTCCCCCCCACAGCCCCCACCTTCACGGATACCACGTGTCTCTGCCCTCCATCGCTGTCCCTTCGATTGCTGAGGATTCCAAGTTAGCGAGGTGCCATTCGCTATACTCTTCTCCTCCCCCAGGCCTGCCCCATCCCACCTCCAGTAGCGCTAAAAAGGCCCGTTTTTCCAAGTGGTGACAACCCTCTTTTGCTGCACCACGCGCCCTGATGCTTTCTTTCAAGTGCCTTTTTCCCTCCCCCTTTTCGCCATGTTGTCGCACAGTAGTCCCTTCAAAAACCGGTTGCCGCATTCCACATGATCTAGAAAATTGCTCACCCACCCGAAAGTCCCAAGGCAGATTCCGTCATTGCGCCACTCTTGTAGCGCCTTTCCCGTATCTCCCAAGGATCTGTCGCCCCCTTTTTTACATTAAGCTTCGTTTCCTCTTCCTTTTGTGGTGTTGAGAGTTCTATTCTTGTTGTCTTTTTTTGAATGTTTCTTCCTTTCATGGGGATTTAGTCGTTGACGGTTTTTTTGCCCTTTGAAGACTTCCTCTTCCCTATTAATCTATGGGTTTTTACGGGTTGAGTTGTTTCCTTCGAAGAGACTGTGTTTGACGTAAGGCAACGTTGTGCCTTGTGAGGTGTCGCTGTATGTGCGCATCGAATGCTGTTTGCTGACGGAAAGCTACTCTTTCTCGGCCATCCTTGGCGCTTTTTTTGCATACCGGTTTAAATTTTCACGTTTTTTGTTTTTTTTCGCTCTAGGGGAGGTTTGGTGATGCAGGAATGGGTTTTTCCCAATTTTGATCGTGGAATGTCCGAACTTGCTCCCGCTCCGAGCAAATTTAATCCCTCTTTGCTATTTTCCCACTTGTTTCCGCCGTCTTTTCGATGTTTACAATGTATCCTCCCCGCTCAAGAGGGTTTCTAAGGGGGGGGGCGGTCTGCGAAGGGATGATGGTAAGCCCAGGCCTTCGGCATGAGTTTTTTGACTAAGCCTTCTCTGTCCTGCTGGATTTGAGGGAAGGCTCCACCTTGCCCCAATGGGTAGAAATTTCTTTCAAGATCTACCATGTCTAGGAAAAGGAGGTCCCTTAAAAGGATGCCGGAATTTTAGTCGTAAATCCGGCGATTTCCTTGCTTCATCGTCTTACCTGTCCGGGTTTTTGCTTCTTTGATACGATTTCTGAATTGGGTTTCCCATTAATATAGAGATTATCAATCCATTATCCTCTCCCCGCACTCGGACTTTACCCACGGCTTGTATTTAACCCTTCTTTGTTCCTTTAGACTTGACCTCCCCTCTTTAGTGAGTCATCTCATTTCACTTCCCCCGAAATGGTTTGGTTTTTCCTCTTGTGATTGGAGGCTTCTGGCCAAGTGATATTTCCCCCAGAGAGTTGCTATTTGGTCCAAACCTGCGGGGAACCTCTTCGGTCCCCCTTGTGTGCGTGTCGCAAGGAGCAATGGTTTTTTTAGGACACGTGTATTTTAAACCTAGAAAGGGAGGACCCCCGCTCGACCGGCGTCGACTTTTTTCTCGTTTCGCCTATCCGGGCCCAAGTCATTGTTTTGCTCCTCCCCCTAGTAGTCATGAATATTGCAATAACGAGTGCTTGGAACGTTTTTTCCCCTGATTGCTCGGGTACTTTCGCGGGTGTTAAAATTTGATTTCCCATTTTTATCAGCTCCTGGTTGAGCCATCAACAACCTAATCTGGTTTTCCTTCTTTGGGTTTAATTCCCCCTTTTTATGTTTTTTTCGTTCTCGTTGTTCCCGACATTTGGCGTTTCTTTCTCCCGATTGATTGTGGCCTCTTTGCGCCTCTCTTTTCCACCCATCCTCCCCTCTCTTCCCCAGTTGAGCCACCCAACGAAACTTTTCACCCATTTTGGCGGTGCCCGAGGTGTTACTAGTACGGCGTGGCTGGGCTGGCTGTTTCCCGCTCGGTGGCGTTGCGGACTCTCTCTTATGTCCCCACCCCTTGCATGCACGTAGACTTACTTATTCGTGGGTTCCCCCCAGGTTTTTTCAACGATGGTTGCTTTGGGGATAAGCTTTCTCTTCTTAGCTTTTCAACCACTCGCGTCTCTTATTTTTCTCCAGTTCTTTTCAATCCGTTACTGTTTTTCGATACTCCGAAATTTCTTGGACCCGCTTCTACTCTTCGGTCTTCTTCCCCCCGTCCGCGAAATTAGGCCTGTTGCTTTCGTATACCATCTGATTGTGACAAAGACGTGATCGTTCGACTTTTCTCATGGTGATGCAACACTCCCCTTTCACCGCGTTCACCCAAAGTCCAGTACTTCAGCTTAACTTTTCTCTCTTCTCGGAGTGACTTTTTTGCTGGGAAGGACATTTACTTCAGGCTTTCGATCCTGGGATAGGTTTTGAAGCTACGGGTTTGGAACAGCTTCCCCGCATCCTACACTTAACATCTCGCGTGTACACAAAGTGGACCTTTTTTTTCGTATGTTAAAAGTCGTAGTCTGAAGAAGTTTTCGATACCACATGACAGATGGATTTTTCGATTGGACTTTCCGCGTCCTGCGGCTCCCCCAACAGAGAAAGAGATGGCTTCGGTCTTGGTTCTTCCTTATTCCTTGGTCTATTTTTTTTGCGTGATGCCTCCATATCGTATCAAGCATTTCAGTCCGCTTCCTACATCCTGCAAATCAACTGATGGATTCATAATTCACTTTCTTCCCCAAGTCCATAGTTTGCTTTTTCTGTTTTTTTTCCGTTTATGCGCGTGATCGAACCTTGTGTAATGTTGAGCACCCAGGACGTCCACATCGAGTTAGCTTTCTAAAGGCGCCTTGGCAGAAGATGGAAGTCTCTCGACTGCTTCATCGTAAGCATCTTTTGTATCTCCTCCAACCCCTTGTTGTCCTATTCCGGACACCAAGGATGCTTTCTTCGAAATTTCCGACGCTCCCCTGGTACTTAGCACTTAGCTTCGTCACCTCGAACTCCTTTTCGTCGGTTATTTACCTTTTTTCCCCTTTCTTGAAAAGTAGGGAGCCTCGATTAAGTCAATGTCCCAAACCCGGACTCGCTCGCACCGCCCTATATTGATGTTAATGATATTCACCTCCCCCTTTTTTAAGGTTGGACGCAAGGACTGTATGGTATCTTGATAATTCGAGTTTCCCTCTTGAATCGTCTGGTCTTGATCAGAGCTTAGCTGGAAAAAATACGCGGATATCAATCCCATCACCAAAGACTCGGGCTTTTTCGAGTTGAAATTAATTAGAGTTCCCAGCCCAGGGATCAACATGGTTTTTTCCTTTATAATCGACAACCGCCGACAGTTTGCAACTCTTGACGTACATTTTATGAATCGCCGATGTTAGTTGGCTTCAGTTTCTTCTGTACAACAGGAGCTCCCTTCCTCTTCCTGACTTTCCTGATTTGACGACCTCCTTTCCCCCTTTTCTCGGCTTTTTACGCGCTCATCTGTCCGTAAGTTTATCGTCCCTTGCCTGGACGTTCGCTTTCGGCTGTGAATTTTGTGAGATTTTGTTGATCATCGTATGATCCCTTTTTTCTCATCGTTCCTCCTTGCCAGTTCTTATATCGTCGGGCCTTTTCAACCCGTCGGCTGCGTTTGACCTAAACCATAGACCGTTTTCTCCCACGGTTGCTTCCCCCACAGCACCTCCCTTCTCACGGTACTGCACAGAAACTACCTCTTTTTGCATCGATATCTCCTGGTTCGCCTATTTCCGCTTTCCACGCCCAACCTTTGCGACCCGTTTCACCCTCGGGAAGAATAATCTCCTTTTGTTCCCTTCTTATACTTTTCTCCCCGCCCCTGTCTAGCCCCATTTCTTCTCCGTCCCCCGTAAGTGAGGAGCTCAACCGCTGACGACTCAACTTTTGTTGAACCCATCAGGCGTTGCTCTTGCGAATTCTACAGTTTTCCTTTCAAGCTGGGGAACCATAACAATCATCCCCAGTTCCGCCTCCTTCCGAAGCTTCACTCAATAGAATCCCCTCCCAGACAGTTACCCCATCCTCATTCTTCTTAGCTCCACCCATTTCTACTTGAGTCCACCTGCACTTTTAGCCCCTGCGAATCAACCAGTTTTCAGGAGTCCCTGAGCCCCGACTCCGTCCAAGTGCCCCTTGTTTTGCATTATTTAACCCTTATTTTTTTATCCCCCCCCCTTACATGTTGCCGTATAGAAGGTGCCCCCCGCCTCGTTGTTCCTTTTCTTTACTGGTCACGTTCCTTTCTGGGAAAAAAATTTTGTGTTCCTTTCGGTTTTTTTTGAGCATTTTGTCCAAACCCGAACCCCCCTTGTCGCCCACGTTCTTTTTCCATTCAAGAATAGTGTTTCACTCTCATTTTCCCCCCAAAACAACCTCCAGAGGCCCCCATACAACTTCTTATTTTCCCCCACTTCCTTGACCGCCCCTATCGGCCTTCTCAACTCGTTCAAAGGGAAGTGTCTCAATCAGTGTTCGTACTATGGTAGAGTTCCTGGTCCCATAGAGGCTGGATGATCGGGATGTTTGGAACATCGGTCTTCCCCATTCCGTTTCCTGGCTTTGGCCGCAATTGCCCACTTTTCAGAATCTCTCCTTCTCCTCGCCAGAAACGTACCGCGACCTTCCTCCACCCTGTGCTCCTTGTTTTTTCCTTTCCTTTGAAAATTCTGGTTCGAACCCATGGTTTCACTTGCCATCTTTTCTATGGACCCCTTTCTAAGCACCTTCCAATCGCGGAAAGCAATCACCAGCGCCTCCTCGGCCATGTCTTCAGTTTAGGTCTCCTTGGGCTCCCGCCCCTTTTTGCGCCCCTCATCCCAAGAGTTTTCCCCCCGTCCGAACACACTTCCACGTATCAACTGAAGCCTTGGTGTCAAGGTCATATTGTTTTTGAGAGGAAGCAAGTTCGCATTTGCCATGATATACTTTTGCATCCCCCCCTAGCCATTCTCCCCCAACTACAACCATGTAAAATCTTTTTTTTTGTGAGTCCCCAGTTGTTTTTTAATTCGGAGATGGGGCCAGCCCCCGGATGTGCAATCTCCCGCGACCAGGTTCCTTTCCCCTTATGACACCTTCTTCGCACTTGCATCGCGCTCCCCAAGTGCCCCCTACCAGCCTCTAAAAACCTTTCTCCCCCTGTCTACATCCTCCCTCTTTCCCTCAACGTTAATTTGATCCGTTCTTCTCGGCGTGGACAGGTTTCCGTTGCCTTTTGCCAAGCAGCACGAGGAGGTCGTCGCGACGTCACCACTCCTTATTCCGCGACCTCCCCCGTGAGTTTTCCAAGGTTGCTCCTCCGGAGATCTTACCTCAGTGAGCTTTTCACTACAATCTTTTTCTTCAAGGAGATTTTAAGACGGTTTTACAAAGCTGGTTTTTTTTGGCTGGTGGGGCGAATTTTCTTTGGAGATTTTTTGCCGTCCCGAGCAGTGGCCCGTTTCCCTGAACGGCCTCTTCTTTCTTTTCCGTTGTATTCGGGCTAGTTTCTCCCCGTTGGTACTGAGTGTCACTTTTCCCGTTGATCTCTTTGTTTTCTTTTTAGTTTACTGGCAGAGCCCCCTTTGAATGTGATGGCCCAGGAATTTTTTCTTCTTTCCATCCGTTCTTTTTTTCTGCGGCATTGTCCCCCCACTGCGTGAATTTTGATGGCACATTTCTTTCTTAGGATTTTCTCACTTGCGGAATGTTTGATGACCCCCTGATTATCGGCCATCGCTGCTCGCTCTCTGCCATCTGCCACCCACGGTGTCGTCTTGTGTATCAGCTGTCGTGGGGTGTTGTGTTGAAAACGTCTCTGATTGCTTCATTCTTTGGCTTTCGCCCAAAGAGGGAGTTCGTGTTTGCTCGAATGGCAGACCCTTTTTCGCAGTGATGGTTTACCTTTCCTTTTTGCCTTTTCCTTGACTCTCGGGCTTCTGCAGTTGCAAAATCGCACGTAACCCTTTCCTCCAGCAATGTTCCAAGCCGGGTCTCTTCCCAGAGCAATCCCCTGGTCTTAGTGAGAAGTTTGAGCAGTTGACGAGCTCTGTTTGTATTACTGCGGGGGTGTCCATCTGCGGTTTGCCCTGACTCGGGTGACTGCTCTCGAGCTCGAAGCGCGATCCCAGCGCACACAATCGTCTACGAAGAGGATTGATGTTTTCAAGTTAGAGGATCCTTTACCCTCTTACAGATTCCGCCCTGACCCCCCCATCTCTCTTCCGTCCCAACCAGTTCGAACCGTCTACTATCTCACTCAACCCCCCCCTCCATCCCGCTCCACCCCCCAATCCTCTCCCCGTACCGCCCTTCTCCCCTTCTTCCTCCCGCACCCCCCCCCCCTCCCCTCCTCTCATTCCCCACCGTTCCCCTCCCCTTCACCCCCCCACAACCCCCCTACCCGCTCCTTGCTCCTCTCTTTTATCTCCCCCTTCCATCTTCACGTCCTCCCTCCCCCCTCCCTCTTCTTTCACTTCATCAACTCTAGATCCTCCCTTTTTCTACCCCGTCTCTCCTCCGCCACCACACTTTCCACTCCTCTCCTCCCCCCCCCTATCCTCTCCCCCCTTATCGCCCCACCTCCCCCTGGCTGCCCCCCCCCCCCCCTTCAACTACCGGCCCTCACAATTTCCCTTCTACTGCACCCTCCCACCCGCCGCCCAGCCAGTCCGTTTTTTTACCTCCTCCCTTCCCCCAACCATTCATCCCTCCCCCCATATCCCTTCCTCTCCCTTCACCTATATAGCTTTCAAAGGGTCTGTTGGTTGCGTTCTGGCTGTGATTTATCTGTTTTCCTCATGGTCATGAGAGTTTCTTCGTCCACCATGGAGTGACCCTGTCCCCGTTTTTAGTCGGTTCTTCCCTTGCGTCATCAGACCTGACCTTTCTGATTAAATTTCCATTCCTCCCCTTCCCTGGTCTTTCCTTTGATTTAAGCTTCGATCTTTTTTTGAAGCGGCTATAATGCCCCCCCTTGCCTTTCGATAACTCCCATCCTGTCTTTCCTCCGCTCCAACTCCCTCGCCTTCCCCCCTTTTTTCCGGAGGGTTTCTAGGCGAAGATGATTTCTTAGAGGCCATAATCTTTTGACTTCACCAATTCTTTTTTCCTCTTTTGGTAAAGTACCTTCTCTCCCCGTATTTGTGGAAAGACCGCTTTGATGGTGCTGCTAGCGTCTATAACTTCTCTTTTCCTTGCGTCGTGTTTTTTTCTTTTAGGGTCTTGATGTGGCTTTTCTCTCGATTGGATTGAGAACGTGTACTTGCATTCCCCAACTCCCTCTTGGGTAGTTCCCCATGCTTCGAGGAAGATTTGTTCGATAAATTATTTTAGTGGTGTTTTCTCCTCGTGTTCGATCTCTAGTGGCGTTTCTCCTCATCGCGATTTTCAGATTGTAAATCCAGATTCGGTCTCCTGTTTCTGGAAGAAACTTCGTTCAACGATTTTGTTTGCGTTTATCTGGCTGTCTTACCCACTCTATATTCTTTCACCCCGAAGTTCTGTGGCATAAGTCAAGTTATTTTTCCTCCCGTTCGTGGCTCTGGGTTCCAAGGAGTTTATCGAATTCTGTTTTTCTTCTGGTTCTTCCTTAGGCTTTTTCGCCCCTCAATTACTCTCGTTGGGGAGTTCCCTTTTTTTCGTGCGCGCTCCTTTATACGCATGGGTCTTTATAAATCAAGTCGTCGCTCATTCCCACCTTCCTTTTCCTGTAGTTGTTCCGCTGTCCCTGAGTGAAGCCTTTTGTTTCTTACCATTTCTTAATTCTCTGGACGATCTTCCCTAAATTTCACTTCTGGATTTTTTGTTTTGACACTCTACTGCGACCTTCCCTGAATTCGTGTTTCATAAAGTTTTGACCCTTCCCCCTGTGTCAATTCTCTTCGTGATGAATGAATTTCGCATCACATGCACTGATATTTAGTTCTTACTTGGCTCTGCCGAATCATCTCCCCCAACTCTACCGAAGGTCTTTGCTTTATTCCCCCAACTAGTCCATTTTCAGATTGCTTTTTTTCTCTCAAGCCCAATCTGTGATCAGAGTCGCAGTTATCCATATTTCAGCTGGTAGGCACCCTTGCCTCAACTTATTTCCACTTCACCCCGGTCTTCAACTGGTGCTCTCATGGCTTGCGTTTCCTTTGCCTCGTCCCCCTTTTCTAACGTCAATTTGGAATACAGGTCGACTTGCGAGTTCGCTTGTCGCCGTTTTGCGGGTCTTAGACCTGTGGTGTTCTGCACCTTCCTCGCATTTTGTAATGTTTCCCCTCCCTCCGTCTTTCTGAGAGCGTAGGACAAACTAGGATTCGAAGTCCACAATTTCTCCTATCTCCCCATCGCCCCTCCAATCGCTAGAAGCGACTTTCTCGCCTTTTTCTGAGTTTAGAATTGCATCTTAAACGGCTCACTTCTAGCTTTCCCCCCCCGAAGTCATGTTAGCCACAAACCTGGTGCTGTCTGTTCTGAATAGGTGGATGCTTTTTTAAGCTCCCTTTTACTTTTTTTTTATATGTCCAGCTTTAGACTCTGCTGAGTCTATTCCGCCGCTACTCAGTAAAAAAGAGATCCGGCTTGTATCCCTTAACTCACCCCCCAATTCGGCTCGCCTGGCCATCTTTTCATCGCCCTGAGGTAGTAAAACTTCGGATGGAATGGCTAATCGACGCCCATACCGCCTCCGCCATCGTCCTGTTTTTTTTGATTTAGGGTAGTCTTCAGTCTTTTTTTCGATGTACCCACCCACACCACCCCTGCTTTTCAAGATTGATCTGCTTTCTGCTCCCCCCAAAGAAACTTCCTTTTTGCCCAGAGCGGTGCACGCCACGCTTTCTCTCTTCTTGGAATGTCCTTATTCTCGTTGTAGAAGTAGTTTTTTAGACCACAGTGAGTTTTATTGCTCAAATGTGTCAGATAGACATTAAGACTTGTGTTTGTTCCAAACAAACCCTTCTCCTTTTTTACCCAATCTAGAGTAGAGCCACATGGAATAAATGTTTCCTTCGGAAACCGCGCTCGCTATAAACGCGGTGATGCGCCAAAAGCTGCCAAGCCACCGGTCTGAAATTCCCGGCCCCCCCTTCTCCCCCAACTCCCTCTTAACAAGCTTAAATACGTTTTTATGCTCGTACCACGCAAACCCCCTCTGAGAAACATTTTAGACAAAACTTTCGACCGTCCCTAACGTTTTTCCTCCTTTCTTGAATTGTACCTAAAGGATCTACATTTCCCGCCACATTGAAATGGGGTTTCTCTTTTTTTGTTTATTTTTTCTTTTTCCTTTCTTCTTTCTCCCAAATGCCTCCCGAGACTTTTTAATACCCCCGATGGTCTCCGACCTTTGATGCCTCTACAGTTTAAAAGCAAGCGAGCCTGTGCAGCTCCCCCTCCCCCCTTTTCACCGACCCCCCCTTAACTATGGTCTTTGCCCGCCCTATCACGCTTTTCGTGCCCCCAACGCCCATCTTTCTGCTGCTTCTTGTTTCCTTGCTTTCAAAGTTACATTTGCGTTCCCCCTCAATGCCCCCTCACCTTTCCCTCCTACCCCGAGCAGCGTCCCCGCCGAGAAAAGGCCTCCTCTTTTTTGCCGTCCCTATATCATCGTTTTTTCCCCGTGTCCGTCCATAACTGATTCACATTAACCCTGTTGCGGACATCCCTCTGACCCCCGTGCGTGCGCCTGTTCTCAATGGTCCTTGTTTCTTTCAGGAAACATAAACCCTCGTGACTTTGTACTTCTCCAAGGTCGTCTATGCGACCCCCTTCTTCCCTCCCCCCGTCCCCCCCTTGTTCCTTCTGCCCTAGTTTGTTCCGAGCGCATTTATCCTTTTCTCTCCCTCAAAAAAAAATTGCCCGATCATAACCCACGGACCTCTCTTTTAACCTTTCTATACCTAGGTCGGCCACAGGGTCCAGTTTCCGCCTTTTGTAGATCGTTTTTCCTAGCGGATGGGGATCCTCCCCCCCGTTTGCTGATACGGTTGGACCATTCCCCTTCTCATTCAAGAACCCAGGTCTTAGCTTCCGTTGCAGCTGAATGATGGGGATGGAGAGACGCGCTCAAGTTCTTCTGTCCCGACAATGACTCGCTGGACTCATAATGGAAAGCCCCTTTTTCTCCCTGTCCCCTTCTCGTAAGTCACAGCAGGTAAACACTGCAACCTTCTCCAGCTGGCACATCTCCTGTGACAAATAAGCCTTTTTATCGATGCCCCCTTCCGGACTCCCCTTCCACTTCTCTTCATCTTTGTCTCCTCGGCCTTTTTCCTCTCCCCTTAGTTCGAACGCAAACTTTCTACGATCAGAGGAAGCACCCCCACGCCCCTACTGCGGACCCCAGGTGGATGACCCAGAAGTTTGCAATCCGATTGTCGGCTCTAGTATCCATTGCGAATCGCAGCAAGAGCCCCAAACTTAGTTCCCGCAGGCCTTTCCGTGAAGTTGGGCTGTGACATTCTTTTTGCGCACAAGGCCCCTTCTTTCTCCCCTCGCTTTTCTTCTCGGTGCAGCACCGGTCTCCCACCCCATGTTTTTCCCTATGAAGAAACGGAAAACCACGCTGGTTCTTCTACACCCCCAGGTTTTTTCTCACCCATTTCGAAAATGGCCCAAACCATTACTCCCTTCCGCTCCGTGTCATTGCGCCTCCTCTTGCCATGGGTTTACCTCGCCGTGAGATTCAAATTAAGACACCATTCAACCTCCCAGACCCTTTTTTCCT
>Ga0179593_1428474_pt1 | contig 17964 bp, 20 predicted proteins | sample CZODoug2_1_08_16_FD_185931 | JGI IMG/M metagenome (GOLD analysis project Ga0179593, IMG submission 185931) | Vadose zone soil fungal communities from Angelo Coast Range Reserve, California, USA - CZODoug2_1_08_16fungal (PacBio error correction) | ecosystem: Environmental > Terrestrial > Soil >... | reverse complement strand
TACCAATTCAATTGGCCTTTGTGATGACGCTCTTTTTGTAGGTGTCTCTTTCTTGATCAATCGGATCCCCAGACAACTTTCTTCGATCCCCCTCCCCTCGTTTCCCCCCTCATTTCATGCGAAATAAGTTTGGTATCAGTCCTTTTTCTTCCGTGACTTCTTCATTGTCTCTTCAGATCATCCTCTCCCCAGTCAACTTTAATTTTCCTGGAGGCAGGGGTCCCCACTGGATTTTTTCGTTTTTCCTTCTCTCTCATCGGAAGGTTGAGCTTAAAACTTGAGCTCTACTCCCTGACCTTACAACTCATTCCCTTCCCTCAGCCCCCCCCCACAGCGGAGTCGCCGCTGCAATTTTCCTCTACTGACTAAGAACCTTTTCTTCCAGCGAAAAGCTTTTCCTTTTTTCGACCTTCTGTGCTCTCTTCCTTGCGACACCGGTGTGCCCTAAGCCTCATGTGTCGATTCGACAAAAAGCGTTGATTTTTTGCCGGTGGAAAATTCTCTTCCCAGCTTCCAAGGGTAACTTCTTCTTCTAAGTGGTCACCCCCCTTGCGAGCGCCCCCCCCCAAAACAAGGATGATTTCCTCTCCCTTTTTTGCCTCCGCTTACGTGGGAGCTTCCTCCTGCAAATCCCCTCCCCCTCTTCCCGGTGATGTCATACCTTAAAGCATGTTCGCCCCAATTCTCAACAGACAAGGTTTGAAAACGCGTTCCCAGTCTTTGTCTGGCCTGGTTGATCCATTACGGGAGTTTGCGTAGTCGTCCCCCCCTAAACGGACATTTCCCCGCCCCAAATCCTACTCTTGTTTCTTTTGTCTCAGAACAAACGGGTCCCCCGCAAGAAGTCGAATCGCCAAGAAGCCTCTCCGCGGTTCGTGTCCACGGCGCCATTTCCCCCCCAATGACCGTAAGTTTGTTGACTTTCGCTTCTGTTGGATATGTATGGCCCTGCGCACCACCCCCCCATTCCAATTTCTTCAGCAGCTTTTCCCCCCTTGCCCGACGCAATGTGTCCTTCGCTTTCTTTCCTCCCTTGAAGACCCCGCAGCTTATAACGAGTCCAACCTGCGTGTCTTAAATTGATTTGTCGCCCTTCGATGCCCCAGAACCGTCAAGTCTGACTTTTTTTTAAACCACCCTTGGAGTACATTCTGTATTCCCCCCTCTCTAAGCTCCGCTCTGCGTAAGTGAACAACACGCGTGTGCCCCGGTTTTACTTGCTTTCCTTACCATTTACTTTGCCCTCTTGCTGGCGCGGTAGTTCCTCTCGCTCTTTTATTCGTTCCGGTTTTGCTGTCCGCGTAGAGCTGTATTCCAGATCCGCAAATTTTTTACCTTCCTCGTCCCTCTCGAAGAAGCCGTCAACTTTCAGGGTCAGAAGTTACCATCACGAGCACTTCCGGACGCTCCCGATTGGTTCTTCGCCTTTTCCTGCCCCCTCTTCTGCCGTTTTTCAACGGTTACTGGTGGCCCCCGAGGCCCCAACTGAAACAAATCCTTTACCTTTTTTCTTCTTCCCCATCCCTTGGCTATAGCATGACGATGATCGTTTGCCCCAGAACAGTTTGTTGGAGTTCCCCCTCTTAAGAAGCGCATTCCCACGTTTCCTGGCGTTTTCCCTTACTTTAGTCTCTTAATTCAAGTGACGACCCCGCGTTGATGACCTTTTTCCTTTCACGGACCTTAGATGCATTCGCCGCATTTCCTGTTCGATTCTCGGCTTTAACCGAAACAGCCATCAGACTTGTGGGGACTTCAGTGAGCGTCTTGCGCATCCAGAGAAGATTTTCCTTCTTTGTCGTAAACCCCTTCAGGTGGAGTAGATTAGATGTTCCTTGAGTTCGTTTAGATCTCCCTTCTCTTCCGCTCTTTTGTGCTCAACGTCAATCGCCCCAACCCACGCCGGAGCGTAACACCCCTGCTTAGTAGAACGAAGTCCACGTCCCCGCATTCGAGAGTCCTTTCTCTGCTCGGTGAGTTTCCCTTTTTTCCCCGTCGAAAAGAAGAGCTTTTCTTTTTCGGAATTCACTTTCCGTATTTTGGGGTAAGTCTTTGATTGGAGGAACTCTTTTTTCTGGATGTCATCTTTTCTCAACATGTTCGGATTGTGGTTATTTTTTGCTGACTCCTTCCCGGTCAGCCGCTCCCCTTGGCCTGGTTATCGATTTTCTCTCTTTCTGAAAACATCCCCTGGATTTAACCCAAAGCACTTCCTCTAAAATTTCTGGAAGACCTTTTCCTCTTTTCCCTGCGATCAACTTAATTAGTATCACGGGTTCCCTTCCTCCTTTTCTCCGCCCCTTCCCATTTACTTTTTGCCTGTCACTGTGCTTGCTTGGTCGTGGCCCACCAGAAATCAGGCGTCCCGGTTTCTCCCTCATTTCCATTCTTTACATCGTGTTGTTGAGAAGGGAGTTTACTGCCGCACCATTGATTGGCGTTGGTGTCCAACGACACCCGGATTTCCCGACCAGGTGATTTTTAAGCAAGTCTCCCCCTTCTTTTTCTTTCTTAGGGCTAGGAAGCTGTGTTTACCCTTGATCGTAATGATTAAGGGTAAAACACAAACACCTGGTTGTTTTCTCCGTCTATTTTCCTTGGTACGTAAAGTTTAAACACTTCCTCGTTTTTTTTTGTCTCCGTGGACGTTTCTTCTTCATGATGTTTTTTTTAGTAAGCACGTTCTCCACCAGGCCCCCCCACTTCGGAGGCAGCCGCTGCGAGTCATCCCCAATTGACTCTGAGTCCCCTTTTCCCATCCCCCTGATGAAGTTTTCTCTGCAAATCTTTCAACCCCCTTCAGTGAACACGAGTTTTTACACCCCAACACTCCCCCCCCTTGAGATGTAACGTCGATTCCAAATCAAAACGGCACTTCCGCTGGTCTTCTTTCAAATTGTTCTACTTTTCTCCTCAAACCCTTTTTAGTATGAGCCTTCGGCTCCGTCTCTACTAGTGTCGCTTTTTCCTTTCCCTTTTGCTAGTGCTTTTAGCAGCCCCCGTTTTCCGGTTCCTACGGACGCGTCCACGGCAACAGACGGAGGCCCCATCTAGACCTTTCCCCCTTTTTCCTCTGCAATAGCTTTCTTGAGCACCCCCCCTTTTGCCAGATCTATGAGTGCGTCCCCCCTTGTTTCCGCTAAATCGTCCAATACCCTCTCTGGTGTTCAGACCACCTCCCCGCGAAAGTACCCACTTCTCGGCGAATGTTCACTATACATTCCCTCAAGCATGACTCGCAGGATAGAGGGGTTCGGCTTGTCACTTCCAAATGTTCCACCCCCTCGAACCCACTCTTTGCAAGATATAAGGTTCCACGCCTCCCCGTGACGGTTTAATTTATTTTGTAGTTACCCTCCAACTTTCGGTGACTCTATGAAGTAGGTTATAGCCCCCCTGGTAAATGACTGCCCAAGTTAGGTCTCCGTTGGTTTCTTTTCGATGTGAGTTGGAGCTTTCTTCTCCGGTTTTTTTCCGTGACACGCTTTTTCCCCGACGCAGAATCATGTCGTTCCTGGTTTTTTTAACACAAATCGGATCTTAGATCCTTCGTGATGAATATTTGAGACATTGTTAAGCTGTTGACGGCTTCGACGGGTTGATGCCTTTTCACCCTCCCTCTGTCCTATCCTAATAACGCCTTTTCTTCCCGATTCATCGATTCCCCCTTCCAGTGTTTGGAAATAGGACCGAGAGATAGTCGCCCTACCCTCCCATTTCCCCGGTTCAAGAATAACTGTTTTACAGTTTCACTTGTTGCAAAGTGTGTTTTCACTCTTTTTTACAGAGCGAGGAGCTTCGCGTTTTCCATTTGCTTCCTCCCTTATTCCGGGTACAGAAAGATCACTTGTCGTTCCTCTTCTTCTGACCTCCTTTCCCGTTTCCCGCCTTTTCCCCCCCTATGTTTATCTTGTGCCTTTTCAAGGATTTATCCGACGTTCCCATGACTGGACTTGCTTGGCTTCGGCCCCTTTTTCTCCTGCGGCTTTCCCAGTTCCTCCTTGAATGTTTGTTGCCCTCCATGCCTCGTCCGTTCAGCACCTTCGCATTTTCCACTTCGCCGCCCGGTCCCTGACGCTTCCCTTCGCCGTTTTCTCTTCCGAGCACTTGTACGGCGCTCCGCGATCCCTTCCCCATTCGATTGTGTTTTTGATGCCTTTCCCCGCTGGGACTCACAGCCACGTCCCCCTTAAATTCTCCCAGGCCCGCCCCCCCTTTCATCTCTTCCTTCTTTGCAAATTTTACACGCACGATGGGAGTCTTGTCTATATCATCCCCCGTACAGATTTTTCTGCCGTCGCTCGATCCAAGTAGAGCTGTTCCGTCACCACGCCTAATGGGACCGATCTTTTCCATGAGCTTGCGCTTGTGCATCTATTCCCCTGGCCCTAAATCTTCCCCTTTGGTCCAAGATCAATCCCCCCGTTTTAAACTCCCCCCCCCTTTTGTTAAGCTCATTTGGAGGCGGGCAATCGCTTCTGCTGCCCAGAAGATAGCGACGCTGGAGGAAGTCTCCACTGTTGACAACCACCTTCCTTTTTCTGATTTCAAACCCTCTGAGTCGACGGCCGCAGGGCTGGCTTGATGCGGTCGAGTTTTTGATTTTTCGGCCCTTTTCTTCCCTTTTTGTGAGTATGACGATTATGCTTGACTTTAATGACTTTACTCCTTCTTTTCCGCCTTCCTTTGAGATCTGTTTCCAAACTGTCCCCTCAAACACTGTCCTTTTTACCTTGTGCTTTTTTTCCCTCGCTTGTCTTGCAAACTGCAGGCCTCCCCTTGTCTTCTGCGGCGAAACTGAGAAATCGCGGATCGTTTGTCTCCCTTCGTTTGCACGCTTCACGTGACTTATGTTTTTTGATCGATTGCCCTTCGCAAAACCTTCCCCCCCATAGGCAGTCCGCACGAACGCCGTGCATGTCTGGCTATCTTTTTACTCCCCCTCAATCTGTGGGTTTCACATTCCCTCCCCCTTCGTTTTTCGTGCTTTTTGCGAGTTTGCCTCTCTGCTCCCGCTCCCTCAAAATGTGTCGTCACTCTTTGCCCTCTTGTTCCCAACGATGATGAGCAAGATCTCGCTTTCAGGTTGCAGTCTCCTCACCTCTTTTTTCCGTGCAGTGTCTTTCCGAACCTCTATCCACATTACTGCAGGAGGCGGTTTTTCCCAACCTTGACGTTCCCGTTGGTCAAAACAAGGACTCGTTGCTGTCCAGGGAAGCGATTCACGCGATCTATTCCCCTCTGATCCCCCCTAAGTCCTGACGTCAACTCAATCTTCCTCCTCCCCTCCACCAACGGCCTCCTCGTTCCTCACAAGGAATAGCAAGGGCTACCGGTTCTCCCATCCTTCAAACCTCCACAACAACCACACACCCCATGTAGAGATTATTGGAGGAGATCAAGTCACGATGTGCAGGCCCCGTCATTTCCCTGAGCAGGCTCAACCAGCAGTTTTTCTATCAGCGTTTGTCCCCCCAAAGACCCTCCATTTTTTGAAAGATGCCCTTTGTTTACCCAGGAGTTTGCTCGGTCACTAAAGTCTGCCGCGACATTATGGATTCGTAGCCCTCTCCCTGCTTTTTGCCGGATCGGCGCTCTTCTTTTTAGGTCTCCGCGCGTAACAATTTTAACCCTCTTGACGGTGATGAATACCATCTGTTATCCCCCCAGCCACCGTTCCGAAGCGAAATTTGCAACCCCCCTTCTCTTTTTTTGCGGGAATGGATTCCCCTTGAAGGTTTTAAGGGGTGGTGAAGGAACAGACCGTGGCGACCCCCCCCAACAACAAACAAGCACCCCCACACCGCACACAGTCCAAAGGTGTGACCCCCCGGTCTAACCCCCCACCATAAACCTGGGCCTAGTAATATGCCCCCCAACAGGCCCCCCCCCACCAGGAAAACAATTGTGCCCCGAGTTTTGCACGCCCCACAAGTCCACAAAACACCCAACACCGCCCCCAAACAACCCAACCACCCCCCCCACGGGGAAGTGCACCCCCATAAAGACGACCCCTACCTCTCCCCCCCCATCGCCAAACACACCCACCCCCAGTCCCATACACCCCTGCACATGTCCCTTTCCCAACCACCAAAACACACACCCCCCCCCACCCACCTATTTTTACACCCCCCCCCCCTCCTCATTGGCAGCCCCCACCAGCATTGTTCCTCAGTTTTACGAGCAACGGAGCCGACCCCCCTTTCCCTTCCCCTTGTCGTATGTCGGATCTCCAAGACCTTTTGCCGCGGTGTTCCCTAAGTACCTAAATTTTCACCCCAAACAATGCCCTCCGTGCTGACTACTTTCCTCTGGGTTCGGATGCCGGTTTCCCCCCCACCCACTCTCTCAACTCCTCCTCCCCTTGCCCATGTCGGCCTCCATCCCGGAGTTTTCTGTGCATCCTTCGGTGATTGCCGTTAAAGACTTCCCGGCCCTTTTCCCCCCGAGTCACCGGCGTTTAAGGAAAGACCTATTGCCCCTCACCGTGACACTTTGATCGTCTTTGTGCCAACACCGGCCCAAGGCTTTCTTTCCTGAGAAGGGATCCCCTCTTCGAAGCTCTCGCTTTGCCCCGGAGTGCAACCACGTGTGGAACCTGTTTTCACAGATCAAGCCCATTTTCTTGATTCCGCCCTTTGGGCTTGCTTTATATTCCGATCCGTTTTCTTTTTACAACAGCTCCTCCTCTGTACTGCGGTCTTCCTGGCGTTTAGTGACGATCTCTTCCCTTATTCTGGTGACCATCCTCGCCCGACTCGACGTAAACAATCCATGGCTCGAGTGACCGGGGCTGCCGAATCTCTTTTTTGTCTTCCTACCTTTGATTTGACTGCTGCTCGTGTGTTTTTTCTTTCGCCGACAGTTTCGATACCAACCCTCCCTTCCACTCCCCTCGCTAATTTACTTCCCTTTCCATGGCTTTTTTGCTCGGGCCCCCCCCTTTTTCTGGTCTCCCCACACTATGCGCCTGCATCCGTCTGAGGGTGAAGACGTTCCTCTTCAAGGCGGAGCCGTTTTCCCCTTTCAATTAAGTGACTACGACCCTCTTCGGAGTGTATTCTTTTCTCTTCCTTTTTTTTCTCCGTCCACGGCATTATCGCTCTCCGGGCTGATCTTCCCAACACAGCCATAAGCTGTGCTGTCATCTTTCGGACAGTGCGTCCCTTCCCTGAGCAGATGGTCATGCCGTAACTCAACGCGTATGTCCGATTTTGAATTTTGGGAATCGCTCTGCTCCTTCGGTTGCTCAGTGTAACCTTCGTTACGTCCTCCGCAACTCTGTCTGCCACGTATCTCCCCTGCAGCCGATCCGCATGTGAAACGTCTTCACGCTCATCGAGGCTGACGCCCTCGTTTTCTGGAGCGCACTTGCACCCGTACCCAGTCGAACCTTACACGACCCATCGCCCAGCGGTTCTCTTCCGTTTTACTTTCCGTTATTTTTCCATGAGTGGTTGGAAGGATCCAGGTTGTCCTTTTGCTCCCTTTCCTATTCTAATCAGGTTTTCAAATTTTCTGCACTCTTCCCTTTTGCCAGGCTTGGTCTTTTATAGATGCCCGCGTCCTTTTTTTGGCTGGAAAACACGTTTCCTCCCTCGATTTTTCACCCCCCTCCTCACTCCACACAAGCGAATTGGAGAAACCCTTGCTTAGTACTCTCCCCCCCCCTTTTTTTTTCTTTTAATTTCGATTAAGGTTCAACTTTGTGTGCTTCTTCGATCCTACTTCCCCCTCCCTTTTGTTACTTCCTCCCCCTGTTATTGCGTTGTCGTGACCCCCCGCCGTCCCTGTACTTTAGTTCAAGGCGATTAATCCTATTTTTCATCCGTGTGTTGAGAGCTTGCCTTCCCCCTTTACGCTCCCCCAGGTACTGACTGTTTTTTGTGTCCCCTGTCCCACGCCAGTTCTTTGTAAGAATCTCCAACGTCATGGTTTTACCTTCCCGCTTTTTTTGGGATATCAGTCTAACGTGTCAATTGGCGCAACACAATTGTTTCTTTCTCCTCTCCCTTGGGCTGTACCGTTCACTCTCCCCCCCACTGCTGCTTTGTCGTGTCAGTTTCCCGTCATTCTCTCTTTTGTAAACACGATTTTTTTTCTCACACCTCCCTCGTTCATTCAATGCAAAATTCGGAGAGCCATTGAGTCATTCCAATTTTTTGTCAACTCTGATTCGTCATTCAATACGATGTCGGTGATTTGATCACCAGTCACCGGGATCCCCCGCACCAGACGGACGTCCATTCGCAGAAACCCCCCAAGTGGAATAACTTTCAATCAAAAGGCATTTTTCCCCTTTGATGCTTTTCCAATTGTCGACTTTTAAAAACTTCGATTTCTCTGGAGGCGAGAGGGCGTACGACTCTCCTCCTGCGTGGAATCTTTCTCAAGTCTGAGCGTGCCTCTCTTTCTCTTGTTGAGAACGACCGTCTATAGCCTTTCTCCCCACCCTCCTTCTCATCTCATGTCCCCCCCTTCAGCCTCTTCATACGCTGGGGAATCTGAAGAAATCTTCCCTCTTTGAGTGAGCAATGTACATCGTCCCTCCCCGTTATGTCGATCAAGCCCAGGCGATATATCCACTGGGTAGTGTACTGAACTTCGAATATCCTTTTTTCCCGCCTGCGGCCAGCAGATTTCTTCGGTTGGTCGTTTAATACCATTAACTTAGAGAACTCTTTGCACGACTTCTTTACCTCGAGTATTGATCCGTGTTTGACTGTAGGGGGTCCAACGTCCTCCTCAGTCAGGCTCTCCATGATGGGAGACCGCAACTTTTTTGCCTTTTTTTTTTCTATTTAGTGTGTTCTCTTCTCTAAAAGTTCCTACCTACCTTCCCAGGTTTTTAGCGTCATTCACTCGTTTGATCTTTCCTGAAGACAAGACTTAGGGCATTTCACATGTCTCCCTTCGCCTTGAACATTTTGGACTGCTTCTGATCGGTTGTTCTGTCCCATCCTCTGATCGTGGAATACCCTCTCCCTAGAGACCATGAGTCCAATCAGTGGTGGTACAACGGCCCCTTCCTTGCTTTTGACACTCTGATTTTTTCTTTAATCCGCGATGAAGTAAGAAAACTTTGACTTTTGTCCCTCTTCCACCCATTTTTCCTAGTCTGTTTACCCTCGCAGATTTTTTTTGTCCCTTCGAGTGGTTTCCCTTTGATACCTTTCCCTGTCATTATTAGCAGTTTTTTTTACCCCTTCTTCTAATTTACTTTTTTCGTAATGAATGAAAAGTTGTGACTATTTTTCCTTTGCTTTGTTTCTTCCCTGACCTTTCTGATACACAGCCTCCGGGATGACAGGTTCCCCATGAGAATTTCTTTGTTCCCCCCCATTTTCCTTTTTTGTTAGAAAAATCCGACAGAGGACCTTTTCAGCACCTTACTTGCATTAAACATGTCGTCGCGGTTCCAAGAATTAGTACCTCGCCGTTTGTAATTTCTCCGACCCCCGTTCTGCTTTTTTCCCGGTCCCCGTTTGGTTCACCACGAGATTTTTTGTGCTGCCAGGATAGTGCGTGTGGACTGACAATAATCCACTCCCCCCGTGGATCCCTTACCCCCTACCATAAGATCTTTCCGCGTTTCCCCACTTTCAATCTGCCTCTTAGGAGGCTGGACGACATTTCTGTTATTTCATTTCACCTTCACTTTTCTGATGCATTTCCCCGCGGATCTCTTCTCTCGGAAGGTCCACGCCTTTAGGGCATACTACATCTCGGATCCTTGAGCTTCGCGGCGGCCAGGTTATTGACCTGAGACTCTTGAAAAAGTTTCCCTATTTCCAATGATTGCTGTTTTTCCCCCAAATCTGCACCTCCGCACCAGATTTCTCATGGATCGGCTGCGAACATGCTTCCTTCCTTGTCCAGCTCGCGAGAGGAGTTCCCGTCGCGCCTGCTCCAAATATTCTCCTGTCTAAATTTATGCTGCTTCTTCGAACTTCTTTTTGCCCTCTCTTTTTGTCTGAAAGCTTCTCGTGTTATCTCTTTTTGCTTGCTTTGATGCCTTTACTGCTTCCGATGCCTTCCGATGGACCTGTCCACACCCCCTTCTCCCATGTCCTTTTTACACGGGGCCTCGATTCCTCAATTTTCTTCGACGGGCTTCTCCTGAACAGCCTCCGGGACGACACACTCTCTCTCGGCCGCCCCCCTTTTACGGATCGTTGAGACTTTCGTTTTTCACTCTTCCTCCGGTCCTCTTTCTACTTTCTATTTGATGCAGAAGAATTCTCCCAGAGAGCAAACCGCCCCCTATGCAGTCTCCCCTTTTTTGCTTGGTTACTTTTTTTTTTTTTATACTACTCCTTTTGAGACTATCTGATTCTTCTTGTGCTCTTTGGGATCAGTTTGCTTTGTCAATCGGCTGCCTGCAACCCGGTTGCAAGTTTCCCTTTTTTTCCTCTGTGTCCCCCTTTCCCTGCGCCCCAACCTCCTTCCTCTCTTTTCTTGTTTCCGAAAGTGGTTTTTCCGGCCGCAGGGTGGTCCTTCCCTAGCTCACCGTTATGTGCACTCGGCCAGGTTTTTGTAAAACCGTTTGACCCCGTGTCTTTTTTTGGACCAACCTTCTCTCGAGGCTTCATTCGGAAGCGAGTAACTTTGTATCCCCTCCCTCAAGGTTATTACCGTCAACCTCATACATCCCCACACTCTCTGACGGCAGCCGGCGCCAAGGCGGCCTTCTCCGTTCTGAAAGGTCTACTTTCTCAAGCCTTGTCCAGTGGCGAGCTTCTTTTTCCGAGAGCTGGACGTTTCCAAGTCCGTTTTGCCGCGTGTTTAGCCAGAACAGTAAGGCTTTGGTTATTTTGCTCCCTTTTTGCACCATCCTCTTGAAAGATGTCCGGGTCACAGGCTCGGTCTGGTTCATCACGTTTGCAGACTCTCCGCATCGTTAATCAGAGATTTTATGCCTATTCCCCTTTTTCGTCCTCCTTCCCCTTTGGATCATTAGGCCAATTGACTTTTTTGGCACCATCTCATATTATAGACCACTTAAATACCGCCCTCCCTAAGTAGCTTTTCCTGGGTCAACGCTTCCGAGATGAGGGTTGGGCGGGTTGAGACGAATTTTTTCTTAGTGGGAGATCTTGACCTCACCCCCCCCCTCGTGATTTTTCGAGTCGTGCCTAAACGGAGCGTGACCCGGATTCCCAGGTTTCCTTCTCGATGATCTCCACGATTCTCTGCAGGCGTTTTTTTTCGCCGCACCCCCCCCTGAAGGGTTGACTATGCTTGGCAGGACGGATCAAGGCGCCCCCAACCCCAGCCCTGGGGAGTTCGCAAAGACGTCCTTCAGACAAATTGCTGCACTCCTCTTGGTATAACCTTCGGGTTGATACGCCGTGCCCTCCTGTCACTCAGCTAACCTCGCTTTAACCGCGTTGACATTAAAGACGGATTTTCACGCAACCCTTACCTTCTTCTTTTTCTGTGAAAACACCGGCCCCTCCCTTGAAAGGAGTATTGCCCTGCTATTCGATCCGCCACGCTCTGCGACATGACAACCCACACTTTTTTGCACTGGTTTCAGTTCTCTAGAAAATTCTGACGCATGTTGTTATTTTCTTCATGCCCCGATTCGTTTTCATTCCCCACACTGATTTCCGTCATTTTTTCACATCCTTGTCGATATGCGTCTGCCTATCGATCCTTTATTCTGGTGACCACCTCTTCTCCTGCATCCTTTTTTCCAACATCTTTAAAGAAGGTTTTTTTTAATATCAAGCCGGTCTTTTCTCCTTAATCCCTACATTCCGATCTGCAACGCTTTTTCGGGCGTCGCTTGCTCACGTTTCCCTTCCCATTCCCCAGCCACCTCCCCCACATCGCCCCCCCCTTCTTCCCTTCATCATTGTTGCTTCTATTAAGTTTTCCCGGTTACACGATGTCACCTTACGGATTGACTCTCTCATTACACAGTAGTGATGGTTTGTTCACTCTACTCCCTAAATTCTTTTTCCACGAGTTCCGGAATTTCAGGACCTCCCGTCCGGTGGTGGTTGTTGGGTTGTGCCGAGACGCCCTTGTTGACTTAGGATATCTAGCTGTCCTCGCCGAAACAATGCTTCGATCGTCGCGGATGACGAAACCAGCCCCGCTGGTGATGGGCATTATGGAGCGTCCCTGGTATCAAAGATCGGTGCATTGGAAAGCCCCGTGGCTTTTGCCCCCGACCTATGGTTGACTGCTATTTGTGCTTCTTTTATTAAAGGTTACCCCAGGATCGCCGTCGAACCCTTCCCCTCCTCAGTGTGGGCAGGGATCGACCCTTCTTTTGCGCCCCCCTTGCCCACGCCTACTAGTTCAGCTGACTCCCCCCTTGGACTCTTTGTCCTTTTGCCTCTGACATTTGACAGACCGTCCACCCTCTTCCCTCCCAGCGGCGAGATTTCCGTGTTAGCTGGTCATCGTCCTTTTTTCTCCGTTATATCTTTTTTTCTGTGTGATATGGTGAGATGATTTCCTGTTCTGCCCCTTTTCCTTTTGATTGAAGTTGACGAATCATTCTTTCAATTGTGAACCCTTTTCCGCATTTTTTTTTTGATTTGATGAATAGAGTGTTTGCTTTGAAAAACTTTTTTTACATCGCGATGTTCCCCCCTTCCACCCCATACAAGAGCTTTTTTCCCCTGGCCTCCTCGAGATCACCCAATTTATGTTTTTCTTCCCCTTAATTCGATCACTGGTGTCCCTTAGCTCTTCCGCGCCGACCGTCACATGAAGGTTCCTTTTCCCCCTTTTTGTTTCTTGACAACGCTCCGTCCCCCGCCTGTTTTTCCCCAGTGCTCCTATTTTAAGTGGTTTGTGAGAGGAAAGCCCCCCAGGTACTTCTGGGGTCACGACCCGCAAGAACACCTTCGTCCACGCAGAGCAACCCCTTTCTGGTGACTTCTTTTGTAAGCTGCCGTTTATCGCACAAGTTCCTCCACCACAATTTTTTTTCTTAGTCTTTATGAGATTTACCGTCCTTCACTCCAGCTTTTTATGTTTGGCCCGGAAGTGTTCTTATCGCGAGTCACCGAGTAGCCACCCCCCCGCCTTTTTTTTCGACGTCACCCACCGTCGCACCACGCGGCCGTGACACAGGCTCCTGACTAGTCCCTACCCTGAAAACTTATGCTTTTTCAACTCAAACGATGCCTTTTTATGCTGCAAGCACCAGTTTTTATCCCCAGCAACCACCCAACCGAAGGACCAACACACCGAATAAGGAAGAACTTCCGATTCCCACCAAACTCCCTGCGCCGTCAAGGATGGTCTTCTTTTTTCTTGCCACTTGGCCCACAAAACTCGTTCTCTCTTTTCCCCTCTTCCCCTTAGCTCCCGCGGCGTCAGCTTTCGTCTTATTAAGGCGTGGAATTCGTATCCACGTCGAGCGTTTTCCTTTTTTGGATTGCGTCCCCAAGAGGTTTGACGTTCCGACGATTTCCCTTTTCCACTTTAGCAACCTTCCAATGGCGCAATCTTCCGCTGTTTTCCCCAGTCCGACTTCCCAATACTGACGTTGTTGGAACCCCTCCAAGTCTTAATTGCCTCCCCCCCCCCTTTCCGCTCATCAGAGCCACCCAAGCTTGATTTCTTTGTTCGCAGCCTTTCCATCCTGACTCACCTTTTTCTTTCGCGAATGTCCTTCTCCTATCCCTTTTCTTCCCCGTCCCCTCTCCTACTGGTCACTTGACCCTTCCTCAAACCCTCGCCTTGAACGATCCTTTTTCCTTGCAACGTCCAAGTACAGTTACTTTTTTTCATATAGTGTTTCGACCTTCCCCAGCCTGTTGGTTTTTTTATCCCCTTTCCATTCTATACCCCCCAATGATGGGTAAAGATTTTAAGGTTATGCCGATGGCTTTTTTTCTCCTTTTAGTTTTCTCTCGCTTGCAGCAGGGTTTTTCCTTATTCACCGGCAGTTTTCTTAGGAACCAAGACACCCTGCACTTTTGAGATTCCCTTTCTCCGTGTTTACGTAACTTCTGGCTCCTCAACGAGTTGACTTCCTCTGAGGTGTCTTGAGGGTCACCATAACCTTCCGATCTCCTTCATTAAGATGACCCCAGGGAGGGAAATGGTCAAACCTACCCTTTATCTTAAAGCGATATCTGCTCACTACCCGCAGGCTGAGGCCCCCCCTCCTCCAAACTGTTTACGGTTCTGCAGCTGTTCTGAAAACCATTACCCTCTGTTGTACCAAGCAGTGGTGCTTCCGCTTTTTTCATGCTCCTCCTCTTTTCCTTATCGCCGTGTTTTTACAATCCCCCCCGATTAAGCCTTGTCCCGGTTGCTTGTCATCGCCTGCGACCTTTTCGTCCCCTCAGGGTTTCTCGATTTTTCTCTTCCGTTTTTTTCCCCGTTAACCAGGACTTGACTATTATTTTATGCCCCTTTGTCCCCCTTTGCTTAATTCGGCGTGAACTCCAAAATTGAACTTTTGGTTTTGTTTTGTGAGCCTTGCCATCTCTCCTGTTTTTCGCAGACTTTTATTTTTATTTTTTCACCTTTCTTCCGTTCAGGTTCCCCAAGAACTTTTCTAAGTTTTGAATCCTTCCTGATCCCCATGTGTTTTTTAATGCATTGTTTCACTTTTTGGGTCTTTCTCCCTGTCACCCTCACTGTTCTGAAAGGATTTGACTAACAATTACTCACCAGTTCTAGGGATCATCGGCTCCAACATCCTCTTTCTCAGTTGACACCTTTCACACCATCTACCTGTTTTTTTGCTTTCATGTTCCTTTTTTTTGAATCTCGATGATGTTTATCACCTCTCCCGATGGTGTGCTGTCCTCGGAGATCCCCCAAAAGTCTTCTGCCGATCGTCACCGCCTTCACTAGTTCGAATTGGTAACTGCTGCTGCGCTGCGGAATCTTGTTTCCTTCTCTTTCCCTGCCTTCAATAGGTTGCCAAAACTTCACCTCCCCCTTCTTTTCGCCTTTCATTCTCTGGACCTTTTTTCTGCACCCCGACTACTGTGCAGCGTTCAGCTCTCGTCCCTCTTACTCGCTCCCGTTGCCCTTTAATCACTTCTGCCTTGCGTCAGAAGTGCATTGGCCCTCTGGCTAGCCTCCTTTTTTCTTTTCTTTAATTGTACGTCGTGACGTTTCTTTTGCCTTGGACGAGATCCTTTTTATAGCTGCTTCTTGATCTATTTCCCAAAACGTACTCCTGCCTTTTAACTTGCATACATTTTTCCAGTTTAAGAACTGACTCCATGTCCGGCTGCCTCCCCCGAGCCATGCGTCCGGCTTCCGTTTGCGCCAGCATCGTTTTTTCATTTTTCACACGCCGGGCTCCTTTTTTTCCAGTTTCGACGATTGAGCCCCCCTCCTCAAACCTTCCCCCCCAGAGCAGTCAGCCTCCCCCTTTCGTGCATTTTCCTTGGTATATCTCTCTCTTTCATCCCATTGTTGTTTTTTTCTCTAGATATCCAAGTTGCCCCCCCCCCCCCTCACGGGCGTTTACTGCTTTGTTGGGGAGGTGCTATCTTGCCTCTCGTTTCCCTCCTTCTCAAGATCCCTTGCCCGTAGTCAGCGTTCCCAGTTCTGTTTACCTTTCTGGTTGCGTCCTCCGAAGCAGTGTCTTCCCGTGTTTGCTCCTCCTCCCCTTGCCTCCACTCTTAAGGTGCAGCGCGCCGCGGGCAAAAGGGCCAGTGCTTCCCTTTTGTCCCCCCCCCTTGATTCGCGGTCGTCCTCTGAAGCGGAAAGTTTTCTCGATAAAGCCTTTAGTCACGTTTCAACTCAGTTTCCCCTCCCCAAACAACCGCCGTTCGCCCTTCCTTCTTTCTACGTCAGCTTCCAGTTGTGACAGTCGAACCAAGAGTCAGGTAGACGCCTCGCGTGATGGGACGCTGCGCAAGACTTTTTCACGACTTGCCACCATAGCAGGCGCAAGCAGTTTGTTCCCCCAGCGGTTGGCAAACAGTTGAAACGCATTCCCCCCTTGTTCCCCTTTCTTCGGCTCCGGGCCGGGATGTCTCGAGCTGCGCATCAGAGATCCTCCTTTTCTTCCCTGTGACGTCGTTTCTTTTCCTTTACGATATAGCTACTTGCCCCCTTTTTCCGGTTTATAATACCAGCCTATGATCGCCCAAATGAAAACATGCCAATCTGAAGTGCATCCTTTTTTAAGTTTGCCCCCTCGGCCGATTCTCTTTCGGAGATGGATGACATTAAGCCGTTCTTTGTAAGTACACGACTCCCCACCCCTCCTCTTTTTAGTTTTCGTCCAGCCCTATCGCCTGACAACCCCCTTTTCGAAAGTGGAAGTTTTCGATGATCTCAAGACTTCTCTTTACGCGTCTTTTTTTTCTTGCTCCATTTTAACAACCCTCGGTGTGCCCGTGACTTCTGGTCAAGGGCTCCCAAAACCCAGTTTCAATTGTGATTTTTTCCACGCCACAATTTAACGCCGCGCGGCATACATCCCCCCCCTTTCTGTCCGTCAGTTTTCTCCGTGCCAGACGGTTCCCCTCATCCCCCTTTCCACGTTTTTGTAAAAGGATTTTAGTTCCGAGGAAACGGACAGCTGTTCCCCCCTTTCCCCTCCAATTATGTACTTTCTGTATCCCAGCGCGCACTTTTCTGTGAGAAGAGTGCCAAATTCCCCCCCCTTTTCCTCGCGCTGTCCTCCCTTTTAGTCTTTGACCTCGCATGTTTTTTAAATAACGTGCCCCTTTTCCACCATGTTTTCCGCGCCTCTTCTGCCTCGATCGTTATTTCTGACCTCCCCCGATGCTTTGTCCCATCCCTCAGCCCCTCTCCTATAAGCCGTCCACCCCGTTCCCCAGGTGCATCCTTTTCGTTTCCATCACGAGCCGATTCCTCTTGTCAACGATCTGTTCCGGCCCATGATCTTCACCTTGCCCCCCCCCCCCCCCCCCCCCCCCCCCCCCCTCACCCCCCCCCCCCCCCAACCCCCCCCCCCTGGATGCTTTTTCTTCGCCCGGCTCCTTTTCTTTCGACCAACTCCTGGACAACTTGAAACCCATAGCCCCCCTTTTTCCCATGACTATCCTACTTCCTATCCCCCTGTGCTAACAGGCTTTGGTTGAGGTTTTTCTTTTTTTTTTCCCCCCTTTAACTACTTCGTTTATCTGCTGTGTAACGTCATTTTGCCATTCTTCGTTTCCCGGAATTTCAACGTGTCCTCCGACCCTCTCTTATTTCATTCCCTCTTCCCGTGACCCCCCCGGTTCCTTATCTCTCTTTTTCTTCCCCATTTCGCCTCACTTTTCCTCCCCCTCTTTTGACGGCACTTAATTGTGCTGTCCTTCTTTCTCGTAAAGTTGCGACTAATCCTTTCTCTGGCAGATTTTGTCCCTCACACTGGAGTGCCTCTCTTTTTCCATGCGAAGATGGCCTTTCTCCCCAAAGTTCCCCGTCTAACAAGACCTTGGGTTCTTTCCAACGTAATCAGCCGGACTCTCCCCCACTCTCGACGTTTAACGACTTTCACGAATTCACTCGAGCTGAGCCCCTCCATCGTGGCGCGAATTCGAACTTTTCCCCTCCCCATGTCTCCCCATTGTCCATTTTCCTCTGACAGCGTTGCCCCCGATTCCTTTCGGTCATAAATATTTTCTGCTGTGTCCCTGCGTGATTGTTGCACTTTTTCTGTTGGCTGGGATTGGTATTCCTTTGTGCTAATCCACCTTCCCTCTAGTGCGTGAACTCCTTTTCCTTGTACCCTCTCTTTCTCAGCTCTTTGGGCTTTTTCCGACTGATAGTTATTTCAACCTAGCCATCGCGATGGTCAAAAGCCCAATTCCAACTTCTACAACACAGTTTTTATTGCTTTTTTCTTTTCCCGGTCCATCCCTTTCTTTAATTCCAACACCTTTGTTTATACTTTTAGGGTGTTTTCCCGATCCCATCTCCCCCCTACCCCCCTACCTTTGGACTTATTCCTCCCTTTTTTGCGTTTATTGCCCCCCGCTAGTCCTTATGTTGTGTCGTCGTCCAGGC
>Ga0179593_1373584_pt1 | contig 17964 bp, 30 predicted proteins | sample CZODoug2_1_08_16_FD_185931 | JGI IMG/M metagenome (GOLD analysis project Ga0179593, IMG submission 185931) | Vadose zone soil fungal communities from Angelo Coast Range Reserve, California, USA - CZODoug2_1_08_16fungal (PacBio error correction) | ecosystem: Environmental > Terrestrial > Soil >... | reverse complement strand
TTTTCACCTTGACTCGGTGTTTCTCGAATAATGGGACCCTGTCGGTCACTAAACCGTGAATTTTTCCCACGACCCTTCAACCTCCCCCGGTCCTCTCTGTAATGCACAACCATTATGGGGTCACATTGGTTTCCTGCCCTCGCCTTGGTTTTCCTTCTCCCTACTCCAGGGTGCTTGACCCCCGCCGGGGTCAGTTGTCAATCGCTTGTAGCCTTCCCCTTCCCCTTGACCACTACTTTCCCTTTTTTTTGTTCCCCCTCCCCATCCTGCCCTGGCGCATTTTTCCTGCCCCCTTTTGGGGGTGATGTCCCCCCCCCCTCTGTCCCACTTCTTTGAAACTTTTTGTTGGAAGGAAATCCTCTCACCCTTCCCTGATTTTTTCGGGCCGAAAAGTCGAGCAGATCAAGGCACTTTTTTTCTGTTTTTTTGGACCCATTTTGCGACGTTGATTTTTAAGTTCACCTGTGTTTCGTTTGGACTCTCCCTTCTGGCTATTTTCGGTTGCAAACCTTGTCCTTTAATGCAACTACTTTAGTTTTCGTGTTCGGCGGTGGCTCTTTTTGATTTTCAGTTTTGACATTGATTTCTTTTTTTCGATTGGCCATGCCTTTTCTGAACCTAACCGGGATATTCCTGGTTCGTTTTTCTTTGATTTCAAGCCTGTTATTTTTTGCCCTTTTCTTTTTTTTCCCCCCCTCTTGTTTCCTTCCCGAAGTGCAAGTGTACTTAAACTTTCTGTTGTCCGTGATCTTTCCTCGGGAAGAACCTTTCCTGCACCTTCTCTTTTTTCACCTTTGGCTTTTTCAACCCTGCCTTTTTTTTACCTGGTCTTAGCTGCCGTGTGCGCACCTTTTCATTGGGGGTCCCTTTTCGTATCTCCCCCTCCTCCAGGGCCGTTTCAATTTTCCGTTTCGTCATTGGCGCTCCTGCTTGGAATTTCTGCCTGTGTTTTCCCGAGTCTGTATATTTTTCCCCCGCGAAACTTTTTTCATTCATATTTTTCTTCCCCTGAACTGCCCCTCTTCACTGGCTTCCTTTTTGCCACCGTCCAGTTTCAATTCCCCGTCCTCTTTTCTTTTCCATTCCCATCCTTTTCAACACTTTTTTTGGAGTCCCTTTGCTGGACAAACCCCCAACCGACAAACTTATTATCCCCCCCCCATTTTAGCTTCCCCCGAGTTTGGCCGCTCTCGCAAGTCCCTTGTGGATCCTCTTCCTGTTTTTTTGCTACTTTCTTCCTCCGCCTTTTTTCACCAGTTGTCATTTTCGTCGGTCTGCCACCCCACCCTTGCTTAACAGGTTGCACCTCTGTCGTTTTTGAAAAACAACCGCCCAAAAGTGGTTTGACCCACGTTTTTCCTCCCCCCCCCCCAAGGTTTTTCATTTCCCTTTACTCCTCCACCAAAGGTCGCCTGTGGTTTTGGATGTGCTTCTCAACACCCTGTTCAGCTTTCCTTTCCAAACCCCCCACTTTTTTCTGAGCTCCCCCCTTTCCTCGTCGCCCCCTTTTGTGTCCACCTGTTTTTCGTCTCGTTCACCTTTGTGGCGTCCCGTCCCTGCCCCCACATAGTTCTTCCCATGACCGGCCCTTTTCCCCCCCGTTCGTGCTTTTTTAGTCCCTTCGTGCTCCAACCGATTCGAATGGCGTTTTATTTTCTCCCCCATCCATTTTTTTACCCGTTTGCCCCGTCCATTGCTCAAGACCCTTACCCTTCCGGTCATGACCCCTGAGTTTACAGTCTTGTCCCCCACACCCCTCATTTTACTCCCTTTACCCCGGGGCCTTCGTTATTTATCTTATTACATACAATTTTCTTAAACAGTCCTGGCGTTTTTCAAACACGCCCACAGACACCCTTAACTTTTCCTTGGTTTTCCCCAACATGTTCAACCCTTCCCGTCCCGTGTTTGCCCTTCTTCCACCCCTGTCCATCTTCGGACAACCATTTTCAATGGTATTTTACCTGCGGTCCTTTTTGCCCACGTTTCCCCCCTCGTTTTCGCCACCCTTGTCGTTTTTTTAGAGCAGACCCCCACTTTCTTCCCCTTTTTCTTTTTCTTCTTCCTGGCTATTTTCCCCCCCCCCGTCTGTTGTTTCAAAATATTCCTCTTTTCCCAATTTTGCCCTTGGGTTTTTCCCCCTGATCGATCCCTCCCGCAACTGGCGCTCCCCTTCCCCTTTGTCCCAACTGTTTCAGCTGTATTTGTTCTTTTCGGGGTCCTAGAGCCTTCATTTATTTTTTTCCCCCTTTTTCCCTTTTTCCCTCTTATCCCCCAGAAGCGGTTGTGCTCCCGGTTGTTTTTAGCGGTTTTTCTTTAAATGTTTATTGTTAATCCCCCCCCTTTTTTTCTGGGTAGCTTAGGTTCTCCCTACCTGCGCTAGTTTTGGGTCCCAAAGACCATTCTTTTCCCCCAAACCGCTTTTTCCCTTTCCCCCTTTCTTTTTTTCTCGCTCTTTGGAAGTTCGTCCCTATTGACCCCGACGGTTTGTCGCGGAAACCATCTTTTTTCAATAGATTGCCCCTTCCCAGATGTGGCCCCCCTCGCGTTTTTTTTGGCAAACCGTTCTTGCTGCTCTGCTTTTTTTTTGATTGTCATCTGAACCCATATTTTCCTAGGTCTCGGTTTTTTTCGTGGGAGTTCTTTTCCCCACTGCGGCTGTGTTTCATTTTCCCTTTTTTTTCCGTTCGGCCGGAGTTTTTTTGCATTTCGCGCCACCCTGAACCCTGTTTCGTTACCATGACCGCGTTTTTATCGTTTTGCAATTCCCCTGTTGCCTTGGTCCTTTTTGAGGAGCTTTTCGCGTATTGGGAGTTTGCTGCCTCGTCTTTGGCGGGTAACCCCCTTCCATTCACTATGTCCTATTCATTCTCCCACCAACCCTATACCTTTTCTCGACCTTCTTTTTTCCCCTTTTTCTTTGTTCCGTTGCCTCTGGGTCAAAATGTTTTGTTGCTCCCCTCAACTTCCGGACCCCCCCCCCCCACGCAAGGCACGTTTGCCTTTATTTTTTACCGTGAACTTCCCCTTTCCGGCGCTTTTCCCACTTTTCAAAGTGTTTGTTGCCACCCACCGTCTTCTGTCAATACTGTTTATGAACCTTCAGATGCAAGTTCGTCCCCCGGTCCTCCTTTGTTGCTGGGCCCCCCCTTTAACAATTTTTTTTTTCCGACGGATTTTCTGGGTTGGTATCATTTCAAACCACCCTCAGTGAATAACTCCGTCCCCCCCCACAACCACTGCTCACCCTCCTTTTCTTGGACTCCCTAGCTTGCTTCTGCTTCACTCCCCAAGCAGTCCTTTTCCTGTGCCAGGACTTTCAGTGACTCCACCTTTTTTTTCCCTTTTCATTTTTTTTTTTTCCTCTTTGCTCAATGGCTTTGCCCAACTTTTTAGTCCTTTGCTTACTGAAAACAGTCGCCCCCCCACAATGTTTGGACCCAGCCCTGAATTCCCTCTCCCTTCCTTTCGGCTTTCCCTTTTTTTCATGTTTTCCCGTTCCTTTATTGTTGCTGTTTCCCGGCCTTCCATGAGCGCAAGCTGTCGAATTCTTCCTCCCCAATGGCTTTGCTTTCGATCCCTTTTTTCCGGGTTCTTGTTCCTGGCCTCAGGCCACCCTTTTTCTTGTCCTATGGTTTCTGAAAATTTTTGCCCCATACCTTGAAGGCTGGTTTTTTTTCTTGGCATGTCCGCTGGCGTATTATGCTCACGGTGATGTTTCTTTTCTCCTCTTTCAGGTATTCTTTTTTTTTTTTTTCTTCCCCCTCGGTTTGTGTTTGTTTGCGAGATGATATCTTTCCCGGATGATCAACTGATTCATTCCCTCCTCAATTGTCATATGCCCGGCGGGTTAGAGTTTGTCAGCCCCCCCCCCTTTCAATTTCCGTCTCCATTATTCTGTTTTCCCTGCAGCGGTTGTTGGTTTTTCCCGTGGCATACCGAGCTGCGTCGGCCCCTTTTTCCCTCCCTGTTCCCGCGCGTTATTTTCCCTGTCAGGTTTGCAATCCTCTCAGTTTTCCAAACCTTATCCACCTGATCTTTGTTTTCTTTGATTTTTTTTTTTGTCCATTTTTTTCCTTTTTTTTTCCTTGAGAACAGGGTCCCCTGGAATGGTCGGTTTCGCTCTGACCTCGTTCAAGAACCTTTTTGACGGTCAAGGTCTCTGGTTTTTAAGGGTTTTCATTCTTTTTCACATTTTTTGCGCGTTGGACCCTTTTTTTTTTTCTTTTGAGTGCAGGTTTGGTTTTCCATATTCTGCTCTTCGTTGTTTTTTGATCACCTCCCCACGTTCGTCGCCCCCTTCCCCCCCTTTTTTCACCTTGGCCCCCATCCCCCCACATTTTTCTGGTACGTACACTTCCGTTCATTCGGATTTCCTTTACATTTTTTTTTCCCCTGGTCAGCCCGGTTTTGTTGTTCAAACCTCCCCCCTTTTTTTGAGTTGCCCCCTTCCGTTGAAACCAAAAGGATTTCACTGTAACCTCAGATTGCGTCTTCGTGGTGTCGGTTTTCTGGAGCAACCATTTTTTTGGGGCGCGGCTTTTACAATCTCTTTGGCCCGCCATCAGTTTTTTCGCTTCGTAGTCGGTGTTCACCTGGTTTATTGGATCCTTTTTTTGCAAGTGCTTTCCCTGTGATGTTTTCGCGCCCGACTCTTCCCACCCCTCCTTCCTCTTTCCAAACAGCCTCTCCCCCCCCTGCGGGCGCACTGTTTTTTTTCCGATTCTCTTCTTTTTTGCTGTAACCAGGTTATTTGTGCGTGAAGGCTTCCTGTTCCCCCCCCCTTGCGACACCCCCCTTTCCACCATTTCCGCTTCTGTGGTTTTAACCTCCCTCACAACCTGCAAACCAGCGATGGTTGACCGATCTGTCCCCATCCCTAGCAGTCCGGCCTTTTTAGACACTCTTTCTTTCTTCTCCTCCCGAGGGGAGTCTTTTCTGTTCCACCGTGGTTTGTCACTATGCGGACTGTGACGATTTTTTTCCCTAGCCCGTATCAAAGGACAAAGCTGTTTTTTTTTCCTCATGGTTTTTTTTTTTTTCCCCCCCCTTTTTCTTTTCTGTCCTGGCGGATTGACCTGCTCAGGCTACCATGGGTTTCTCCCCCCACGTGGACTTCCTTTCATGCTCTCCCACCTCGGACGGATCCCCGTTTTTCCTTTTGTTTTCGACCTGCAATTTCTAACCCCACCCCCTGAACACTGACGACCCCCCGAAGGTCAAACACTAAAGGCACAGTCCCTTCTTCCTTCCCCCCTCCCTCTCCCTCCCTCCCTTCCCCTTTCTCCCTCCCCTCCCCTCCCTCCCTTTCCACATCCTTCTCTATCGTATTCCTGTTATTCCTATCGTTTCATCGGCCCCCCCAACCTATCTTCTTGACGCCGGTGCACGCCCCCCCCTTCTTCCCTTTTCCCTTGTCACTCTCCACTTTTCTTGCCTCCCCCTCCCCTTTGTTCCTTAAATCTTCCCTCCCATTACTTTCTTTCACTCCCCGTCCTTCCCCCACCTCTCTCCCTTTATTTTACTCCTGTCTCGGCTCGTCTTTCGCCTCCAAACCCCGTCGTCCGATGCTATTCCTCCTCTTCCATTGTCTCCCCCATTTGGACCGTTTTCCCCTGGGCGGCGCTCTGTGTTTTTTTTCTCTCCCCCTTTTTTTGCCCCAATTTTTGTTTGACATCGAATATTTTTTTTGTTTTTGCGTCCCACCACCCCCTCTTGTTTTTTTGATTGTTATAAGGTTCCAGTTCGGACGTAATACCCAAGTCACGGGGCCCGCCTGTTGTTTGTTTCTCAACGCCCCTTTTTTTTTGTTTTTTAAACCACGAGGTGGTAGTTTGGGCGTGCCGCTTTTCCTGTGTTTCCCCCATTACAATGTTCCTGCCTATTATATAGGTTTTTCACGGACTTTACAACAACCAATTTATGTTTTCCCTTGAACAGGTTTTGTCACACCCTCCTCTTCTCCTTCCTTGCTTTCTGTGTTGAACCCTCCGCTATTCCCCTTTTTCCCGGGATGTATTTTTCCTTTTGTTGACTGCTTGGAGGCGGTTTTACCATTTGTTTTTTTCAATGTCGTTCAGTTTTGGACAAAGTGTCTGTTCGGGCCTCGCCCTTTTCACTCCTCTTTTTTATTTTTCCCTGGCGGTTCGTTTAACCAACCTTCCCGGTCCAACCCAATCTTTTTTTTGAGCCCATTTGGCCCCTGCCCGGGCTTTTCCCCACTGACTTTTTTTTTTCCCCAGTTCCCCTTTGCCACCTTTGATCCTTCTTCTTGTCGTTTTCTTTGCATGGTTGGGATGATGCTTACCTTTTTTTTTTTGCGTTTTTTTCTTTTTTCTTAGCTTTTGGAGGTTACTTTTGTGTCCTGCGTTTCACCACCTCGACTTTTTGCTGTTCATGTTGGTCCACTTCCTTCCTGAAACATTCGTTTCTTGATGTCGATGACGTGCGTCCCCCCCGGTCTCCCCTTCTTTTTGACGGAGTGCTTTACACCCTCGTTCGGCGAAATTTTTTGGCTACTTGTGTGTGTTCCAGCCCTTCCCGTTTAATTTTTTATTTTTTCTTCAGGCAGCGTTTGACGGTTTTCCTTGCTTTTGACGGGGATAACTCTCACTGGGATTCGGATTTTCCAGCCTTTTGATTCCTACCACGGTAGATTTTTCTGACCTTTTCCACCCCTTTCCCAGGATTCCCCATCGGCGCGCCCCTTTTGAACTTGTCCCCCTTTTTTGTCTCGGGAGATACTCCTGGTCCCGGTCTTTTCATCTTCTGTGGCCCTCTGGTTCTCTGGCCCAATTTTACCACTGTTAGTTTTCAATTTTTTTTTTTTCCAGTTGACCTTCCCTTTTTTTTTTTTTGTGTCCCTCCTGTTTCGTTTCCAGCTTCCTTCTCACTACCCCAAAGTCCTTTTCCACCTTGCCCTGCCAAGTACCATTTCCCCATTCTTTCCCATTTTTTCCCCCCACAGTTCGAGAACATAACTTCTCAAAACGGGCACGCCCATTATCCCCTTTTATTGAATTTATTCCCGTGACCCGTCCAGTTTCCTTTTTCATGGCCCCTCACTAAATTTCTTTCACACCCTAGGCCTTCTGTGGCATCCCGTCTCCCGTTTGAGTGACCCCTCCCAGTGAGACATAGTTGGTGAAATTGATTTCCCCTTTTCCCCCCACTGCTTTCTTTTGTTGCTCTGTTGTCCCCTTTTTCTGGCACCACTTTCACTTGAGGTGCTCGACTTCGGGCTCCCGGCTAGCTTTTCTTTTTTTTAATCTTGTTGTCTTGTACCCCCCCCCCCAAGACTTTTGTGGTCTTTTCTCCCTTTCCTGCTACCAGGATGATCTATTCAACACCTCTTGTAGGGACCGGTCTTTCTCTTGCCCAGATTATTTACTTTCCCGGGTTTCGGTTGCACTCCCCTTTGATTTTCTCAGCCTTTAAAGGATATGCCGTACTTTTCTTTTTTCCCCCCCCCCCCCCCCCCCCCCCCCGCTTGATTTGCCTTTTTTTTTTTTCCCCCCTCCTCTCACCTTTTGCTTTTTTTTTTTTTTTTGATTTGTCCTTGAATCTTTTGCAGGTCCTTTTATCGTAGGTGACCTGCCCCCTATGTTTCGTTTCTTCTATTTCTTTTCTCCTTATTTTGGGCACAGTTATGTTTTTTTGTTCAGCGTGTGCTTTTCTATGGAGGAGTCCTCCTCTCTATTTTCCTTCCTCCTCCGGTGTGGTTTTTTCTTGTTCTTTTTGGTTTGCTAAGCGCTCTCCTTCCGCCCCGTTCCTCGCAGGTAGCTGTTTCTTTTTTTTTTTTCAAAACCCTTCATGACCTTTCAATTCCTTTCTCAAGCGTTTATAAGCTCCTGACCTCCAGTCCTCGGCGTTCTCTGACTTTTTTTTTCAGTAACATGGACCGTCGCCCCCAAGTCCTTTTGCCCCCCTTCCCCCACCCTCCCCACGACCACCTTTTGCGTTTAATGCAAATCCTTTGACAAACTTTCGCGGGTCACTTCATAGCCTTTCCAACCTTTTTTCGTTTCCTCCCGGGTTTCTTGATTTGTTTTCATTTCCGGTCAGGGTGGAACCATGCGGCGTCTTTGCCCGCCTCTCCCCTTCCGGCGAAATTCCTTTTTTCCCTTCTTTTCCATCACCTATTGGCGTCATGCTTTTTTTTCTTTGCCTGAACCCCCCAAAATGCTGATTTTCCCCAATCTGACCAAACCTGCGGTTTTTTGTAACTCCTCTTGACACTTGCCGATTCCTCATTCCTTATGTATAGCCGTCTCCAAGGCCCTTTTCCCTGCCGTTTTCCTTCCTCGGCTTTTTTTCGATTCCTTTAACATTTGTTTTTTTTTGTCGCATTCCCTTGCCTTGTTCTTTTCTGTCAACGTTTTTTTTTGTTTTAACAATCTTTTTCTCTCTTGCCCGCCGGCTCTTTTGTAGTGGCCGCTTGTCTCCATTGATTTCCTGTATGTGCGGCGGTTTCTGCAACATTAACTTTCTATTCCCCTGGTCGTGTTTTTTTACTTTTGCGGGTATTTTTTTTCGTTTTGCTTCCCCCTTGGCTTTTTTTTCCCTTCCTTTTCCCAGGAACGTGCCTTTTGCCAAAGTGTTCCCTTTCCTCTTTGTTTGGTGGTTCCTTGACCTTCCCTTCTTGTAGTGAACCCCCTTTTCTGCCACCTTGCTTTTGGTCCACTTTGTGGTCCTTCTTTTTTTTTTTGGAACTTGCCAGTGTACCCTTTTTCTTCTTGACGTCTTCCCATGTCTCCATGCGCCCTTTCCTCCCCTGGTCCAGTTCTTCTTCTTTTTTTTTTCGCAAATAATTTTGTCACCTTTCCTGATGGTGTCCCACTGGCCGCTTCTTTCCCTTTCCTTGCACTTTTTTTTTTGGTTTAACGAGTATTTATCTTCCCACCTGACCTGTTTCCTATCGATGAAAGAACACCCCGGACTGCTAAACGCTTGGGTCTTTTTTTTCGTTCAAACCCTTTCCGCCACTTTCCATTGTTTCACTAGCCACTCTCAAATTTGGGTTTGTTACTTTTTCCACTTAACACCCCACGCTTTGGAGACACCCTTTTTGTCCCCCTGTGTGAGGGGGGGGTTCCCCTCGTCCTCGTTCACTCCTTTGGCTAAAGATTCCGGTTTGGGTCGATTCTAACCTCCCTTTTTTGCCCGGGTCCTTTTTTCTGTTTGCGACTGCCCCCATGTTGCTCCGTTCCCTCCTCTCCAACCGTGTTTTTTTTTAATTTTTTCGCCCGTTCCGTCTCCAGGTGAATCAAACCCTGTTTTGCATCCACTTGCGGCCAGGTCTTTTTTTTTTTTCCCTTGCTTTGCCCCTTGGCTTGGGCTCTTGTCCGTTTTTGGGGGCTCACACCCCCCACCCCCAAACACCAAACACACAAACAAATACCCCCAACATCTCATCCCGACTCCCGCGACACCTCTGTTGAAATTTTTTTAGCGCTTGTCTGACATCCCTGAGTTTCCCCCGTTCTTGTGACCTTCTTTCATGGAATTCCCACTTTTTTTCCCCGCCCGGCGACCCAACGAATTTCCAAGAAATTCTCATTCCGTTTTTTGCAGCTGCAGCCCTGGGCACCGCCTGTTCATCCCCGTTTTTTGTCCCTTGTGACTTTTAATACCCCTTGTCGTCACGTTTTTCCACCCCCCAAGAACCAGCCCTCAAACATAAGTTCCCCTTTTTAAAACTTTTTTTCCCCTTCCCATCAGATTGTTTTTTTTTTTGTTCAAATTCTGGTCCATTTTCTCCAATCGTTTAACATTGTCCATTTTGCACCCCCCTTCAAACTTTGAGTCGCCTTCACCCCCCTCGGTTCACCTAACCCAACAGTTGAGGATTTCCCCAGACCCACCCTTCTTTCCCCTTCCTTTGGGTCTCACTGGATTCCCAATCCTCTGTTCTCACCCCCCCCCCCATCGATTTTTTCCACTTTGTTCCACATTCTTGTTGCCAGTTTTTACTCTACTGTCCCAGGGCGCCCCTGTTTTCCCCCCCTTTCCAAGCACCCTTTTCCCCCCGTGATTCCCTGTCTTGATTCGAGCTTTTATTGCTTTGTTCATGTTGTTTGCTTTACCCTTTTTCGGACAGCAGTTCTGTTTCTCCCTTTTTCGTGTTGTTTTTCTCCTGCACTGTTTTTTTTTTTGCACCCCCTTAGCCGGCGGTGTCCTGTCCATTTTCGTCCTACCCGAGGGCCGTTTCCCAATTCCATTCTTTTTCGTACCCCCCCACACACCACCTCTTCGTTACAATCTTTGCTCGTCGAGTACTCGTCCGAGTCCTTCCTATTTCTTTAAATTTTTCTGCCCCCCTCGGTGAGAGGAACCAAGCTCACCTATATGTGAGACGACCCCGCTGTCTTTTCGCGGGTCTTTTCTTTGACTTTAATTTTTTTTTGCCTCTCTTTGTTTCTTTGTGTGCATTTCATGCCCCTACTGATTCTTTCTTCGGTTCCTTTTTGCTTAGTTTTCCCACGGCCGTTTTTGGTTTCTTTTTAAGTTTTCTGTTTTTCTATTCCTTTTCCTTCCTCTCCCCCACCTAAACCTTTGTTAACTCAGAAATGGACCGGATTTTTTCTCCTTGACAACCCCCTTTGCTCTTAGGGTGTATCTGCTGGTGCTTTTGTTTTTCTCCCCTTCTCTGTCGGGCCTCCCCCCCCTGTCAGACACTACCCCCGAGCTCAATGTTTCCCCTCACCAGACTACCCTGCTTCCCCCACTGACTTTTGCCCCCGCGGAACTTTGAGTTCTGCTTTTTTGACAAATTTTTGGTTGTTTCCCAGCCTAGCACCCCCCCGGACCGACGGGCCAATTGTAAGTTGCCTCCCTTTTTGTTCCGGCGGTAACTCAAGTGTTTTCTTGCTGGGTCCACCCAAACAACCGGTCTTCTGTTCAATTACCCCTGGTTCAACCCTTTTCCGTAGCTTTTTTTTTTTTTTTGGTGTTTTTCCCGGTACTCATTTTGGATTGGGCCCCGGTTTTTCCCCACACGTTAGTTTCGACGACTGGTTTTTTTGTGCGTTTTGTTTTTTCTATCAGCCCCCCCCCTACGGTCAACAATAACTTTCTTTTGAACCCCTGTCTAACAATAATTTTTTTTTTGTTTTCCCTACTCGCCCGTGATGCTTCAGCCCAGTACTTCTTGCGCTTCCGTTTTTTGTTTCCAAGGGTCACTCCCTCCACCAATATTTTTCATTGGCGAACCGACCCCTTTTGCTTCCCTTTCTTTTCAATTTTTTTCAACCTTTTACCCCAGGTTGGTACCCCCCCCAGCAAGCTTTTTCCTTCCCTTCCCAGGCTTTCTTCTGCCGCATTTCGCCGGTCATGATGTTGTTTCCTTCCATTTTCGTCAGTCCCTGCCCCTACATGTCTCACTTTTTGCTTTAAATGCGCCCCCACCCTGTGTTTTTTTTTTGGTTGAGTTTTTGCCGGCTGAATGGGAATAATCAATTTTTGCTTTTGCTTGTAAAGACGGACGGCCTGACCCCTTGGCAGTAATATGTTGACATTCCTTTTTGTTGTCCCTTTCCATTTGGTTTCCGCTTGTCTTTTTCCCTTCAGGGATTGAATTTTACTTGGATAATCGTTTTCACCGATATTCTTTTCTCTCTCTCCCTTTGTGGAGAGATATTCTTTTTGCCCACGTTTTTTCTTTTTCACATATCCTGGAAACGAAGTTTTCATACTCCTCGGCATGGGTTTGTTCCTTGTCCACCACACCCCTTCAATTTCCCTTTTTACTGCCAATTTTAGGCTTTTCTTCCCAAGTTTCAGTTTCATTTGGGCTTCTTACATTTTTCTCCCCGGTCTCGCGTCGACCTCCCTTTTGGCGCCTTGTTTTCCTTAGCCTGACGGTTAAAAATGCCTGAGTGAACCCCCTTCTGTCCTTCCGCCCTGCCCTTTTGGACTTTTTTCTGTTGGGTGCCCCACTGGGCTGCCCTGTTTCCTTGCTCCCTTTCCCCACGTGGAATTGGTCGGTTTCTTTTGTACCCGATGTAAAATGAACTTTGAGGTCTTCCTCTCTGGTTGACGGTGCTCTTGTGCTGCCTATACATGGGCGTTAGTTTCCCAGGTCTATTCTTGTTCTCTTTTTGGGTGCATTTTCCCTTTCGTTTTTGTCTCCCACTGACCCTTTTGTCCAACTTTCCATTTTTCTTTTGCTCACATACTTTTTCCTTACCCCCCCACTTCCTGTTGTGCTTTTTTTTTTTTTCCTTTACTCCTTCTGTGTTGTTTTTGGGGTGTTCAACAAGCCACTGAGTTTTCCCCTATTCACAAATGTCTTTCCTGTAAATTCTCTTTCCCCGTCTTCTTGTTGGTTCGGCCTCTCGTGAGAACCCACTTGCCCCAGTTTTTTCACAACTTTCTCTGGTGTGCCTGACTTTCCTTTTCCTGAAGCCTTCTGGTTTGAATTGCCCCCATTGAGTTCCTTATTTCTAAAATTTGTCTGTATCCAGAGAATTTGGACCCCCCACCGAGTACACAAGCTTTTTTCCCCCCCCCGCTTCGCCCCTTTTTTCCCCGATCCGGTCCCTTCAATGCTTTTTTGTAAACCCCGGTTCGTTTTTTTGCTCAAGGCTCCGTCGCGTCACCCTTCTCAACCCCATCTGATTCGTGGTACCACTCCCTTGCCAACTGATTACCAGAGAGTTATCTGGCTGTTCTCTACTAGTGTGTTGCCTCTTTCATGTGTCCATGGTTTTTTCGGGTCCGATTTTTTGTCGGGCCTGTCTCATCTGATTTGTTTTTTTTCCGGGGTCCACCCGGCGGTTGTCATAGGTTTACATTTCTTCTTTTTCCTCTTTTCGCCTTCCTTTATTTTTGGTCACATTCCCAACAGTTTTTGGCCAAGTGTGTATTGGGGACCCCTGCTCTGGGCATGTTCTTCCCCGAGTTTTTTTTGCCTGGTTATCCTTTTTTTTTCCCCCCCCCCGGCTCCTTTTTCCCTGTATCAAACCGCCGTTCCGTTTGGATCCAACCCGCGTCTGGCCCGAAAGGAATTTCGAACACAAATGCCAACACTTTTCCATTTAAGTTTTCCACTTGGGTCAACCCCTTTTTTTTTTTTCTTTAACACGTTGGTCTTTGCCTCGGGTTTTTTCTTTCGTGCGCTGCTCTCTCGCTGCCCCCCCCGTGTTGTCAGCCCAACCCCGCAATTTGGTTTCCCCCGAGGTGGCTTTCCCCTCCCGGCTGACGAAAGACCACCCACTGACGTGTTTTTTTTTTTTTTTGTTTTTTTGTCTTTCCGCACTGTTGTGGGGGAACCCTTGAGGGTTTGCTTTTTGATTTGCTCAGGAAGGGTTCCCTTGAACAATGTTTTCCTCCTCTTTTTATTGGCTTGTGCACTCTTTTTCCCCCCAAACCCCCAACCCCTGTTCCTTTGTTCAAGGAACATTTTTTTTTGCCACCATCTTTCTTTTTTTTGTAAGGGTCTGTGCTGTTTGAACACCCTCCGCCTTTCTTCTCTTTAGTTGTATTTTTCCTTCTTGCTGGCTGTCCTTTTCTTTGCGGCTAATGGGCTTGAGTCCCTTCGTTTACCCCGTTTTTTTTGACCCACAGTCTCCTTTTTGTTTTCATAGCTTCAAAAGGACTCTTTGCAGCTCCATGTTTCTAGAAAAAGCGCGGCCCCCCTTTCTGGTTTTTTCCCCCCTGAGCCCTCTTGTTTAAACGTTTTTTTTTTTTTTGCCCGACAAAACAAGTAGTTTTTTAACGCCCTCGCCCCAGGCCTTTGTCACCATTCGTCTCTTTTTTTTATTGCCCTTTTTTTTTTCCCCGGCCTTTTTTGTTTGTGATGATGATTGACCTGTGTGCGCGTTACCTGTTTGAATACTGTGGGCGTTTTAACATTGGGACCCCGGTTTCCCCCACCCTTTTTTCCTCGATTTGCTTCTACTTTTTGGCACTCCCCGCGGAACTTGCACTTTTTTGTTCCTTGCTGTTTCATTCTCCCTTGTGTGCCCCCCCTTTATCCCATTAGTGCGATCGGCTGGTGGACAACCTTTTGTTGATTTTTTCCTGACCTTTTTTGGTTCTTTCCCTCCCCTTGTGTCGGTGTGTTCCCGTCAGTTCCGTTTTAAAATTGTTTGAGATCTCGGGCAGGTCTTGAACGGTGGATGTTTTTTTGGGCAGGTACAAGTGATCCCGGTTCCTAAGGTTTGTTACGTTCCTTCAACAGGGTTCGCTGATAAAATCTCGTCACCCCCCCGGCTGATGCCCGTCCTGCCCGTCTTTCTCGGACTTTTTTCCCTTGCGTTTTTAGGTTTAGCTCCTCCTGTCCAGGCGCCCTTTCTAGCAACGTGGTGGCTTTTTTTTGAGCAATTTCATGGTTCTTTCCCTCCCAGTTTGAACCATTTATGTTGCACTCTTTTTCGTCCGTTTTCCGGGATTCAACCTCCCGAGTCCTTCCCACCTGCACTTGCCTTTTCCCCCCCCCTTTCAAATTTATGGGTAAACCGCCCCATTTCCTCGTCAAAAATACCTCGTCTGCAAACATTAAGGCCAGGCTCGCCCCTCTGTTATTAGCTGTCATCCTTCACATCATCATGTTTGTTCCCCATAGTGGTTTGTTTTTTTGTTTTCGGCCCTTTTAAAGAGTTCAACCTGCACCGTTTTCCGCCCCCAGTCCCTTTTTCTGTTTAAGGCCGGTTTGCCACCCTTCCCTTTTCTGTTCGCGTCAACTGGTCGGTGAACTTTGTTTTTTGAGTTTTTTTAGGACTCGTGTTTGGTTGTTTTTATCCACTTGCTTTTTTTTTTTCTCTTCAACCCCTCGGTTTTTCCTATTGGGACCCGATTGTGGATGGACTTGTTTGACTGCCTCCCCCAGGTCTGATGTTCTGTTCTTCACACTTTTTTGAGGGCTTCATTTGATGGCTTTTTCCCCCCCCGCCCTTTCCTCCCCCCAACTTTCCCGGGGGTGTTTCCAATCACCTTTTCATGTAGAGGCCGTGTTTTCGTTGCCTATTTTTTGTTGACGTTCCGGTCTTTCCAGAGTTTTTCTTTTCTTGCGCTCCATGTGTGGTTCGTTTTGTTTTCCGTGCATCCCCCTGCTGCTTTTCATTTCTCTCTACGCCGATTTTTTGGGGCTTTCTTCTACTCGGGTCTCTGCACCTTGTTTCATCTTTTGAAGGTTTCCCCCCTGCTTGGGTTCTCCTGGATTGAAGCAGTTCTTTTCTCTTTAATAACTCCGTTTGTTTTTTTTTTTTGAGGATGTCTGACTTCCTCCCCATTACGTCCTCCCAGCTTCAAAATTTTGCCCCCGTTTTTTCGGGATATTTCCTTTTCTGCGTACCTATTTGAGGGGCTTCTCGCCTGGCCGCATTTCGTTTGTCTGAGTGTCTAAATGACCTTTTTTTCCCGCCCCCCCCAAGACCTCCTTTTTTCTGTGCCCGACCAGCCCCCGCCCCACCAAATGGCCCTCGTAATGGCACATGCTCTGCAACGCGCTTTGACCCGGCATAGCCTTGGTCCCCACGTCGCTATCCATTGGGTCTTTTTGCCTGTCCCCTGGTGTGACGTTTTTCAGTTAACTCGGCCGCTTCCGCCACCTCCCCCTTTCCGGCATGTTTTTCCTATCAGCCTGGCTGGCAGGCGGCTCCCGCCCCCCCCCCAGCTGGTTCCACCTTTTGTTCCTTTTTTTTTTGTGTGTGTGGTGTGTTTGGTTTTTTAGGGGATGTAGAAGTGTTGGCTTGTAGACGCCGATTTTTTTGGGGGGCGTTTGACACCCTTTTACCCGACATAGACCTTCTTTCCCCTCACCACGTGTTCCGTGTGGAGTAGGCAATCAACTTTGGTGGTTGTTGGGCCAAGAATTCTCCGTTGCCCCGCACCCTTTTTTTTGGAATTTTTCATTTCCAATTTTTTTTTTGACCCCCCAACCGTTCCGTTATGTCCTCCGGTTTCCTCTTTTCCGCACGTGCGGTGTGTGGTGTCAACTCTTTATCCGAGGTGGCCTTCGTTTTTCTAGTTTTCTTTGCCGCATGTTCTTGCTTTTTTTCCCCTGCTTGTGCATTTCGGAACATTCCTTCTTGATATTCTTGTTCGTTTTTTGATAGCGGTCTTTTTTCGCTCCCCCCTTTTTTTTTTTTATCCCTCTTTTGTTCCCCGGAACAGAACTTTGCCCTTTGTCACTCACTTTTGTGTAAAGTTGCTCCTGTTCCCCACTATGGTCCGTTCACCCGGCTTGCAAATGTTGCTGGTTTCTCAAATGGGCTGTTTTTTTTTGGTTCCGCGCAGTGTTTTACTTGTTTTTTGCGCTTTTCCCACTTGCTCGACCATTGCTGAGGACCCTCTTAGTTATCCTCCCCCTCCAGCCCCTCTGGCCCCAATGGAAGTTGTTCGGCCTATTTTTTTTCGCCGTGTATGTGGGGTCCGATGATTGGTATATCTGAACCTTTTTTCTATTTTTTTTCCCAGACACGTCCGACTTTCCCCGAGGCTAAATTTCTGGCCCCCCATTTTCCCTCCCCCTTCCCCCCCCACCGTTTTCCGCTTGTTAGTTTACCCCTGTCTCCATATTTTTCGGGGACCCCTTGCTGTTTAACCCCCCCGACCCCACCCGATGATGCACCACCCCAATGTTTTCGCGCCGATTTTGTCCCCCCCCAATTGCTTTCCCCCTCCTGTGGGATTAGTGTTGGCTAGCTCTCCTCCTTTTTTTTCCAAGGTCCCAAGCTTCCCCCCAACATTGATTTTACTGCACCATCCCTCCTTCCCCCAAGTGTTTAACCCGCTTTTGCGCCCCAAGTTCCACAATCCCATGCTATCAACCCTTGACTTCCGCCCCCGGTCAGCCTCATCAAACCCTCAGTCTTGCCCATTCCTCCGTCTTTTCTTCGGAATTTTTTTTTGGTCTTTTGCGTCCCCGTCTTGTTTTGGCTCCGGTTTTTTTCACCCCAGATTCTCCATTAAACAGGCCCCATTTTCCGTAAGGCTTTGTTTTTCGCCCCCACCTGAATTTTGAGTTATCAACCCGATTATGCAGGCGATGGTCCTTCACATCACTTTTTTTTCCCTTAAATTCGGGTCCCCCATCCTTTTTCCCCAATGCAATTTTAGGCCCGCCCTCCTGCAGAGAAGTGACCCTTTTTTTCCACGCCTTACAGGAACCCCCGTGCCCGGGCTTTCAATTCTTTGACTCCGTAACGTTTCCCCCACGCTCGTTTTCACAACCTCACCAGCTTTTACTCGAATCGTAGTTTCAAAAATGTTCCCCCATCCCTCCATTGTGTGTTCAACCATCGTGGCCTTGTCCCCCACGGCGAAAACCTTTTCCCACATGGGTTTAATATTCCACCTTTTTTAGGTGAACCTTTTTCCCAGTCCACAACCCCTGCTTTTCTTAGTTCATTTTTTACAAACGGTGCGTTCCTTCTTGGGTCCCCTTTCCTTTCCCTGTCTACCAATCCACCCTCTTTTCGCCACCCCAAATCATTTTTGAATGTTCCATGCCCCTTTTTCCTCCCTCTTTTCGATTGTTTTGTGCAATCCGTTCCCGCTCCCTCGGACACAACGTCCCAAAACTTGCCGAGGATTTTGTTTTCCTTCGTTTGATCTTATTTTCCTTGTTTTCTTTTTTTTTGGTTCTTCCTTTCGGTTGAACCTCCCTCCCTTTTTTTTTTTTTTTTTTGTTTTATCCCTGGGTTTTTCCTCGGTTTTTTCTCTTTTTTGCCCTGGTCTCGTGTGGCGCACACCCCCATTTATCCGTTTACTGTGTTCCTCCGTCCGCCTCGTTTCTCCTTCCTTAACCCAGTGCTTCCCCCCGATGAATGCTAGTCCCTTTACTGCCGCCCTTTTCCGAGAACAAAGACCCATCATTTTTTAATTAGGACCTGAGAGTAACGCAACAAATGTACCGTTTTCTTATTTTGCCATGACGACCCCCCTCGTATGCTCACTACCAAGCCCGACTGGGTATTTCATCTCTCTTTCCTCCTCCGTTGTTGTTTTTTTCGTCTGTCT